>Ga0247823_10004493_pt1 | contig 11193 bp, 15 predicted proteins | sample 13C_PalmiticAcid_2_FD_192426 | JGI IMG/M metagenome (GOLD analysis project Ga0247823, IMG submission 192426) | Soil microbial communities from agricultural site in Penn Yan, New York, United States - 13C_PalmiticAcid_Day30 | ecosystem: Environmental > Terrestrial > Soil > Agricultural land...
CTGCAGGCGATGGTCTATGGCGACAAGCGTCCGCATCTCGTCGGCATCCTCGTCCCCGATCCCGAATGGATGACCGAATGGGCCGAAGCCGAAGGGCTTCCCAAGGATCTTTGCCGGCTGCGCGAACATGAGAAATTCCGCGCCGCAATCCGCGCCGCGGTCGACCGCGTCAACGGCCAGCTCTCGGTGATCGAAAAGGTGCGCAAGTTCGATTTCGCCGACGAAGCCTTCACGATCGAAAATGAGCAGATGACGCCGTCGATGAAGATCCGGCGCCATATTCTGAAACAGGTCTACGAGGACAAGATCGCGGCGCTGTACAAGGCCTGAGCGGCCAAGGCGTGGTCATCATAGCAGGCGGGGTTGCGACCCGAAGAGCTCGGCGCAAACCGGTCCCCGCCTGCGACTGAACCTTGGCTCAGCCTTTGTCCCCCGCCGGTTTGCGATAGGGGACGAATTCGCCAAAAACGCACGTCGGGCCGCGGATTCCGCTCGACCGGTCGACCAGGTGGAAGAAATCGCCTTCGCAGGTCGACGACCCGAACTGGCGTACCACCATGATGTCGCTGTCCCGCGCAAGACCCGGGCAACTACTCTTCAAGTCATTCCTGTATACCAGATTACCGCCGGAGCGATAGAGCAAGATATTGTCCGACACGCGGATCGCATCATTACTTCGGTAATTGGGAAGGCAGCGGACGGGCTCGCCCGGAATCTTGCCCGCGAGCTGCTTGTCGAGCCGTTCGGCCTGCTTGGGGGTCAGTGCGGCGGCACCGGGCTCGCCCGAACCGGCGGGCGCGCAGCTTGCGACCAGCGGCGCGGCCGCGGTCAACAGCGCGGCAGCCATCAGGTTCAGCTTCGCCATGAATATGCTCCTCGTGATCGGCCATGATGGCCCTTGCGGATGAATGGGCGCTGAAGCGGCATCATGCCGCATCCTTGAGCGCGCGGATACGGCCGAGTTCGGCTGCGCTCGGCGCGCGCAGAAAGGGGTTGGTCGCACGCTCTTCGCCGATGCTTGTCGGCACCGTCGCTTCGCCCGCGGCGCGGGCGGACTCGACCGCGGCCAGGCGTTCGGCCAGCGCTGCATTGTCGGGCTCGACCGTCACCGCAAAGCGCGCGTTCGACAGCGTATATTCGTGCGCGCAATAAACGCGCGTCGCATCATCGAGCGTGCCGAGCTTCTGCATGTTCGCGAACATCTGCTCGGCGGTGCCCTCGAACAACCGGCCACAGCCCATCGCGAACATCGTGTCGCCGACGAAAATCGCGGCGTCGCGCGCGAAATGATAAGCGATATGGCCTGCCGTATGCGCGGGTACATCCCAGACCTCGGCGACATGCTGACCGAGCCGCACCTTCTCGCCGCCCTTCACCTGCACATCGAGCGTCGGGATGCGCTCATATTCGGCCGCCGGACCGGTGATCGTGCAGCCGGTCGCCTCCTTGATCGCGGCGTTGCCGCCGGTGTGATCGGGATGCCAATGCGTGTTCCAGATATCGGTGATCGTCCAGCCGCGCGCCGCGGCGGCTTCGAGCACGGGGTCGGCGACTGCGGGGTCGACAACCATCGTCGCGCCGCTTTCGGGATCATGGACCAGCCAGACATAATTGTCGCTGAGAACGGGAATACGGACGATGTCCAGCGCAGCCATATGATCTCCTTTCCAGCGTCTCGCCCCTTCAAGACGGAGCGGCGGCGCCGGGGCCTTGGTCCGCCTGTTCAGGTCAGAAGGGCGTCATAGCCCCGCTCGTTGAACTCGATCAGGCAGAATCCGTTGCCGAAGGGGTCGGCGAACATGGCCTGTCTGCCATAGGGCAAGGCCAATGTCTCGCCCTCCTGCACCGCGCCCGCGGCCAAGGCCTGCGCGATCGCGCTATCGAGATCGTCGACCGAAAAGTCGGGATGCACCGGCGTCCAGTGCCGGTTGTAACGGCGGAAATCGCCGCCGCCGGGACCGATCGCCGACCCCGCGGGCTTGGCGATCAGATAGATGGGCGCCTCGCACCCGGTCAGTTCGACGATGTCGTCGTCGAACCGCCGCGCTGCGGTCAATCCCAGCGCGCTCGTGTAAAAACGCTCGCCGGCAACGAGGTCGGGCACGTCGATATTAATCAACAGGCCCGGCACCCTGCGGCTCCTACCAGGCGCCGGTATTGGGCATCGACGCCCAGGGTTCCTGCGGCGGCAGATGGCCTTCCTGCAGCAGCTCGACCGAAATGCCGTCGGGCGAGCGCACGAACGCCATATGCCCGTCGCGCGGAGGGCGGTTGATCGTCACTCCGGCGTCCATCAGCCGCTGGCACGTCGCATAGATGTCGTCGACGCGGTACGCGAGGTGCCCGAAATTGCGGCCGCCGCTATAGTCTTCGGGCTCGCTGCCGTCGGCGGGCGGCCAGTTATAGGTCAGCTCGACTTCGGCGACGTCGCCCTGTCCGGGCGCAGCGAGAAAGATGAGCGTGAAGCGTCCGCCTTCGTTGTCGAAACGGCGCGTTTCTTCCAGCCCGATAAGCTTGAAAAAGTCGACCGTGGCTTGCGGATCCGACACGCGGATCATCGTGTGAAGATATTTGATCATGGCGCCATGTTAGGCGCGAAGGGGGCGATCTTCAAACGCTTCGAACAGGGATACGAATGCATCGGGCACCGGAGCCGGCGCGCCCTGCGCCTCGGCGACATGGACATTGATGAGCTGTCCGCTGGCGCGCAGGTCGTCCTTGCCCGCGCCGTGCAGTTCGAACAGGAAGGTCATCGAGCTTTTGCCGACGCGTGAGGCACGCACGCAAATGTCGATTTCCTCGTCGAGCAGGATCGGCACCTTATAGTCGACCTCGGCGCGCGCGACGTGGAATTCGGGGCTGCTATTGGCGGGCCAGCGGTCGTACACGCCTGCGGCGCGCCAATATTCGGTGATGCCGATGTCGAAATATTCGAGGTAACGGCTGTTGAATACCACCGCCTGCGCGTCGATCTCGGCATAGCGGACGCGCTTTTTGACGCTGAATTTGAAATCGCTACGAGCCATGATGTTCCTCTAGTTCGTCGCAAGCCGTGCGACCGTGTCTAATTTGTCGCGATACGCGCGACGGTGTCGATCAGCAGCGCGATGTCGGTATCGCGCGACAGCCGGTGGTCGCCGCCCTTGACCAAAGTCACCTGCACATCGTCGCTCGCAAGCGCGGCCGACAGGCGCAGGCTGATGTCGGACGGCACGTCGCCATCCTCTTCGCCGTGGAGCAGGCGGACGGGGCAGGCGAGGGGTATTTCGGTATCGAGCAGCCGGTTCGCCTCGCCCGACTGAAAGAAACCGCGCGTCGTCACATAGGGCTGGTCGCTGTACGGCGTTTCCTCGATCAGCGCGCCCTCGGCGAGGATGATCGCCTTCTCGGCCTCGCTGAAGCCCCAGTCGGTGAAGTCGGGCGCCGCGGCGATCCCGACGAGACCTGCAACGCGGCCCGGCCCGTCGCGCTGGACCAGTGCCAATGCGGTGAGCAGCATCAACCACCCGCCCATCGACGATCCGGCGATCACGACCGGCCCCTCGGCCTTCGCGTCGATCAGGTCGAGCACGTCGCCGCGCCAGTCGAGCAGGGTCTGATCGGCGAACAGGCCGTCCGACAATCCGCAACCGGCATAATCGAGCAGCAGGCATGCATGGCCCTCGGCCGCCGCCCAGTCGAACAAAGCGGTCGCCTTGCCCCCCGCCATGTCGGACATATAGCCCGGCAGGAAGACGATCGTCGGGCCGGTGCCCGGCGTATGGCGACAGGCGAGCCGCGGGCGGCCCTGACGGTCGAGATAATCGGGGGCGGCGTCCACCGGGATCAGATAACCCAGTCGATCGTGCTCATCTGCATCACGGCCTGCCCCTTGGCACGCCGCTTTTCGACCATGATATGGTTGAGCCGCTGGATCGTGTCGCTGCCCGTGGTGATACACCAGCCGGGAACGACGGCGTGAACGAGCGCGCAGAGGCCGCCATAGATCATCGTCACGCCGAATTTCGACGCAACGCCGAAATGCTCGACGTAATTCTCATCGACGCTCTTCGGGTGGTCGACGAACAGGCGCTTGAACATGGGGAAGGCTCCTTTCCGGCTGGCCGTCGCCCTAGCGGGGGAGGCCGCCCGCCGCAAGACCGGTGCGCCCACTCACCCGATTATCCCTCTCGCAGGAAGATGTCCTCGATCGGCAGTCCAAAGACATCGGCGATGCGGAAAGCAAGCGGCAGCGACGGGTCGTATTTACCGGTTTCGATCGCATTCACCGACTGACGCGACACCTGCAAATGATCGGCAAGATCGCTCTGGCTCCAGTCCCGCTCGGCACGCAGGATCTTGAGGCGATTTTTCACGGGCAGCTGCCGATCGTGCCCATCGTGACCTTGTTGTAGACCGCGCCCAAGCCCAGCCCGACGAACCAGAAGAAGGCCGCGCCAAAGCCGCCATTGCCGGCCGCAACCAGATCGTAATTCTGCAGAAATTCCCAGACCGTCATCACCATCAGGCAAAACCCCGTGGCGAACAGGCACTGACGGACATGCAGCATCCTGATATATTCGTCGCTCTCCTCCACCAGCAGGCGCATCACTGCCCAGAATACGCCGATGATCGGCAAGGCTGGCGCGATCGCTAGTGCGATGGCGGGCACGCCCGAAATGTCGGTGTGCCGAAAGGTCCAGCCCACGGCAAAAATCAGGAAGACATAAAGGCTCATCAGCACCGCCAGCCTGATCGTGTAGCGCCGGATGGCAGGGCTTTTATAGGTCGCCATGTCAAGGAACCTCCATAAATTGACAAGGAAGCTTTACTTTAACGGGCAGGTTGAGTCAAGGAAACTTTTCATAATGACAAGGAGGCCAATCACGTCCTTCGTCATTCCCGCGAAAGCGGGAGCCCAGTTGCGATGTTGACGTGCCGGGTTCCCGCTTTCGCGGGAATGACGAGGTGAGGTTAAAGCTTAGCCGATCAGCCGGCTCGGCCAGCCGATGCGGACCAGCGTTTCGTCGGGGTCGGACAGCGCGAACTCGTACATGCCCCACGGCTTGTGTGTCGGCGCCTTCTCATGCTCGAGGATCGCGTCGCGCACGCACTCGGCCAGCTCCGCGACGCGCTCGGTGTAGAGGTATAGCCCGAACGGATTCTGTCCCGGCACCAGCCATCCCTCGGGCGACTCATTCGTCAGATGAAGCTGCCACCCCTTGCCGTCTTCGAGCAGGCGATAGCTGCCATAATCGCCGACGACTGACAGGCCGAGCTTCTCATAGAAAGCCGTGCTCGCGTCGAGGTTGGTGCAGGGAAGGATCGCGGCGATGCCGTGGAGTGGCGGGGCGTCGGTCATGCCGACAATCTATATCCGTTGCGCCGGTGACGCCAGCGCCAGTTGGCGAGATGCGCGGCGGCAAGCGTGAGCGCGCCGATCGAGGTCAGCAGGCGATCGGCGGCTTCGGGGTTTGCGACGGCGATCCACCCCTCATGCGCCGACAGGCCGAGCGCGAGCAAGCCCAGTCCGGCGGCCGCGAGTATCGCCGGCACGATCCGTCGATGCCGCCGCCAACCGTCGCGCATCGCAACCGCCGCCGCGGGAAGCGCCAGCAGCAATATCGCCGCATGCACGCCCTCGGGCAGCGCGATCCAGCGGCTGAGCGCGGGGGCCAGAAGCAGGAGCAGGGGCAGCGCGAGGCAGTGGAGCAGGCAGGTGAAGGACAGGACGAGCCCCGTCAGGTCGGCAAGGCGCGGGCGCGCGGCGGGGAGGCACATATCTGGTCTTTCGCGGGAGGGGTTCCGGTGCCAGATAATGATACATTATCTCATTACAAGTCCCGTTGTGAATCCGCCCCTTGCCGCCCATATCGCATGCTGGCAAAGGAGCCCGGCAATTTTGCGCAGAAAGGCTATAGTTTCGATGTCCCAGATGATCCGCGTCACCCTTCCCGATGGCTCTGCCCGTGAAGTCGTGCGCGGGACTACCGCGCTGCAGGTCGCGGCCGACATCGGACCCGGCCTTGCGAAGGCCGCGCTCGCCGCCAAGATCGACGGCGAGCTGCGCGACATCATGCGCCCGCTGGAGGAAGACACGAACCTGTCGCTGGTGACGAGCCGCGACGAGGCCGACGCGCTCGAACTCTTCCGCCACGACTATGCCCACGTCCTCGCCGAAGCGGTGCAGAACCTGTTTCCGGGTACGCAGATCACCTTCGGCCCCTCGACGGGCGACGGCTTTTATTACGACTTCGCGCCGACCGCCGAGCATGGTCCGTTCCGCGACGACGAGCTGCCGCTGATCGAGGAGGAGATGCGCAAGATCATCGCCGCCGACCTGCCGCTGACGCGCGAGGTGTGGGAGCGTGACAAGCTGATCGCGAAATGGGCGGCCGAAGGCGAGACCTTCAAGGCTGAATGGGCCGCCGAACTGCCGCAGGGCGAGGAACTGACGGTCTATCGCAGCGGTGAGGGCTGGATGGACATGTGCCGCGGGCCGCACTTGGCTTCGACGGGCAAGCTCGACCCCGCCGCGTTCAAGCTGACGCGCGTTTCGGGCGCCTATTGGCGCGGCGACCAGAAAAATGCGCAGCTGTCGCGCATCTACGGCACCGGCTGGCTCAACAAGAAGCAGCTCGCCGAACATCTCGTCCGGCTGGAAGAGGCCGCGAAGCGCGACCACCGCAAGATCGGTCGCGAAATGGATCTGTTCCACCTGCAGGAAGAGGCGCATGGCAGCGTCTTCTGGCACCCCAAGGGTTACCGGATCTACCGCGAGCTCGAAGCCTATATGCGCCGCGCGATCGACGGCGCCGGCTATCAGGAGGTCAAGACCCCGCAGGTGATGGACGCCAAGCAGTGGGAACAGTCGGGCCACTGGGGCAAATATCGCGAGAATATGTTCGTCATCCCCGACGAGGTGCCGAATATCGAGGACGACGGCCCGATCGTCTCCGATGGTGCCGAGTGGATGGCGCTCAAGCCGATGAACTGCCCGGCGCACGTCCTGATCTTCCGTCAGGGGATGAAGTCGTATCGCGACCTGCCGCTGCGCATGGCCGAAATGGGCTGTTGTCACCGCAACGAGCCGCATGGCGCGCTGCACGGCATCATGCGCGTGCGCCAGTTTACGCAGGACGACGGCCATATCTTCTGCCGCGAGGACCAGATCGTCGAGGAAGTGCGCGATTTCTGCGCGCTGCTCGACCGCGTCTACAAGCAGCTCGGGTTCGAGAAATATGCGGTGAAGCTCGCGCTTCGTCCCGACATGCGTTTCGGCACCGACGAAATGTGGGACAAGGCCGAGGCCGAGCTGCGCGAAGCCGTCGAACGGGCCGGCATGGCGAACGACGATTATGGCTGGGAAGAATTGCCGGGCGAGGGGGCTTTCTATGCGCCCAAGCTCGAATTCCACCTGACCGACGCGATCGGCCGCACCTGGCAGTGCGGAACGATCCAGTCCGACCGCGTGATGCCCGAGCGCCTTGACGCGAGCTATATCGGCGAGGATGGCGAGCGCCACCGCCCGGTAATGCTGCACCGCGCGATCCTCGGCACCTACGAGCGCTTTATCGGCATATTGATCGAGCATTTCGCCGGCCGCTTCCCGACCTGGCTCGCGCCGGTGCAGGCGGTCGTCGCGACCATCGTCAGCGACGCCGACGCTTACGCCAAGGACGCGGTGGCGCAGCTCACCGCGGCGGGCATCCGCGCCGAAATCGATGTGCGTAACGAGAAGATCAACTACAAGGTCCGCGAACACAGCCTCGCCAAGGTTCCGTATCTCCTTGTCGTCGGCAATCGCGAGGCCGAGGAAGGCACGGTCGCGATCCGCACCCTCGGGCAGGACGGACAGCGCATCATGCCGCTCGCCGAAGCGATCGCGATGCTGAAGGGTGAGGCGACCCCGCCCGACTTGCGCAGTTGATCGCGCCCGAGAAGCGTCGCCCGCGCCGATGGGGCCGCTGGCTGTTGTTGCTGGCGCTCATTGGCGCGGCGCTTCTCGGCAAGGGCTATTGGAACGCGACGCGCGACCCGGTGATCCGGACCGCAACCGTTGAGGCCGGTGACTGGCCCGCGGGACAGCCGCCGCTCAAGATTCTGCTGCTCTCGGACACGCACGTTGCGGGCCCCGATATGCCGCCCGTGCGGCTGGCGCGGATCGTCCGCGAGCTCAACCGGCTGAAGCCCGACCTCGTGCTGATTGCGGGCGATCTCGTCAGCGAAAAGCGCAGCGCGACGCATATCTACACGCCTGCCGAGGTCGTCGCACCGCTCGGCGGCCTTCGCGCGCCACTCGGCGTCGTCGTCGCGCCGGGCAATCACGACCATTGGTTCAAGCTTGAGGCGCTGCGTGGCGAGCTCGAAAAACGCGGCGTTCGTGTTCTGCAGAATGAAGCGGTCAGGCTCGGCCCGCTGGTCGTCGGCGGGGTCGACGACGATTATTCGGGGCACGACGATGTCCCCGCGACGTTCGCGGCGATGGATCGGCTGGGTCCGGGCGTTCCGTTGCTGTTGACGCACAGTCCCGACATCGTCCCCGACCTCCCGCGCCATGTTGCCGCGGTCTTCGCTGGCCACACGCACTGCGGTCAGATCCGCTTGCCCTATATTGGCGCGCTGACCTATGTCTCGCGCTACGGCGACCGCTTCGCCTGCGGTGACATCGACGACGAGGGCCAGCGCGTTTTCGTCGGCGCCGGGCTCGGGACCAGCCTGTTGCCGCTCCGCTTCAACACGCCGCCCGATGCCTGGCTGGTCACGCTGGGGCCGAGTGCGGGACGATGAGCGGTACGGCGGACTTCGGCTGGCACGACCCCGGCGAAAGCCTGCTGCGCCACCGCCATTCGCACGGCTATGTCGCGCTGGTGCTCGGCGGCAGCTATGAGGAAGCGGGCGATCAGGGTCGCGTCTCTGCCCGCGCGGGGACCGCCATCGTCCATGGCGACTGGACAGCGCATCGCGATTGTTTCGGAGCACGCGGAGCGCGCGTGCTCAATCTTCCTCTGCCCGCGGGGCTCTCGCCGGGGGCGGGGCATATTGCCGACCCCGACACCGCCGCGCGGCTCGCCGAGCGCGATCCCGTCGCGGCCGCGACCTACATATGCGATCATTTTCGGTCCGGAGCAGCACGCCGCGACGATTGGCCCGATCTGCTTGCCGACGCGCTGACCCTCGACCCCGGTCTCGCGCTGACGCTGTGGGCCGACCGGATGGCGCTCGATCCCGCCTCGGTCAGCCGCGGCTTCGCGCGCGCCTACGGCGTCTCGCCCAAGCGCTTCCGGTTGGAGGTGCGGACGCGCCGGGCGCTCGCGGCGCTCGCGTCGTGGCGCGGCAGCCTTGCCGACCTCGCCGCCGACCAGGGTTTCGCCGATCAGGCACATCTGGCGCGCTCGGTCGTCGCGTTGACCGGAATGCCCCCGGTCCGTTTCCGGGCAAAGTCCGTTCAAGCCGCGTCGCCGCCACTCCGCTAGAAACCGGCGGCATGGAACGCCGCCTCTTTCTCGCCGCCGCACTCGCCGGCCTCGCCGCACCTCATTTTGCCAAAGCCCAGCAGCGCAAACCGTCGCGCACGCGCTGGAAGGTCCGCGCCTCCGAAGGTTTCGACGCGCTCGCCTTCCTCGGCCCGCTCGCGGGGCGCGAGCTCTATCTGCGCTTCTATCAGGCCGATGCCGACGCCTTTGCGCCACGTCTGCCCGCGGCGATCCGCGCCGATATTGCGGCGCTGTGGCAGGAGGCGGAGAAGGCGGAGTTCGGACTGCTCGGGCCCGTCCTGTCGGTCCTCTTTTCGGGCGGTGACGACAGCAGCCTCGGCGCGCTGATCGCCTCGGCGGCCGATCCCGAAGCGCGATTGCTGCCTGCCTATCGCGCCAGCAACAATTGGAGCGAGAGCGACTGGGCGTGGTTCCTGGCGGCGGCGCCGCGATTGAAGACGGTGCTCGAGGCGATGCAGGGGGCAGGCTTCGCAGCCTTCCGCGCCGAACGCACCGCTGGCCTTGACGCGCGCATTGCCGAACTGACCCGCGACCTCGCCGCTTATGATGTCATCAGCCTGCACGAAAAGCTGACTGGCCGCAGCTTCGATCCCCAAATCGAGGTCGTGCTCCTGCAATTCTGCAAGCCGCACGGGATCAAGGTGCAGGGGCAGACCTTCCTGCAGGCGGCCGACTGGAACACCGCGATCACCGTGCGCAATGCGGCGCACGAAATGCTGCATCCGCCGGTGGCGATGGACGGTCCGGCTGCAAAGGCGGCCCTGGCGGCGCTCGAAAAGGATGCACTGATCTTGCGCATCGTACGCGACCATGATCCGCAATGGGGTTACACGACGCTCGACGGGCTGCTCAACGAGGATCTGGCCCAAGCGCTCGATCAGTTGATCGGCGAGGCGCTGGGCGTGGGGCGCAATCCCGCCGACCGCTGGCGCCAGTCCGACGACGGCATCCATGTGCTCGCCGGCGCTTTCTACGGCATGCTCCGCGACGATAAATGGATCGAAACGGGCGGCTCGCTGGAGGAATGGCTGGCACGCGCTGCCGGAACCGGGCGTCTCGCACCCGCGCGTCTGCATGCCGTTGCCGCCCGCGTACTCGAGCGGCCGGTGACCGGTCTCTGGCCACTGATCAAAAGCTAGCCGCGCGCATCATCGTCGGCTACGGCCGCCTCCAGCGAGAGGGAGGGGCGTTTGCCGGTTTCGGGAATAATGTCTGAAGCATCCGGACGGATCGGCGTTTGAGTGCGATTCTGCATCTTACCGGCCTCGCGCCGCTGACCTTCGCCGGCGCGGCGGCGATGACTTTCGGCGCGGCCTTCGTGCGCGGGCTCACCGGTTTCGGCATGGCGATCATTCTCGTGCCTTTGCTCGGGCTGATCATGCCGCCGGGCGAGGCGGTGGTGCTCGGGATCCTGCTGCAATTGCTGATCGGTCCCGTCGGTTTCCGGCGCATCGCCGCCGGTGCCGACCGCCGTACCGCGGTGCCGATCGGCTTGCTCGCGATGCTCGCGACGCCGCTCGGCATGCTCGCGCTGAAGGCGGTGACGCCTGACCTCGCGCGGCTGCTGATCGCGATCATCGCCATTGCCGCTTTCCTGCTGATCCTGATGCCGCAGCATCCCGACGGACACCGGCCGGGGCGCGCGGCGATCGGTTTCACCGGAATCGCTTCGGGCATCCTCACCGGCTTCGCCGCGATGCCCGGGCCGGTGTCCGTC
>Ga0247823_10004495_pt1 | contig 11192 bp, 8 predicted proteins | sample 13C_PalmiticAcid_2_FD_192426 | JGI IMG/M metagenome (GOLD analysis project Ga0247823, IMG submission 192426) | Soil microbial communities from agricultural site in Penn Yan, New York, United States - 13C_PalmiticAcid_Day30 | ecosystem: Environmental > Terrestrial > Soil > Agricultural land...
GCGCTGGAACGCGCCCGCACGCAGCAGGCCGACCTGGAGCGCGAACGCGAGCGCCTCGCCTGGCAGATCAGCGAGGTCGACAAGCTCGCGCCCGGGGCCGAAGAGTGGGACGACCTCAACGCCGAACACTCGCGCCTCTCCAACGCCCAGGCCCTGATGGACGCGGCCCGCGTGGCGCTCGACGCCATCAGCGAGGCTGACCACAGCGCCGACAGCCTCACCTCGCGCGCGGCCGATGCACTGCAGGACGTGGCCGAGTACGACAGCCGCCTCGCCGAAGTGGCCGAGGTGCTGCAGAGCGCCCAGACGCAGCTGCAGGACGCGGCCCACACGCTCGGCAGCTACCTGAACCACGCCGACCTCGAACCCGAGCGGCTGCAGGAGCTCGACGACCGCCTGTCCGCATGGATGAGCCTCGCGAAACGCTACCGCCGCACGCCGGCCGAGCTGCCCGCCACGCTGTCGGCGTGGAAGGACGAGTTGCGTGCGCTCGACGCCGCCGCCGACCTGGCCGCGCTCGAAGCGTCGGTCAAGGACACGAAGGCCGCGTTCGACACCGAGGCGAAGCGGGTGTCGGCCGTGCGCCGCACCGCCGCGCCGAAGCTCAGCCAGGCCGTCACCGCCGCGATGCAGCAGCTGGGCATGGCCGGCGGCGTGTTCGAGGTGGCGCTGCAGAAGCAGGACACCCCGCAATCGCACGGCCTCGAATCGGCCGAGTTCCTGGTCGCCGGCCACGCCGGCAGCACGCCGCGGCCCATGGCCAAGGTGGCGTCCGGCGGCGAACTGTCGCGCATCGCGCTCGCCATCGCCGTCACCACGAGCCAGCTCGCGCCGCATGGCGAGGCCGCCGGCACGCTGATCTTCGACGAGGTGGACGCGGGTGTCGGCGGTGCGGTGGCCGACACCGTGGGCCGCCTGATGAAACAGCTGGGCCGCGACCGGCAGGTCATGGCGGTCACCCACCTGCCCCAGGTGGCCGCCTGCGCCGACCACCATTTCGTGGTGGCGAAGGCCGCGCACGAGGGCCGCACGCGCAGCGACATCACCCCCGTCCATGGGGAATCGCGCGTCGCTGAAATTGCCCGTATGCTCGGAGGTGAACGCCTGTCCAGCACCAGCCTCGCCCACGCGCAGGAACTGCTGTCCGTGGCGGCCGACGTTCCCGCCCCCACCACCGCCCGCGCCCGCAAGCGCTCTTGAAAACGCGACCATGACCACGCACGCTTCCGGAGCCCCCGAACCGTCACCGCTCAACGAGGTGGTGCTCGTCACCGGCATCTCCGGGTCCGGCAAGTCGGTCGCGCTGCACGCGCTGGAAGACGCGGGCTTCTTCTGCGTCGACAACCTGCCGCCCGAGCTGCTGCGCGACTTCCTGCGCCTCGAACACGGCCGTTCGCAGCGCCGCGTGGCCATCGCCGTGGACGTGCGCAGCGCCGGGTCGCTGCCGCACCTGCTGCCGCTGATCGAGGAGCTGCGGGGCGAAGGGGTCGTGATCCGCTCGGTGTTCCTCGACGCGGGCACGGACGCGCTGGTGCGCCGCTTCTCCGAGTCGCGCCGGCCACACCCGCTGTCGCAGCAGGCCACGGCGCAGAGCCTGAACCGGCGCCGCGAAGACAAGGCTCCCGACGGCCACCGCGCCCTCTACGACGCCATCGAACTCGAGCGCGAGCTGCTCGCCGAACTGCGCGAGATCTCCACCGTGGTCGACACGAGCCAGCTGCGCCCGGCCCAGCTGCGGCTGTGGATGCGCGACCTGGTGCAGGCCGGCAGCCTCGCCCTCACGCTCGTGTTCGAGTCGTTCGCGTTCAAGCACGGCGTGCCGCTCGACGCCGACTTCGTGTTCGACGTGCGCATCCTCCCGAACCCGTACTACATCCGCGAGCTGCGCGCGCAGACCGGACGCGACGACGGGGTCATCCAGTACCTCGAGGCCCAGCCCGAGGTGGCCGAGATGCTCGAGCAGATCGAATCCTTCATCGCCCGCTGGCTGCCCGCGTTCGAGAACGACCAGCGCAGCTACCTCACCGTGGCCATCGGCTGCACCGGCGGCCAGCACCGCTCCGTCTACCTGACCGAAACGCTCGCCCGCCGGTTCTCGAAGCGCAGCGTCTCGCTGATCCGCCACCGCGAACTCGACGCCCGCGACTGACCTTTTCCCCTTCCGCGCATGCGCTTTCGTTCCTCGACCGTCAAACTGCCGCTCCTCCCGCTGCAGGCAGTGCTCTTTCCGGGTGGCCTGCTGAGCCTCAAGGTGTTCGAGGCCCGCTACCTCGACCTCGTGAGCGCCTGCCTGCGCGAACACAAGCCGTTCGGCGTGGTGGCCGTGCGCCAGTCCGGCGACGGGGGCAAGGCGCCCGATCCCCATGCGTTCGAAGCCGTCGGCGTGATGGCCGAGCTGATGGAGGTGGACGCGCCGCAGGCCGGCATCCTGCAGGTGCGTGCGCGCGGCCTGAACCGCTTCACGCTGGTGGGCCAGACGCAGCTCGACGACGGGCTCTGGGAGGGCCGCACGCGCGCCCTCGACAACGACGAGCGCGTGGCGCCGTCCGAGTCGCAGCTCGAGACGGTCAAGGGCCTGGCCAACGCCATCGGCACGCTCAAGCAGCAAGGCTCGGAGCCCTTCCTGAAGCCGTTCCACTTCGAGGACGCGGGCTGGGTGGCGAACCGGTGGTGCGAGATCCTGCCCATCTCGGTGGCGGCCAAGCAGCGCCTGATGGCCCTGGAAGACCCCGTGGGCCGGCTCCAGCTGGTCGACGACTTCCTGCGCAGCAAGGGCGTGGTGCGCTGATCCCCGAATGAAAAAAGCCCCCGACCGGCAGACGCCGGTCGGGGGCGGTCACACGGTCCTCAGGATGCCGTGCAGTACGTGGCTGGCGTGTCCGCCGCTTCGACCGGGTCGTTGGCCGACCAGGTGTGGATCGGCGTCACCGTGACACGGCATTGCGCATCCACGGTGAAGGAGAACACGGTCCACCACCAGGTGCCGGCGCCTTCACCCACCGGTGGCGCGAACACCGACACCGCCCCCTTGTTGTTCAGTTCCACGCGCGTGGGCGAACCGGTCAGGCCCGGGTTGCTGTCGCGGCTGTAGTTCTTCACGGCGTAGCGGTACGTGCCCACCATCAGGCGGCGCACGGTGATCACCTCGGGGCCGTAGCTGCTCATGTCGTCCACGTCCAGCGAGGCGTATGGCGCCGCCTCGAGGCTGCCTTCGGAGGCGAAGTACACGTGGTCGCCGTTCGGGGTGAACAGGTGCGAATCGACGTCCGACGGCGATCGGCCCCAGGTCAGCTTGATGGTCAGCCCGGTGGCGGCGCTGCTCAGCACGAGGCAGGCGCCCGTGGACGACAGCGGCGAATCCGCCGTGCCCGACGTCACCGAAACGGTGTTGGAGAAGCGCACGCCGCTCTGCGCGCTGACCGTGGCGTTGGACTGGCGCTTCATCGGCACCACGAAGTTGCCGCTGGCGTCGGTGATGGCCGAGGCCGTGCCGGAGTAGTCGATGCCGTCGGTCACGATGCGCGCGTTGGCCACCGCGGCGCCCGCCTCGTCCTTCAGGCAGCCCGTGATGTTGACGGAGTTGACGTACTGGTCGGCGTTCCAGGTGGTGAAGTGGGTCACCGAACCTTCGTAGTACTGGTTGGGCGAGGTGCCTGCCAGCGTGGCGACGCCCTCCTCCACCCACTCGCCCTTCGTGGCGTCGAACCAGAACAGCGGGATGCTGTTCGTGGGCGTGCCGCGCGTGGACAGGGGGATGCGGAGGGTGGCCGACTTGCCCGTGGCGATGTTGACGCGGGCGCCCGTGGTATCGGCGAGCGTGACGGTCATCGCGCCGTAGCTCTCGATGCTCGAGAGGCCGGTGGTGGTGCGGGCGCGGAAGTCGCCGGGCATGTAGGCCGGATTCACCGCCGGATCGATCGGCGTGACCGACACGGTCACGGAGCCTGAGATGGGCAGGCCGTCGGCACGGACCAGCGCGGCGGGGGGCAGCGTCACCCGCGCGGACGAACCGGGCACGGCCACCGAGCCGCCCGCGGCGGGGTCGATGACACCGGTGGCGGCCACCGGCAGCAGCTGCGCGGTGACGTTGGTGGTCTGCTGGGCCACGGCGTGCGTGACCACGACGTTCTCGGCGTAGGCGGTCTTGTTGAGCGTCAGCACGGTGCGCGTGCCGGCCGTCACCGGCACGGAGAAGTGGCCGTCGGCATCGCTGGTGTCGGCCTGGTCGCCCGACTTCACGGTGACACCGGCGACCGGTTGGCCGGTGACCGAGTCGAGCACGGTGCCGGCAACCGTGCCGGTGTTGCTCGTGGGGGCCGGAGCGTCGTCACCGCCACAGGCGGAGAGCAACAGCGAGACGGCGAGCGCGGGCGCCGCGGCCCACGCGAGGAAGGAAGAGGAAGGGTGCTGCATGGATCCCTGGGTTTCGAATGCGGGCCGTCACCGCGACGACCCATCTCCGAAGCGTGCGGGAAGTCACGCTTCCTGCCCTCCCCACCGTGGTGGGGTGACCCCCGGTTTCAGCCCCCCGCTGATGGGGGAGTGCGTTCCAGCAACTTGCGCAAGGCCGACGGCACCCCCATCGACAGCGCTTCGCCGCGGGTGACCCAGCGGCCGTCCGGCAGCGTGGCGGTGATGCGGGCCACGTCGTTCGCGGCGGCCTTGGGCGGCAGGCGCCAGATCACCGGCCGCAGCGTCCAGTCGAGGTGGGTCAGCACGTGCTTGAACGCATCGAGCGGCTCGGCCGCGCCGGGCCAGTCGGCCGCGGCCGCGCGCAACGCGTCGACCGAGTCGAACTCGGGGAAGCTCCAGAGGCCCGCCCACACGCCGGTGTCGGGACGCTGGACCAGCCAGAGGCGGTCGTCGCGCACGAGCCAGAGCCACGCGTTCTCGCGCTGGCTGCGCTTGAGCTTGCGCGTCTTCACCGGGAAACGTTCGGGTTGCCCGTCGCGGCGCCCCTGGCAGCCGGGCTGCACGGGGCACACGAGGCACTGCGGCGAACGTGGCAGGCAAATGGTGGCGCCGAGGTCCATGATGCCCTGCGTGTACGCCTCGATGCCCTGGTCCGGCAGCATCCCGGTGGCGCGGTTCCACAGCGTGCGTTCGTTGGCCGCCACGGCCAGGTCGGCGTCGAACGCGAGGAAGCGGGTCAGCACCCGCTTGACGTTGCCGTCGAGGATGGCCACGCGCTCGCCGTAGCAGAAGGCCGCGATGGCGGCCGCCGTCGAGCGGCCGATGCCGGGCAGGCTCTGCAGCAACTCGCTGCTGCGGGGGAACTCGCCGCCGAAGCGCTCGACCACCGCCTTCGCGCACGCATGCATGTTGCGCGCACGGCTGTAGTAGCCGAGGCCGCTCCACAGCGCGAGCACGTCGTCCTGTCCGGCTTCAGCCAGTGCCCGCACGTCGGGGAACCGGGTGAGGAAACGCGCGTAGTAGCCCAGCACCGTGGTCACCTGCGTCTGCTGCAGCATGATCTCGGAGAGCCACACGCGGTACGGGTCGGTGGTCTGCTGCCACGGCAGCGTGTGGCGGCCGTGGGTGCGCTGCCAGGCGATCAGCGGGGCGGCGAAGGCCGCCGTGGGGGACGACGCGGACGACGGCAAGAACGAACTCAGGCCTGGATGGCGATGCGCGATTCGGTGTCGACCAGCTGCCCATGGCCCGACTCGCCGAACGAGGCGGGGTCGAGGTGGGCGTGTTCCTTGAGCTTGCCGATCAGCTCGGCGCAGCGGGCCACCTGCTGCTGCAGCTGGGCGTCCTGCGCCTCGAGTTCGCTCAGGCGGTGTTCCAGTTCGCCGGAGGCGGCCTGGATGCGCTCGAGCGCCTCGCGGCGGCGGCGGAAGCCGCGGCGGCGTTCGCGCAGCTGCGAATCGACCTGCGACGAGGCCATCTTGTTCCACAGCTCGAGTTCGCCGCTGGCGTTCTCGAACACCACGCGCAGCTTCGACATCAGCATGCGGCGGAACTGCTCCATGAACTTGGTCTGCGACAGGCGCAGCGCCTGCGTGAGGCCCAGGTACTGCACGTAGTTGCGCTGGATGAGCGCGAGCTCCTGCACGAACCGGTTCATGTCGGGCATCTGGTTGACCGACAGCGAGAACCCGAACTCGGCGTTGAGCTTCGAGAACGACGCCGTGAGCATCGAGTGGATCTCGTTGCCGCGCGTCTGCGTGGCTTCGAGCAGCTCGCGCAGGCGGCTGCACAGCGCGATGAAGGCCTTCTTGGCGCCGAGGTTCAGCAGCGTGGCGTGCATGGCCGTCTGCATCTCGGTGACTTCCTCGCGCAGGCGGTCGCTGGTGAGGTCGATCAGCGCGTTCTTCAGCATGCGGCTGTGGACCATGCGCATGGCCTGCAGGCGCGCCGTGCACTGCTCGAATTCGCGGGTCTCGGCATCGACCCGCTCGATCATCAGCCGGGTCTTCGCGCCACTCTTGCCGCGCAGGCCGCGCAGTTCGAGCAGCTGCTCGGCGAGCTGGCGGCGGCGGTCGCCGAGGCGGCGGGACACGAGCGCCTCGGTGCGCATCACGGCGTCGACCACGGTGGTCTGCAGCACGTCGCGGCGCTGCGGCAGCAGCTGGGCGCCCAGCGCCGCTTCCAGGTCGAGCACGCGGCTCTCGGCCAGCGCCGCGGTTTCACCGTCGACGCGGGCGGCGAGCGCCTGGCGGGCCGACAGCGGGAACACCTTCTCCGGCGCCACGCCGAGCGTGCGCGCCGTGTTGTTGCGCTGCGTCTCGATCTGGGCGGCCACCTGGGCGGTCGTGGCGAGCGGGTCGCGCAGCGCGTCGATCTTGTTCAGCACCACGAAGCTCGACGTGGTGGGCGAGCCGAGGTGGTCGCGCCAGATGGTGAGGTCGGACTTCGTGACACCGGTGTCGGCGCCGAGGATGAACACCATCGCGTGGGCGGACGGCAGCAGGCTCAGCGTCAGTTCGGGTTCCGCGCCGATGGCGTTCAGGCCCGGGGTGTCGAGCACGACCAGGCCGCGCTTGAGCAGCGGATGCGGGTAGTTGATCATCGCGTGGCGCCAGGCCGGCACCTCCACGCGGCCCGAATCGTCGACCGGCGGGTTGTCTTCGCTGTTGTCGTCGTGCCAGAAGCCCAGCGCGCGGGCCTCGTCGACGCTCACCCACTGGGTGCGCATCACTTCCTGGAGCGACTCGGAGAGGCGCTCGGGGTGGCTCACGTCGAGCGGGATGTGGGTCCAGGCGCGGGGCTGCGTGCGCAGGTCGGCGAGGGACAGGCCTTCGAGCCGGGTGGCGATGGGCAGCAGCGCGAGCGCCGGGGCCTCCTCGCCGTCGTGGCCCAGTTCCACCGGGCACATGGTGGTGCGGCCCGGGGTGGCGGGCAGCACGCGGCGGCCGGTGTCGGCGAAGAAGATGGCGTTGATGAGCTCGGACTTGCCGCGCGAGAACTCGGCGACGAAGGCGACCACGAGCTTCTCGTTGACGAGGCCGCGGCGCAGGGTGTCGAGGGCTTCGGCGGCCGCAGGGTCGGCCAGGTCGTGTTCGCCGAGGAAATGGCCGAATTCGTCGAGGCGACGCCCCAGGCCGGCACGCCAGAGGCCAAGAGCATCAAGACTGCTTGCGAAGGAAGAAGCCATGGAAATGGACGGGCCCGGCAGGTAAGCGTCGGCCATGGTATCGCAAGGGGCATGCCCGCCGGACGCGCAGAAACACTCTGTTGCCCTGGTGGCCGCCGAACCGTGTGGATTTACCCACTCGGAGCCTGGATGTGGACTATCGCCGCTGGCAGGTGGGGCAGAAGAAGGTGGAGCGGGCGGCCTGGGTGATTCTCCGGATGGCGGTTCCGCAGACAGTGCACGGGTCGCCTTCGCGCCCATACACCTTGGCCTGGTCCTGGAACGCGCCGGCCATGCCGTGCGTGTCCTTGAAGTCGCGCAAGGTGGTGCCGCCCAGGGCCAGGGCGCGGGCGAGGATGGTGCGCACGGCGTCGGCGAGGCGTTCGGCGCGCGGGCGGCTGACCTTGTTCGCCGGCAGGCGCGGGTCGATGCCGGCGGCGAAGAGGGCCTCGCAGGCGTAGATGTTGCCGGCGCCCACGACCATGTCGCCCGACAACAAGGCGAGCTTCACGGCGATGCGGCGGCGCTTCAGCGCGTCGTGCAGGTACGCGCCCGTGAAGGCGGGGTCGAAGGGCTCGAGGCCCAGGCCGGACAGCAGCTTGAGCGCGGGGTCCTGGTCGAGCGCGTTCGACCAGACCACGGCACCAAATCGCCTGGGATCGGTCAGACGGAGGGTGCCGCGGGTGGTGAGCAGGTCGAAGTGATCGTGCGCGGCCGGCTCGGGCACGGCATCGCGGAAGGCGAGGGAACCCGACATGCCCAGGTGCATCAGCAGGCCGCCGCCGGTGAGCGGCAGCCAGAGGTACTTGCCGCGGCGGGTGGCCTCGCCCACGGTGCGGTCCACGAGGCTCTCGGGATCGCAGCCGAGCGGCCAGCGCAACGGCTTGCCGAGGCGCACGCCGGTGACCACCGCGCCAGCGATGCGCGGGGCGAGGCTCGCTCGGGTGGTTTCGACTTCGGGCAGTTCCGGCATGCCCCGATTATGGCGAGCCGCGTGCCGGCAGACGGCCGCCGTGACAGGACACTAGAATCGATCACGCATACAGGAGCATTCATGCGGGCCTTCCCCCCAATTTCTCGTGCAGCGCTCGCTCTGGCCTGTTCCCTGGCGCTGGCACCCATGGCCTTCGCCCAGGCGGCGACGGCCCCCACCGACACGGACGACGCCCCCCCGGCCGTCGTGAACAACTCGCCGCTGAACGCGCGCATGTTCACGCAACTGTTCGTGGCCGAACTCGAGGCCCGCTCCGGCCAGAAGGGCCTCGCGTACCAGATGATGCTGGAGGCGGCGCGGCGCTCGCTCGACGAGTCGCTGTTCCGCCGTGCCGTGGGCCTGGCGTCCGAGATGGGCGACGGCCCCGCCGCGCTGTCCGCCGTGCAGGCCTGGCGCAACGCCATCCCGACGTCGGTGCAGGCCACGCGCTACGAGGTGCAGCTGCTGCTGGCGCTCGACCGCTTCCCCGAAGCCGCCACCGCCACGCGCGCGATGCTCGACCTGACGCCCACCGAGGACCGCGCCGGCACCTTCGCGTCCATCCCCCGCCTGTTCGCGCGCAACCGCGACCGCAAGGCGAACGCCCAGCTGCTCGAACCCGTGCTGACGCCCTGGGTCGCCCGGCCCGAGACCCGCGTGGGCGCGAGCATCGCCCTCGCCCGCACCATGGCCGCCGCGGGCGACACCGCACGCGCGCTCGAACTCACCCGCGCCGCCCACGAGCAGGACCCGGCCGCCGAGACGCCCGCGCTGCTGGCCATGGAGCTGCTGGTGAGCCATCCGGAGGCGGACGCCATCGTGCTCGACCACCTGAAGGTGCGCCCGCAGGGCTCGGCCATTCGCATCCTCTACGCCCGCGTGCTGAGCTCGATGCACCGCTACGCCGACGCCGCCGCGCAGCTCGAGGAAGTCACGCGCCGCGACCCGCAGATCGCCGCGCCCTGGGTCACCCTCGCCGCGCTGCAGCTCGAGCTGAAGAAGCCGGCCGAGGCGTCCACCACGGTGTACCGCTACCTCGCCGGCCTGCGCGACGGCTCCATCGTCACCTCGAACCCGGCCACGGCCACGGGCACCCCGTCGTCCATCGTGCTCGCCGCGGGCGACGACGACGATGACGACGGCCCCACCGACCAGAGCGTGGCGCAAGCCTATTTCCTGCTGGCACGCGCCGCCGAGATGCAGCGCGACTACGCGGGCGCCGAGGGCTGGCTCGCGAAGGTCACCGACCCGCAGCGGGTGCTCGACGTGACCGCCCGCCGCGCGGAGCTGCTGGTCAAGCAGGGCAAGCTCAAGCAGGCCGTGGACCTCGTGCGCAAGGCCCCGGAGGACACGCCGGAGGCGGCGCGCACGAAGCTCGTGCTCGAGGCCCAGCTCTACAGCGATGCGAAGCAGTGGGCCCAGGCCGAGGCCGTGTTCGCCGAGGCGAACAAGAAGTACCCGAACGACTCGGAACTGCTCTACCAGCAGGCCATGATGGCCGAGAAGCTCAACCGGCTCGAAGACATGGAGCGGCTGCTGCGCAAGGTGATCGAGATCCGCCCCGACCACCACCACGCGTACAACGCCCTCGGCTACTCGCTCGCCGAACGCAACCTGCGCCTGCCCGAGGCGCGCGAGCTGATCGTCAAGGCGCTCGAGCTGTCCCCGAACGAACCGTTCATCACCGACAGCCTCGGCTGGGTCGAGTACCGCCTGGGCAATTCGCAGGAGGCGCTGCGGCTGCTGCGCCAGGCCTACCGCCTGCGCCCCGACGTCGAGATCGGCGTGCACCTCGGTGAACTGCTGTGGGTCACCGGCCAGCGCGACGAGGCGCGCCGCGTCCTGCGCGAAGTGCGCGCCCGCGACGCCACGAACGACGTGCTGCGCGACACGCTCGCCCGCCTGAAGGTCGACCTGTGACCGCTTGGCGCGTGGCGATGGCCGCCGCCGCGGCGGCGCTGGTGTCGGCGTGCGCGACCGTGCAGCCGCCCGCCCCGCCCGGCGACAGCCTCTCCGGCCGCCTGGCCGTGAAGGTGGATGCGCGCGCTGGCCAGCCGGCCCGCTCGGTCACGGCCGGGTTTGAACTCGCGGGCAGTCCGCCGGCCGGCCGCATGAGCCTCACGAGCCCGCTCGGCACGATGGTCGCGCAGGCCGACTGGTCGCCCGAAGGAGCGCGCCTGGTCACGTCGGACGGCGAATCCAGGTTCGGCAACCTCGACGAACTCACCCGCGAGATGCTGGGCGAAAGCCTGCCCGTGGCCGCCCTCTTCGACTGGCTGCGCGGCCGGCCCTGGCCCGGCGCGCCGAGCCAGGCCACCACCCCGCCCACCGAGGCCGGCTTCGACCAGCTCGGCTGGGCCGTGCGCCTGGGCCGCTTCGGTGACGGCCTCGTGGTCGCGCAGCGGGCCAGCCCGCCGCAGGTCACGGTGCGCGCACAGGTCGACCCATGAGCGTCACCACCCTCACCGACGTGGCCGCACCGGCCAAGCTGAACCTGTTCCTGCACATCGTGGGCCGGCGGGCCGACGGCTACCACCTGCTGCAGTCCGTCTTCGTGCTGATCGACTGGGCCGACACGCTGCACTTCGAACGCCGCGCCGATGGCCGGCTGCAGCGCCACGACCTCACCGCCACCCTGCC
>Ga0247823_10004496_pt1 | contig 11192 bp, 6 predicted proteins | sample 13C_PalmiticAcid_2_FD_192426 | JGI IMG/M metagenome (GOLD analysis project Ga0247823, IMG submission 192426) | Soil microbial communities from agricultural site in Penn Yan, New York, United States - 13C_PalmiticAcid_Day30 | ecosystem: Environmental > Terrestrial > Soil > Agricultural land...
ACGCTGATCGTCGACGTCGGCTATCCGCGCGACCCCGCGCTCGTCGAGCCGCTGCCCGGCGCCATCGACGCGCTGCGCGAGCTGCAGCACTCGTACGCGCTCGTCATCATCTCCAACCAATCCGGCATCGGCCGCGGCCTCATCACCGAAGCCGAAGCCGCCGCCGTCCACGCGCGCACCGTCGAGCTGTTCGCTGCAGGCGGCGTCACCTTCGCGGGCGCCTACTACTGCCCGCACTCACCCGACGCAGCCTGCCGCTGCCGCAAGCCCGCGCCTGGCCTCCTCTTCGACGCGGCGCGTGAGCTCGACCTCGACCTCGCGCGCTCGATCATGATCGGCGACAAGCCCTCGGACCTCGAGGCCGGCCGCGCTGCAGGCTGTGGACACGTACAAGCGTTCGAGAGCTGGATGCAAGGACTCAAACCGTAGCGCTCACGCGGTCGAGCTCAGATGGCGTGAGTCCGCCGCGATAGGATTGCGTATGCCGCGAAGCGCGCTCTTCTTGCTCCCCGCGTTGCTAGCCCTCACTCCGTCGCAAGCCAGCGCGACGAGCCCCGTACCGGAATGTCGCCATATCTGCTACGAGACGGGGGGCGCCGCCTATCGTGCGGAGGTGGTTAGCTTGGGCGGTGAAACGCGCATTCGCCTAGTGCAGCACCTCGCCGGCGATGCTGTCGCTAACATCGGGGACGAATTGACTGCGTACGTGGACACAGGCTCTTTGGGAGCGGCCGTGTTTGTTGCGATTCCCTACCGCGAGCCTATCGAACTCCCGCTCCATGGATTTTCGATCGTCGGAGATCAGGTCGAATGCGGGTTCGGCGGGCCCATCCCTCTCGAGACGTTTACGACCATGGCTGTGAGCGAGCCCTCCGTGTGCTTCGCGATAGCTGAGGAGCTTGGGCTTCGCTCACCCTATGGTGCCGACGATGGCTGCAATACAGGTGTGGGCGGTTCCCTCAGCGGTGGTGCGCTGGGGTTGCTCGCGCTCCTGGCACGGCGGCGCCGCCACGCGTGAGCCGTCGCGACCGTCCCCAGGCTTGGTAGCCGCAGAACAGTGTGGGCGAGCTTGAGTCCGGCTGGCTGGAGGTAGCCGCAAGACGTCTCGTCGCTCAACAGCAGCACATCGTTCGCATCGACTCGAGAAGCGAACGCCGGTGTTGGGCGACCTTGGGGAGAAGCTCAAGCGCGAGATCGCAGGCAGAACGCCCGACGCCCATTGATCCGAAGCAGCTCGATTTCTCGGTGTATTGCGCGCCATGGTGATCACGCCGAACCTGCACGAACTCGTTACTGGGAGTTTCCGATTTCGAGATGGAACGGCGCTCCTCGCGGCATAAACTCGATCACGGAGGCGGGACGTCACAAATGAAGCTGCTCCTTGTAGTCGTGCCGTTACTGGGCGGTTGCGAACTGTATTTCGGCGACGAGGCCACAGACCCGGCGTCCCCCGACAGCCGCCGGCTTGTCGCAGGGGGACGATTCACGTGCTTGCTTGCCGATGAGGCAATCAAATGCTGGGGCGCCAATCACACCGGTCAGGTCGGCCTGGTGCTCGACCGAGAATACCTTCCGCAACCGGCGACACCGACACCGACGCTGAGCAGCGCGACCGGCACTCAGATCACGGCGGGCGGAGAACACGCGTGCGCGATCGACGATGGGGTGGTGAGCTGCTGGGGCAGCAACGCCGTCGGACAACTCGGCCGCGAGACGACGCCGTATAGCGACCCGAATCACCACTACGATTATCCAGGTACTGTTTCGTTGCCTCGCAGCGCGATCAGGCTCGCAGCGGGAAGGGGCCATACATGCGCCGTTCTCGATGACGCATCCTTGTGGTGCTGGGGCGACAACACACATGGACAGCTAGGCACGGAGAGCGGCTCGACATATCGACCTGCGCGCGTGTTGGACGATGTGAAGTCCGTCGCCACGGGCTACGGCCACACCTGCGCTGTGATCTCGGACGCGAGTGTTTGGTGTTGGGGTGAGAACTCGCATGGACAGCTCGGGGACGGCAACACGACGTCACGCGCAGTGCCACGAGCCGTCGAGGGGGTACTCGCATCCCAAGTAGTGGCCGGAAGAAGCCACACATGCGTGGTCGATACGAACAGCGGCGTGGCCTGCTGGGGTGCCAACGATGAAGGTCAACTTGGCGACGGAACCGCGACTCCGCACCTCACGCCAGGCATCCCTATTGTCGCAGACGCCGTTCAACTCGCGGCTCGCGCCGATCACACGTGCGCAGTCAGCCGCGATGGAACTCTCGCTTGCTGGGGAGCCAACACGACGGGCCAACTCGGCGCAGGCGATGCCGTTCCCCATCTATCACCGGTTATCCCGTCTGTCGGCGGGACGATCCGCGAGGTTGCCGTTGGCGACGCGCACACCTGTGTACGGCGCAACAACGGAACGGTGGCGTGCTGGGGCAAGAACTCTGTCGGCGAGCTCGGGGATGGTGGACTCGATATCGATAATCCGCAGCAGGTCCACCTGGCCTCGGGTTCGAGCACGCTTGCCGTAGGAGACCACCACGCGTGCGCCGTCGTCGGCTCATCGAAGTCTGTCTACTGCTGGGGCGATAACCGCTACGGTCAACTCGGCGACGACGCCAACGTCGCGCGCGCGACTCCGATCGAGATCGGGCTGACGGGCGTCACAGAGCTCACTGCCGGTCGCGGCCATACGTGCGCCCGTGGCGACGATTTGACGCTTCGTTGCTGGGGCCTAAATCGCAACGGTCAGCTTGGTGATGGAACGTTTGACTCACGTGCTGCACCCGTTCTGAGCCAGCTCGGCGGCGTCACTACTGTCGATGCGGGCGGTGACTTCACGTGTGCGACCACGGCAAGCGGGACCTACTGCTTCGGTGCCAATAACGCTCGACAGCTCGTGGCGCCTGGTCCCAGCTCCGCGACGCCGGTAATGATCACGGACAGCGAGTTCGCGACCCTCGCAGCTGGTTCTTCCCATGCGTGCGGCATTGCACCAGACGGAACTCTCACGTGTTGGGGCAGCAACACGCATGGACAGATCGGCAACGGCGGCATCGGCCCGTCATCGCCGCCGGAAGGTCCGAGCGGGACGTTCATCACCGTCGCTGCGGGGTTCGAACACACATGCGCTGCACAGACCGACGGTGTCAGCGTCTGTTGGGGGCGTGGCGACATGGGCGCGCTGGGCGCCCCCTACGTCGACAGCTCCGCACCGCAACGTCCGGGGGTGAGCCATGTTGTATTGCTCGCAGCGGGTCTGGGCTTTTCGTGCGCGGGCGCACGATGGGATATCGAGGGAGTTACGCAGCCATTCTTTCAGTGCTGGGGCCGTAATCACGACGGCGAGAGCGGCGCAACCGGCCAGTCTCGCATCTGGTACCCGATGATCGGAATCGGGACGTTGCGTGCGTCGTCGCTCGCAGATGCAGGGGCAGGATTTGCGTGCGCATTGAACGGCGGCGCCGTCAGCTGCTGGGGCGACAACTCGTTCGGCCAGCTCGGCACTGGCACCTTCAGCCGGTCCCTCGCGCCCGTCGAGGTCACGTTATGACCGGACCGGCACAACTTGCATCGATCTTCCGCTACGAGCGCGGCCTCGCGTTCTCTCTTGGGATCATCCGCAGCGCCATGTTCAGATCCATCATCACCAGTGTCCCGGTCCTCGCGATCGCACTAGATGCACGCCCTGCAGATGCGTGTACGCCGTTCGTGAACGGGGAGTACTCACAGGATGCGGCACACGCGAACGATTCCGTCGCGCCGAGCAACGTCGACGTCAATGTTGCCTTCGGCGAGGTACCAGACATGTGCGGTTGGGACACCGGACTGGCACTCCGTGTGATGGCCAGCGACGACATGACCCCGACCGATCGGCTCGGCTACCAGCTCCGAATCATCGCGGGCACGGTGCCCTCAGGATGGCCCCAGTCTGACGCGCCGGTCACGGTCGGCCTCGCCGGTGAGCTCGTCTTTCAGCTCTATGATGACGAGCTCGCGTTTACGCTCGAGGTCGCCGCTGTCGACCTAAATCACAACGTGGGCCCTCCGACCATTGTCGAAATCGAACACGGGGGTGGGTGCTCGAGTACGGCTCCGCAATTTTCGCTCGTTCCGTTCTTGGCCATCGCGGGCGTCGTATTGAGGCGCACGCGCCGGCGAAGGCGCGGCACGCCGGCCCCGTCCCCGGTCCCCTGCCTGTCTGAACGCCCGCACGAGTGATCAGCAGGGTTTGCGCCCGTCGGCAAACCACGATACCAACGGCAGCGATGCAGCACCTGCGCGCCGTGGTGGACCAGCTACGCGGCTGCCGTGTCCTGGTTGTCGGCGATGTCATGCTCGACGAGTACGTGCGTGGCGAAGTAACGAGGATCTCGCCGGAAGCTCCGGTTCCCGTGCTCGAGGTTCGCGAAGTGCGCTCGAGTGACGTGAGGCTCGGTGGAGCAGCGAATGCCGCGGCGAACATTCACGCGCTTGGAGGGAGGGCCTCGCTGGTTGGAGTCGTCGGAATGGACGACTCGGCGGACGCAGTGCGCAAGCACCTGCAGGAGCACGGTATTGGCAGGCTGTTGGTCGAGGACGCGAATCGACCTACGAGCCGCAAGACGCGCCTCGTAGCTCAACAGCAGCAGATCGTTCGCATCGACTTCGAGAAGCGAACGCCAGTGTCGGGCGACGTCGCGGAGAAGCTCAAACGCGAAATCGCGGGCAGCATCCCCGATGTCCATGCGGTCGTCCTCTCGGACTATGCGAAGGGCGTGATCACCCCGGACATCGCGCGCCACGCGATCGCATGCGCGAGAAAGGCCAACCTGCCGGTCGTGGTCGACCCGAAGCAGCGCGACTTCTCGGTGTATCGCGCCGCGACGGTGATCACGCCGAACTTGCACGAGCTCGAAGCAGCGTCAGGCCCGAACGGGATGGATGTCGAGCGTGCGGCGACGAACCTCTTGCCGCTCGTGGAGGGCGCCGCGCTGCTCGTCACCCGAAGCGCCGACGGCATGACGCTGTTCCGCACAGGCATCTCGCCGTTCCATGTCCCGGCGATGGCGAAGGAAGTGTTCGATGTGACGGGCGCCGGCGATACCGTCGTCGCGACGATCGCGTTGGCACTTGGTGCGGGCATCGCATTTGAGCAGGCGGTGGAGCTCGCGAGCGTTGCGGCCGCGATCAGCGTCTCGAAGCGCGGAACGTCGACCGTGAGCCCAGCGGAGCTGTCAGCAGCATTGAACGCCTAGACATGGCCGCGTCATCCGTCGATCGACTGCTGCGCATCGTCGCCATCGCGATCGTCGGAGTACTCGGCGCGTGCGGCATTGCACTGCCGGGTTCGATGCTGCTCGGAGGCGCTGCGTGGCTGATGTTCTTGCTCGCGGCACTGTCTGGCTGGGGCTACATCGTCGTTCGGGTCGCCCGAGTCGACGATCCGGACCTCGGCCTTCGCGCAGCGTGGGGCACCGCGGGATACCTCGCCGTCGCGGGGCCGCTCGTCGCGCTCGGGATCTTCTCGGCGCCCGCGATCCTCGCGATGATCGGCATCGGCATCGCGGGTTTCATGTGGCGTGAACTCCTTACGGACACCCCCACGTTGCGCCACGGCGAGCGCGCGCTCCGGTTCTTTCGCGAACAACCTGGGCTCGGTGTCTTGATCGTCATCGTCGCGCTCGCGGCGACAGTACAGCTCCTCGGCGGCGTCACGGAACTCGATCGAAATCAGTTCGACGACGACATCATCTACACCCCGTTGATCCGGCGCCTGCTCGACGCCGGAGACATGATCGAGCCGTTCTCGTTCCGGCGGCTTGCTGCGTATGGCGGACACACGGCGCTCGGCGCATTGCCGGCCGCGCGCGGGACGCTCGCGAACGTGCACCTGCTCGACAAGGGCATCATGTTCGCGATCGCGTTGCTCGTGGTGCTCGAACACGCCCGCGAACGCGGCACGAGCCCACTGTGGATGGTGCTGATGGTGCTGGTGGTGCTGACGATGCCGGAGATCGGCGTGAACACCGCCGCGCACTGGAGCGGCGTCGCGCTATTCGCTGCGCTGTACCGGACCGCGGTTCGCTCCGAATGGCCGCTCGTTGGGTTGGCCGCGACTGCAATCTGCACGCTTCGCCAGAACTATCTTCCCGTCGTCGCTGTCTTTGTTGTCGGATTCCTGGTCTTCCGCCTACTTGCGGCCCGACGTAGGAACGGGGACCTGCGAACCGCATGGGGCGAGGAGGGCCGCGCTTGGAAGCAAGTCGTCGTGGTCGGAGCGCTTTCGCTCCTTCCGTGGTGCATCGCCGCGTATGTGTCGAGCGGGACGTTCCTATATCCCGTCACTGAAGGAACGTGGAACCACGAGCTGTCGTTCCGGCCCGCAAACGTGACCTGGCTCGACGAGATCGCCTATGTCGCATGGGCGTGCATCGACACCGCGCCGATCCAACTCACGGCAGTGTTGTTCGCAGTCCTCGTCGTCACACCTGACTTCCGGCCAGGACGTCCACTGAAGGCTCTATTGCTCGCTGCCTCGATAGGACTCGTCCTGATCGCGCGCAGCATGGCCGAAGCTGCCGACCCAGGGCCGGTGTGGCGTTACTGCTTCGGGTTCGCGGTCCCACTCACCTGCTTCCTCGCGATCGAAGCAGGCAGGGACGACGAGGACGACGTCCCGATGCAGCCACTCGCGCGCTGGCTCGTGCTCGCCGCGCTCGCGTTCCAGCTCGCGCTCTCCCGAAACACACTGCCGAAGCGTTACGCCGAATCCTTCGACAATCTGCGCGAAGCCATCGCGATCGGAAAGCATGGAGATCCGACAGCGCACCGCGAACAGCGTCGATACGCCGCGATGCAGGCCTCGATTCCGGAAGGCGCGAAGGTCGCGGTGATGCTCGATGAGCCCGGCTACCTCAATTTCGCACGCAATGAGATCGCGAACCTCGACACCGTCGGCTTTGCGAGCCCAGGAACGCAGCTCCCCATGTTCGTCGGTGCCGAGCCGATCCGCGCCTACCTCCTCGACGAGGGTTATCGCTATGCAGCGTTCGTTCGCGAGGACCGCTCGCGTACATACTACCGGCGCGGCTATTGGATCTCGCGCTATTTCACCGACGACAATCGCTTCTATCAGATGATGAGTGCGTATCAGCTCGCCGGAGTGGAAGCGTTCGCCGAGCTCGCCACCACCACGAAGGTCATCTACGACGCCGACGGGCTCCTCGTCCTCGACCTCGCGGCTCCGTTGCGACAGGCGTCCTCGTCGAGCATGAGTGCAGACGAGCCGACACGACGATCCGCGTTCCTCGCCGACGTCGCCCGACGCGAGGGACTCCTCGATGCCTGGTCACTGACTGCTCGAGGAGATCTCGAGATCCTCGATGGTGTCTCGGCGCTTCAATTCTACGAACCGGGGTCAGCGGATCCGGCGTGGTTCGAGATCGTGCGAACACCTTCCGAGAAGCCACTTCGCGGAGTCCCGATGCGCGGACTGAACCGACGTGCGCACTTGCGGGTCCGCGGCATCGGCGCGATGCGCCTCGCGTTACGTGTGTCTGTCAGCCTCAACTCGACGTTCACGCGTCCACAGCTGGACGTCTCGCTGGATGGTGGGTTGATCGCAACCGCTGTTGCAGATGATCGCGGTCGCTATTCAATCGAAGTGGTGACGCCGCAGCTCGAAGATGGATGGCACGACGTGTACCTCGTCTTTAGCAGCGTGTTTGATCCTGGGCGAGATGGACGCGACCCACGGGTCGCGCGCTTGGAGTCGATCGAGTGGGTCCCCGCTCCATAGCAACGCTCGTGCTGGTCACCGCCGGCGCTCTGCCGTGGCTGACGGTCATCGCGCGACACGGTGTGCTCGCAGTCGTAGCGCAGGTATTAACGCTCGTCGCTGCGTTCCATGGAGCAGGCCAGGGGATCGTTCGGCTTACGCGACGCCCACCTCTCCATCCGTTGCTAGCGATCCAGGTCGGCATCGCTGCCCTCATCGCCGTGTCTGGCTTCGCGATCCTCTTCGGAATTGATCGCTTCGCGGTTCAGGTCGTCGTTGTTCTCGCATGCGCGGGACTCCATTGCTTCCTACTCGTCAAGGATGCGTCTCGATATCGAGACGCGATCGAGCGGATCGCCGCTGGAAGCCGAATCTGGATGGCGCCTGCGTGCTTGTTGTTCGCGATCGCCTTCGTCCACGTACTCGGCGCCGCTGGTGACACTGGCGCTCGTCCGTTTGACGACGACGGGAACGTGCTCGCACAGCTCCAACGGCTGCGCGATACAGGCATGCTTGGCGATCCGATCGGATACCCTCGCCACACGCAGCTCGGCGGACAACTCGCCCTCACTGCTCTGGCCACAGTACCGGGGGACGTTCACCTCGCCCGCGTGATGGAGAGCCTTGCCTTCACCCTTTCGGTCGGATTGGCGCTCTGGCAACTGCGAATTGCTGAACGGCGTGGCGCGCTACTCGGAATCCTCTTGATTGCAGCCGCGACAGCCCTGCCGTTCGTGCAAGTCGATCCCTCGACGTGTTGGACAGCAGTGGGCCTCATCCTCGCCGTGCACACGCTCCTCCAAACTGCGAAAAGCGAAGACGGCGTCCCGCTCGCACTCCTCGTCGGAGCGCTCGTCACGCTGCGCCTCGAGCTGGCACCGATCGCGATCACGGGACTAGTCGTCACCTTGTCCGCGAGCGCGATGACTCGCAAGCGTCGAGCAATCCTCGTCGCCGTCGCGGCCTCCGTCGTCGTGCCGTTCGTGCTCGCCAAGTCTCTGTCCGGCGAGCCGGGGCACGCGCTTCTCGTGGACAAGCGTCTTCCGTTGCTGCTCGCGCTGCTCGTGACCGCGGGGACGTGCATCGCATGTGCTCCGGTGGTCGTGTGGACGTGGCGGCTCGAACGCTTGCGCTGGTATGGGGTCGCGAGCTCGCTCGCGATCGCTGGCATCGCCGGCGAGCTGACGGGCGACCGTCCCTACGCGCTTCGATTTCTATGGCCAGTAGCCTTCGCGGGCGCATTGATCCTCGTGATCGAGGCAGCGCGGGCCAAGAGCAACGCGACGACCATGCTGCTCGTCGCGCTCGTCTTGGCGTTGTTGATCCACGACGGCCGCACGGCCACCGGACGACGACGATGGCCACGCCGCTACCTCGATCTGATCGACAATATCGAGTACCTCATCCATCACGGCGCATCGGCACCAGTCACGGCCAGCTACGGTGCACTCCTTGACAAGGTTCCACGCGGTTCGGTGGTCGGCGTGTGGGTCACGCGGCCGGAGCGCCTGAACTATGAGGCGCATCGGATCGTCGATCTTCGAACACCGCGCAGCGCGCAGCTCCGCACGCATCGTTGGAACGCACACACCTCCAGGCTCGAGAAGCTCGCGCGCGCTGCCCACGTCGACGTCGTGCTGCTCGAGCGAGATGATCGCCGCAGGCAGCGGATCCACGATGATGCGATGTATCGCCTTCTCTGTCCCGTAGACTCCCTGGCCTGTGCGGACGATCTCGAGCTCGTCGCCCTGAAGTACCGCGTCATCGCGCAGCAAGACGGCGTCCAGTTGATTGACCTGCGCGTTGCTCGCTAGCACGAGAGATCCTCTGTGCCCCAGGGGCGTGGCCTCGTGACAATCCCCTCCCAGCGCTTTGGAGTCGAAGGTCTCTTGGAATAGAGTCGCGCGGATGTCCGCTCCCGAGCCGCGATCCGAGCGGCGTACTCCATGGCTAGAGCTGGCGATTTGCGGGGTCTTGGTCGCGCTGATCTCGGTGTTCGCCCTCTACAAGATGGACTACCTGAACCCGGCGACCGCTCACCACATCCGCATGACCGACAGCACGCGGACGGCGAACGTGGCGCGGAACATCGCCGACGGCTATGGCTACACGACCAACGAGATTCCGGCGTTTCTCGTCGACTTCTACGATCAAAAGGGGAAGCTCCACGACGAGCACTGGACCAACGCGGATCGGTTCCCGTTCACGGCATACGCCATCGCCGCGCTGTACCTCGTTACCGGTTCGCGAAGCGAGACAGTCGGCATCCTCGTCTATAACTTCGCCTGCTTCGTCGGCTTCCTCGTTTTTCTGTTCTGGATGACGCGATCGATCTGGAACGACAAATGGGCCGGCTTGTTCGCCCTTGGCATCGCACTGCTGCAGCCGCTGACCTTCATCTATCTCTATTTGAAGGACGGCGACATGATGCTGCTGACGGCCGGCGTCATGGCGACGTTCTATCGCTACTACGCGCGCGGGCCCGACGCTCTCGGCTGGAAGCACGCCACGCTTATGGGGACGTTGCTCGCGTGGCTGTACCTCGCGCGCCCGAACATCGGGGGCGTGTTCATCGCGTACTTCGGCGTGCTCATCCTGCTTCGTGGCTGGAAGCTGCGGCGTGAAGTGGGCCTCGTCGAGGCGTTGAAGGTGCTGGCGCGCAGGGAGGGCATCGTCGTCCTCCTCATCGGCCTATGGGTGCTTCCGTTCGTGATCCACAGCATGTCCGAATGGGGCGAGCCGACGTTCAGCGCGAACGCGATTTACCAGCGGCCGCTAGGTACGCGCTTCACGATGCTGACGGACACGTGGTGGAAGTACTCCGAGCCGGGTCACATGCCCACGCTGGGAACGCTGCTCCACGAAACACCGGATCAGCTACGCCTGAAGTTCACGACATCATGGATCTCGACGCTGAAGACCGGACTTCGCCCGTGGGCGCTCGAGATCTTGCTGGCCGTCACTGTCGTGGTGTGGCTCGCTCGACGGGCAAAGAGCGAGCCATCGACCGACGTCCCGCCGGAGAGTGCGCGGGACCTCGCCGTCCGTCGTCTCGGTCGCACGGTGTTCGTCGTGGTCCTCGTCAACTTCCTCGTGCTGCCGATGTACGGCTACCAGAACTACGGTTATCGGCACTACCTCTCGTTCTTCTTGCCCTTCGCCTGGATGACGTCGGGTCGCGCAGTCGTGCTGTTCATCGACACCGTCCGTCCTACGGCGTCGCGGCTTGTCGCCAAGGTTCGCGAGAATCCGGGGCCATGGCTGTTCGCGATCGTCGCGGCGCTCCTGCTGTGGAACCTCGGCACCAAGTCACAAGACACGAACCTGATGTTCGTCAAAGCCGAGAACTTCGTCGGGAAGCACTGGCTCTCGTTTCTACTGCTTCTCGTGTTCATGGTCGCGCATCGCTGGGTCCTGCGGCGCTCACGCTATCT
>Ga0247823_10004497_pt1 | contig 11190 bp, 9 predicted proteins | sample 13C_PalmiticAcid_2_FD_192426 | JGI IMG/M metagenome (GOLD analysis project Ga0247823, IMG submission 192426) | Soil microbial communities from agricultural site in Penn Yan, New York, United States - 13C_PalmiticAcid_Day30 | ecosystem: Environmental > Terrestrial > Soil > Agricultural land...
CTGATGGACGAGGCCGCGAGCCGCATCCGCATGGAGGTCGAATCGAAGCCCGAGGAAATCGAGACGCTCGACCGCCGCATCATCCAGATGAAGATCGAGGAATCGGCGCTGTCGAAGGAGACCGACGCGGCGTCGAAGGACCGGCTCGCGACATTGCGCGCCGAACTCGCCAATCAGGAGCAGCAGTCGGCGGGCCTCACGCAGAAGTGGAAGGCCGAGAAGGACAAGATTCACGCCGAAGCGAAGATCAAGGAAGAGCTCGACGCCGCACGCTCGGCGCTCGATCAGGCACAGCGCGCCGGCGACCTCGCGAAGGCGGGCGAGCTCAGCTACGGAACCATTCCGGGCCTCGAAAAGCAGCTCGCCGACGCCGAAGCCGCCGCGGGCAACGCAATGCTGCGCGAGGAAGTCACCGCCGACGATATCGCCGCGGTGGTCAGCAAATGGACCGGCATCCCCGTCGACCGGATGATGGAAGGCGAGCGCGAGAAACTGCTCGGTATGGAAGGCACGCTGACGCAGCGCGTGATCGGGCAGGACGAAGCCGTCCGCGCGGTATCGACCGCGGTGCGCCGCGCGCGCGCTGGCCTGCAGGACCCGAACCGCCCGCTCGGCAGTTTCCTCTTCCTCGGCCCCACCGGCGTCGGCAAGACCGAACTCACCAAGGCGCTCGCGCGCTTCTTGTTCGACGACGACAATGCGATGGTCCGCATCGACATGTCCGAATTCATGGAGAAGCACAGCGTCGCGCGGCTCGTCGGCGCCCCTCCGGGCTATGTCGGATATGAAGAGGGCGGAACGCTCACCGAAGCGGTGCGCCGCCGCCCTTATCAGGTCGTGCTGTTCGACGAGGTCGAGAAAGCGCATCCCGACGTCTTCAACATCCTGCTGCAGGTGCTCGACGACGGGCGCCTTACCGACGGACAGGGCCGCACGGTCGATTTCACCAACACGCTGATCATCCTGACGTCGAACCTCGGCAGCCAGGCAATCGCGGCGCTTCCCGACGATGCGCCGGTCGAACAGGCCGAGCCCGCGGTGATGGAGGTCGTGCGCGCGCATTTCCGGCCCGAGTTCCTCAACCGGCTCGACGAGATCGTGCTCTTCAACCGCCTCGCGCAGCAGCATATGGGCGGCATCGTCGACATCCAGGTCGCGCGGGTGCAGAAGCTGCTGACCGACCGCAAGGTGACGCTCGACCTGACCGATGCCGCGCGCGCGTGGCTCGGCCGCGTCGGCTATGATCCGGTCTATGGCGCAAGGCCGCTGAAGCGCGCGGTGCAGAAATATCTGCAGGACCCGCTCGCCGACCTGATCCTGAAGGGCGAGGTCAAGGACGGGTCGACGATCAAGGTCGACGAAGGCGACGGGGCGCTGAAACTCACCTCGGCGTAAACAAAAGGGCGGCAGAAATGCCGCCCTTTCCCGTCTCAGCCTGCCAGGCTTTCAGCAGACGACGCCCGGCGGGCAGCCGCTCGCCTTGCTGCCGAAATGATCCACCGTGTCGCGCGCATCCTGATTGCCCTGCACCCACAGCTGTTTCCACTGCTCGTTGCTGTGGCAGACGCGCGCCTTCTTCACCAGCGAGCCGATTTCCTCGATCTTGCGGCACTTGATAAAGTCGGGATGCGTCGGCGCCAGACCGACGTTGTACGCCTTGATCTCGGTTCCGGTCATCGTCGAGGCGGGCCGATCGAGCGGCGCGCGGCGTTCGGAGCTATCGCTGGCGGCGGGCACCGCATGGGTGGCGAGCGCCAGTGCCAGCATCGTCCGGATCATCGGACCCCTCCTATCGCGGTCGGCCGATCAGCGGCTCCGCCTGATCGCGTGGTTCCTGTCCGTTGTTGAAACTGCGCGAAACGGCTTCCAGCGTATCGCGCGCATCCTGATTGCCCTTGTCGGTGATGCGCCGCCATTCGCTATTGGTGTTGCAGACGCGCAACTTCTTCACCAGCGAGCCGATCTGCTCGATCCGGCGGCACCGAATATAGTCGGGCGAATTCGCCGCGCGTCCCATATTATAGGCGTCGATCTCGTCGCCGGTCATTTCCGACGGCACGCGTGCAAGCGGCACGTCGGCCTCGCTCGCGATCGCTGTCGAAGCCGCGGACAGGCCTATGAGAATTGCTAGACTTGCGATCCTACGCATCCGATCCTCCGATAACGAGCTGCCTGCGCAGCGATCAATTGGAGCTGTTGCCGGCCTTGCTCTGCATCGCTTCGGCGGTTTCACGCGCGCTGGTGCTGCCCTTCTCGAGCGCGACCTTCCACTGCTCATTGGTATGACAGACGCGGCTCTTCTTCACCAGCGAGCCGATCTGGAGCGATTTGCGGCATTTGATAAAGTAGGGATGGGTCTGCGGCAGCCCTTCGTTATAAGCCTTGATCTCGGTCGGCGTCATCGCCGACGGCGCCTTTTCGGGCGGCGCGCGATCGGCGGGCGTCGCTTCGGCAGCAAAGGCCGCGGGTGCGGCGATCAGGGCTACCGCGACAAAAGCGGACAAGCTGGTCTTCATGATTATCCTCCTACCGCGGGCCCCCGCCCGCAGCCTCAATGGGTATCATATTGGTCGAAAGGGCTTTCGCAAAGCTGAATTTCGGCAAAGCCCGGACCGGCGCCGGATCAGCGCGGCACCGCATAACCCGACCCGTCGGCCGACGCGAAATACCGCCGCAGCAGTTCTTGTTCACCGCTCGTCAGATGCGGATTCCATACGTCGAAGATCAGCACCGCACGCAAATCGTCGCTGTCGTTCCACGCCTCATGCTCGATCGTGTCGTCAAAGGCGAATGCGTGGCCCTCCACCCATTCCCGGGTTTCGCCGCCGACGCGAAAGCCGCAGCCTCGCGGAACGATCAGCGGCAGGTGGACGATCGCGCGCGTATTGGTGACGCCCGTGTGCGACGGGATGCGCGTGTGCGGCTTCAGCATCGAAAAAAAGGCGCTCGGCGCGCGGCCGGGGATGCGCGCACCCGGGATCGCCGCCAGCGCGGCCGCGGTAACGGGACAACGGTCGAGCACCGCCTGGTTCGGCTCGCCATATTCCCAGAGGAAGCAAGCCCCCCAGTCGAGTCGGTTGTCGAGCCCCGACCAGATCGATGTAGGGGCGCCCGCATCCATCTTCACATAGGGCCGCAGCGTCTCGCCCGGATCGTCAAGCAACGCCTGCAACTCGGCCCGGATCTTGTCCGTTTGCGCCTCGATTTCGGCAAACCACGGAAAATGGCCGCGATCGAAAAATTCGTCGGCGGGCAGGAAGGGGTAATAGGTGCCGGCGCATTCATTCTGGTAAATGCGCCGCCGGCCGAGCGCGCTCGCGATAAAGGCGTCGCCCCGCCGCGCCTCGGTTTCGGACAGGCCACCCCGCATCGCGCCAAATGCGCTCGATGCGGCTGCGAACATCGTATCGGTCGCCGCCGCGACAAAGGCCTGCCCGTGCGCGAGCAGGGGTTCGAGTGCTGGCGGCGCCGGATTGAGCTGCGCGCCCAGCGCTACGGCGGCGTTCCATGCCGCGAGGGCCGCCCCTTTGTCGCCCAGCGCTTCATGCCGTTCGCCCTTTCGGACCCACGCCATCAGGTCGCGACGATCGATCGCAAGAGCAGCATCGAGCGCCGCGAGTTCGCGCGCGTCGTCGCCAAGCGCGCGCCACGCCGAGGCGAGGTTGCGCTGGAGCGCCCCCGAATGCGGATCGCCGGAAATCGCCGCTGCAAAATGCTGCGCCGCCGCCGCCGCGTCTCCGGCTTGCAGGGCTGAAATTCCAAGCCGATTTGCCTCGACGGATGAGGCGGGTGGAGGTGCGCTGGTCATGGCTATGCTTGCCATCGGCGGGGGCAATCGGCAAGGTCGATTGATGACCCCGGAGCCCTCAATTGCTGCCATAATGAGCGATAGCGAATGGCTCGCGCATCGTTACGACCCCGGCCATGACGCCTTTCATTTTCGCCGCGTCGACCGTGCCCGGCGCGCCGATGTCCCTTTCCTGACCGACCTGCATCTCGGCGAGGAAAAATCGCCCGTCGTGCTGCGCCGCGCCGATTGCCGCACCGCGGCAGAAGACCGGTCGCGGCCGCTGCATTTCCTGTTCCACTCGGCCTATTGCGCCTCGACGATGCTCGCACAGGCGCTCGACCAGGCGGGCGTCGCGACCAGCCTGTCCGAACCCGTCCTGCTCAACGATATGGTCGGCTGGCGCCGCCGCGGCGCGAGCCCGCGCGATCATGCACGAGTGATGGACGATGCGCTGGCCATGCTCGGGCGCGGCTTCACGCCGGACGAGGCGGTGATCATCAAGCCGTCGAATATTTTCAACCCGCTTGCCCGCGGCGCCTTGATGCTGCGCCCCGACGCGCGCGCGATCCTGCTCCATGCCCCGCTGCGCGATTTCCTGCTGTCGGTTGCGCGCAAGGGCATGTGGTGCCGCTTGTGGTGCCGCGAGCTGCTCGAGGGTTATCTGGCCGACGGCTTTGTCCAGCTCGGCTTCGAGGCGCGCGACTATTTCCGGCAATCGGATCTTCAGGTCGCCGCGGTGGGCTGGCTCGCGCAGCAACAAGCCTTTGCCGCGCTGCTCGCATGGGCGCCGGGCCGGATCGCTTCGCTCGACAGCGAGGTACTGACGCAGGATCCCGCTGCTGCGGTGGCGGCGGCGATGGATCATCTGGGGCTCACCGGTGATCGCACCGCGATCGCGGGCCACCCGGCGCTCGCCCGGAACAGCAAATCGGGTGCACCCTTCGCGGCCGGCGAACGACAGCGCGATCTGGCGGAAGCCGAAGCGGCCTATGGCGAAGAGATTGCGCAAGTCGTCGGCTGGGCCGAAGCCGTCGCCGACCAGGCCGGCATCCCGCTCACCCTGCCCGCACCGCTTCTGACGCGCTGAACGCCCGCCGGGCTGGTGATCGACCTCTAGTTTCGACCGATAACAGCCGTCGCCCCCGCGAAGGCGGGGCCCGCCGTCGGTTTACGCCTTCGCCGCTGCATAAGGCGGCCAGCGGCCCCCGCCTTCGCGGGGGCGACGGTAGAAATTACGTCAGCTCACCACCCCAAAGCCGCCCAAAACCCTTGCCCTTCGGCGCCATAGAAAAAGGGGCGGACATTGCTGTCCGCCCCCAATTCTTGCCGAAGCGTGAAGCGACTAGAACTTCAGCTTTGCCGACACGGCGTAACGGCGACCCAGCGCGTCGTACGACGACGGGTAGGTGTTGCCGCTGTTGTACGTGGTCGAACCGATCGAGTTGCCGACGATCGGCGGCTTCTTGTCGAGCAGGTTCTGCACGGTCAGCGTCACGGTCAGATTGTCGCTGACGCTGAAACGGCCGGTCAGGTCGAAATAGTGTGCCGCCTTGATCTTGCGGAACTCCGGATTGACCATGCAACCGCCGGTATCGGCGCCGTTCGGATCGGGGCAGTCAGCCGGCGCGCCGAGAGCGGCATCCAGATCGGCCTGCAGCTGCAGGGGTTCAAACTGGACGCTGTCCTGCCAACGCCACAGCAGCGACAGGTCGATCTTGTCGAAGCCGAGCGTGAAGCGGTTCGAGAACTGGAACTCGGGCTGGATCGAGCCCGTGAACGAGCAGTTCACGCTGTAGAAGCCGACGCATTCGCGGTTGATCGAATCGGGATCCGCCGCGTTCGCATTGAACTTCGAGCTGTGCGTCCAGTTACCGACGAACGACCAGTCGAGGCTCGCGAAGCCCAGATCGGCGTTGTAGTTCATCAGCACGTCGATGCCGTCGGTGAACAGTTTGCCGAGGTTGTTCGTCGTACCGAACAGGCCCGGGGTGGTCGCCGGATCGCCGTCGAGACCGCCGGTGATCGGGTTACGGCGGATCGACGTACAGGCCGCATCGGTCGCGCTCGCCGCGGTGATGTTACCGAAGCAGGCGCCGATGATGTCGCCCGGAAGCGGCACGCCCAGAACGTCGTCGATCTTGATGTTGTAATAGTCGACCGACATGTTGAAGCGCGGCAGGAAGTCGGGCTGGAAGACCACACCGAGCGTCCAGGTATTCGCCGTTTCCGGTTTCAGGTTCAGGTTACCACCGGTGGTGATGTTCGCCTGAGCCGCGGTCGGGTTGGTGATCGATCCGATCGTGCCGACCGGAGCGCCCTGTGCGATACAGATGGCGCGCAGGTTGGCGTTCGCAGGCAGCGTCGGCGCGGTGCCGGCGCAGGGATCGATACCGAGGTTGGTCAGGCCAACCGACGTCGGCGTGAACAATTCCCCGATGTTCGGAGCGCGAACCGCGCGGCTGTAGTTACCGCGAACCTTGAGGCCAGCGCCCGGTTCCCAGCTACCGCCGGCTTTCCAGGTCCAGGTGTCGTAACCACCGGCGCCCTTGATGCTGTAATCCGAATAACGGATGCCGGCTTCGAGGGTCAGGCTTTCGAAGAAGGGCTTGTCTTCGACCAGCGGCGCGACGATTTCGGCATAAGCTTCATAAACGTCGTACGCACCGTCGATGTCCGGAGCCGCACCGCCGGCGCCGCCGAGTTCACCCGGGGTCTTGGCGAGGAGATCCGAAGACTGCTGCGCGGTGTAGCTGCGATATTCGCCACCGAGAGCGAAGCCGATCGGCTGCACTGCGAGCGGCGATGCGAAGCCGACGTCACCCGAAACGATCGCGCGAACCTGCGACAAGGTCGTGCGGTTCGTCGAGGTGCTGTTTTCCTGGAGGAAGCCAGCCATGTCCGGGGTGATCGAGCCTTCGGGGCCGAACAGGTTGATCGGCACGCAGCCGTTCGACGCGTCCTGGCAGACCGGGTTGGCGAGCGTGCCGTTGACCAGCGAGCCCTGGCGCCAGCGCGACTGCAGCGTATAGCCCTGAATGTTCTGGATATTTTCCGATTCGCCATAGGCGCCTTCGAGGTTCCAGTCGATCGAGTCGGTGATGCCGCCACGGGCGCCGACGCGATAGTCGAAGAAGGTCGTCTGATAGTCGCTGATACGCGGACCAACTTCCGGGGTACGACGGTTCAGCGTGACGGTGACTTCGCGATAGGCAGCGTTGGCCGTGCCGTCGGCATTGGTGCGGCCCGGTGCGGCGGCTGCGGCGGCGCATTCGCCCGGCGTGAAGCGCGGGGTGTACAGGCCCGAATCAGGCGCTGCGGTGTTGAATGCGCAGAACTGGTTGCGCAGCGCGGTCGGCAGGTACGGGTTGTTCAGGTTGATCGTGACCGAACCGCCGAACGAACCCGACGGAGCGATGATCGTCGAAACCTTGTTCTTCGAGAACATACCGCGCGTGTAGACTTCGATCGCGTCCGACACTTCGTAGTTCGCCTGGCCATAGATGTTATAGCGTTCGAACGGCGTCTGGAAGATGTTGTCCGGGTTGAAGTTGAACGACGCGAACGGCGCGACGGCCTGGCCCGCAGCGTTGATCTGGCGCACGGGGCCGTTGGCGACGGTCGGATCGGTGTTGATGGTGCCATCGGCGTTCAGCGGACGCGTGCCCGAGAAGCGCGACGGAACCGCGGTGCCCGAACCGCCGTTGCCGCCGGTGTAGCTGTCGACCTGGAAGAAGGAGAAGTCGCGGTCGCCCTGATAGACGGCGTCAGCCGACTGGTAACCGATGCTCAGCACGGCGTTACCGCGGCCATCGTCGAAGTTCGCACCGATGGTGGCGTCGACGCGGAAGACGTTGCCGTCGCCCTGCTCGGTGATCTGGTTCGAAGCGGTGACTTCCAGACCCGCGAAGTCGCGCTTGGTCACGAAGTTCACAACGCCGGTGATGGCGTCGGCACCATAGGTGGTCACAGCGGCGCCGGTCAGCGCGTCGACGCGCTCGATCAGGGCCAGCGGGATGTTGTTAAGGTCGACGCGGCCGTTGACGTCCGACGGAGCGACGCGGTTGCCGTTCAACAGGACGATGTTGCGGGTCGAGCCGAGGCCGCGAAGATCGACGTACGAACCGCCGGTGTTGCCGTTGTTGACGGCCGAACCCATGCTGGGGACGACGCCGGGCATTTCGCGCAGGACTTCTTCGGCGACGTTCGACTGCTTCAGTTCGATCGTGTCCGAGGTCGTGACGTTGACCGGGGTCGACTGTTCGAGGTTCGGGTTGCGGATCAGCGAGCCGGTGACGACGATTTCCGACTGGGCGGCGCCCTCTTCGGCGGCGTCGGTTGCGTCCTGCGCAAAGGCAGGAGCCGAAACCAGGGCGACGCTCAGTACGAGCGGCGCAGCGCCTAGTCTCAGCTTGGAATATTGGGTTTTCTTCACAGTGCAGTCCCTTGCTACTGGTGGGTTGAAATTACCCGGACCCCCCGCGCGACAGACCAAAGCCGACGCGCACAGATGCCCCGATAGCGTGCGGGGATGTAACTTCGTTCATGTCGAGTAAAGCGAATTCCCGGCGCTATCGGCGGTTTCGCGGGGCATTGTGACGTATTTGCAACAAGTGCGAGAAATGACGAAATACAATATGCTGCAGCGCGCCATTTGCGACATTTTGTTTCATCGGTTACGAATTCGCTCTCGCTGAGCGCGCATCAACGGCCGATCGGACCTGCGAGTTTCCCCGGATCGAGGCGCGCATCGCGCCACTTCAGCCCCCAGTGCATATGCGGCCCGGTCGCGCGGCCCGTCCGCCCCACCGTCCCCAGCACCTGCCCCTGCACGACCCGGTCGCCGGCCTTCACGTCGAGCCGCTGGCAATGGAGGAACGCGCTGCTGAGCCCCATGCCATGATCAACGATCAGCAGATTGCCTTCGAGTGTGAACGGCGCGGCTGCCGCGAGCACCACGACGCCGTCGGCGGGCGCGAAAAAAGGGGTTCCGGCCGGCACCGCGACATCGGTGCCGCTGTGATAGGTGCCGGGCTTGCCCTGATAGACGCGCTGCGACCCGAAGAAGCCCGACAGCCGCCCCGTCACCGGCCAGCGGAATGTCTGCCGCCAGCCATCCGAATCGACCTGCAGGTTTCGCGCCGCCGCGATCTGCGCCAGCTCGGCGGGGCGGCGGCGTTCGAAGTCGGCATCGCTCGCCGCGCTGCCGCGATAGGGGGCGTTGATATGTTCGAGCCGCCAGCTGCCCGCCGCCACCGCGATGGCGCGCGCGACTTCACGCCCGTCGGCGAGCGTCGCGACGAGGCGCGCGCTCGCCCCGGCATCACGGTCGAACGCAATCAGGAAGCGCCCGTCAGCCGCGACCGGGATCGCCTGGCCATCGAGGGTAAGCGTGCGGGTGTCGCTGGGCGCCTGCCCGGTCATAACGGCGCCCTGTTCAGCAAGTCCGGTCAGCGTGAAGTCCGCGCGAACTGGCGCACGCGGGGGCGCGGGCGGAGCGGGCGGCGTGACAGGTTGAACCACCGGTCGCGGCGCGGGCCTCGCATCGCCGTCGGCAGCCGGAACACAACCCGCGGCAACAATCAGGGACGCAAGCGCCGCCCCGTGCCGCCGCCAATCCCCCACAAACCTCATGCCTTGCGCGCGGCGTCCAGTTCGGCCTGCACCGATATCTCGGCGGTGGCATAGGGCTCCTGTCGGGCGACCGACCAGTAACGCAGCTCGTCGAGCCCGATCGGCGCGCCGCTCACCGCGCACAGCACATGATCGCCCGGCGCGAGGACGCGAAACCCATTCGGTCCATATTGCAGGCGGGCAAGGCGGTTGCGGCTGGCGATCAACATGATTCTCTATCCATTCGGCGGGATGTTCTGATCGTCACTATAACAGCAACGCGCCGCGCGGCCACCCCCGCCCGTCTCAGAAGAGCTCGCCCTGCCCCCGTTTGGGCTCCCCGGGGGGCGCCTTGCGCGCGGGTTTGGGCGCCATGGGCGACGGCGCGTCACTTCCGCGGACCTCCACCGGAACGTCACCGTCGGCAAATTGCAGCCTCAGGTGTCCGGCATCCTGCGCCTTGACGGCGGTCGTCACGATCGCGCCGCCCGCATCGCGCACCATCGCATAACCGTGCGACAAGAGCGCGCGCGGATCGAGGCTGTCGAGCAGCCGCCCCAACCCTTCGAGCAGCGCCCGGTCGCGGTCCCAGCGCCGCGCGAGCAAGGCGGGACGCAACGCCGCACCGCGCGTCGCAAGCCGTTCCGAAATCACCGCCAACCGGTGCCGCTGACTCCGGTCCAGCCGATCGCCCGCATCGTCGAGCCGCTGGCGCTGCGGCGCATAGAGCGCATCGCGTTTCGGCAAATGGCGCGCGAGTGCAGTCAGCCGCTCGCCCGCCAGCGCCTGATGCCGGTTCGCTGCGCCGATGATCCGCCCGTTCCACGTCGCGAGCTGCGACATGAGTTCGGCGCGCACCGGCACCGCCATCTCCGCCGCCGCGGTCGGGGTCGGCGCGCGCACGTCGGCGGCATAGTCGGCGAGCGTGACATCGGTCTCGTGCCCGACCGCGCTGATCGTCGGAATGCGGCAATCGGCGATCGCGCGCACAACGACTTCCTCGTTGAACGCCCACAGATCCTCGATCGACCCGCCGCCGCGCGCGACGATGACAAGATCGGGACGCGGCACCCGCCCGCCGGGTTCGATAGCGTCAAAGCCGCGGATCGCATTCGCGACCTGCGCCGCCGCGCCGTCGCCCTGCACCAGCACCGGCCACACGATCACATGCGTCGGACAGCGATCGGCGAGACGATGGAGAATATCGCGGATCACCGCGCCGGTCGGCGAGGTTACGACGCCGATCGTACGCGGCAGATAGGGCAGCCGGTCGTACTTGCGCTCGCGGTCGAACAACCCCTCCGCGCCGAGCCGCGCCTTCAATTTCTCGAAGAGCAGCATCAAAGCACCCTCGCCGGCGACCTCGAGCGTATCGACGACGAGCTGATATTTGGAGCGCCCCGGATAGGTGGTGAGCTTGCCGGTCGCGATCACCTCGATCCCGTCCTCGGGCCGGAAGGCGAGACGCCCCGCCTGCCCCTTCCACATCACCATGTCGATGAGGGCATTATCGTCCTTCAGCGCCGCATAGAAATGCCCCGACGCCGCACGTTTCGTTCCCGACAACTCACCCCGCACGCGCACGCGCGCGAAGCCGTCCTCGACCGTGCGCTTGATCGCTGCCGACAATTGGCTGACCGACAAGGCAGGTGCATTGTCCCCCGGCGCCGCCTCGGCTAACAGCCGCGCTTCGGTGCCATCGTCGGACGCCGTATCGGGAAAAGGGACTGACATGAATATCCTGCTGGTCGGATCGGGGGGCCGCGAACATGCGCTCAGCTGGCAGTTGG
>Ga0247823_10004498_pt1 | contig 11190 bp, 8 predicted proteins | sample 13C_PalmiticAcid_2_FD_192426 | JGI IMG/M metagenome (GOLD analysis project Ga0247823, IMG submission 192426) | Soil microbial communities from agricultural site in Penn Yan, New York, United States - 13C_PalmiticAcid_Day30 | ecosystem: Environmental > Terrestrial > Soil > Agricultural land...
CCGGAGTGTCGGGCGCGCCCGACACACTGGACCCGGCGGCGGTGATCGAGGCCGCCCGGCGGGAGCTGGCCGTCCACGAGGACGAGGACGCACGGCAGCGAATCGCGGCCGCGCGCCGGGCGTCCGAACAGCTGGCCGATCCGGCCGCCCAACTATTCGGGGTTCGGCTCGGGGTGGCCGACCGGCGACGAATCGAGGTGAAATGAGCACTCTCGCAGCACAGCTGGACCAGTTGCGCGGCGCGGCGCCCGCGACCAGGCACAACGCCCGCACCATCGCCGCGCTCACGGCCAATCCCGGGTGCGCCCGGCGCGCCCTGCTCGACGCGGCCGCGGTCGACAAGACCGTGATCGCCCAATCGCTCGGTTTCCCACCACAGTTCGGTCAGTCCCAGTTCGCCATCACCCGTGGCAACGCCTTCGAATCGATGGTGAAGGCCAACGGCTGCGCCGAACTGCTGGCGCTGCTGCGCGACAAGCTCGGCCTCACCATCCCCGAAGTCGCCTACCACGACCTGAACTCGGTCGGCGAGAACACCGGCAACGCCGTGCGGTATCAGCGCACCCGGCAGTTGCTGAAGTCGACGATCGCCGCGGGCGACGGCACTCTGTTCGACCATCCGATGCTGCGTCTGGACATCGCCGGTGCCACCGCCTACCTGGAGCCCGACGTGGTTGCCGTGCAGCTCGACGGCAAGTTCCACGTCGTCGAGATCAAGGCGTTCCCGGTGATCGACGGGCAGGCCGACCCGGCCCAGGTCGCGGCGGCCGCCCGCCAGTCCGCGGTGTATGTGATCGCGTTGCGCGAGTTGATGACCGAGATCGGCGAGTCTCCGGAGCTGGTCTCGCACAACACGATCCTGGTGTGCGCGAAGGACTTCACCAACCGGCCGACCGCCGCCCTGGTCGACCTGCGCAAGCAGCTCGCGGTCGTGTCCCGGCAGCTGACCCGGCTCACCGCCATTCCCGAACTGCTCGAACTGCTGCCGCCCGAGGCCACCTTCGCGCTGGGGGAGGACCTGGAGAAGACGATCGCGGCCATTCCCGCCCGCTACGCCCCGGAGTGCATGTCGAGCTGCGAGCTCGCCTTCGCCTGCCGCGACGAGGCCAGGACCTGCGGTTCGGTCGACGCGCTCGGCCGCGGCGTGTGCGACGAGGTCGGCGGCATCGAGAATCTGCACACCGTCCTGGGTCTGGCCGACGGGACGCTGCAACCGGGACCCGAGCACGCCGACATCACCGCCATGCTGCGCACCGCGCACCGGTTGCGGCTGGAGATCGCCGGATGAGCGTGCGGCAGATGCGCGCGGCCGTGTGCACGGTCAGGGGGCAGGGATGAGCGTGCTGTCGGCCCTCGCCAAGGCCGAGGCGGTCCGCGCGGGCCGAGCCCAGCCGACCGCGGCGGTGCGGCACCTGCACCTGGGCGAGCGGCCGCTGGTCGCGGTGCCGCTGCGGCTGGCCGGTGAGGCGGCGGCGCCGCTGGCGATCATGATCGGCACCGCGCGCGGCGACCAGAACGTGCTGATCGTGCCGCAGCCACGCGACCGGGTCCTGCGGCTGCGGTTCATCGAGCAGCTGGCCGACATCGTGCTGCCCTACCTCGCGTCGTTCCTGGCCGAGAGCGAGGAACTCACCAGCAAGGCGGGCGAGACCTACACCCGCTGCCTGGACGCACCGCAGATCTGGACGCCGAACGAGGGCGGGGTGAACTTCCTCAAGCTGCTGGGCCGCTCGGTCCGATTCCACCGCACCGACGGCGACAACCCGGTGCCCGTCTCGATTCCCCTGCTGGGCCGTTGGCTGACCTGGTTCGGCGACCGCGCCGAGCACCCCGGGTCGGCGGTGCTGCCCGCGATGACCTCGGCGCTGTCGGCGCACTGGGCCACCGGCCAATCCGCGCTCGAGGACGGCAATCTCGCCGCGCTGCTGGGCTGGATCGACCCGCCACCGGGCCGCACCGGCGCCGAAGCCGCGGCCATCGCCGAGGACCCGTTGCAGTCCCCGCCCGCGGGTCCGGCCACCGATCCCGGCTTCGACAACGAGGAACTCGCGCCGCTGATCGCCGCCTACAGCGCCGCCGTGGACGAGAACGCCAGGGCCGTCGCCGCCGAACGGCTCGAGCGGTCGCGGCGCGGTCAGCTCGAACCCACCTGGCAGCTGATGTGGCGCGCGCTGGACCTGCTGCGCGCGCTGCCGCCGGGCGCCAGCGTGGAGAACCGGTGGACCGACGATCGCGGCGCGTTCTCCTATTTCGCGGCCGAGGTCGCCGAGGGCACGCCGCAGGCCCGGCGCGATCCCGCCGTGCGCGCGGTGCGCAGGTTGCTCGAACGCGAGCGCGCCCTGGAAGCGCTGCAGGCCCAGTGCGCCTTCGACGATCCGCTGCGCATGCTCGAGCACCGGGTCACCGGGGCGGCGTTTCGCGGCACCGTCGTGCACAGCGAACCGGACCGTGTCGACCGTTCGGGCGCGCGCCCGAAACTGCGCCCGCACATCCACATTCGCACCACCGATCCGTTCCTGGCGGTCGTCGGCGAGGAGCTGACCTGTGTGGAGCGGCCCAAGCAGAGTGGGGTCGTCGTCGAGATCGACGGCGACCGCATGGTGCTGGAACTCTCGGGTGGGATGGGCCGCAAGCTCGTCGCCGAACCGGGCTCGGTGCCGACCGACGGTGAGGCGCTCGGGTTCGCCCGGTTCTCGCCGTCGCCGTTCAACGGTCTGCTGAATCTGCCCGCACGCGAGGACACCCCGTGGACGCACGGCGGCCCGCCGCCGGAATGGGTGCCGCCCACCGACGACGAAGGGGAGGAGCTGCAGTGACCACGCCGGACGAGGCCGTCGCGAACATTCTCACCGACCTGCGCGACGCGAGTCATCGCGCCATCGTCGTCGACTCGCCGCCCGGGGCGGGCAAATCCACGCTGGTCGTGCGCGCCGCCCGCCAGCTCGCCGAGGACGACGACCAGCGGATGATCGTCGCCCAGACCAACGAACAGGTCGACGACCTCATCGACCGCCTCGCCGGCGCCGACCCGGGAATGCGCATCGGGCGCCTGTCCAGCACCGCCTACGTCACCAGCGAGCGGGTCGACCAGCACGCCAACGTCCGCGTCGCGACCAAACCCGGCGATCTGGCCGATCGCACCATCGTCATCGGGACGGCCGCCAAATGGGCCACCATCACCGAGGGCAGCTGGTCGCACGCGATCATCGACGAGGCGTATCAGATGCGCTCGGACATGTTGTTGCGCATCGCGAACCGGTTCGATCGCGGGCTGTTCGTCGGCGATCCGGGGCAGCTCGATCCGTTCGCGACCGTCGAGACCGCGCGCTGGGCCGGGCTCACCTGGGATCCGACGATGAGCGCGGTGAGCGTGATGCTCGCCAACAACGACAACATCCCGATCCACCGGCTGCCGGTGTCGTGGCGATTGCCCGCCACCGCGGCGCCGGTCGTCTCGCAGGCCTTCTACCCGTTCACCGGTTTCGAGTCCGGCACCGGATTCGGTGACCGCAGGATGGCTTTCACCACCCGTGGCCTCGGCGGATCGATCGACGCGGTGCTCGAGGAAGCGGCCGCGACGGGCTGGGGCTGGTACGAACTGCCCGCCCGGCACACCCTGCGCACCGACCGTGAGGCGGTGCACGCGCTCGCCGCGATCGCCGCCCGGCTGATCGAGCGCGGCGCCACCGCGCACTCCGAATCGGGCAGTCACCCGGTCACCACCGACCGGGTCGCCATCGGTACCGCCCACCGCGACCAGGCCGACGCCGTGCGGACCGCCCTGCGCGGCACCGCCGCCGAGCCGGTCACCGTCGATACCGCCAACCGGCTCCAGGGCCGCGAGTACGACGTCACCCTGGTGCTGCACCCGCTCTCGGGCCGCCGCGACGCCAGCGCCTTCCACCTCGAAGCGGGCCGATTGTGCGTGCTCGCCTCCCGGCACCGGCACGCCTGCATCCTGGTCGGCCGCGCCGGCATCCCGGAACTCCTCGACGCGCACCCCTCGGCCGAACCGGTCCATCTCGGGGTGCCGGTGAAGTTCCCCGACGGGTGGGAGGCGAATCAGTCCGTGCTGAGCCATCTGACGCGACACCGGGTGCGCGCGACCGCGCTCTGAGATCACGTGACGGTTCACCGTCGCGGTGCTGTGAGTTTGCTTGACACGAGGGCTTTTTCGCGTCCCACGCAAACCGCGCGCGGGTGCGGCCGGTCGGTTAGTCTCTGGCGCGAAGACAAGCGTGCCGGATCGTCTGTGTCGCGGGCGCAGCACGCAGCGGAGCGCCGGGGCGGCTCCGGGAGCGGAAAGTTTCGGTGTGAAGAACTGGCGTAACTCGTTGCTCGGGACATCGTGGTGGGGCGGGCGCGGTGTTCGCGGCCGGGTGAGCGTGCGGATCCGGCTCCTGTCGATCGTGCTGATCTCCAGTGTGATCCTGCTGGTCACCGGTGGTGGCGCGGCGGTGTATCTGGTGGACTCGGCGCGCGAATCCACCGAATGGGCCGAGCTGGCGAGCAGCACCACCGCGCCGGCGATCCTGATGGTCTCGGCGTTCCAGGAGGAGCGCAGGCTGTCGCTGCTGCGGTTGGCCGGTGACCCACCGTCCACGCCCGCCCTGGTCACCGCCCGCCAGCGCTCCGACGAGGCGCTCGCCGCGGTGATGGCCAAGGGCGACGCCGCGCGCAAGCTCAATCCGGACGGTTCGGCCGAGGACATCGAGGGCTACAACAAGCTCTTCGCCATGGTGCCGACGGTGCGCGGCGGCGTGGACGCGCTCCAGATCCCGCCGGATCAGGTGTTCACGTTCTTCTCCCAGGTGATCGGCACGATCGTCGCCGCGTCGATGCTGGCCGCCCGGGTGGCGCCGCAGGCGAAGATCGGCATCGAACTGAGCTACGGCGTGGAACAGTTGCGCGCCGCCGAGGCGCTGTCGCAGGCCGACACGCTCGGCTCGGTGGCCTTGACCAACGGCCGGATGTCGGCCGCCGAGCTGGCCGACTTCGGGCACCGGGTCGGCGAATTCCGTGGCGAGGTGGCCTATTCGGCCACGGTGCTGAAGGGCGACCGGCTCGCCCAGCTCGGTGCGATCACCGCGAGCGCGGACTGGCAGCAGGTGACCTCGATGCAGGACGCGCTGGTGACGCGCGGTCCGGTCGGCAACGATCGCGGGGACGCGGCGCTGCCACTGAGCCTGGCGGGCTGGCAGGACGCCTCCCGGCACGTGAATCTCGCGTTGCAGAAGCTGTGGGCGGACCAGAGCGGCGACGCCCACGTCATCGCCCGGCAGCAGGGGGAGACCGACACCCGCAACGCCCTGCTCGGCGGCGCGCTCGTCGCGGCGCTGGCGGTGGGCGCCTTCCTGGTGGCGCTGGTACTGGCCAACCGGTTCATCGCCCGCATGCGGCGGTTGCGCCACGACACCCTGGAACTGGCCGACGAGCGGATGCCCGACCTCATGCGCAGACTCGCCGCGGGCGAGCAGGTCGAGGCCCGCGCGGAGACCTCCCGGCTGGACTTCGGCTCCGACGAGCTCGGCCAGGTCGCGGCCGCGTTCAACCGCGCGCATCTGGCCGCGGTGTCGGCGGCGATCGCCGAGGCCCAGACCAGGGCGGGCATCAATACCGTGTTCCTCAATATCGCCCACCGCAGCCAGGTCGTCGTGCACCGCCAGCTCGCCCTGCTCGACCGCGCCGAACGCGACGAGAGCAACGCCGATCAGCTCGAATTGCTGTTCCAGCTCGACCATCTCGCGACCCGCACCCGCCGCAACGCCGAGAACCTCATCATCCTCGGCGGCGAGCAGCCGGGCAGGCGCTGGCGCAATCCCGTCGCGCTGCTGGAACTGGTCCGCGGCGCCATCGCCGAGAGCATGGACTACACCCGGATCCAGACCAAGCAGATGCCCGAGGTGCGCATCGCCGGCCACGCGGTCGCCGACGTGATCCACCTGCTCGCCGAACTGATGGACAACGCGACGGCGTTCTCGCCGCCGGAGGCGCACGTGGTGGTGTCCGGGGTGGTGGTCGGGCGCGGTGTGGCGGTGGAGATCACCGACCAGGGTCTCGGCATGCCGGAGGCCGATCTCGCCGCACGCAACGCGATGCTGGCCGACCCACCCGAGTTCAGCGTGGCGACGCTGTCCGGTAGCTCCCGGCTCGGCCTGTTCGTCGTCGCGAAACTGGCAGGCAGGCACAACATCTCGGTGCGGCTGTCGGAATCGGTCTACGGCGGGGTGCGCGCGGTCGTGCTGATTCCCTCGGCGCTGGCCGAGGCGAGCGATCCGTCCGCGCCGATCTCCGGCCAGTTCCCCGCCGTCTCCCCGCGCGCATGAGCGACGAACGCGAACACTGGTACGAGGAGGACGCCGGGCCGATCGTGCGTCTCTACGCGGTCACCCGCGGGCGCGGCCGGACCGAGCGCGACGAACTCGACCTCACGACCCTGCTGGTCGACGCCGGCGCGGGCACCCGATTGCGGCGGCCCGAACCCGAGTACGCCGCGATCGTCGACCTGTGCCGCACCCCGATGGCGGTGGCCGAGGTGTCGGCGCACCTGGGACTGCCACTGAATCTGGCCAAGGTGCTCATCGCCGACCTGATCGACGAGGGCAGGCTGATCGCCCGCGCCCCGCAGCACCGCGCGGTCGGCACTGCCGACCTCGGGGTGCTGCGGGCCGTCCTCGCCGGCATCCGCCGGGTCGACGGCTAGGTGAGCCCGGCCGCCAGGCGCTTGGCGTTCATGTAGCCGATCGCCTCGATGGTGACCATCGGGTTCACCCCCGGTGCGGTGGGGAAGGTGGAGCCGTCGGCCACGACGATGTTGTCGACATCCCAGGTGACGCCGTCCGGGTTGGTCGCCGACAGTTCCGCGCTGCCGCCCATCCGGGCCGAGCCCATGATGTGCAGCGCGCCCAGCGAGCAGCGGCCCGGTCCGTAGCCCGCCTTCTTGCAGGCCGCGTCGAATTCCGCGAGCGAACCGCGCACGCCGGGCTCGAATGAGATGCCCGCCTGGTGGCCCGAGTAGATGCGCTGCGCGCCCGCGGCTTCGAGCACCGAGGCCGCGCCGACGATGCCGGTGTGCAGGTGGTTCGCGTCGTAGTCGGAGAGCCGGTACTTCACCACGGCCTCGCCGCTGCCGTCGATCGAGACGGTGCCCGGATCGCGGTCGCGGGTGATCACGCCGATCGAGTTGGTGCGGGCGAAGTCGAGCATGGTGTCCCGGTGCGCGGCCGCGCCGCGCCAGCTCATGAAACCGGTCGCCAGACCCGGATGGATCGGCCCGGTCTCGTAGATGACGCCGTAGCCGTTGCCGTCGAGATCGGCGTGGTGCCTGCTGATGCGCGCCTGCAACGCGCCCTCCCAGGGCCGGATCTCCTCCTCGAACACCCCGAACACCGCGGCGGCGGGATGCAGGCGCAGGTGCTTGCCGATGTTCTTGTTGCGCAGGCCCGAACGCTGCAGCAGCGCCGGTGTCTGGATGGCGCCCGCGGCGACGACCACCGCGCGCGCCCGCACCGTGATCTCGACACCGTCGGACGTGCGGGCCGAGACCGACTCCGCCCGACCGGCTTTCACCGTGATCGTGCGGACGTCGGCGTCGACCACCAGGCGCGCCCCGTGCCCGGCGGCGTCCTGGAGCCAGGTCTTGGTGACCGACTGCTTCGCGCCGAGCCTGCACCCGTAACCACACCGACCGCATTCCACCGCGGCGTCGCAGGCGTCGCCGACATTGCGCGGCAGGGTGTCGACATCCCAGCCGAGCGCTTTGGCGCCACGCTCGAGGATGCCGTCACGGGCCGAGAGCGGCGACCGGCCGCCGGTCACCCCGATCCGGCGCTGCACCGTGTCGAGCGCGGCACCGAATTCGTCGTCGGCGAACTGCGGGACCCCCGATTCGGCCCATTCCTTGCGGACGTTGTCGGGGGTGGGCAGCGAGGTACTCCAGTTGACGACGGTGCCGCCGCCGAGGCAGGACCCCGCCACCAGCGTGATCTGCCCCTCCGCCGACGCGGGCGGACCCGAGGCGTACAGGCTGGTCAGCGCGTCGAGCTCGCCGTGGCCGAAATCCTTGTCGTCGTAGTAGTTTCCGCGTTCGAGGACCACCACGTCCAGGCCCGCCTCGGCCAGTACCGCGGCCGCCGCGCCCCCACCGGCGCCGGAGCCGACCACGACGACATCGCAGTCGAGGGTGGTCGCTTCGGCGTATCGCTGCGGGGTGAGCGCGGGCGCGGGGGCATCCGCCAGCGGCCCGGTCGGGGCGGGATAGCCGATCTTCTCCCACAGCGGGTTGGTCCCGGTCGGGCCGGGTGTCACGTTGTAGGCCAGCAGCGAGGCCTGCTTGAGCGCTTGGAACACCGCGCGCGCCGGCGCCAGCCCGGAATCGGCCAGCCGCAGCAGCGCGGCCTCGCGACGCTGCTGCGACAGCGACGAGAACCGGCGCGGGCCACTGCCGGTCAGCAGCCCGAAGACGCGGGAATCCCACAGCCCCAACAACATCGCCAGCTGCTTCTGATCTGCTTCCCGCGGATTGCGACCCAGGATCCGGAAGATCGTGTCGACCGTCCCGAGCTCGGTCGCCGGCGGTAGTCCGAACTCGTCGCCCGGCAGGAATGTGTCACAGATCAAGCCCAGCGCTGCCCGCTGCGCGGCTGTTGGTTCCATACGGAAACCACCCCTTCTCACTCTGGGGTGATTTGTATCACGGGTCGTGCGGGCGTGCTCGGTGTCGCCGGGTTTCGGGCCGGGCAGCGCGCACCCGGCCCGACCGGCGGCTAACGGCGGCCGGTGGCGACCGTGAACTGCAGTGTCTTCAGCGTCGGTGTCGACAGTTCGACATCGGCGGTGGCGGCCGTTTTCGCCGTGGCCTCGCCGGGGTAGGCCCTCACCTGGTAGCGGCCCGGTTGCAGGCCGCGGAAGCTCACCTGTCCGTCGGCGCCGGTGGACAGGTGCCGGTGGATGGTGTCGCCACAGGCGTCGAAACCGGTCAGGACCACCTCGCCGCCGGTGATCGGCTTTCGGGTGGACTCGTCGAGCAGGACCGCGTCGATCTGCCCGGTGGCCGCCGGGTCGGGCGTGCGTAGCGCTAGGTCGTTTTGTCGCGATTGTCTGGCTTCGCAGGTCGAGGTCTGCTCGACGGTGTCGGCGCTGCCGGGATGGGCTCCCGCGGTGGTCACCGCACCCGCTGTGAGAGCGACTGCGGCCAGTCCGATCATCGAATACCGGGCAACGACGCTACGTGGCATTTCGCCGACTTCCTCCTGTTTCCTGGGTGACGCTGGGGCACACATGGACGTTCCTGAGGTATCGCTCGCGCGGCGAGCCTACTGGCGGGAATTCCGGGGCCGACAGGGGAGTTCCATAGAGGCGGTTGTGGCCGTTCTGTGCGACCGTGGAGCTCTATGAAGGAGGACGCGTGACCGAAACCCGTAAGGCGATTCTGGCCGGTGGATGCTTCTGGGGCATGCAGGATCTGATCCGCCGTCAACCGGGCGTGCTGTCGACGAGGGTCGGCTACACCGGTGGCAGCAACGATCACCCCACCTATCGCAACCACCCCGGCCACGCCGAGGCCGTCGAGATCGAATACGACCCGGCGCAGACCGACTACCGGGCCCTGCTCGAGTTCCTGTTCCAGATCCACGACCCCACCACCAAGGATCGTCAGGGCAACGACATCGGCTCGAGCTACCGCTCGGCGATCTTCTATCTCGACGAGGACCAGCGCCGCACGGCGATCGACACCATCGCCGACGTCGACGCCTCGGGCCTGTGGCCGGGCAAGGTCGTCACCGAGGTGACCCCGGCGAGCACCTTCTGGGATGCCGAGCCGGAGCATCAGGACTACCTGATCCGCTACCCCGACGGCTACACCTGCCACTTCCCGCGCCCGGGCTGGAAGCTGCCCAAGCGGGCCGAGGCCGAGAAGTAGCCCTTCGCGACCCGTTCGCCCCGGTCTCGCGCCGGGGTGTTCGGTGCGGCGGTTCTTCCCGCCGAGTTTCCCGCATTCCGCACCGACGATCCGGTCGGTAATCGTGTCGAATTCGTTGCACCGCTGATTCCGTCGAAACACCGTGCCGTTTTCCCGTGGGCCTGGGCGGCCGAATTCCCCGCTGTGCCGGGCTCGGCGCAGGAAAACCGCACGTGGGGCGGGTGGTGTGAAATGATCGGACCCATCGGCGTGACCGTGGCGCCGGATCGGAAGACTCATATCGGCGGCTTCGGTCGTCGCACAAGGTGAGGGGATGCGATTCGGATGACGTATGGACAGCAGCAACCCGGGTATCCACCGGCGGGGCCGAAACTCGGTGTCGGCGACGCCATCGGTTACGGCTGGGACAAATTCAAGAACAACGCGGTGGTGTGGATCGCGATCGTGCTGATCGCGTTCGTCATCCAGGTGGCGATCAACTTCCTGTTCGGCCTGGGGAACACGACCGATACCGACTATGACGGTGGCATCAGCATCGGCTTCGGTATCTGGCAGTTCATCGGCACCGTCGTCAGCGCCGTCATCGGCTATTTGATCTCCGCCGCGTTCGTGCGCGGCGCGCTGCACGAAACCGACGGGCGCAAACCGGGATTCGGTGATTTCTTCCAGTTCACCAATGTCGGCGCGGTGATTCTGGCCGGCATTCTGGTCGGTCTGGCCACCGGCATCGGCTTCGTGCTGTGCATCCTGCCGGGTCTGGTGATCGCCTTCTTCACCTGGTGGACGATGCAATTCGTGATCGACCGGAACCAGGATGCGGTGACGGCGATCAAATCGAGTTTCTCGGCGATCTCGAGCAATGCCGGACCCCTGCTGCTGCTGACGCTGGCGCTGTTCGGCATCAATATCGTCGGCGCGCTGCTGTGCGGTCTCGGCCTGCTGGTGACGGTCCCGCTGACGATCATCGCCTCGACCTACGCGTACCGGGTGGTGACCGGCGGACCGGTCGTCGGCGCCGCGACCGCCGTCGCCGATCCCGGCTACCCGCAGCAGTACGGCGGGCCCGCAGGCGGATTCGGTCAGCCGGGTCAGCCCGGGTACGGGCAGCCGGGGTACCCCGGTCAGCCCGGTTACGGTGGTCCGGCTCAGGGGGGTCAGCCCGGTTATGGCGGCCCCGCTCAGGGCGGTCAGCCCGGCTATGGTGGTCCGGCTCAGGGCGGTCAGCCCGGTTACGGTGGCCCGGCCGAAGGTGGTCAGCCTGGCTACGG
>Ga0247823_10004499_pt1 | contig 11188 bp, 10 predicted proteins | sample 13C_PalmiticAcid_2_FD_192426 | JGI IMG/M metagenome (GOLD analysis project Ga0247823, IMG submission 192426) | Soil microbial communities from agricultural site in Penn Yan, New York, United States - 13C_PalmiticAcid_Day30 | ecosystem: Environmental > Terrestrial > Soil > Agricultural land...
CATGATCGTCGCCGGTGGAAGCTGTGGCACTGGCAGCCAGGCCGGCTATTGTGCCGCCGATGCGCAGGGCCATCCGGGCTGGTCGTTCGCGCGCTTTCGCGACTCGGGGTCGGCGATCAATACGCGAAAAGCGGGCAATACTGCGCATGCTCCGCGCTATGTGCTCGAGCCTTTGCCGGATCGCCAACCCGGTACACCGCTCGGCCTGCTCGGCACTTACGGCACGGCACCGGCTATCGTCTATCGCGTGACCGCGGCCGGCTTCAGTGAAGATGGCGGTATGGCACGGCTGCTGCAAACCCTCGTGCGTCCGGCGCCGTTCACGCCATGATGTCCGTACGCACGGCTCTCGCCTTGCGGTCGATCTCGGCCATGCACGCGTTGTACCGGATGCAACCCCCTCGGCGTACGCGCTTGTCACGGCCCCCAGCTCGATTTCGCGTGCGGCTGGCACTCGCACTGATCCTGTCGCTCTGCACGCTCGGTACAGATGCCGGCCCCTCCGGTCCGGGACAGTATCCGCAGCATATCGTGCCAGTTGCCGGCGACGATGCATGGCATGGCCGGCTGCGTGCCATCACATTTGCGCCGGTGTCTGCCGAGGCAGGCCATTCCGCCCCTGCCGATGCCTGGGAAGCGGACGCGCTACTGACCGGCACGACATCGCAGCCACCACGGCCACCCGGCTCGCGCCTGCTGTGGACCGCACGCGAGGTGACATCGGAGAGCAACGTGATCCCGGCACACATTCCTTTGCGCAGCGACACGCTGTCGCCGCATCAGCGGCAGTATTTCTCGACCGCTCCCGATGGCACGGCAGACGGCATGCAGGACGCCCGTCTCGCCTATCTGCGTGGCGACCGCCATCTCGAAGGGTCGGCCGGCTGGCGTGCGCGCAGTGGGCTGCTTGGCGCCATGCGCGGCGCAACACCGCGCGTGGTCGGCGCACCGCAGATGCTCTTCACCAGTGGCAGCCAACTGACCTTTGCGCGCGCGCATCAGTTACGCACGCCGCTGGTGTTCGTCGGTGCCAACGATGGCCTGTTGCATGCCTTTGAACTTGCCAGCGGAGCGGAACGCTTTGCCTACGCGCCTGCGGCCTTGCTGCCATGGCTGGCCACGTTCCCGCACGCCAGCGCCGTCCGCCGGCCCCCGGTCTGCCCGCGCCCGGCCGCCGCCGATGCTGAACTGGCGGGGCAGTGGCGTACCGTGCTGGCATGCAGTACCGGTGCGGACACGGCGGGACTGTTTGTCTGGGACATCACCGATCCTGATGTGGCGCGCGAACATGGCCTGCTGTGGGAAGTAGACGCGACCACCCTGCCCGCGCTCGGGCATACACCAGGACCCGCCCCTATCGTCGGCCTGGCGGTACGCCCGCAAGCAGGGCCGGCGAACACCGATGGCCGACGCTGGTTTGTCGTGTCCGGCAATGGCACGGCGGCACCCGCCGGAAGTCGCGAGACGGCGCCCGATGCTGTCGCCCGGCAACCCGTACTGCTTCTGCTGGCGCTTGATCACCGCCATGGACAGCCATGGCAAGCAGGGCGCGACTACTGGCAGCTCTCCACGCCGCCAGGCACGCGCGGTGCGCTCGGCGTGCCGTCGATTGCCACCGACGTACTCGGCCAGCCAGTCGCCGCCTACGCCGGTGACAGTGCCGGCACGCTGTGGCGTTTCGATTTGCGCGGTCCGCTGCCATGGGATGACATGGACCGGCGCGCCACCGCGCTGCTGCATGGCCGGACGCGCAGCGGCAAGCCGCTCGACCTGACGGCACCGCCACTGCTGCTGCACGGAACAGGCGGCACGCTGGTACTGGCAAGCGGCACACCATCCGCCGACGCGACCGGCGATGGTGGCACCCTGTTCGCGGCACTCGACATCGGGCAGCACCGTGGTGCCCGGTGCCGCTCAGGCAGGCGGCTGGCTGCTCGACCTGCCGCATGCAGGCGAACGGCCGGCTACGCTGGAAGCCATCGGGCACGGTCTCGTGCGCCTCGTCACCGAAACCGCCGATGGCACATCCCGCCAGTACCTGCTGCATGGTGCAAATGGCAGTGCACCGGCCCCCGATAGCATGACGGGAGCGATATTCGATGCGCGTGTTTTGGCTGCACCCATCTTGAATTTCGCGCCCGCCGGCTCACCGCAAACCAGCACGCAGGGTACGACCCGCCTGCCGCTCCAGCTGCAATCCTGGATGCCCGATGCAACCGCCGCCGGCGGATGGACCGGTGTTGGCGCAGGCGCCTTGTCGATCCGCACGGGCCGGCTTGCCTGGCGTGAGTTGCCAATGGAACCACCGTAGCGGGACATCCGACCTCCGCTCTCACACCATCCATACTGACACCCCGATCATGCCTGCTCATCACTTGCGAACGCATCGCCCGAAGCGGCGCGGTTTCACACTTGTGGAAATTTTGATCGCGCTGGCCATTCTGCTGGTGCTGACGCGGATGGCGCTGCCGGCGTGGCACACGCACGTCCGCCGCATGCACCGCGCCGAGGCGCGCACGGTCATGCTCGACGCCCTGTTGACGCTCGAGCGGCATCATCTGGCGGCCAATACCTATGGCGATACGAACACGCCGGGCCAGGTCGCCGGTACCTGGCCGCTCGCAGTCCGGCATGCGCAGCAGCCGATCTACCGCATCGAGGCAAGCCCGTGTACCGCCCTGACGCTCGCCCAGTGTGCCGAACTGCGCGCCATTCCGGTACGCGACGATCCGCAATGCGGCACACTGATCCTGCGCACCACCGGGGAGGCGCTCGCACAACTACCTGGCCAGGCGGAGAGCGAAGCCACAAGCACGGCAGGTAACACAGGATGCTGGTGAAGCGCCCGCACGGCGTGACACTGATCGAACTGCTGGTGGCCATTGCCTTGCTCGGCCTGATCGCGGCCCTCGGCGCTCCGAACCTGTCCAGCATGCTGGAGCGGCAACAGGCGATGCTGCTAGCGGACCGCTTCGCCGCCACGCTGGCGACTGCCCGTGCGGTGGCCCTGGCCAAACGCCAGCCGGTCATGATCGTACCGCGTGCACAGGGCTGGCGCGATGGCTGGCAGCTGTGCATCGATCACGACGATAACGAGCGCTGCGGTAATGCCGACCAGACGATACAGCTGACTGTCCCCGCCCCACCGGGCGCGCTGCTGCAATGGACCAGCAGCACCGCCGCCGATGACATCCGCTTTGCGCCTGTGGGATACTCTAGGCGTAAGACCGGTGGCTTCGTCGCCGGCACCATGCGAATCATCGTCGGAAACACCATTCGGCTGGTCACGCTGAGCGCACAAGGACGCGTGCGCATCTGCTCTCCGTTGGAGGATCCGGCATGTGGCCCAACGTCCTGAGTTCATCGCCCTGAGTTCATTGGCCGCAGTGCGGCTGACCTATGTTTTCTGAAATCGACCACACCTTTATGCTGCAGGCCCTGGCGCTGGCCGAGCGCGGCATGTATCTGACCACTCCGAATCCGCGCGTGGGATGCGTCATCGTCCGCGATGGCGATGTGCTTGGCGCGGGGTTCACACAGCCAGCCGGCGGCAATCACGCCGAAATCCAGGCGCTTGAGGATGCCGCCGCGCGCGGCCACGACGTCGCCGGTGCCACCGCCTATGTCACTCTCGAACCATGCAGCCATTTCGGACGCACGCCGCCGTGTGCCGACGCTCTGGTCAAGGCCGGCATCGTGCGGGTGATCGCCGCCATGGAAGATCCGAATCCCAAAGTGTCAGGCCGCGGGCTGCAACGCCTGCGCGAGGCCGGCATTGAGGTGCGCTGCGGCTTGCTGGAAAAAGAGGCGCGCGAACTGAACATCGGCTTCGTCGCCCGCATGGCGCGCGGTACGCCGTGGGTACGCCTCAAGATCGCGGCCTCCCTGGATGGCACCACGGCGCTGGAGAACGGCGTCAGTCAGTGGATCACCGGTGAAGCCGCACGTGCCGACGGCCATCGCTGGCGCGCCCGGGCATGCGCCATCCTCACCGGCATTGGCACAGTCAAGGAAGACGATCCGCAATTGACGGTCCGCGCCATCGACACGCCACGGCAGCCCCAGCGAGTGCTCATCGATTCCCGGCTCGATGTTTCGCCACAGGCACGCATGCTGGCGTCCAGCGACGGCGCCGCCCCGCTGGTGTTCTGCGCCAACGACAGCGGTGAAGCGGCAGCGCGCGCGGAGACACTGCGCCGGCGAGGCGTGGAAGTGATCCCCGTCGCCAATGCCCACGGCAAGGTCGATCTGCAGGCCATGCTGAAGGTGCTGGGGCAACGTGGCATCAACGAACTGCATGTCGAATCCGGTTTCAAGCTGAACGGTTCGCTGCTGCGCGAAGGCTGTGTCGACGAACTGCTGATCTACCTGGCCCCGACGCTTCTCGGACCGGGACGCGCCATGTTCGATCTGCCGCAACTGCAAACGCTTGAGCACCGCATGCAGCTGACGCTGCACGATATCCACCAGACGGGCGAGGATATCCGCATCCTCGCCCGTCTGGCGCCTCCCTCCACTCCCAACCTGTAGTCCTATCCATGTTTACTGGCATTGTCGCGGCTGTCGGCCGCATCTCCCATATCGAGCCGCTGGCCGCAGGCAGCGACGCCGGCGTTCGCCTGCGCATCGAAGCCGGGGAACTCGATTTGTCCGATGTCATCCTCGGCGACAGCATCGCCGTACAAGGCGCTTGCATGACCGTGGTGGCATTTGGCGACCACCATTTCGATATCGACGTGTCGCGCGAATCGCTGAGCAAGACGGCCGGCCTCGATCAGGCACGCGCAGTCAATCTGGAAAAAGCGATGCGTCTGGGCGACCGCCTTGGCGGTCATCTCGTCACCGGACATGTGGATGGCATCGGCACGGTCCGGCATTTTGCCCCGGTTGGCGAATCGCACGAACTGCGCGTACTGGCACCGCGCGAGCTCGCGAAGTTCCTAGCTTATAAGGGCTCGATCGTCGTCAACGGGGTTTCCCTCACCGTCAACGCAGTGCGGGACGTGGCTGAGGGCTGTGAGTTCTCGATCAACGTGATTCCTCACACATTGACTGTTACGACACTGGGCAGCCTGGTGGTCGGCGAAGCGGTCAACCTGGAAATCGACCTGATCGCGCGCTACGTGGAGCGCATGCTGGCACCCCAGCCCTCCTAAAGCAGGGATGGCGTTGGTCACCTGGCTTCCCATCCAGGCGGTGCAACGGCTACTATAGGAAGTACGCGGCGCACAAAGCACACGTCGCTTTATGCGTAACCGCGGGCCAATCCATCCGGCGCCATGCGGTATCCCATCACCGAAAGTCTGGGGCTCCCAGGACACAAGGGGATGTATTGATCGATAACGGGTCGCGGTCTGCTGGGGACTTGTCCTGAGCATCCAGCGGGACCTTCCTGGCCTCCGGGTCATGTCACGACAACTCGACCGCTTTCCGCCCATGGCAAATTCGACCGAGGTGTTCTCCCTTCCGCGCTGGCGACCAATCCAGTGGCTGGTCGATCCGGGCCGCCCGATGGCACCCGAGATCCGGCAGGCACTGGTGGGCAACCTGTTCGGCTCTCTATCGGTCTTCATCGGTGGTGTCATCAATACGGTCCTGGTGGCAGTGTTGATTGCATGGCATCTACAGCGACCTGCATTCTATGTATGGGCCGCGCTGGAAATCCTGATCTGTATCGCACGCATTGTGCTGCTCGTGGTGTCGCGCCGCGCGGCCCGCGCGGGCCGGCCCACGCCTACCGACTGGCACGTGCTCCTGGGCCTGGCATGGTCGGGAAGCATCGGTCTCGGCACCTATATCAGCATCACCAGCGGCAGCTGGCTGGCGGCGGCGCTGGCCTGCCTTTCAGCGGCAGCCATGGTGGGCGGACTGTGCTTCCGCAACTTTGCCGCCCCCCGTATGACCGGCCTGATGATCCTGTTCGCGCTCGGCCCATGTGTCGCCGGCGCGATTGTCGCGCGCGAACTCCTGTTCATGCTGACTCTGGTGCAGTTGCCGATCTATATCGTCAGCATGACCAGCGCAGCCTTCCGCATGAATGCCATGCTGGTCGCTACCATGGAGTCGGAACGCGAGAGCGATCATCGGGCGCGTCACGATGCGCTGACCGGACTGCCCAATCGCCTCAGCCTGCTGCATGAGATCCAGCAGATCACGGCCCGGCTGCATGGCACGCATCGCCGGCTGGCGGTGTTCTATCTCGACCTCGACGGCTTCAAGGAAATCAATGACCGGCACGGGCACGGCTGCGGCGATGAAGTCCTGCGGCAGGTGGCCGACCGGATCCGCGGCATGTTGCCCGAGTCGATCCAGGCCTTCCGCATCGGCGGCGATGAATTCGTTGTGCTACTCGGCGAGGCCGAACGCAACGACCTGCAACTACTCGCGCAGCGCCTGTTGCATGTCATCCACGCGCCCTACACCCTGTCGAATGGCATCGAGGTCCGGATCGGCAGCAGCATCGGCATCGCGCACATCGAGCCTGACGGCCAGGCGCCGGATGCCATCCTGGAAGCTGCGGACCGGGCGCTGTATATCGCCAAGAGCCGGGGCAAAGGGCGCTTTCATTTCGCCGAGGCCAGTTGAGCCGCATTTCTGTCCGCCGGAAAGCGCACTTTGCCAGCCGGGCCATCGGTCTGGCAGGCCCCGCTTGGCGTACAATAGCGTTCCTCAGCACGATTCACTGACCGGCATTCCGCCCCCCGCATCATCATGACCATAGCCACCATCGAAGAGATCATTGCCGACATGCGCGCCGGGCGCATGGTTATCCTGGTTGATGAAGAAGACCGCGAAAACGAGGGCGACCTGGTGCTTGCGGCGGATGCCGTGACCCCGGAAGCGATCAACTTCATGGCCAAGTACGGCCGCGGTCTGATCTGCCTGACCCTGTCGAGCGAGCGCTGCGCCCAGCTCGACCTGCCCTTGATGGTCAGCCGGAACGGCGCACCGCACGGCACTGCGTTTACGGTATCCATTGAGGCGGCCGAGGGCGTGACGACCGGCATTTCAGCCGCCGACCGCGCACGCACCGTACTGGCCGCCGTGGCGACCAACGCCAAGCCGACGGATATCGTGATGCCCGGCCATATCTTCCCGCTGATGGCCCAGCCCGGCGGCGTGCTGATGCGTGCCGGTCATACCGAGGCTGGCTGCGACCTCGCCGGCATGGCCGGCTTCGAACCGGCGGCCGTGATCTGCGAAGTGATGAAGGACGATGGCGAGATGGCCCGCCTGCCGGACCTGATCGAGTTCGGCCGCGAGCACAATATCAAGATCGGTACGATTGCGGACCTGATCCACTACCGCAGCCGGACCGAGAGCATGGTCGAACGCGTGGGTTCGCGTGTCCTGCACACGCCTTTCGGTACCTTCGACAGCCATCTCTACCGGGACGGCCCGAGCGGCAAAGTGCACCTCGCACTGGTGCGCGGTACCCCAGGACCGGAGACGGAGACCCTGGTGCGCGTGCACGAACCGCTGACGGTACTCGATATGCTCGATCACGCACAGGGCGGACATTCCTGGACCGTGCCGGCGGCGCTGGCCGCCATCAATGAGGCACAGGGCCCGGGCGTAATGGTCATGCTCAACTGCAGCGGCGACACGCCGGAAAGCCTGCAGGCCCAGTTCTGCCCCCCGCCGCAGGAACGTCCGCGCCGCAAACACGACCTGCGCACGTATGGTATCGGTGCACAGATCCTGCGCGACCTCAACGTCGGCAAGATGCGTATTCTCGCTTCGCCGCAGCGCATGCCAAGCATGGCAGGCTTCAACCTGGAAATCACCGGCTACGAGGCCATGCCGGGCGGTACCTCCGCTCTCTCCGAATAACCGGCTCCCGCACGGAGCCACCCACGAGATCACGACCATGGACTACGGATTCTATTCCCCCAACTTCGACGGCGAAGGTCTGCGCATCGGCATCGTTCAGGCACGTTTCAACGAGCCCGTGTGCGAAGCGCTGCGCGACGCCTGCCTCCAGGAACTGGAACGGCTCGGCATCGAGAGCGAAGACACGCTGCTGGTCACCGTGCCGGGCGCACTGGAAGCCCCGCTGGCCCTGCAGAAGCTCGCTGAAAGCGGCCAGTTTGACGCCCTGATCGCGCTAGGCGCCGTAATTCGCGGCGAAACCTACCATTTCGAGCTGGTTTCGAATGAGTCGGCTGCCGGCATCACGCGCGTAGGCCTGGACTTCAACCTGCCTATCGCCAACGGCATCCTGACGACCGACACGGACGAGCAGGCCGATGTGCGCGCCGCCGAGAAAGGCCGCGACTGCGCCCGCGCCGCCGTGGAGATGGCCAACCTGGTGTCGGCCATGGACGGCCTGCGCAGCGCCGACGATGAAGATGACGAGGACGAGGATGGCGACGACTGACCAGACGCCGGCCGCCCCGGCCGACAAACCCGCCGACAAGGCCGCCAAGGCGCCACCCAAAAGTGCGCGCCGCCGTTCGCGCGAACTGGCCCTGCAGGGCCTGTACGAGTGGCTGCTGAACCGTACCGATGCAGGCGTGGTGGAAGCGCACCTGCGCGACGCGCAAGGCTTCAACAAGGCAGACAAGGCACATTTCGATGCGTTGCTGCATGGCGCGATCCGCGAGGAAGCCACGCTGACCGCCTGCGTTCAGCCTTTCCTCGACCGTCCGGTGGCGGAACTGTCGCCGGTCGAACGCGCCGCGCTGCTGGTTGGCGCGTACGAACTGACGCACTGCATCGACATTCCGTACCGCGTGGTCATCAATGAAGCCGTCGAGCTGACCAAGACCTTTGGCGGCATGGATGGCTATAAGTACGTCAATGGCGTACTCGACAAAGTCGCCGCGCAGCTCCGCGCGACGGAGATCGCCGGCCGCCGTTGAGCGCTGGAGCGCCTGCCCGGGTCGCCGGGTAGGTGCGCCCAACAAGCGAGCGCCACCCTGCGGTCCGATTGCCGTCGCCCGATGGTATAAGTACTCTTGATCCGCCGCCTTCTGCGTCGCTTCATCGCCGTTCTACCCGCTTCTCCAATTTTCTCGCCCGACCTCTATCCGTCCATGTCCGCCGACCGCCTTCGCACTGCAGCCCGCCTGGCCCATATCGCGCCATTCCATGTAATGGAACTGGCCAAGCAGGCGGCGGCGCTCGAACGCCAGGGCCGCCACATCGTCCACATGGGCATCGGCGAGCCAGATTTCACTGCGCCGGAACCGGTGCTGCGCGCCGCCACGGAAGCCCTGCGGCAAGGGATCACCCAATATACTGGCGCCACCGGTATCCCCGCCCTACGTGAAGCCATTGCCGGCTATTACGCGTCGTACTACGGTATCTCGGTCGCACCCGAGCGGATCATCGTCACCGCGGGCGCGTCGGCGGCGCTGCTGCTGGCCTGCGCGGTCCTGGTGGATATCGGCGACGAAGTGCTGATGCCGGACCCGAGCTCTCCCTGCAACCGTCATTTCGTGGCGGCCTTCGATGGCCGAGCGGTGATGATTCCGTCCGGACCGGCACAGCGTTTCCAGCTTTCGGCCAGCCAGGTCGAGCAGCACTGGGGACCGCAGACGCGCGGCGTGCTGCTGGCGTCGCCCTCCAATCCGACCGGGACGTCGATCCTGCCCGACGAACTGGAACGCATCGTCCGGGCGGTCCGGGCGCGCGGAGGCTTCACGATCGTCGATGAGATCTATCAGGGGCTGAGCTATGACGGCACCCCGGTGTCGGGCCTGCATTATGGTGAGGGGCATGGCGACGATGTCATCACCGTCAACAGCTTCTCGAAATATTTCAACATGACGGGCTGGCGTCTCGGCTGGCTGGTGGTGCCGCCAACGCTGGTGGACGCCTTTGAGAAAGTGGCGCAGAACCTGTTCATCTGTCCCTCGGCAGTCTCGCAACACGCTGCCATAGCCTGTTTTTCCGAGGAAGCGCTGACCATCTACGAAGCGCGCAAGGCCGAGTTTCGCCAGCGCCGGGCGCTCGTGGTGCCGGCCCTGAAGGCGCTGGGATTCGAGATTCCGGTCGAGCCGGACGGGGCATTCTATGTCTACGCGGATTGCCGCAATGTCGCCCACCCTGCCGCCGGCGATGCGGACCGCCTCACCCAGGCCATGCTGCAGGATGCCGGCGTAGTGATCGTGCCCGGCATGGACTTCGGCCCCAGCACGGCGCACAGCCATGTGCGCGTGTCCTATGCCACGTCGCAGGAGAATATTGCCCTGGCGATGGAACGGCTCGCGCTGCTGTTCGGGCAAGCACGCGCCTGATCTACAAGGTCCGGCGGACAGGTCACGTTGACGATACGCCGCCCGGCCAATCGAGCATGGCGCATGCAATTGCACGCAATTGTAGCCAATGGAATCAAATCCCCATGAAAAAACGGGACCTGATCCTTCGATCAGATCCCGCTCGATAATATGGCGTCTGCGTGGTCCACGCGACGCAGATGGCAGGAGAGCAACTGGCCGACTAAGTGGGGCCAGTATTGGTCGAATTCAGGCCTTGCCGCTGGCCGTAGCCATGACCGGTGCTACGGCGGGCGTGACATGGGATTCGATGCGCACTGCGTCCGCCTTGGCGTCCGTGTCGGCCGATACCGGCGTCAGCTTGGCTTCATGCATCTGCGGCGCCGGAGCGGCCGGCGTGGATGGTGCCACGATACCCGCTGCCTGACGCAGCCGCGCACGTTCCGCGAGGACCTTGGCGCCATAGCCGCCGTCGGTGGCCGTGGTTGCGCCCACGTAATATTTCAGGCCGCCTTCCAGCGAACCGGCGCGGGCGATGCAGTCCTTCAGGACAAGCGCGCCGATCTTGATATTGGCATAGGGGTTCAGTGCAGCCTTGACGCCCCCGACCGCCTCGTACTTGTCCTGATGCACGCGCGTCATGACCTGCATGAGTCCCTGTGCTCCCATGCCGCTCTCGGCATATGGATTGAAGCTCGACTCGATGGCCATCACGGCCAGCAGCAGCATCGGATCAACGCCCACTTCCTTGCCCGTGACGTAGGCAGCTTTCACCAGTTGCAGCGTCGCGTCATGCGCCACGCGGAACTTGCGGGCGATATAGCCGGCCACGGCCTTGCGCTCTTCGCCAGACGCCAGTGCGCCGGAACTGCGGGCTTCGGCGGCCACGCGCTGCAGTGGAATCCGGTCGGCAAGATGAGCGACCGACGGCACGGCATGCAAGGCATTCCAGGCATCTGCTGCAT
>Ga0247823_10004500_pt1 | contig 11187 bp, 8 predicted proteins | sample 13C_PalmiticAcid_2_FD_192426 | JGI IMG/M metagenome (GOLD analysis project Ga0247823, IMG submission 192426) | Soil microbial communities from agricultural site in Penn Yan, New York, United States - 13C_PalmiticAcid_Day30 | ecosystem: Environmental > Terrestrial > Soil > Agricultural land...
AAGCCAGGCCGAGCTGGACGAATTGGGCCTGGTGGCCGCGCTGGACGCGTTGTGCACCGACTGGTCGTCGCGCACCAGAACAGCCTGTGAGTTCCACCATGAGGGCGAACTGCGCGGGCTCGGTGAAGCGGTGGACACCGCCGTTTTCCGCGTCGCGCAAGAAGCGCTCACCAATGTGATCCGCCATGCGCGTGCAAGGCATGTGCATGTCGAACTCGCGTCAACCCCCGCTGGTCTGACGCTGTCCATCGACGACGACGGCCTTGGTTTCACGCAGACGCAAAAATCGCGCGGCTTCGGCCTTCTGGGCGCGGCCGAGCGTGCCGCGGCGCTCGGTGGTGTTTTCGGGACCTCCAGCACACCCGGTCAAGGCACGCAGGTGCGGCTGCATTTGCCGCATGCAAGCATGCAGGCGGGCGAGGGCGCAGCATGATTCGGTTGCTCCTCGTCGACGACCATCCGGTGGTGCGCGCCGGCTACCAGCACCTACTCGAGCAGGACGGCGACATGACCGTGGTCGCCCAGGCCGGCAGCGTGGATGAAGGCTGCGCGCTGTTCGCCCGGCACGCGCCGGACCTCACCGTCACCGACCTGTCGATGCCCGGCAGCAGCGGGCTGGAACTGGTTCGCCGCCTGCGCGAGCGCACTCCCGATGTGCGGACGCTGGTTTTCAGCATGCACGACAGCGAATTGCTGGTGCGGCGCGCGCTGGAGCTTGGCGCGCTCGGCTTCGTGTCGAAAAGCAGCGCGCCCGAATGCCTGATCGAGGCCGTGCATGCGGTGATCGGCGGGCGCCGCTACCTGAGCCCGGGGTTGCCCCGGCGGCTGCTGCAAAGCGCTGACGTCGGTCCGGTCTTCGACGCTCTCACGCAGCGGGAGTTCGAGATCTTCCGCCTGCTGTCGAGTGGCGAATCGCTGGCCGACTGCGCGCGTTCGCTGCACCTGAGTCCGAAGACGGTGTCGAACCACCAGAGCCTCATCAAGGACAAGCTCGGCCTGTGCACCACAGCGGCGATGGTGCACCTGGCGATCCGCCACGGACTGATTCACCCGCAGGGCTGCTGAGGCGCGCACGGCGGGAAGTTTTCCCTGTCGCCACGGCCGCGCACCGCATACCTTGAGCGATGGGCGCACCCGCGCCCGACACCAACGACAACCATCGCCCCAAGGAGACAACCCCCATGAGCCGTCGCGTGCGCTTTCCCGTCTTTGCCCTGGCGCCGCTGGCGGCCGCGAGCCTGCTGCTGTGCCAGTCGATCGTCGCCGCCGCACAAGAATCCGCACCCGTGCGCGACCTGCCGACCACCACCGTCGTCGCTCCGGCGCCGCTGCCCGGACTGGACGTGCCACGCGACGACGTGCCGGCCAACGTGCAGACGGCCACCGGTGCCGACCTGGAACGCACGCATGCGCTCGATGTGTCCAGCCATCTGGTGCGCGCGATCGGCGGCGTGACGGTGAACGAAACACAGGGCAATCCGTTCCAGCCCGACGTCAATTACCGCGGCTTCACGGCGTCGCCGCTGCTCGGCACGCCGCAGGGCCTGTCGGTGTTCATGGACGGTGTGCGTTTGAATCAGCCCTTCGGTGATGTGGTGAGCTGGGACCTTGTTCCGCGTTCCGCGATCTCGACGGTCACGCTGATGCCCGGCAGCAACCCCCTGTTCGGCCTGAACACACTGGGCGGCGCGTTGGCGATCCAGACCAAGGACGGCGTGAGCGATCCGGGCACTTCGGTGCAGCTGCTGGGCGGCGCGTGGGGCCGTATTGCGGCCGGGTTCGAAACCGGCGGCAGCGACAGGGCCAGCGGCTGGAACTGGTTCGTCACTGGCAACCGATTCCACGAAAAGGGCTGGCGCGTGAGCTCGCCCTCCGACGTGAGCCAGCTGTTCGCCAAGGTCGGCCGCAAGACGCGCGACGGCAGCCTCTCGTTGAGCGCGGCGCTCGCCGACAACGACCTGACCGGCAATGGCGCGCAGGAACTGGGCGCGCTGCAGCGCGACTGGGCCAGCGTGCGCACCATCCCCGACAGCACGAAGAACAGGTCGGCCTTTCTCAACCTGGCGATGACGCAGGCGCTGAACGACACCTGGACACTGTCGGGCAATGCCTACTACCGCAACATCAGGACTAGCACCTTCAACGGCGACATCAACGACGAGGCCTTCACCGAATCGATCTACCAGCCGAGCACGTCCGAGCGCTCGGCGCTGGCTGCTGCGGGTTTTTCCGGCTACCCGGCAAGCGGCGCCACCGCATCGAACACGCCGTTCCCGAAGTGGCGCTGCATTGCCAATGCGCTTCTGAACACAGAGCCCGGCGAAAAGTGCAACGGGCTCATCAATCGCACCGAAACGCGGCAAACGAACCACGGACTTGCCGCGCAGCTGTCCGCCCAGGCCCGGACCGGCAGCATCGACCACGCGATCGTGATCGGCGCTGCCTACGACGCCAGTCGCGTGCGCTTCGGCCAGAGCACGCAGTTCGGTTACCTCAACCCCGACCGCACCGTCGCGCCCGTGTACGGCCCCGGTGCCTTTGCCGACGGCACGCAGGATTCGGATAACGCGTTCGATGCACGCGTCGACCTGTCGAGCCGCTCCAGCACCACCAGCCTGTATGCCTCCGACACCATTGCGCTGAACGCACGCACGCATCTCACGCTGTCCGGCCGTTACAACCGCACGACGGTGCGCAACACCGATGGCCTTACACCCGGTGGCGGCCCGGGATCGCTTGACGGCCGCCACACCTTCAGCCGCTTCAATCCGGCAGTCGGCCTGACCTTTTCGCCGAGCGAGGCCGTCACGCTGTATGCCGGTGTCAATCAGGGCAGCCGCGCACCGACAGCCATCGAACTGGGCTGCGCCGACCCCGCGAGCCCGTGCAAGCTGCCCAACTCGTTTGCCGGCGACCCGCCGCTCAAGCAGGTGGTCACCACGACCTTCGAGGCCGGCCTGCGCGGCGTGATGTGGCAGAGCCTGGCGTGGAACCTCGGTGTGTTCCGCTCGGACAACCGCAACGACCTGCTGTTCGTGGCCGACGATTCGAGCGGCTTCGGCTACTTCAGGAATTTCGGCAAGACCCGCCGCCAGGGCATCGAGATGGACCTGAGCGCCAAGCCCGCCGACGGACTGACCATGGGCGCCAACCTGATGCTTCTCGATGCGACCTACCGCAGCGCGGAAACGGTGGGCGGCTCGGGCAACAGCAGCAACGACCAGGCGCTCACCGGATTCCCGGGCACCGAAGGCACGGTCCGGATCCGCCCCGGTGATCGCATCCCGATGCTGCCGCGCCATGTGCTCAAGCTGTATGCGGACTACGCGCCGAATGCGCAATGGCGCATCGGCCTGGACATGCTCGCGTCGAGCGGTGCCAACCTGCGCGGCAACGAGAACGGGATGCATGCAGCCGACGGCCTGTACTACACCGGCCCGGGCCGCAGCGCCGGTTACGCGGTGTTCAATCTGGGTATCGACTACAAGCCGCGGCCCGGGCTGAAATTCTTCCTCCAGGTCACCAACCTGTTCGGCCGCAAATACACGACCGGCGGGCAGCTGGGCACCAACGGCTTCACGGCCAGCGGCGCGTATGTGGCACGCGGCCTGCCGCGGAATGCCAACGGCGACCATCCGGTGAGCAACTCCAGCCTGATGTCGCCGGGCGCGCCGCGTGCGGCATGGGTGGGCGTGCGCTACACCTTCGGCAGCTGACGCGACGCCGTCCCACCGGGGGCGACCCGGTCGAGCCGAAGGCCGGCTGTCGCTTCCCATCGCCCCTTCTTGTCGACCCACAGCGCATCCACCTTCCACTGGTGAGCGAGCGCCCTCGCCCGAGTGGGGCCGACCACGAAGAAGACCTTGGTCAACGCATCGGCGACGGCACCGGAGTCGGCCGCGACGGTCACGGCGGAGAGGGTGGGCGGCGAGTAGCCGGTATGCGGGTCGAAGATGTGGTGGTGGCGATGGTCGGCGCTGAATGCCGCAAGGTTGTCGGCTGACGTGGCGATGCACCGGCCGTCGGCCAGGAGCCGTGCAATCAGGGCCGATTCGTCGTGCGGATCGGCAATGCCGAGCGACCACGGGTGAGCCTGGCTGTTGCGCCCGAGCGGTGCGAACTCGCCCGCGTCAACCAGCGCGTGGCGGATGCCGTGGGCCGCGAGTACAGCGCGGACGCGGTCGGCCGCGTAGCCCTGCGCGATGCCATTGAGCGTGACAGCCATGGAGGGCGTGTCGAAGCGGATGAGGCGGGAGCCGACGTCGACGGCCCGCCAGTCGACACGGGCGCGCGCCGCTTGCACTTCCTGCGGGCTGGGCAGGCGTCCCGCACGTCGCGCTGCATCGAAGGCGAGCCACAGCGGCTGCACCGTGACATCGAATGCGCCCTCGCTGTCGCGCGAGACGTTGTGGGCGATGTCCAGGATTTCGACCAGCTCGGCCGGCGGCGAGCGCAGCATGCCGTCGCGGTTCAGCCGCGAGAGTGCGCTGTCGGGCCGGAAAAGGCTCATCTGGCTTTCGATGCGCTGCAGCGCCTGCACCCCCGCATCGAGCGCGCGCGCCAGCGTTGCGGCATTTCCGTGCCCGGCCTTCAACGACAGTGTGGTGCCGAAGCCCAGCATCGAACGTTGCCCCCAGTGCAGCGACGTCACGGCCGGCGACAGATCGGGGAAGGCGGCGAGCGCGCCCAGGCCCAAGGTCGCGCGCAGCCACTGTCGGCGCTTCATGCGGGGCGCCCCAGCACCACCGGCAACGCCCGGATGACGATGTGCCGGTCGCGCCCCTTGGCGATCAGAGGCGCGCAGCGCGTCGGGCTGTCGTGGATCGCCACGCAGTCCAGGCACTGGAAGCACTCCTCGTAGACGATGGCGCCGCTCGGCTGGATGGCCTGGTACTCGCAGCGATGGCGGCATGTCTGGCAGGGCGTGCCGCACTCCTTGCGGCGTGGAATCCAGCGCAGCAGGCGCGCCCGGCCGAGCAAGCCCAGGCTCGCGCCCAGCGGACACAGGTAGCGACAGAAGCCCTTGTAGATGAACACGTTCACCAGCAGCAGCGCCGCCGCCCATGCGACGAACGGCCACGAACGCACGAACGCGAGCGTGATGGTGGTTTTGAACGGCTCGATTTCCACCGCGCGGTCGGTCCACGCGGGCCAGGCCACGGCCAGCCCGACGATCACTGCAAGAACCGCGTACTTGACAAGCTTGAGCCGGGCATCGAGGTCACGGTGCAGCTTGATGCGGCGGACGCCCGCGAACCGCGCTGCTTGCGCCACCAGTTCCTGCATCGCACCGAAGGGGCAGAGCCATCCGCAGAAGGTGCCGCGCCCCCACACCACCAGCGTCACGGCAACGAAGGCCCACAGCGCCACCGTCATCGGATCGTAGAGGAAGAAGCCCAGGTCGCGCCCGGCGACCAGCGCCTGGATCAGTGCGGTGATGTTGACGATCGAGAGCTGCCCCTGCGCGAACCAGCCGATGAAGACCAGCGTGAAGAGGAGATAGCCGGTGCGAAAACGCGCGAGCCGCGCCGGACGGGCGACGATCCACCTCGGCCGGGCCAGCACCACGGCCAGCAGCGCCAGCGCGCCGGTCAGTACCGCGAGCTCCCACGCGCGCGAACGCCAGATGCCCTGCCAGCCCTTGTTGTCCGATTCGGGCCGCGCGACCTGGTCGGCCGGCAGCATGTAGGGAACGCCGAAGCTACGGCTGATGCGCTCGGGGTAGACCATGCCCTTGTCGCGCGTCACACGCAGCGCGAAGTCCAGCGTGTGGGCGGGGTCGAGCCCGGCGGGGCCGATGACGCGGAAAACCTTGGCGTCGGCGCCACGCAGGCTCTCCGGCAACCGCAGCGGGTCGTCCAGGTCCAGGTCGCGCAGTTCGAGCGGCAGCTCGCCTTGCCTGAGCGTCAGCCGGTCGGGCACCGCGCCGCGCACGAAGTTGTCGCCGACGAAGGTGTGGGGGCCCGCGGCGATCACCAGCAACGCATGGTCGCCGTCGTCCATGCGCCCGAGCAGGTGATTCCAGCCGGATTCGGACAGCAGGTTGCGCCCGATGGCCGGCGTATTGAGGTAGGCGATGTAGAGGTCGCAGAAGGTACCGCTTTCCCGGGCGGCGACGGGCTGCTCGACGCCGCTGCCGTCGAAGGCCTTCTCCACCATGCCTTGTGTGATGCGCAGATGCTGCACCAGGCCGGCCTTGAGCAGCGCGTCCCAGTCCATCGGCGCGTAGGTGTCCTTGCGCACGCGTGCGACCAGATCGGGATCACGGCCCGCGGCGAAGCCGAGCCTGGCGCGCGCCACGCGCAGCGCGGACGAAAGCAGGCTCTGGTTCAGGATGCGCACCGAGGCGGTGGCCTTCGCCACGCCGTCGATGTAGATGTTGGCGCTTCCGCGTTCCTCGCCGCGGTTGGCGTTGGAGCCGATCTTGATAGCCTGCTGAAGCGACAGGCCCTTGTACTGGCCGGCAAAGCGGAACAATGGGGCCTCGCCCAGTCCCTCTAGAAAAACGGGCTCGTGGTGCGACAGCACGCGCACATCGAGAAAGGTGCCTTTGGGATCGAGTGCCACGAGCAGGTTGAACGGCACGCCCGAGAAGCCCGGGATCGGCGCGAAGTCGATCGACTCGAAGACGTAGCCGGCCAGGACGGGCGTGGTCACGTCTTGCTTGAAGATCGGCCACACGGGCAGCTGCGCATCCTTCTCGCCGACCGTCAATGGCGGGGGGAAAGCCTTGAGCATGTCGGCGCGTGTCATCACGCCGGCGTGTGCGGCACACGCGAAGCCGACCAGCGTCGCCATCAGCCAGGACAACAGGCCACGCATCGGCATCACACGGGACCAAGGCCCAGCCGCTGGACGGTGAGCTTCTCGACGGCGTACACCTCACGCATGCTGCGGCCATAGTCAGCGCTGTCGAGGTACGCCACGTCTTGGTCGTAACGCTCCAGTTCGGCGATGTGTCGCTGGTCGAACAGCGCGACCTTGAACGCATCATGCAATTGCCGCACGACCGGCTCGGGCATGCCGCGTGGCCCCGCCAGGCCGTAGGGCGACATGGCGACGATGCCATGGCCGAGCTCGCTCATCGTCGGCACCTCAGGCCATCGCTTCGACCGCTTCGCGCCGAAGGTTGCCAGCAGGCGCAAGCGGCCCGCGTCGACGTACGGTGCGAAGCCGTTGGCGTTGACGCCGGCCATGACCTGGCCGGACGACAGCGCGATCATCTGCTCGGCTGCACCCTTGTACGGCAGGTGGATGAAGCTCAGCCCGTGTTTTGCGAACAACTCGTCCATGACCACGTGCGGCGTGGTGCCCACACCGTTGGTCGCCAGGGTCAGCTCGCCCGGACGCGTCGCGGCATGGGATAGCAAATCGGCCACGCTGCGCAGGGGGCTGGCCGCAGGCACCAACAGGCCGAAGGTCACGCCGCTCACCTGCAGGATCGGCGTGGTGTCGCGGATCGGGTCCCACGTCACCTTCTGTGTGAACGGTGCGCGAAACACCGGCTGCGGCATCTGTGCCAGCGTGTAGCCGTCGGGCAGCGCCTGTTGCAGCACCGGCATCGCCAGCGTGCCGCCGGCACCGCCGCGGTTCTCGATGACGATGCGCTGGCCCAGTTGCTGGCCGGCCAGTTCGGCCAGCAGGCGCAGGGTGAGGTCGGTGCCGCCGCCGGCGGCCCACGGCACCCAGAGCGACACAGGGCGGCGCGGAAACAGCGCATCGTCCGGTTGCGCGCGCGTGCGCCCCGCCGAGAATGCTGCCACGGACGCCGCAGCGAGAAGTAGGCCACGCCGCGTGGTCATCGGTGAACCTTCATGCGGCGCCTCGCCGCGTCAGGCCGCCGAAGCCACGCTGAGGGTCGTAGCCCCAGCAGGCCAGCGTGAAGCACACGGTCAGCGTGGTCAGCACGATGAGCGGAGCAACGTCCGGGTCCTTGCCGTAGAGCGCAAAGCGAATCCACTCGACCGCATGCGTGAACGGATTGAACCGCGCCACGCAGTACACCCAGGTTGCGCCCGATTCCTCCAGCTTCCACAGCGGATAGAGCGCGGTGGACAGGAAGTACATCGGGAAGATCACGAAATTCATCGTGCCGGCGAAGTTCTCCAGCTGTCTGACGTAGACAGACAGCAGCAGCCCGAGCGATGCGAGCATCAAGGCGCACGCGAGCGTGGCGACCAGCGCATGCAGCAACGCGAGCGGCTGCATCGGCAACGTGGTGCCGAGCAGCGCCGCCACTGCGACGAACGCCAGCACCTGCACCAGACTCAGCAGCGCCGTCGCCAGCATCTTCGAGAACAGGAGCCACCAGCGCGGCAACGGCGCGGTCAGCAAGAGGCGCATGAGGCCCATTTCGCGGTCGTACACCATCGCCAGGGACGACTGCATGCCGTTGAACAGCAAGATCATGCCGATCAAGCCAGGCGCGACATAGATGTCATAGGGGATATAAGTGTCGTAGGGCTGCGCGATCGCCATGCCAAAGACGTTGCGGAACCCCGCCGCGAACACCGCGAGCCACAGCACCGGCCGAACCAGCGCAGACACGAGGCGTGCCTTCTGCTGCCAGAACCTGATCAGTTCGCGCATGACGATCGCGCGCAGCGCCTGCGTGGCATGCCTGGTCCCGCCGTGACGCACCTCGGCCATCATGGTGCGCCTTTGCAGGGTGACTCCGGCGCGTCGGTGCCGAGCGTGTCCAGCACGTTCTTCGCGTGCATGACGCCGTCCACCGGCGCGGTGCCGATCACCGCGACGCCGTCGCTCAGCAGCATCGGCTGGCGCAGCTGATGGTCCCAGGCACGGAAGCTCAGGCGCACGCCCTTCACCCCGTCGAGCGCGAAGTCGGGCTTGCCGAGGGCGGCATTCAGGCCTGCGGCAGTGATGTGGGCCGGTCGCGTCAAGGCGGCCTGGAGCACGGCCTTCGCCGCGACGTAGGCGGCCCAGTCGTGGCCGGTCATCGGGCGGCGCGTGGTACGGGCGAAGCGGCGGGCGAGTTGTGGCGCGCCGTAGCGCTCGAAGTTCGGCGCCCAGGCTTGCGCCGTCATGCCGGCATCGCCGACCACGGGACGCGGCAGCGCGATGCGATAGGGCAGGGTCCGGGCGAACTCACCGTCGCTGTCGACCACCCACACCACGTCGTAGTCGCCGCCCGCGGTCGCTGTGCCGGTCAGCAGCAGGGGGTTGGCCAGGTCGCGTTCACGAGGGTCGGCGGACATTTTGAAGTGCTTCGCGGCGACCTGCCGCAGGCCGTATCGCTTCAAGGCTGCCTGCGCCAGGGAGAGCCGGGTCGTGTCTTCGGCGCGCGGGCCGGCGAGCAGCAGCACGCGCATCCACTTGCGCCAGAGCAGGGCCTGCGCAAGCGCATCCGCACGCATGCGGTCGCTCGGCAGCGTGTGAAAGAGGTTGCCGCGGCAGCTTTGGCGCGGGGTCTCGGTACCATCGCCCACGTTAAGAACGGGCATCGCGGCGGCGGCTGACGCGACAGCGATCCATGCGGCGGGAAGGTCGAGCACTGCGGCGCTTGCTCCAGCCTTGTCGAGGTGGCGCAGTTGCGCGGCTGCATCCTCCGCCGAATTCGCGTCGCGCACGCTCACGGCAACCTGCAGGCCGACCGCCTCGAGTTCGAATTGGCTTTCCTGAACAGCCAGGTCGACCGCGTCGCGCGCCCGCCCTCCGGGCTGTCCGGGGTAGGCCAGCGCCACGCGTGCAGGGGCCAGTCGGTCGTCGTCGGCGCGCTGCACGATGCCGATTGTCAAGGTGGCGGCGCCGGCATGGCACGTCATCGCCGCGGCGAGTACGGCCCCTGCGCAGACGCCGCCGCGCCGGCGGGCGAACAGGCGGCTAGTCATCGACGACCACCGTGTGCGGTACACGGCCCACCGCGATCGTACGGATCGGCCGGGTGGTCGCGGTGTCGACCACCGTCATGTCGTCCGACAGGCCGTTGGCCACGAAGAGCCTGGAACCATCGCGGTTGGTCGCCACGCCCCAAGCCCGTTTGCCCACGAGGGCCAGCGCCCTGGGCTTGCGCGATGCGACGTCTACGAAGGCGACGTGGTTGGCGCGGCCCAGTCCGACGTACATCGTCTTGCCGTCGGGTGATGCGGTGATGCCTACCGGCGTGATGTCGTCCGGCCGCATCCCCTTGACTTCGAACACCACTGTTGCGATCACCCGCAGATCGCCGGTGGCGATCACGCTGACGCTGCTGCCCAGTTCGTTGGTAACCCAGAGTTCGCTGCCATCGGCCGAGAACGCGAAGCGCCGCGGCCGTGTCCCGACGGAGATGTTCTTCATCACCTTGAGCGTCGTCGCGTCGACCACGTGCACCAGGTTTGCCACCTCCGAGGTGACGTACACACGTTGACCATCGGGCGACAGTTTCACGCCCTCGGGCTCCTTGCCGACAGGCACGGATTTGCGCAGCTTCTTGGTCGACAGGTCGAAGACGTGGAGCGCGCCGTCGTCCTCGGCCGACACATAGGCGGTCCGGCCGTCAGCCGACAGGTCGAACACCTCGGGGTCCTCGCCGAGCGGCACACTGCCCAGCGATCTGCGCGTTGCCAGGTCGAAGATCTCGGCGCGGCCCGAGTCGCTGCAGGCCACCATCAGCTGTGTGTCGCCGTTCAGGCGCTGCATGTGACGCGGGCGCTTGCAGGTCGGCATGCTGCCGACGACTGACAGCGTCTTCAGGTCGACCACGGCGATAGCGTTGTCTTTCTCGCTGGAGACAAAGGCGAGACCGGTGCTTTTGGCCAAGGCCGGTACCGCGGCCGTGGCCGCAGCGAGGCCGAACAGGAGGAGGGAGGATCGGATCATGCTGGCTGTGTCTCGTGGTTCGTTGTGGGTCTCGGTGCCGCCCTTCGACGCGGCGCGCCTAGCGGGTTGCGTTCAGAAAGGCCGCCTCGAGCGTTTCGCCGCCGAGGGTGGCCGTGACCTCGGCAGGCGGTCCTTGGGCCAGCAACCGGCCCCGGTGCAGGACCAGCACACGGTCGGCATGCTCGGCTTCGGACACCAGGTGCGTGGCCCACAGCACCGTCACCCCGCGTTCGCGCACCTCCTGCTGCAGGCCATCGATCAGGTCGCAACGCGACTGGGGGTCCAGGCCGACCGTGGCTTCGTCCATCAGGAGCAGGTCGGGACGGTGCAGCAGGGCGCGTACCAGTTCGACCTTGCGCCGGTTGC
>Ga0247823_10004502_pt1 | contig 11185 bp, 9 predicted proteins | sample 13C_PalmiticAcid_2_FD_192426 | JGI IMG/M metagenome (GOLD analysis project Ga0247823, IMG submission 192426) | Soil microbial communities from agricultural site in Penn Yan, New York, United States - 13C_PalmiticAcid_Day30 | ecosystem: Environmental > Terrestrial > Soil > Agricultural land...
GCCTACGCCCGTGACCAGGGCGCGGCCGTCAGGCCGAGCATCCCGCAGCCAAGGACGACGACGGTGTCCCCCGCGGTGAGCCGGGCCCGGCGGGCCGCGCAGACCACGGTCGCGGTCGCGCAGTTCGCCGGGGTCGCCACCTCGTCGGACATCGAGGCGGGCACTCTGACGATGCCCGTCCCCGCGGGCAGGTGGCAGTGGGTGGCGAACCCGCCGTTGAGCCACCACTCGTCCGACATCTTCTCGTGCCCGTACTTCCGCACGGTCAGGCACTTCTGCGACACACCGGCCACGCAGCGCACGCAGGTGCCGCACGACGTGCCGATAGTCCAAGTCACCCGGTCGCCGAACGCGAGGGGGCTGCCGCGGTGGTCGGTGACCGTCCCGCCCGTGGCGACGACCGTGCCGACGATCTCGTGGCCAAGGACGGTCGGCACCGGCGTGGCCCGGTGACCGGCGATGGTGTGCAGGTCGCTGCCGCAGATGGTGCTCATGCGGACCCGCACCACCACCTCGCCCGCGGCGGGCTCGGGCAGCGGCCCCGACTCCAGGGTGAACCCGGTGTCGGTGCCGTGCCAGACGACCGCGGTCGCTTCCACTGCCATGACGCTCACCTGCGGATGGTCAGGGCCGCGAGTGTGCTGCACACGCAGGCCACCGCGACGATCGGGAAGATCAGGCTCGTGTTGCCGGTCGAGTCCATGAACGCGCCGATGATGGGTTCGGCGGTCCCGGCGAACAAATAGGAGAAGAAGTTCACGATCCCCGTCGCCGTGCCCGCCATCTTCTTGCCCGCGATGTCCGGGCACAGCGCCCAGAACGAGGACTGCGGACCGTAGACGAAGAATCCGGTGAGGAACAGCACGACGATCCCCGCGACCGGGCTCAGCGGCAACAGGTACATCGCCGCGGCCGACACCGCGCCAAGGATCATGAACAGCGCGATCGGGCGGTCGCGGCGCGAGCCGAACAGCTTGTCCGAGATCGTGCCGTTGGTCAGGGCGCCGACGGCCATGCCGACCGGGAGCGCCACGGAGATCCAGATCGGGCTGATGCCGGTGTCGGCGGTCTTCCAGTCCGAGCCGAGGAAGTACACCGGGACCCAGATCAGCAGTCCGTAGCGGGCGGCGTTCTGGAAGCCGATCGCGATGCCCGTCGACCAGATCTTCGGGCTGCGCAGGACCGCCTTGTACCGCGCCCACGACGACTCGCCGTCGGCGGCCAGGCCGTCACCCTTGACCGAGACGGCCTCGTGGTCGTCGGTGAACTTCTCGGGCGGCGTCACACCGAGGTCGGACGGCTTGTCCCTGGCGAGCAGCCAGAACGTGAGACCGCCGACCAGCATGAGCAGCACCGGGATGCGGAAGATCCACCGCCAGTCCAGGTCGAAGGTGTCCACGACCAGGGTCGAGGTCACGAACGCCAGTACCGAGGCCATGCCCGCGGCGAAGGTGTAGAAGCCGAAGCTCTTGCCGCGCTCGTGCGGGGTCCACCAGTTGGAGATGACCCGGCCGCCCGCGGCCCAGCCCATGGCCTGGGTGACGCCGTTGGCACCCCAGAGCACCGCCAGCGACTTCGGGCCGGTGGCGAAGCTGGTGAACCAGTTCATGATCGTGGACAGGATCGCGCCGAGCGTCATGATCCGGCGTCCGCCGAACTTGTCGGCGAGGTTGCCGTTGATCGCCTGTCCGACCGCGTACGACCACAGCAGGGCGCCGCTGATCCCGCCCAGGGTGGCCTTGGAGATGCCGAGTTCCTCCTGGATGCCCGGGATCGCGAAGCCGAAGGTCTGGCGGCCGGTGTAGAAGAACAGGTAGCAGAACATGGCGGCGAGCAACATGCGCCACTGCAGCTTGCGGAACTTCTGCTCGGACACCGGCGCGGGCAGGTGGTCCGCGCTGACACTGGTGGTCGACATGGCATCTCACCTGGTTCCGGGCTGGTTCAGGGCGACCCAGTATGCGTCGAAGTTGCGCAGCCGGTGGCCATCGGGGACGGAGATGGGACGGTTGACGAGGAACGGCACCTTCTGCTCGGTGAGCCCGCCGTGCGACCGCAGTGGCCGGTCCAACTGGGACAGATCGTGCCGGTCCGGGGTGGTGCCGAGCGCGACGTTTCGCTCGGCGATGACGACCAGGTCGCCGATGCGGTCGTCGGGCAGTTCGAACAGCTCGGCCGCGGCGGCCTTGGCGTGCACCTCCTGCACGCCGTCGACCGCGGCGATCGCGGCGGCTGTCGCGGCGTGGTCGGCGTCGGCGGGCAGGTGGACGCAGGCGAAGGACCCCAACGCTCCATGATGGACGGTGTACGGGTCGGTGATGGGCAGGATGACCCGGGCGGCGTTCGTGCCGAGACGCTCGTCGAGGAGCTCCTGCAGGAACACCACGCCGGGCTTGCCCGCCGCGTCCGACTTGGCGTTCATGCCGTGGTCGGCGGTGATGACCAGGATGGCGCCGAGTTCGTCGAGCTGGGCGAAGTAGCCATCCATCATGGCGTAGAAGTCGTCGGCCTCGGGGGTGCCCGGGGCGTACTTGTGCTGGATGTAGTCGGTGAGCGACAGGTAAGTCAGGTCCGGCCGCTGCTCGCGCAGGACCTTCACGCCCGCGGCGAGGACGAACTCGCTGAGGTCGGCGCTGTAGACCGACGGCAGCGGCTTGCCGACCAGGTCGAGCACATCATCGATGCCGTTCTCGGCCACCGTGGCCTGGTCGGCCTTCTCGGCGGAGAAGCAGATCGCCTTCGCGGAGGGTTCCAGGCCGCTGCCGAGCAGCCTGCGCAGCTTGTCCTTCGCGGTCACGATGGCCACCGAGGCACCGGACTGGGCGAACTCGGCGAAGATGGTCGGCACGCGCAGGAAGCGGGGCTCGTTCATCATCACCTCTTCGCCGCGGTCCGGGTCGAAGAAGTAGTTGCCGCTGATCCCGTGCACCGCGGGCGGACGGCCGGTGGCGATGGACAGGTTGTTCGGGTTGGTGAACGACGGCATGGCGCAGTCGCCGGTCAACGCGCTCCCGGAGGCGACGAGCCGCTCCAGGTACGGCATCCGCCCGTGGGCGATCGCCTGCTCGTGGTAGTCCGGCTCGCTGCCGTCGATGCACACCACGACGACCGGCGCGGCGGGCATTCGATACGCGCGGCCGTTGACCTCGATCGAGTCGGGGAACGACATGAACATGGTTCCTTTCGGGGGCGCATTGTGTCTGGACAATGTGTAACCCCGTTCATTCCCACGCAGAACGTCCGAGTTGCCTATGACAGCTATAACGCCACGCGCACCCGCGTCCCCATTTCGGCTACGTGTCGGCCTGACTTCAGGTCTTGATCAGCCCGACTACACGATCAGCCCGTTCGATGCGGGCATGTCCAAAAACCGAACAGCGTCCCTCTGCGTCGCGATCACGCTGGCCGTGACCGCGCTGGCGCAGGGTGGCCAACAGGCCGCCGCGGCGACACTCACCGCGCAGAACTTCGACGGGCTCACCGCACGGCTGCAGCCCTCCCTCGACGAGAACATCGCCGACAGCACGCTGGGCTGGACCCATGACACCCCGCCGGGGTGGACCATCAGCACCAAGTCCCAGATGCCGGACGGGATGCGGGAGTGGCGCGGCTGGGACTTCACCACGATGCCGTTCTGGACCGCTGCCGACGGACAGGACAGGGCCAACTTCACCCGGGCGGCCGGGGTCCTGGCCGTCGCCGATGCCGACGAGTGGGACGACCGCGGCGCTCCCACGTCGACGTCGACATTCGACTCGACGCTGACCAGTGCCGCCATCCCGATCGCGACCGGCCAGAAGGACCTCTTCGTCGGATTCGCCAGCCACTACCGGCAGGAGGGCAGCCAGAAGGCCGACGTGGTGGTCGAGTTCACCCGTCCCGGCCAGCTGCCCGTCGCCGCCAACGTCCTGCACTACGGGCCTGGATCACCGGACGCGCAGAACACCTATGTGCGGCGCGGCGTGGCGGTGCCGCCGGGCGCGACCAGCGCGACCGTGTCCTGGCGGCTCTATGACGCCGGGAACAACTGGTACTGGGCGGTCGACGACGTGAAGGTCGCCGACCAGCCGTTCTACGCGCCGCCCGTGCCGGTCCCCAACCCGGTGGCCACGCCCGCGCTGACCGACGGGGTGAGCGCGGACAAGCTGCTCGTCATCGGCATCGACGGGCTGCGCTGGGACAAGATCTCGCCCGCGAACGCGCCCAACCTGCAAGGCCTGGTGGACGGCGGACTCTTCGGCACCAGCCTGCTCCCCACCAGCCCGATGGCGGGCACCTGGTCCGGACCCGGCTGGTCCACCATCGCCTCCGGCGCGTGGCCGGACAAGCACGGCGTGAAGGACAACTCGTTCTCCGGCAAGAACTACGGCCGCTACCCGGACTTCCTGACCCGCATGGAACAGGCCCGGCCGAGCCTGTCGACCTACGCGGCCGTGGACTGGAGCCCCTTGGGCAGCCAGGGCACGTTCAGCGGCGCGATCGACGCGCGGACAGTCCTCGACGGTGACAGCGCAGGCTGGATGGCCGAGGACGCCCGCGTCGCCGACGTGTCCGCGCGCGTGCTGCGTGACAAGAATCCCGATGCCGCGTTCGCCTACCTCGGCGAGGTGGACATCGTCGGGCACAGCTCGGGTGCCGCCAGCCAGGCCTATCTGACCGCGCTCGCGCACGTCGACGAGCACGTCGGCACCATGCTCGACGCTGTCGCCAAGCGGGCCACCCGGGCGGGCGAGCGCTGGCTGGTGCTGGTCGCGACCGACCACGGGCACCTCGACTGCTGCGGCCACGGCGGCGCGAGCATCCGCGAGCGGGAGACCTTCGTGATCGCCAACGGCACGGGCGTCGCGGCCGGGCAACGCCCGATCGACACCCGGCAGACCGACATCGCGGTGACCGCCATGGACCACCTGAATGTCACGGTCGACCCGCTGTGGGGATTGGACGGCCGCAGCCTGCTCGCCCCGCGCGGCGACGACTTCGACGCCGCCTACGGCTCACTGTCCGCCCGCGTCGACGAGACCGGGACCCCGACCACGGTCAAGGGCTTCACCCACGCCGGGGTGAACGGGTGGACGATCGACAACTCGGCGATGCCGTCCGGCGGCGTCACCGAGTGGCGGGGCTGGGCGCTGACCACCGACGAGTTCTGGACCAGGGCCGAGGCCAACCAGTGGCGTGAGCTGGGCGTCCGCGGCCGAGGGGTGGTCGCGGTCGCGGACTCCGACGAGTGGAGCGATGCCACCACCGGATCCGGCGCGTTCGACTCGTCGCTCAACTCGCCCGCCTACGACGTCACCGGGCGCAGCGGCGTCGCGCTGTCGTACACCACGCACTACCGCCACGAAGGCGCCCAGAAGGGCGATGTGCTCGTCTCGTTCGACGGCGGCCAGTTCACGGCGGTCAAGGCCTATCGGTCCGACGCCATCGCCAAGGACGAGAGCATCTCGATCGCGGTGCCCGCAGGCGCCACCTCGATGCGGGTGCGGTTCCGCATGTACGACGCGAGCAACAACTGGTACTGGATGGTCGACGGTGTCCAGGTCGCGCCCCAGACCGTCACCGCGTTCAAGGCCCGCGTGAACGGCAGGTACGTGGTCGCGGACAACGCGGGCGCGTCGCCGCTCATCGCGAACCGGACCGCGATCGGCCCGTGGGAGCGGTTCGGCGTCATCGAGCTGGCAGGCGGCGACATCGCTCTGCGCTCCCATGCCAACGAGAGGCTCGTGACCGCGGAGAACGCGGGCGCGGAGCCGCTGATCGCCAACCGCACCGAGGTCGGCCCGTGGGAGCGGTTCCAACTGATCCGCAACACCGACGGCACGGTGAGCCTCAAGTCCCGCGCGAACGGCAAGTACGTGACCGCGGACAACGCGGGCGCGTCCGCGCTGATCGCGAAAGCGGCCGCGATCGGCACGGCTGAGAAATTCGACATGATCTGATCCGAAAGGGCTTTCCGGATCGGGGCCGCGAGTATCTGGCGACCCCGATCCGGTGCCCGCGCCGATCCTGGACCCGCGCGGTGGAACCCCAGCGGCGTTATCGTCTCGTGTGGACACCCGCACGGTGTCCGCCGCGATGCGGGAGCGGATGAGGAGCGGGCCGATGGACGCGGACCGGACGAACGGGATCGACTACCACCCAGGTCAGCGGGGGCTGCAGGACCAGTTCGACACCCGCCGCATCGCCGACCGGATCAGCGAGCGCCTCGTCCACCACGTCGTCAACGACGGCGACAAGGCGTTCATCGAGTCCCAGGACATGGTCTTCCTGGCCACCGTGGGTTCCGACGGGCAGCCGACCTGCTCCTACAAGGGTGGCGACCCCGGTTTCATCCGGGTCGTCGACGAGAACACGCTGGCGATGCCGTGCTACGACGGCAACGGCATGTTCCTCTCACTCGGCAACGTCGCGGCGGGCTCGCCGGTCGGGCTGCTCTTCATCGACTTCGAGAAGGGTGATCGCACCCGGGTCCAAGGCACGGCCACGGTCGCCGCCGACGACAGCCTGCTCGGAACGTGGCCCGGCGCGCTTCTGGTGATGCGCGTCCACGTCACCCACGTGTTCCCGAACTGCGGCCGGTATGTCCACCACTACTCGCTTGTCGAGCGATCCACGTTCGTGCCCCGACGTGAGCGAGTGACCCCGGTGCCTTCGTGGAAGCAGGCCGACTGGGCCTGCGACGCACTGCCCGCGCACGACCCGGCGAACGATCCCGGCGACCGCCCGGTGCTCTGGCGCTGACCTGTTCCGAGGAGGACCACCATGAATCTCGCTGAACTGCACCGACGGGCCTGCGAACGCTTCGGCGAACACGCGCGCGCGGTCCGCCCTGACCAGTGGAACGGCGCGACCCCGTGTGCCGACTGGGATGTGCGCGCGCTGGTCAACCACGTCGTCGGCGAGGATCTCTGGACCGCGCCGCTGATGGCGGGCGCGACGATCGAGGAGGTCGGCGACAAGTTCGACGGCGACGTCGTCGGCGCCGACCCGGCAGCCGCCTACACCGAGGCCACCGCGGCGGCGGTCGCGGCCGTGAGCGCCGAGGGCGCCCTGGGACGCACCGTGCACCTGTCGTTCGGCGACGTGCCCGGCGAAGAGTACGCGTGGCAGCTATTCGCCGACCATCTCATCCACGGCTGGGACCTCGCCCGTGCGATCGGCGCCGACGACCGTCTCGATCCCGAACTGGTCGACGCCTGCGCGGGCTGGTTCGCCAGGAACGAGGAGATCTACCGGTCGGCGGGCGCTGTGGGGCCTCGGCCCGACCTGCCCGCTGACGCCGATCAGCAGACCGTCCTGCTGGCCGCGTTCGGCAGGCGGCAGGACAACCGGAGTTGACGCGGTCGACCGCGCAACGCGCATGACGCCACCGCGGTGATCCAGGCCGTGGTCTCTTTCGCGCTTCACTCGAACGGAGCATTACACAGCAGGCAATGCGGGCGATAACGCCTTCATCGCGGCGATAAATGGGGTTCAATCGCGCGCAGACCAAGTGCGCGATTCCCGTGAAACGAATTCATCCCGTCCCAACCAGCGGGATCGTCCGCCCAATCGCACCAGAAACCGGGCTGCGCCATTCGAGTCATCACCTGCGGGTTATACGAAGATCGCATGGGTCGGAATCGCGCCATGTTTTCAAGTTGTTATAAAACGCATGCCTCGTCTCGCATACCTTCCCGCTTCGACAACGAGCGAATTCGGGAGGACGAGTGCGTCGCACATTGGTCGTCGCGCTGGCGGCGGTCGCGGGTATCAGCGTCATGCCGGGGGTGACCGGCGCCAGCGCGGCCCCCGAGCCGTCCGCGGCACCTGCCACCTCGGCCGAGAACACGTCGGACGAGCTGGTCACGCCACTGGAGCGCAAGCGGCGCGAGATGCGCCAAGCCGGTCTGGCCAAGGTGATCACTGGCGAGGCCAAGGCCGAGAAGCGCGGCGCGAGCACTGTCGTGAAGGTCAGCAAGCCCGCCGCGGCCGGGCTCGCCGCACCCGTGGAGCAGTACGTCGAGCTGGCCCGCGAGAAGACCGACAAGATCTTCGTCGTGCTCGCCGAGTTCGGCGACGAGCGGCACCCGGACTTCCCCGACCGCGACACCGACCCCAACACCCCGGGGCCCGCGCGGTTCGACGGTCCGACGCACAACCAGATCCCCGAACCGAATCGGGCGGTGGACAACAAGACCATCTGGCAGGCGGACTACTCCCAGGACCACTACCAGGACCTCTACTTCTCCGGGGAAGCGGGCGCGGAGTCCGTAAAGACCTACTACGAGAAGCAGTCCTCCGGCCGCTACTCGGTCGACGGCATCGTCACGCCGTGGGTCAAGGTCAAGTACAACGAGGCCCGCTACGGCCGCTCCAACGGCTACCCGTGCGCGGGCCGGGTCTGCGGCAACACCTGGTTCCTCATCGCCGACGCGGTGAACCAGTGGGTGGCCGACCGCAAGGCGGCGGGCGCCACGTCCGAGCAGATCAAGACCGAGCTCGCCGAGTTCGACACGTGGGACCGCTACGACCACGACCACGACGGCGACTTCAACGAGCGCGACGGCTACATCGACCACTTCCAGATCGTGCACGCGGGCGGCGACCAGGCCGACGGTGACGCGAATCAGGGCGAGGACGCCATCTGGGCCCACCGCTGGTACGCGTTCTCCGGCACCAACGCGGGTCCGGACATCAACAAGCTGGGTGGCGCGCAGGTCGGCGACACCGGTCTGTGGGTCGGCGACTACACCATCCAGGCCGAGAACGGCGGCCTCGGTGTGTTCGCCCACGAGTACGGCCACGACCTCGGCCTGCCTGACCTCTACGACACCGTGTCGGGCGACAACGGCGTCAACTGGTGGTCGATCATGGCCCAGAACCGGGTGTCGAACCCCGACGAGCCGATCGGCCTGCGCGCCAACGACATGTCCGCGTGGGACAAGATGCAGCTCGGCTGGCTGGACTACGAGACCGTGGTCGCGGGCCAGGACACCAAGATCAAGCTGGGCCCGGCGGCGTTCAACAGCGCCGACGCCCAGGCCGCCGTCATCGTGCTTCCGGACAAGGTGAAGACCACGACGATCGGCGCTCCGGCGGCGGGTACGAACCTGTGGTGGAGCGGCCAGGGCGACAACCTGTCCAACACCCTGTCCCGCCCGGTCGACCTGACCGGCAAGACCTCGGCCGAACTCAAGCTCAAGGCCGAGTACAACATCGAGGACTGCGACTGCGACTTCCTCTACGTGGAAGCGCAGGTCGACGGCGGGGCGTGGACCCCGCTCGACGGCACTGTCGACGGCAAGCCGTTCACCCGCAGCGCGGTGAACGAGCCCGCGATCACCAACACCTCCGGTGGCCGCTACGTCGACGTCTCGGTTCCGCTGAACGCGTTCGCTGGCAAGAACATCAACCTGCGTCTGCGCTACCAGACCGACGGCGGCCTGATCCTCAAGGGCTTCCTGGCCGACGAGATCAGCGTCGTCGCCGACGGCGCCGCGATCGTCACCGACGGCGCGGAGAACGGGGCCAACGGCTGGACCGCCAACGGCTTCACGATCACCGGCGGCACGCTGAGCAAGAGCTACGACAACTTCTACATCGCGAGCTTCCGCAACTACTCGTCGTTCGACAAGTACCTCAAGGTCGGCCCCTACGACTTCGGTGACCCGGCGAAGCCGAACTGGGCCACCCGGTTCCCGTACCAGGACGGCCTGCTCATCTCGTACTGGGACACCTCTCAGATCGACAACAACACCAGCGCCCACCCCGGCGAGGGCAAGATCCTGATCGTCGACGCGAACCCGGCGCCGATCTACAACCTGCAGGGCCTCCCGTGGCGGCCCCGAGTCGCGGGCTACGACGCACCGTTCTCGCTGCAGAAGTCGGACTCGTTCACCCTCTACGCGCAGGGCAAGCCGAGCTACATCCGCGGCAAGGACGCCCAGCCGCTGTTCGATGACAAGCGGGCCCACTGGAACGAGATCCAGCCGTCGACGGGTGTGAAGCTGCCCGCGGTCGGCGTCAGCGTCAAGGTGCTGGCGCAGACCGACACGAACATGACGATCCGCGTGTTCCCCACGAAGTAAACGCGTCTCGTCAGCCGCACAGTCCGAGGCCCGGGTCCCACAAGGACCCGGGCCTCGGCGCTGTCGGTGGGCATCGGGTTCAGTGGATGTGGATCTCGCCGTCCTCGCCGCGGCCGTCTGACGAGCGCCAGATGACGAACATCGGGCCGTCGCCGTTGCGTTGGACCTCCAGGTCGTCGTGGCCGTGCTCCATGGCGTCCCAGCGGGCCACACTGGCGTCGTCCTCGCTCTTTCCGTACCAACTGCAGTCGTTGCAGTAGCCCTGGTACATGATCATGACCCGCTCCGTCCTCGGGGTGAAGTGTCCACTGCGGACAGGGTCGCAGAACACCGTCGCGGGCGCGACGAACAACGCACGATCGGCCCGCCGCACTGCCCGAAGGGGCAGTCCGATACGGCAGTCGGCCGAATCCTGGAAATCACCGAAATCGATTTCCTCCCCTAGCGCACGAATCCGACTCTGTCCAGTCGGTGAAGACGGCGATAGGGTGCGGATATGAAGATCGACACCGAGATGTCACTGCCCGTCGAAGAGGCCGCGACACTGTATAACGCGGTCGGGTGGGTGCGATACACCAAGGACTTGGACAAACTGCGTCGCGCCTTCGACGGGTCGACGCTGATACTCGCCGCCCGTTCCGATGACGGGGTGTTGCTGGGGTTGGCCAGGGTGATCAGCGACGGCGAGACGGTCTGCTATGTGCAGGACTTCCTGGTCATGCCGGAGTCGCACCGCCAGGGCGTCGGGCGGGCGCTGATGGCCGAACTGCGCCGCAGATTCGAGCAGTGTCCCTTTTTCCTGCTCTCGACCGATCCGCCTGGCTCCGAGGAGGCGGTCAAGTCGCATCCTTTCTACCGTTCCGTGGGCATGATCCCCCATGAGGAACAAAAATTGATGGCGTTCGGCCTCCCAGTCGACCGCTGAGCGGCGCATTGTTCCGCCCACGAACGGCGGCGTGTTCCGGCGGTGAATCAGCTGTGATGATGTCCGGGGCGCATCCGGGTGGAATCGTTCAGGGAGAGCTGTGCGAACGGCAAATGGGAATGGGAAAACAGCCGAAGCCGAGTTATCCGAGGCGGTCTCCATGGCGACGGAGAGTCGGGCGATCCACCGG
>Ga0247823_10004503_pt1 | contig 11184 bp, 7 predicted proteins | sample 13C_PalmiticAcid_2_FD_192426 | JGI IMG/M metagenome (GOLD analysis project Ga0247823, IMG submission 192426) | Soil microbial communities from agricultural site in Penn Yan, New York, United States - 13C_PalmiticAcid_Day30 | ecosystem: Environmental > Terrestrial > Soil > Agricultural land...
TTCGGCATCGAACGCGGCGATCCGCAGCTCCTTGAAGAAGACCACCGTCAGCAGCAGGTTGACGATCAGCACGACCCCGTTCGCAACGGCCGACCGCGGCAGCCACGGAATCGACTGCAGCGTATCGCCAGCGCTGGCTTCGAGGACGCCGAACAGCGCGCAGTCCGGGTCGAGGTGCACGTCGTCGGCCATTGTGCGGACCATCACCATTCCGGCCGCGAACAGGCAGGTAAAAACCACCCCCAGTGCGGCCCCGCTGTCGACTTTTCCCAGCTTCTGAATGGCCGCCGTCAGCCAGGCAGTGAGCAGTCCGGCCAGCGCCGCTCCGGTGACGATGCAGGCCTGCAGGAGCGGGTTGAAGGCGTCGTCGCTGATCCAGCCGCTGTTCCGGATTCCGTACGCCACGATGAATGCCGCGACGACGCCCGGCAGGGCCGAGTGGGCCAAGGCGTCCCCCAGCATGCTCTGCCGCCGCAGGACCAGCCACGCCCCCGGCAGCGCGCACGACATCGCCGCCAGCGCCGCCGTCACCGCGATTGCGGTATTCAGCTCGCTCCACGCGGACAGTCGCTGGAGGATCTCCGAGAACATCGTCTCTGAATTCTAGCCAGCCATTGCGGAGAAGGAATTCGAAGTGACGAAGCCCCTCCACGGTCGGGAATTGCAGGCGCTCGCTTGCGTCATCCCCCCGATTCCGATTTCCTAACTCCAAAATCCATTTTCTTCTCAGGACGCTCGACGATGCGATTGGCAGGCAAAACGGCTTTGGTGACTGGCGGCGGAACCGGAATTGGGGCGGGCTGTGCCCTCGCCCTCGCGAAGGAAGGCTGCCGGGTGGTCGTGAGCGGCCGGCGGGAAGACAAGCTGAAAGAAGCCGCAGGCCATTTCACCGGGCAGCCCCCGATGCTGACCTGCGTGGCCGATGTCGGCGACCGCAACAGCGCCACGGCTCTCGTGGAATGGGCTCAGAAGGAACTCGGCAGGATCGACATCCTCATCAATTGTGCCGGCATCAATACTCCCAAAAGGCAGGTGTCGGACCTCGACCCGGCTGACTGGGACATGGTGATGAGCGTCAACGCGACCGGTGCGTTCAATGTCGCCCGGGCCGCTCTTCCGGCCATGCGGGAACGCAAGGACGGCCTGATCGTCAATATCTCGTCCACCTCCGGCCACCGGGCCAGCATGCTGGGAGGCGCCGCGTATAGCGCCTCGAAGTTTGCGATGGCCGCCCTTGGAACGTGCATCGCGCTCGAGGAGAAGGATCGCGGCATCCGCGTCACGAACCTGTACCCGGGCGAGGTCGAGACGCCGATTCTCGACAAGCGGCCCGTCCCGGTTTCCGCTGAACATCGCGCGAAGATCCTCCAGCCTTCGGACGTCGGCGACATGGTTGTGGCGATCGCCCTTCTGCCGCCGCGGGCCCATGTACCAGAGATCATCATCAAGCCAACCACCCAGGCGCATGCCTAGGCGGCAGGAAGCGGCGCCCGCGTCACCCTGAACGGTCGGAGCTGGACTCCGGCCCGCGGCTTGGCATGATATCCATCGCAAGGTCCGGCCCTCGTCAAGCGGAAGCTTCCAGACGAGGGCCCGGATCACCTTGCAGTTTGGGCACGAGCAGAAACCCAAGACCTCAGGCCTCAAGCCGCTGGCCTTCATCACTCGGGCGGGCATGCCAACGACCACGGACCCGGAAGCGGGGACCGGCGCGACTCCCATGGAGATCGGAGCGCGTCTGGCCGCAACGCAGTCGATTTTCACCGCCGGGCACGCCCTGACCACCGGCGGGTTCTTCAACTACTTCGTCAGCAGCTACAAGCCGACCGCGACGTGGCTGGCGCTCCTGCAGGCCGCGCCCGAGTTCTTCGAGACTGCCGGGCTTCTCACGCGCCCGATCATCATGCGGCTCGTCTCGCGGAAGGCGCTCTGGATCCTCGGGCTCGTGCTGGGACGATTGGCGGCGCTTGGCATACCACTCGTCGCCATCCTGGGACAGGGAATGGCCGCCACGGAGGTTCTCCCGTGGATCCTCGTGGCTGTGGCCGTCTGGTACTCGCTGCAGGGGCTGAGCTATATCTCATTCCTCTCGTGGCTGTCGGACCTCGCGCCGGAGCGGACGTGGGGGCGCGTGTTTGCCAGCCGGCAACTCGTGTACGTCGTGATGACCTGGGTCATGGCGACGGCGGGGGGCGCGGCCGCCCGCTGGCAGAAGGCCAACCTCCCGAAGGATCAGCAATTCTGGTTCTATGTGGTGGCCTTCACGGTCGGCGGAGTCGTCGCGGGGCTGTCCTTCCTGCCGATGCTGTCGCTGCCGAGTCTGGCGACACGAGCGGTGTTCGAACGCCGGGAGTTTCTCAGGCCGCTGCGGGCAGCCATTGCGGATCGAAACTTTGGATGCCTGCTGGTGTGGGCGACGCACATGGCGCTGGCCCAGGGACTGACCCAGGCGGTGCTGACGAAGTACCAGATCGATGTGCTGAAGATTCCGCTGGACGGCTACCTGCGGATGTCGGCCGTGATGCTGTCAGTCCAGGCGATCCTCAGCGTCGTGGCTGGCTATCTCTCAGATCGAATCGGCGATCGCAACCTGCTGTTTGGGACGCATCTCGCGCTCAGCGTGGCGATGGTCTTTCCGCTGCTCGCGACTCCCGAGCATCCGGACTGGCAGTATGGCGCATACATCACGTGGGGACTCTTCGGCATCGTCAACGTCGTGATGTACACGCTCGCCTGGCGGCTCGCGCCACACAGCGACAACACTTCCTTCCTCGGCCTGTTCCGTCCGCTGTCGGGACTGACGGCGGCGCTGGCGGGCATCGCCGGGGGGATCGCGCTCGACCGGTTGCTGACGGCTGGATGGACATGGCCGGCCTTCGGGCGAACGTGGACCGGGTTCCATCTGTTGTTCGTGGTGTCGTTGATCGGCCGGGCGACGGCGCCGTTCTGGCTGCTGGGGATACATCGATCCGGCGAGCGACGGGCGTCGGCCCCCTGATGGTGCTGGACGGTTTTCGGAACTGATCGATGCGGGCCGCTCGCCTTCCTTCACGAGCGAGCCTTAGAATCCGGCGACGCATCCTTTTGAAGCCCGCTCCCGCTATGTCCGTTCCCTCCACCGACCCGCCGTTTCCCTGTGAAACGCTTCTGATCGTCGGCGTCGGACTCATCGGCGGAGCGATTGCCCAGCACGCCCGTGCACTCAAGGTTGCAAAGACCGTCGTTGGACTCGGCCGCGACCAGTCCCGGCTCGATGCCGCGGTTCGGGCCGGAGTGATCGACCGCGGGTCGACGAACGCCAATGCCCTCGGGCCGATCGACCTGGCTATCGTCTGCACGCCCGTTGATCGCGTCGTCGACGACGTAATGTCGCTCGTCGCATCAAAAGCTCCGCCGCGGCTGATCACGGATGCCGGCAGCGTGAAGGAATCGATCTGCGAGCCGCTGAAGAGTGTGCGGCAGTTCGTCGGTTCCCATCCGCTGGCCGGTTCGGAGAAAAGCGGCTTTGAACACGCATCGGCCGTGCAGTTCAAGGATCGGGTCTGCGTCCTGACCCCGGACGCCGAGACACCCGCAGACGTGCTGCAATCGGTCGACCGTTTCTGGCGGGCGATCGGCATGCAGACCGTCTCCATGCCGGCCCCGGTCCACGACCGCATCCTGGCGCGGACGAGTCATTTTCCGCATGTCGTCGCCTATGCACTGGCCGGCCTGCTCGACACGGGCGATGCCCAGTTCGTGGCTGGCGGCTTTCGCGACACCACCGGCATCGCCGCCAGTGACGCCGGCCTATGGACCTCGATTCTCATGGCCAACCGGCACGCCGTCCTTGAGACGCTCCGGCTGCACGCCGAGCAGATGAAGAGCATCGAAGCGTCGCTCGAACGTGGCGATGCGGAAGCTCTGCGCGAAACCCTGGCCAGAGCTCAGGAAGCCCGGGAATCGCTGAATCGCTGAGACGTCGTGTCGAACCGGGGGTCGTCCGGTCCTACGTCCCCGCTGACGACCGGATCGAGACATGCTCCCCCTGCCCCGGCCTGGTCGCGGGGAAGTCGTCCCGGAAATGGACGCCGCGGCTTTCTTCGCGGGCCAGGGCCGAAGCGATCATCAGCCGGGCCGTCAGCAGCATGTTCTGCAATTCCCAGCCCTCCACCGTGCGAAATTCGCGTCCCGAAACGTAACGGTCCCAGAACTCCACCTGGCTGGCCGCCTGACGCAGGTCTTCCGCGTTCCGGCGGATGCCCACGTTCCGGCCCATCAGGCTCGTCAGCGCGTTCCGCAAGTCGGCCAGGTTGAGTTCGTCTTCATCCTGCAGCGGGCTCGACCAGTCGGACGCCAGCGGCAGCGCGGTAAAGCTGTCCGGGATTCTCGCGGCTTCGATCGAGGCTCCCACGCCGCACCGCAGTCCGTAGAACAATCCCTCCAGCAGACTGTTCGACGCCAGCCGGTTCGCCCCGTGCAGGCCGCTCGAGGTCACTTCACCGGCCGCCCACAGACCGGGAATCGTCGTCCGCCCTTCGAGGTCGACGGTGACTCCGCCAATCATGTAGTGCGCCCCGGGCCGGACCGGGATCAGATCCCGCTTCAGGTCCAGCCCAAACTCGCGACACAGCTGCCCGATATGCGGAAAACGCTCGCTGATGAGTTCCTGTGAAAGATGCCGCAGGTCGAGATAGACGCAGGGATGCCGCGTCTTGTCCATCTGGCTCGTGATCGCCCGCGAGACGATATCGCGCGGCGCCAGCTCCCACCGCGCGTCATAGTCGGCCATGAACCGATACCCGTTGGCATCGACGAGGTGCCCCCCTTCGCCGCGGGCGGCCTCGGTGATCAGATGCCGCGAGCTGCCGGCGATGTACAGCACTGTCGGATGAAACTGCATCAGCTCCATGTCGCGGAGCTCGGCCCCGGCCCGGAAGGCGACCGCGTGGCCATCCGCCGTCGCGATGCTCGGGTTCGTCGTTTCGCGATATAGCCGTCCCGCGCCGCCCGTGCACAGGATCGTCTGCTTGGCCCACACAAACGTCTTGCCGTGCTCCTCGTTCCAGACGAGGGCCCCGCGGCAGACGCCTTCATGCGTCAACAGGTCGATCGTGAACGTCTTCTCCCACACCTCGACGCCGTTCGAGCCTCGCACTCGATCGATCAGGGCCCGCATGACCTCCTTGCCGGTGGCGTCGCCGAGAGCATGGGCGACGCGGGGGTGACTATGCCCCCCTTCCATCGTCAGGGCCAGCCGGCCGTTCTCTTGATCGAACACCGCGCCGAACGATTCCAGTTCGCGGATCAGTTCCGGCGCCGACGCCACGACGGCGTCAACAACTTTCGGATCGCACAGCCCGGCGCCCGCCGTTTTGGTATCGGCCGCGTGATTCTTGATGTCGTCGGCCGGGTCGAGAACCCCCGCGATTCCCCCCTGGGCCCAGGCACTGTTCGAAAGATCCGCGCGGTCCTTGCTGACGACGACGACCCTTAGCTTCGGATCGACCGCCAGCGCCGCCCGCACGCCGGCGATGCCCGAGCCGAGGATCAGGACATCCGCAAACATGTGCGGGATCCGCTTGGGATCGAACCGTACGAGGTAACGGTGACGGGGGGCGTAGTGAAGCATGAAGGGAGCGCTGCGAAAAATGAAAGGTCTCAGGGGATGATAGTAGAGCCGGGGCCCGGGCCGACGAAGCCTGAGCCGTTCTCAGCAATCCCCCTCAAGCGTCCGCCGGATCTGCCGGACGGTCATTGACGTCAGCACGACGATCACCAGGAGAGCGCACAGGACCAGACTGACCGTCAGCGCATTCAACTGTTGAAGCAACAGAGGACCGAAGACGGCGAGCGACAGCCCCAGCGTGCCAGAGCCATAGATGATCCCCGTCACGACGTTTCCGTTCAATGAGCGGTAACACAGCACGACCAGTGTGAGTGCCCCCGCAGCCAGGGCACACAGGCCAGCCAGCAAGTAGTACTCCGGCCGGTGGGCCACATCCATCAGCAGCCAGTCCCGGTCCCCGCTGGCCAGTACTATCCCCGCGCCAAGCATCAAGGCGCCAGGGACGAAGTCTGGCAGCCTCCCGAGAATTTTCTTCCACATCAGCGTCCTGAGGGATATCGGGACCAGCCTCAGCGAGTCCCATGTCTGATGTCGGACTTCACTTCCGAACATTTGTGCGGCCCCTTCGCACACGACAGCAGCGGCGAGCAGAGAGGCCGTCACCAGGCACGACGTCCCCAGCGCGTTCCCGAATCCGAACGTGAGGGAGGCGGCAATCAGAGGCGTGACGACGAAGATCGTGAACAGGTACCACCGCCAGCCCCAGGTGGCGTCATAAAACTCCTTCCACGTGATGGCCGCCTGCCACGCCCGTCCCACGTGAGGCCTGAGAAGGCTTCCCGGTTCGACACTGAACAACTTCTTCCCCCCGAACAGCCGGCCGGGGCGACTGCAGTCCGGCGCCCGGTGACGGGCGAGCACCCACCTGGCCAGCGAAAAAAGTGCGACCGCAACGGCCAAGGGCATCAGGCTCCAGAGAACAGTCCCCGTCAGGTCGTTGAATCCCGGACTCAGGATCGTTCGTGGGGCATTCAGGCCGACCATCGCCCCCGCCGGCAAGAGCACGACAACCAGAAACGAATAGGCCATTGTGGCGCCCACGGCGGCGATCACTGGTTTGATCTGCCCCGCAAAGCAGGCGGCGCTCACGGTCCCGATCTGCGAGACCACGATCAGGTTGACGAGAAGGACGATCGCGCTGGCAAGGACCTGAACTGGAACAATGCCTCCAAACGCAACGCACAGAAACCAGAACGGAATCGTCACGCTAATGGCGAGCAGGATCAGAACGAGTCGGGAAATCGACCTGGCCAGAACGAAAGCGCTCGGATCGATCCCCGTCAGCAGCAGGAGTCCATAGGTCTCCCGGGACTGCTCCTCGGCAATGATCCGGGCAAACAGATAGCAACCGGCCACCATCGATAGAACGTGCATCCCGGCAGTCAATGCGATGAACAACGTAAGTCCGGGACTGCCCGGCGCGGTCGCGGCGATCGACCCGTACAGCGGTCCGAAGACCGCGGCGGTCAGCAGCGCCGCCGCTGCCCGTGCCACGTGACCTTCCAGGGAACGCACGTCGGCCACGAACGTCTGGCACAACAACGCCCGGAACTGGTTCATCCACATGGACGATGGATTCGCGTGTGTGTGGTAACGCTCGATGCCGGCCAAGCCACTCGTCGATGGCGGCAGTCTGGACGGACTACGTCTTCCGGACGTCTGCGTCACGGATCAATTCACCTCAGCGACTCCAGATACGCCAGCAAATCCGCCGCTTCCTCGAGCGTCAGGTCTTTCAAGAGCCCTTCCGGCATCAGCGACAGCCGCTGCGGTTTGAGTTGTTCGATCTCGGCCGTGGCGTGCCGATGTGGTTCTCCCTTCGCGTCCCGCAGCTCAATCCCTTTCGCGTCACGCTTCACTATGACGCCCGTCACGACGCGGCCGTCATTCAGCTGCACCGTGTACGATGCGAACTTCGGATCGACGATCGCTGACGGAGCCAGCAGCGAATCGAGGATCTCCTCCCGCCGACGACGGCTCCCCACCTTCGTCAGGTCCGGACCGACCTCCTTGCCTTCCTCGCCGACCTTGTGACAGGTCCGGCAGTTGAGTGCGGTCGAAGTCTCATACAGCACTTTTCCACGCGAGGCGTCGCCCGTGCGGTTGAGAATCAGTCGCGGACGCGGCGTCTGTCCGACGCGATCGGCGGGCGCGGCCGGCAGATGCATCGCAAACAGCCCGCGGACACTCGCATCCGCGCTTGCGCGAACGACGGTGAGCACGTCCTCGCTGAACTCCGGCTTGAGTCGTCCGCGATCCAGGACCCGGGCCAGGTACAGCGTCCCGGCCAGGTCATTCAGGATCGGCTGAACCATCCCCTGACGCGTCTCGGCCTGCCGCTGCTTCTCCGCGGCGCTCAACACGGCGTTGTACATGAACTCGTCAGGGCCCGGTTCCCGCTGTTCGCCCAGCGTTCGTATCCACGCTTCCACCAGCAGCAGCCCCTGCGGGTCGGGAACTTCCGAGGCGAGATGCGGCATCCGTCCGCGGCCGCAGGTCGCCATCCGGAGAAGCAGAACGCTGCGGTACGGATTTCCTGCAATGATGATCTTCGCGTTCTTCAGTCCCAGCTCTCCCTTGGTGGGAACTTCGCCGACCGTCTTCGTTTTTGCGATCGGAATCCCGGCCCGCAGGTCGATCTGGGCCGTCCCGCCGCCGCCGAACCGATGGCAGTGGGCACAGTTCGCATCGAGATACGACCGGGCCCGCTTGTCGAGCGGATGGCTGTCGTCAAACGGCGGAACCAGCACCGACTCTTCGTCCCATCGGCTCAGATTCTTCGGCGGCGGTTGCGTCGGCTGTTGACGCACGAGCAGGCCGGCGGCTTCGAAGGCGTCCAAACCGCTCATCTTCGATCCCGCCAGCGGCGTCAGCAGCTGCGATGAGGTGAACGCCAGTGTCGACTCGGCCCATGGCGTGTGACACGTCATGCACTGGCTTCGGCTGGCGAACGTCCAGTTCAACGTCCGCGCCCCTCCCGGCGCCCGCTCGTCACGAACCGTGAAGACCGCTTCGTCCCCTTCCGCCGGGACGAGCGCCGCATCCGTCTGCGCCTCGTTCCAGCGATACGTATACCCCTGCCACTGGTAGCCATCGAAATGCAACAGCTGGGTTTCGACCCGCTTCGGCTTCGCGGCGCCCTCCGCCGGCAGCGACAGCGTCTTCACCAGCACCGAATCCTGCGGGAACTCGAAGTGCCGGCGGAACATCGACCCCGGCGTCTGCTTCGCGATGCGGTGCGACTTGATCACGTCGTCATTCGGCACCGCGACAAACCGCTCCGCCGTCGCGCCATCAACCCACTGCTCGGCCGCAATCTCCAGCGGAACGATGCCCGGCGCCAGTTCGTGATTGGCGACCGATGCAAACAGCCCGGTCTCGGACAGCGTCCTGGGAAAATGCCGCGTGCTCTCCGGGGTAATGCCGTTCCGCTCCAGGGCGTGAATCGTTCCCGCGTCGTAATCGAGAATCACGAGTTCGCCGTCGTGATCCTGCCCGAAGTCGATGATCCGGATCGAGGGCAACGTGAGATCGGTCAGTTGCAGCGGCTTCGCATCGGCCGCGTCCCCCCGGCCGGGTGGATCCAGCGACCACAGGCGGTGCGTCTCCCAGTCGCCGAAGACGTACTTTCCTTGCAGCTCCGGAAATTTTTTCCCGCGATAGACGAACCCGCCCGTAATGCTCGCCGCCGCCGTGTGCGGCAAGGCGAGCATCGGCGGCGTGATCGGCTGCGGCCCCTCGGAAAGATCGACCCGAACCGGCTGCGGGCCTTCCATGACGCTCCACCCGTAGTTGGCTCCGCGCTCCACGCGGTGCACCATCTCCCACAGCTCCCACCCGATGTCGCCGACCCACAGGTCTCCCGTCACGCGGTCGAAACTCATCTTCCAGGGATTGCGCAGCCCGTAGGCCCAGATCTCCGGCCGGAAGTTGGGCGTGTCGACGAACGGATTGTCCTTCGGCACTGCGTAGCTCTTGCCGGCATCGCGCTGATCGACGTCGACCCGCAGGATGCTCGACAGAAAGTCAGTGGTGTCCTGCCCCGTGTTATGCATATCGGGCGGACTGGCGTCGCCAGCGTCCCCCGTCGAGATGTACAGGCAGCCGTCGTTCCCGAAGTCGAGGCAGGCGCCGTTGTGTCCCCCTTCCAGGAACGTCAGGACCACCTCTTCACTGGCGAAATCCAGTTTCGGAACCGGGCCGGGGATCACCTTGAATCGTGAAACTCGTGTTCCATCTTCGAGGTGCACATTCGGTTTGGGGGGGACGACGGTATACGCCAGGAAGACCTCGTGATTCGTCTCGAACTGCGGGTGAAACGCGATGCCATAGATGTACGTGCACCGCAGCTTCTCCCCGTCGGCATTTCTCAGCTTCAGTTCGGCGTTGAAGTCGGCGATCAGCTCGGCCCGCCCGCCGTCTTCCGTCGGCGTGATGACGAACAGCTTCCCCTCCGGCTCGGCCACCCACCACCGCGCATCGCCCGGGGGCATCTCGATGACGACCGGATTCTTGAATGCCACCTTCGGGAAGACCCGGACACTCTTGTAAGCCGGCGGCGGCTCGGGCGACCCCGTGACGAACGGTGTCGTCCACGGAGTGCGTTTCTGCGGGGCCGAAGAATCCGCAGCCAGGATCGGCGTGACGCCGACACAGGCCGACACGACGAGGAGAAAGCTCGACAGCAGAAGTCTGCGCATGATCACGCCACACCCTTCAGCTTCCTGGCCAACGGCAATCACCAAGCCACGCGGCCAAGGCTAATCGAACGGCGCGAATTCCGCATTTCCCCGGCCCGCAGCGGATCAAAGTAGCCCAAAGCCCCCGGACTGCGTCCGGGGGATCACTTCAGCCGCACCAGCTTCCCCTTCCGCTTCACGATGTTCTTGTAGTCCCACTGAATCTCGATTCCCTTCGCCAGCCAGCGTTCGAGATCGTCCGTATCGACTTGACTGGCCGACGTGTACCGCGCTTCGGCCGCCTGGAAGCTCCCTTCCGCCGCCAGCCCCGGCTCATCAAACGACTGGCCGCTCCAGAACAACAGGCGGATGCAGTCCTTCAGCTTGCAGTACCCGACGATCGGATTCCCCTCGAGGAACCAGACCGGATGCCGATGCCAGATCTTGCGTTCGGCTCCCGGCAGGTGACCATCGATCACCCTGGCGAGCTTGTCGCAGATCCGCTTGTCAGCGGCCGACTGGGCACGGTTGTATTCGCGGATCTCTGCGGGGATGGACATGGTTGAAAGGATGAAGGCGGAAGGATGAAGGATGAGAACAGCAGCCCGACTAAAGCCCTAACTCCTAACTCCTAGTTCCTCGTCAAGGCACGACCGGCTTTCCTTCGGCCTGTCGTTTCACCATTTCTTCGATCCAGATTGGCGCGAATGGCGACGTGCAGCCTTTCGCGCACGGATAGTCGCGGTAGATCCCGAGTTTCTCGCCGATCGCCAGGGCCCGCTTCCGCAGTTTGGGATGATGAATGCCGATGCCGGCCAGGCAGTAGTTCATCGTCCACTGCACTTCGGGAGGCGCCGAACCCATCTCTTTCTCGAGCCGGTCAAGCAGCCCCTTCAC
>Ga0247823_10004504_pt1 | contig 11184 bp, 8 predicted proteins | sample 13C_PalmiticAcid_2_FD_192426 | JGI IMG/M metagenome (GOLD analysis project Ga0247823, IMG submission 192426) | Soil microbial communities from agricultural site in Penn Yan, New York, United States - 13C_PalmiticAcid_Day30 | ecosystem: Environmental > Terrestrial > Soil > Agricultural land...
CTTTAAAATCATAATAGCCATGAGCGAGACTACAACCATGAAGATGTTGAAAGGTGGTGAGTTCCTGATCAGGGAAAGCCAGCCGCAGGATATATTTACGCCCGAGGATTTTAACGAAGAGCAACGGATGATCAAAGACATGTGTGTTACTTTCATTGACGGTGAAGTAACGCCTGTGCTCGACCGCATCGACAAACTCGAAGCCGGCCTGATGCCTTCGCTGCTCGACAAAGCCGGTGCGCAGGGACTGCTGGGTGCAGCCTTCCCGGAAGAACTCGGCGGCCTGGGCAAGGATTTTATTACAGCCACACTTATCAACGAAGCATTGGGAGCCGGTCACTCCTTTTCGGTAGCCATGGCGGCGCACACAGGTATCGGCTCATTGCCCATCCTGTACTTCGGTACACCCGAGCAAAAACAGAAATTTATTCCCAAACTGGCTTCCGGCGAAATGAAAGGTGCCTATGCCCTCACCGAGCCTAATTCCGGCTCCGATGCGCTGAGTGCCAAAACCACCGCCAAACTCACTGATGACGGCAAACACTACGTACTGAACGGTCAGAAATGCTGGATCACCAACTCCGGCTTTGCAGATGTGTTCACGGTTTTTGCCAAAATCGATGGCGATAAATTCTCGGCCTTCATTGTAGAAAAAGGCACTCCCGGATTGAGCCTGGGCGAGGAAGAACATAAAATGGGCATCAAGGGTTCCTCTACCCGCATGGTGTTTTTTGAAGACTGTAAAATACCTGCCGAAAACCTGCTGGGCGAAATCGGCAAAGGACATATCATTGCTTTTAACATCCTCAATATCGGTCGCCTGAAACTCTGCGCTGCTGCATTGGGTGGTGCCAAAAAAGCGATGGACATCAGCGTGCAGTATGCCATTACCCGTGAGCAGTTCCAGACCTCTATTGCCAATTTCGGCGCCATCAAACACAAACTGGCCGAAATGGCCATTTACCTGTTTGTAACCGAAAGTGCCCTGTACCGCACCGCGCAGTACATCGACCTGAAGGAGAAAGAACTGATGGAAAGCGGTAAACCATTTAACGAAGCCGTACTGGGCGCAGCCGAAGAGTTTGCCATCGAGTGTGCCATCCTGAAAGTGATTGGCAGCGAATGCCTCGATTTTGTGGTGGACGAAGGGGTGCAGATCCACGGTGGTAACGGTTTCTCGGATGAATACAATATCAGCCGCGCTTACCGCGATAGCCGCATCAACCGCATTTTTGAAGGTACCAACGAAATCAACCGTCTGCTCACCCTCGATATGTTTCTGAAACGCGCCATGAAAGGCCGCATCGACCTGATGACGCCTGCGATGGCTGTGCAGAAAGAACTGATGAGCATTCCTGATTTTGGCAGCGGAGAAGACACGCCGTTTGCAACAGAGGTAAAACTGATTGCCAACTTCAAAAAAGCCATCCTGATGACTGCCGGTGCAGCCGTTCAGAAGCTGATGATGAAGATCGAAAACGAACAGGAAATCCTGATGAGCATTTCAGATATGGCCATCAACCTGTTTGCTGCCGAAAGCACGCTGCTGCGGGTGATGAAAATGCAGGAGCAACGAGGCGAAGCCGCTACTGCCATCTACACCGATATCCTGAAAACCTACCTCACCGATGCGGCCGACCGTATCAACAAAGCAGGTAAAGAAGCCATCACTGCTTTTGCGGGCGGCGACGAACTGCGCATGATGCTCATGGGTATCAAACGTTTCACCAAATACGAACCCTTCAATACCAAGGATGCCCGTCGCAGGATTGCAGCAGCCCTGGTTGAAGCCGGAAAATATCATTTCTAGTGGATATGATGCGATAGTGCTGACAGAAGAAAGCGAAGCGGCGACTGTAAAGTTGCCGCTTTGTTGTTTTATGAAATGCGGGTTTCGCGCAGGGACGCAGGGGGGAATGCAATGTGCTAATGTGGAAATATGCTGATGAGAAAATGAAATGCGCAATGCGTTAATCCGTAATTCGCTAATGCGTAATCAGAAGCTCACGGCGGCTCAAAGGCACAGCGGAGTAATGTGCTAATGTGGAAATGTGCTGATGAGAAAATGAAAATGCGCAATGCGTCAATCCGTTCATTCGTAATTCAATACATCATAAATCGGAGATCGTACTTCGGAGATTAGCGATAAACTATTGCGCCGCCGCTCCTTTGTTCAGCTGTTGCTGTTGGTATTGTACTGTTACTTTCATGTTCAGCGGGGCGTAATATTCCGTGATGATTTTGTTGAGTTTGTCCTTCGCCTGGTTGTGGTAGGTGGGATCTTTGGTCAGTTGTTCCTTCGTGTCGCTGTATATTTTTTTCTGGTAGGCAATGTAGGTGTCGTCGTTGCTGAATTGCAACCAGCCTTTGCGGTTGCCGGTTTCCATGCGGTCGAGTTTCAGTTCCAGGCTCAGCATTTCGGGTTCAGGTAAAGTAACTACTACTTCGTTTTGTTCTTTGTTTACCTGGATGTCCTGGTTTTTCAGGTTGACACCGAATTTAGCGGTGTACGGTATCGTGATCCAGATGCTTTTTTCGTTGAACATGCGGCGCATTTCATCGCTAAAGGAACCATCGTTGAGCACATTGGAACTTTTGAGCGTTGATACTCCGTTTACTTCCAGGCTCGACATCTCGGCGATGGTGCGGACAAAGGAATGGTTTTGCAAAACCAGGTTCTGGTTTTCCTGTTTGGTAAAATACTTGCCCAGGAAGAAACCGGCCAGCAATACACAAATGAGGATCAGGAGCAGCACCAGGCTGTTGAATCTTTTCATGGTTCAGACTTCTGCAATAAAGATATTCTTTCCCGCGCAAACGGCGGTCATGCGGCATGTGTACCGAAAAACTTAATTTAGGTGCCTAAACCATTCAAAAGATATGTCAGGCCAGGTACAGGAGTTTAACGACTACCGAGAAAAGATGAACGAGGTGATCCTCAGCAAAAAGAATAAAGTAATCGGCAGGTTGTTTAACCTCGATACGAATACCTATGCCGAAGGTGCGCTGCCGGTTAAAACCAAGGAAATGCTGGGTCTGGTGGCAAGCATGGTGCTGCGTTGCGACGATTGCATCAAATACCACCTGGGCAAGTGTTTCGATGAAGGCATTACGACCGACGAGATGTACGAAATTTTTGCTGTAGCCAATATTGTAGGTGGTACCATTGTGATTCCTCATACCCGCCGGGCTGCAGAATACTGGGAAGAACTGATCGCTACCGGAAAATAAACAAGATGCATTACCTCGAACACCTGCATAAAGACAAGCGCCTCAAAAAAGCCATTGCTGCGCATGAGCCCATGGAGCTGGCAGGCGGCACCAAAGATGTGACCATTAAGCTGATTGGTTCTATCATGTCGCAGCAGCTTTCGGTGAAGGTGGCTGCTACTTTGTTTGACCGGTTCCTGAACCTGTTTCCCCGCCGCAAACCCACACCGGCAGCCATTGTGGCCCTGCCCGATGAAACGCTGAGGGGGATAGGATTGTCCAATGCCAAAGTGCAGTACATCAAGAACATTGCCCGCTTTGCCCTCGGCGAAAAACTGACAGCGAAGAAACTGGCTGCGATGACCGATGAAGAGATCGTTGCGTACCTCACGCAAATCAAAGGCGTGGGCCGCTGGACGGTAGAAATGCTGCTTATTTTTTCGCTGGGTCGGGAAGATGTGTTTGCGATCGACGACTACGGTATCCAGGTGGCGATGGCCAATGTGTATAAACTCGACATGCAGGAGAAGAAAGCGTTCAAGGAAAAAATGCGCAGCCTTTCTGATAGGTGGCGCCCTTACCGCAGTTATGCCTGCCTGCACCTCTGGAAATGCAAGGATACTAAGGAAGGCTAGCAAATGAGCCGCTGCCGTTATACTTTTACAACCGTGGTACGGCTGTTGCTGTATTGCCGCCTGAGCCTATGAACAAAGAATCGTTCGGTTACAAAACCTGGAAACGTCTGAAACGCAACCGCCCGGCTATGCTGGGGGCCTGGTTCATTGTGCTGTCGGTGCTGGTGGCCATCGGTTGTTACCTGGCCATGCCCGATGCTACGCCCAATGCCAACCGGATGATGCTGGAGATCAGCGCCCGTAAGCCGGGTTTTAAAATGACTTTTCTCAAACTGGATAAACCCCGGGTGCAGCAGGTGCCCTGGTATGAAGGTTGGTTTAACGGTCGTCCGGATCAATACACTTACCTGCCCATTACCGGTTACCAGCTGGTGGGCGATACCCTTATTGTGCAACATTTTCTTGACGAAACCACCAGTGATGAGCAACGCCTTGCCCTGACCGAAGTGGTGCGCAACCCGGCGGGCATCGCCGATATGGGGCAGTACATTGCCAAGGAACGCATCGAAAAGAAAACCTTTGTGATGGGGACCGACAAGTATGGCCGCGATATGCTGAGCCGGCTGTTGCTGGGTACCCGCATCAGTTTATCGGTAGGCATTATTGCGGTGCTGATATCGCTTACTATTGGCATTTTATTCGGTGCACTGGCCGGTTATTTCGGTGGCTGGCCCGATAAGATCATCATGTGGCTCATCAATACCATCTGGGCTATTCCAACGTTGCTGTTGGTGTTTGCGATTACGATTGCACTGGGCAAGGGTTTCTGGCAGATTTTTATTGCGGTAGGACTTACCATGTGGGTAGGGCCAGCGAGGCTCATTCGTGGCCAGGTAATGGGCATTAAAGAGCTGGGATACATCGATGCCGCCCGGGCACTGGGCTACAATCACCTGCGCATTATTTTTCGGCACATCCTCCCCAATATCATTGGTCCGGTGCTGGTGCTGGCAGCTTCCAATTTTGCGGTAGCTATATTGATCGAAGCAGGGTTGAGTTTCCTGGGCATTGGTGTGCAACCGCCGCAAGCTTCCTGGGGACTGATGATCAAGGAGAATTACAATTTCATCATTACCGATAATCCCATGCTGGCGCTCATTCCGGGCCTGGCTATCATGCTCATGGTACTGGCATTTAACCTGCTGGCCAACGGTCTGCGTGACGCAGTAGATGTGCGTTCGGTAGATTAATCTTCTATAATGGGTTCGCCCGCTTTCAATTTTTTATTGCGGATATCGATGGCTACGAGCAGGGCAATGCCCATGTAGAAAATGGAACCTACTTTGTCGGACTCGATGAGTTCGCTCAGGAAGTTGTTCACAAACGAAGCGCCAAACATGATGAGGGTAGAGATCACCACCGTGCGGTAAAACCGGTCTTCGGTTTCGTGGTAAATGCGTTGCCCCTGGTAGAAGATCACAAACACCAGCAGGCCATACAGGATCATCGCCGGAAAGCCCTGTTCTGTCAGCATCAGCAGGAAATAGTTGTGCGTGGTAGAACGTTCTTCGTTGCGGCTTACCCAGGTTTTAAAAGCAGTTACCGTATAAGGTTTGTAATATTCGTAGAAGTTGTTGGGGCCCACACCGGTCACAGGCCTGTCCTGGCTCATGCGCACGGCTGCAATCCAGCGGTGCACACGCTCCATAGAAGAAATATCCTTGCCCTGGAAGGTCGCAATCATGTGGTCGAGCAGGTTGTCGTGCATCACGGTTTTGTCGTGGTTGGGACGGAAGCTCATGAACTTGCTGTTGTTGATCATGAACGCAAAACCAGCAATGATCACGAGGTAGCCGAGCAGCATACCCCATTGTACTTTGCGGATTTTAACGAGACCCCAGATGCCCACACCAAAAAACAGGGCCATCCATGCACCACGTGAATAAGCAAAATATACGCCCGCAATGATGATGATATTGCAAGCCCAAAGCAGCAGGTTGACAAAACTGAAACGGCGGGTCAGGAAAGCCGCACCGATGGAAAAAGGCAGGAACATACTCAGCAGCGCCGAGTAGGTTACGTGGTTGCGGAAGATGGGCGATACCGAATGGTGCACCTCTTCGAAACTGAAGTTGAGTTGATAGTGGCGCACCAGCACAATAGCCACACAGGCCACCAGCGGCACCAGCATACAACGGAAGGCGAGAATGATGTTTTTCTTGCTTTGGAATATCAAAAAGGCGAGTAGCAGGAATACGGTGATGTACCAGCCTTTGGCCAGCATATACTTAAAGGAAACCATCACGCTTTCGGAATAGATCACCGTGATGGGAATCCAGAGCAGGGTAAGTGCTACAGCAAAAATGATAGGATTGCGGAAAAACTGCTGCGGTAATATTTTAGGATTGGCGCAGAAAAACAGGGTGAAGGTGCCCGCCAGCAGCCACATGAGCGGCTCATCCGGGAAATTGGTACCCAGCCCGTTACTGAAATATATTTCTACCGAAAACGGCAGGCAAAACATCAGCAAAAAGAACACCAGCCGGAAACTGGCTACGGTGATACCCGCCACTGCAATACCTGCAGGCAGCAGGCATATTACGGGTTGCTCCAGTAATATGCCGGCAACCAGGCAGATGAGGGTAAAAATGCCCAGTCCCCACAAAATCTTCTCTTCCCTGATGTTGGCCAGTATGTTCATGCTATTCGGTAATGGCAGGTGCCAGTTTTTTAAAGTAGGTCACCAGCAATACGAGGATGCAGCTAACTACAAAAGTGCCCAGTACGGCAGTGAGTACGATGATGCTGCGGAAAGGCCAGGCTTTCTCGCCGCTGGGACCAGCCCATTCGAGGATATGCAGTAGTTTCAGGTTTTCGTCGGTAGTGGTGCGGAACTGGTCGTACAGGCTTTGGTACTCTGCTTTATCAGTCACCATACGGTCTTTCATTTCTTCTACCACCTGGATGGTTTCGAGGCCACGGGCAAAATCCGCTTTACCATTAGGTTTGATCGCACCGGCAATCAGGTTTTTGCGGCCCGGAGAAATCAGGTCGTAAATGCCGTAACGGTCGCGCAGGTTCACCAGTGAATCGGTCAGGCTCGCAATAGCAGAGTCTTTAACCGCCATTTTGTTTTGCAGTGCCGACATGATGCGTTTGCGGCTGTCGTTCATGAAGCCCTTGTAGGTTTCTTCAATCCTGATCATCGCTGCATTGGCAATATCAGCAGCCATTTGAGGCTCCTGGTCTACCACCGTCAGTTCTATATTGTCTACATCTGTTTTCTTCAGGTTGTACAGGCCGCTAAAGGTTTTGAACAATTTTTCCATGTACTTCTTGTCGGTAGAATCCAGTTTGTAGTGCTGACCCAGTTTGAATTTCTCGAACAGGTACATTTTGAGCGGTACCGAGTTACCGATGGCATATACACGGTCCAGGTCATGCTCATCACCAAAGTATTCAATGTATTCCAGGTTGTCCTTGGTAAACATGTTGATACGTTCGGTCATCAGGGTGTTGGCAGGAAAAAACACGGCCCTGGAGCGGAACTCGTTTTTGAGCAGCAGCGAAGCGCCCGCAGTTACGATACCGGCGGCCAGGGTGATCAGGAGAATGAACTTCCTGCGCTGGTACAATATTCTTAAAGCATCTACCAGGTCAAAACGGATTTGTTGCATGAACGGAAATTTGAGGCTCAAAAATAAGGGTTACCTTACTTCTTTGAAAGTTGAAAAAAAGATTTTATCTGTGGAATGGTCACCAGGCGGTGCGCCATAGCCAGTCCTGCAAACACAGGTATGTTGATGATTGCAGCAGCCAGCCAGTGACGACCAGCCAGGTGTAACAGCCAGTTAACAGCCATCATTTCAATAAAGAGCAATATATAATGTGCTATCCATAAAGGCCGGAAGGGCAGGCGGTAGCGTTTGGCCGCAATCACGGTATACAAAATGCCTACCAGCGCCTGGGTGGTTACAGCGTTAATAGCCGCACCGGTAGCACCCAAACGGGGAATGAGCACTAATGCACCGGTCAGGTAAACCACCACGCCGGCGGCGGCTATGGTAATGAGCGGTTTAAGGTTGCCGCTTGCGGTTAATATGGACGAATACAGGTACATCAGCGATAATCCGGGCACGCAGCCCATCACGATGGCAAAAACGAGGTAAGATTGTTCAATATTGTGCTGACTGAGAAAATTCATGATGCCATCGCGGTGTATGATGCTGAAAGCAACTATAGACAGGGCAATGGGCATCAAAAGATTGGTACTCATGGTCACCATTTGCCGGATGGGCTTGTTTTCGGAGATCAACCGGGCATACAGCGGAATGAGAATACCCGCCATCATGAGTCCGGGCATGGTGCAGATATCTACCAGCCTGAAGGCCGAAGCGTAAATGCCGGCTTGCTCCAGGTTATTACCCGGTGCCAGTCGCTCCAGCATAAACCCATCCATGCGGGTATAAGCACTCATGAGCAGGATGAGGAGGGCATAAGGCAAACTCTGTTTCACAATAGTCCAAACCTTGCCCAGGTGCAGGTGCGCAAAAGTGAAGGTTACTTTTTGCCGGATCAGGATAAACGAAAGCAGGGCTGTTACACCAAACGCAATGACCTGGCTCCAGACAAACCAGCGGATGTCGAAATGACTGCCGCCCACGCCCGCATACAGCAGCGTGCCGCAAATGCCAATCACAATTAACTTATCTGTAGCCGAAAGCCAGCTGTCTATACGGAAAAGCTGCAATCCCGAAATATTGCTGCGCAGGTATTGGGTAAAAGTGGTAAGCACCTGCAACAGACCAATCCAGCAGAGCAGCTCAAACATCGTTCCTCTAAAACCCAGGAACCAACCGGCCACGCCTATCACTGCAAAATACAGAACCGACATCAGGGCTTTGGCCACTAATATATTGGGCAGGTAAGTTTTGAGCTGATCCGGATCGGAAGCAATACTGCGCTGGTTGTAGTTGGTAATGCCCATATCCGTGAGAATACTCAGCAGGTAAGCCAATCCCAGCAGTGTGCTGTACATACCGTACACTTCATGGCCCACCATGTTTTGTACTTTCCGGTCAATACCAAACACCCATATTGGTTTAATCAATATGTTGATGAACAGCAGAAATAACAGGTTTTTGATGAAGTCCTTACGCAAGCCGGGCCATTTGGGCAGGTAAGTTAAGGTGATTTTTCTAAAAGCACTGGAAAACGGGTGATGAGGGGGGCGTAGAGCGGCGGAGGTGCGGTGAGGGTTTCTCGCAGGGGAGGAGGTACGGCGGAGGTTTGGTGCGCAAGGGCGCAATTCGTAATCCGTTTATCCGCAATTCAGAGGCTCGCGGAGGCATGGTGAGGGTTTCTCGCAGGGACGCGGGGGAGCAATGGAGAAATGCAATGGCTCGCGGCGGCACGGAGACGCGGCGGAGGTTTGATGCAAGTGTACACTTTTCGTCATCCTGCATCCTGTGAAGCATGAGCAGGATGCAGGATCTGCTCAGTGGATAACAGATCCGAAGTGTATGTTCCTGCTCTGAGGAGATCCTGCATTTCGTTCGTGCCTTCCCGCACGTGCGGGACAGGACGACATTAAGCGTTAGAATGTCCAATGCACCACACATCCCAAATCATACATCAGACATCCTCAAATCATACATCCCCATGTCATTTCTTCCATCTCAAATCATAGAGGTCTTTCCTCCTGTCTTTCAGGTTGCGCACCGAGCCGTAGTGGTGCAGCTCGCTCAGCAGCGAAAGGTCGAGGTCGGAGACGACGATGGTTTCGGTGTTGGGGGTTGCTTCAGCTTTAATTGCATTTACCGGGAAGGCAAAATCGGATGGGGTAAAGATGGCCGACTGGGCAAACTGGAGGTCCATGTTGTTGACCTTGGGCAGGTTGCCCACATTACCCGCGATGGCTACATAACATTCGTTTTCGATGGCCCGGGCCTGGGCACAGATGCGCACCCGGTTGTAAGCGTTCTGGGTATCGGTGAGGAAGGGGACGAACAGGATTTGCATACCCTCCTCGGCCAGCAGGCGCGAGAGTTCGGGGAACTCTACATCGTAGCACACGAGCAGGCCTATTTTGGCTACATCGGTATCGATGATGTGGATATCGTCACCACCCGACATGGCCCAGGAGTGGACTTCCGAGGTAGTAGGATGCACTTTCAGCACATGGTCTATTTTACCGTTGCGGTGCAGGCAATAGGCGGCATTGTACAATTCCTCTCCGATGATCAGCGGCATGCTCCCCGCAATGATGTTCACGTTGTAGGATACGGCAAATTTCGACATCTCCTCGATCAGCGGTTCGGTATAGGCCGCCAGCTCGCGAATGGCCTGGTGCGTTTCGAGGTGGTTGTAATTGCCCATCAGCGGGGCGTTGAACAATTCTGGAAACAGGATAAAGTCCGACTGGTAATCGCTCACCGCATCCACGAAATATTCGATGTTTTGCAGTACATCTTCGATCTTGTTGTAAGGTCGCATCTGCCACTGCACCAGTCCCACCCGCACATAATCGCGGCGCATCAGCAAGTGTTGTTGTGGCTCGTAATAGGCATTGTGCCAGATGAGCAGGGTAGCATAACCCTTGGATTCATTGTCTTCGGGCAGGTAATTTTTCAGGATTCTTTTTACCTGGAAATCGTTGGAGAGCTGGAAACTGAGTGTAGGATCGTAGATCTGTTTGTTCTTTACTTTTTCGATGTACTGCCTGGGCGTCATCTCGCGGGCGTGCTCGGCGTATTTGGGAATCCGGCCACCGCCGATGATCGATTTCAGGTTAAGGCGTTCGCAGATCATTTTACGGGCTTCGTACAGGCGCCGGGCCAGTCGCAGTCCGCGGAACTCCGGGTGAATGAATACTTCTATCCCATACAGCACATCCCCGTTGGGATCGTGGGTATCGAACTTGAAATTGTTGGTGATTTCGCGGTAAGTGTGGTTGTCTCCAAATTTATCATAGTTCACAATCAGGCTAAAGGCGCAGCCCACTACTTTCTGGTTGATGGTCACCACAATCTGGCCTTCGGGAAACTTGCTGATCAGCCGTTCAATTGCTTTTTCTGTCCAGTTGAGCCCGGCCATGCTGGCGTAGGCTTTCCCCATAGATTCCTTCAGGGTTTGATAGTCATCAATCGTAAGGTTGCGGACTTCGATGTTAGACGTTTCCATTCGGTTGGTTTTTATTAAATTACTGAAAATTGGGCACATGAAAAATACCCGTGTCCACAGTAATTGAATCAAACACAGTGCCATGGAATTACAACAGCAATTTGAACAGGCAGTAGCCGAGAGCAAAACCCTGAGCAGCAAACCTTCTAACGAAATACTGCTGCAGCTCTATTCTTTATTCAAACAAAGTACCGAAGGCGATGTGAATACCGAAGCG
>Ga0247823_10004505_pt1 | contig 11183 bp, 10 predicted proteins | sample 13C_PalmiticAcid_2_FD_192426 | JGI IMG/M metagenome (GOLD analysis project Ga0247823, IMG submission 192426) | Soil microbial communities from agricultural site in Penn Yan, New York, United States - 13C_PalmiticAcid_Day30 | ecosystem: Environmental > Terrestrial > Soil > Agricultural land...
CAACCCGTCGCGCGCCAGCCGCTCCCGCCCCCGGATCTCATACGTCATCACGCCCAGCCGGCGCATCAGTTCCACATGGGCGGCGAAACTGCGCTGCACGAGACGCCGCGACCAGCGTCGGCGGCGGTCGGGATCGCGTACCAGCCACAGCAGCGGCGGCAGCACGCAGACGCCCAGGAACAGGCCGCCCACGCCGAACGCGAGGAAGCTCAGTCCCGTTCCCGCGACACGCCAGGCGTGGCCCAACCGCTCACGCATCGCGTCGCCAATGCCAGTGGACGCCATCGCCGCGCCATTCGAGCGCCGCATCGCCGGCGAGCAGGAAGCGCAACACGTCCAGCCCGTGGGGCAACGCGGTGGCGGCATCATCCGCGCCGTCGGCCGTCCACGCCAGGCGCAGGGTCGGCCACGCGGTGTCGGCGGCGACCAGCCGCCAGCACCACGCGAACCCGGCATCCGGCTCGTCCGCGAAACCCGCATACACCGCAGGCAGCGGTGCGTCGTAGACGACCAGCAGCACCTCCGGGGCTCCGTCAGCGAGCAATGCCGCGGCTTCGATGCAGGCGGTCTCGACGGTGGCCTTGCCGCCCGCCGTGGCCACGTAGTTGCCACGCTCGCCCCGCAGGATGGAATACAGCGCGGCGATGGCGTTGTGCACCGACAGGCCGAACGTCGTCGGCGAAGGCGACTCCCCCGCCACCAGCGCCTCGAGCAGTTCCATCGAACGCGCCACATCGCCGTGCCGCGAGGCGAAGACCAGCGGCACGCCACCCTCGTCGGCGCGTTGGCACCAGAACGCGGTCTGGATGGCCATGCGCCCCAGCCGTTCGATCCGCCGGCGCTGCATGGCCGGCACTTCGGACAACGCCGGCGTTCCGTCTCCCGCGGGCAGCCACGGCGCCTGCGCCCATGCCGTCCACGCGGTCTGATCCACCAGGCCCGGCGCCCACGCCGCCCATTCCTTCACCGACAAACCGATCATGCGCCGCGTGTGGTCCCGTCGTTCTTCAAGCGTGGTATTTCACCCGCATGCCGCAACGTTCGCCAGTCGTGAATATTTTCGTAACGAATGCTTGCGCATCGGAAAGAGGCTGGCTATTATTCCGCTCCTGCCAGCACGTGGGGCCATAGCTCAGCTGGGAGAGCGCCTGCATGGCATGCAGGAGGTCGGCGGTTCGATCCCGCCTGGCTCCACCAACTTCCGGACAATAGGCCGTCTGGAATGAAAATCTGGCGAAACTTTCGTGTGTCCCCATCGTCTAGAGGCCTAGGACATTACCCTTTCACGGTAGCGACCGGGGTTCGAATCCCCGTGGGGACGCCACTTTTATCGAAGGCCCGGGAAACCGGGCCTTTTTTTTGCCTGATCGATCGTAACGCCGCTTTCGCAGGCATTTACAAGAATCTGACGGCGGACGGCGTAGAAGCGGAGTGTGCCCGCCGTCGCGTCGTCCCTGGCCGGGCGCACGTCCTGAGACAAGTGCAGTCGAAGCTGGTGCCCCCTTGCCCGGAGCCTGCCGTCATGACCCACGATTCGCTCGCCGATGAACTGGTTTCGCAACTGCCCATCCATCGCGATACGCGCTGGACCGCAGGATCGTTGGGACTGGACGACATCGCGTTCGACGCCGTCGCCCAACGCCTGCTGGAGCTGGAGACGCTGGGGGCCGTCGACGTGATGAACCTGTCGCGGGATGCCAACCACGGGCTGCGGCGACTGAATGCCATCCGCTTCATGCGGGTGGCCTGACCGCTGGACTCAGGCGATGGCGCGCGCGGGCTCGATGGGCCGTAGCGTCGCCACGCCATGCCCCTGCTCCGCCAGATACTCCAGCCACTTGCCGAGGAAGGTGTTCATCCGCATGCGGTGGCTGATCACCTCGGCCGGGGGCGGATACAACCCGATCACGTCCTGCCAGCGCCGGCCCACGTAGCAGTGCGTCGCCTCGGCCTGGTGCGCGTCCCGGTACAGCCGGACGAAGGCCGAGGGATCCGGCTCGCCGGTCAGCGGATCGCACAGGTCGTAGGTCAGCCGCAGCTCCACCGTGTAGCGGTGGGTTTCGATGACTTCCAGGCGGACATCCAGCCCATCGCCGATCGAGGACATGTAGACGCCGGGCGCCAGATGGTCCGGCGCGAACAGGCGGAGCAGCCGCGCATGGTTCTCCGCGTACAGCGCCATCAGCCAGCCGAAACGGCTGAGCCGGGGGATGCGTGCGGTACGGGCCAGGGCCTGGGACATGGCCTGATCCTACACGTGGAAATCCCCGCGCGGCAGCATTGACGCGCACCATCGTGCGGCCTAAGTTAAGGATCTGCCGCCCGTGGATTTCCGGGTTGTCGCCGCACCCTCGCCGATCAATACATCTCGCGCTGCAGGCCCAGCGTGGAGAGCACCTTGCTGGAGATCTCCTCGATCGACTTGTTCGTCGTGCTCAGCGTGGGCAGGCGCTCCACCTGGAACATCGCCTCCGCGGCCGCGACCTCGCGCTTGCAGGTCTCCAGTTTCGAATACGTCGAATTGGGGCGCCGCTCCTGCCGGATCTGCTGCAGCCGCTCCGGATCGATGGTCAGCGCGAACAGCTTGCGACGGTAAGGACGCAGCCGCGCCGGCAGGCGATCGGTTTCGAGATCGCCGTCGGTGAGCGGGTAGTTCGCCGCGCGGATGCCGTAATGCAGGGCCAGGTAGACGCAGGTCGGCGTCTTGCCCGCGCGCGATACCGCGACCAGGATCACGTCGGCTTCGTCGTAATTCACCGCCATGCCGTCGTCGTGGGTCAGCGCGAAATTCATCGCGTTGATACGACGGTGGTAGGTCTCGAAATCCACCAGGCCATGCGCCTGGCCGACGCGCGACTGGCGTTGTTCGCCGAGTTCGCGTTCCAGCGGCTCGATGAAGGGTGCGAACACGTCCAACATCAACGCCCCGCTCTCCGCGATCAGCGCGCTCAGGGCCGGATCCACGCAGGAGCTCACCACGATGGGCCGTGCACCCAGGCGTTCGCCCGTGCGGCGGATGCGGTCCGCAGCGTCCCTCGCCTTCTCCTCGTCGTCGACGAATGACAGCCGGTCCGTCTGGAACCGCATGCCCGCGAACTGGGTCAGCAGGCTGTGGCCGATGGTCTCGGCCGTGATACCGGTGCCATCGGACACGTAGAACACCGGGCGCAATTCAGACATGGCCACTCTTCCCCTGCTTCACCATGGAAACCCCTGTCAAATCAAGCTTGTCTGCAATTGGTATGCACTGCATCATATCGCTTCTTCCCCCTAGACACGGCCCCACGCCGACGGTCCTCGGCGCGGCGCGGTCCATTTCGGAGCAATGCGCTTGAACGAGAACATCCTGTGGCTGCACGAGCTGCGCCTGGCCGACCTGGCCCGCGTCGGCGGCAAGAATTCGTCGCTGGGCGAGATGATCGGGCACCTGGCCAACCTGGGGGTCTCGGTCCCCGGCGGCTATGCGACCACGGCTGAGGCGTTCAAGGCCTTCATCGCCCACAACGACCTCTCCAAGCGCATCTTCGACAAGCTGGCCACGCTGGACGTGGAGGACGTGCCCGCCCTGACCGCGGCCGGCAAGGAAATCCGCGGCTGGGTCATCGACGCCCCGCTGCAGCCTGACCTGGACCGCGATATCCGCACCGCCTACGAGAAGCTCTGCGCCGAGAACGACGGTGGCGACGTGGCCGTGGCCGTGCGCTCCTCGGCCACCGCCGAAGACCTTCCCGATGCCAGCTTCGCCGGCCAGCAGGAAACCTTCCTCAACGTCACCGGCGCCGACGACGTCGTGCACAAGGTCAAGGAAGTCTTCGCCAGCCTCTACAACGACCGCGCCATCGCCTACCGCGTGCACCATGGCTTCAAGCACGAGGACGTGTTCCTGTCCGCCGGCGTGCAGCTGATGGTGCGCTCCGGCGTGGGCGCTTCCGGCGTACTTTTCACGCTGGATACCGAGTCCGGCTTCCGCGACGTAGTGTTCGTCACCTCGTCCTTCGGCCTGGGCGAGATGGTCGTGCAGGGCGCGGTGAACCCGGACGAGTTCTACGTCTACAAGCCCACGCTGACGCAGGGCAAGCCGGCGATCCTGCGCCGTGCGCTCGGCAGCAAGCTGCTGCGCATGGTCTATTCCGACGTGCCCGGCGAACGCGTGAGGATCGAAGACACGCCGGCCGACCAGCGCAATCGCTTCTCGATCACCGATGAAGACGTGCACGAGCTCTCCAAGCAGGCGCTCGTCATCGAGAAGCACTACGGTCGCCCGATGGACATCGAGTGGGCGAAGGATGGCGTGACCGGCAAGCTGTTCATCGTGCAGGCCCGCCCTGAGACGGTGAAGTCGCGCGCCAAGGCGACGCAGATCGAACGCTATGCGCTGGAGAAGCGCGGCGAAGTGATCGCCGAAGGCCGTGCGATCGGCCAGAAGATCGGCAGCGGCGTGGCCCGCGTGGTGCGCTCGCTGGACGACATGGCCCGCGTGCAGCCCGGCGACGTGCTGGTCGCCGACATGACCGATCCGGACTGGGAACCGGTGATGAAGCGCGCCAGCGCCATCGTCACCAATCGCGGCGGCCGTACCTGCCACGCCGCGATCATCGCGCGTGAGCTGGGCGTGCCCGCCGTCGTCGGTACCGGCAACGCACTGGACCACATCACGGACGGCGCCGAAGTCACCGTCAGCTGCGCCGAAGGCGACACCGGCTTCATCTATGCCGGCACCCTGCCCTTCGAGCGCACCACCACCGACCTCGCGGCGATGCCGGCGGCGCCGCTGAAGATCATGATGAACGTGGCCAACCCGGAGCGCGCGTTCGACTTCGGCCAGTTGCCGAACGCCGGCATCGGCCTGGCGCGGCTGGAGATGATCATCGCCAGCCACATCGGCGTGCATCCGCTCGCCCTGCTGGAATACGACCGCCAAGACCTGGACGTCCGCAAGAAGATCGACGCCAAGACCGCGGGCTATGCCGATCCGGTGAGCTTCTATGTCGACCGCCTGGCCGAAGGCATCGCCACGATCACCGCCTCGGTGGCGCCGAACCCGGTGATCGTGCGCCTGTCGGACTTCAAGTCGAACGAGTACGCCAACCTCATCGGCGGCAGCCGCTACGAGCCTCACGAAGAGAACCCGATGATCGGCTTCCGTGGCGCGAGCCGCTACGTCGATGCCTCGTTCGAGCCCGCCTTCGCCCTCGAGTGCCAGGCCGTGCGCCGCGTGCGCGACGAGATGGGCCTGGACAACCTGTGGGTGATGATCCCGTTCGTGCGCACGCTGGAAGAAGGCCGCAAGGTCATCGACGTGCTGGCCAAGCACGGTCTGCGCCAGGGCGAGAACGGTCTGAAGATCATCATGATGTGTGAAGTCCCCTCGAACGCGCTGCTCGCCGAGGAATTCCTCGACATCTTCGACGGCTTCTCGATCGGCTCCAACGACCTGACCCAGCTGACCCTGGGCCTGGACCGCGACTCCTCGATCGTCGCCAACCTCTTCGACGAGCGGAATCCCGCCGTCAAGAAGATGCTGTCGATGGCCATCAAGGCCGCGCGTACCAAGGGCAAGTACATCGGCATCTGCGGCCAGGGTCCCAGCGACCATCCGGACCTCGCGGAATGGCTGATGGCTGAAGGCATCGAGTCCGTCTCGCTGAATCCCGACACGGTTGTGGATACCTGGCTGCGCCTGGCGAAGACCAAGGCGGGCTGATACAGCCGTCCCTTCTTCACGCGAAGACGGTTACCATCGTTGAAACATACTGCACGCCCCTGACGGGGCGTGCTGCATTTCAGGAGTTCCGATGTCCGCCCCCGCGAAAACACCGCAGACCCTGCCTGAAATCCCGATGGAGCCGGCCGCGATCGTCAGCGCATTGCAGAGATTCGATTGGCAGGCCTGGGGCATGAAGCTGCTCGCAGCCGTCGTCATCTTCCTGGTCGGCATGTGGCTGGCCAAGCGCCTGAGCGCCGGGCTGGAGCGCGTGTTGGGACGCACCCATGCGGATGCGACCCTCGGCGGTTTCCTCCGTCGCGCCAGCTATGCCGCAATGATGGTGCTGGTCATCATCACCGCGCTCACGTCGCTGGGCGTGAACCCCACCTCGATGTTGGCGGTGCTGGGCGCCGCCGGCCTGGCCGTGGGCCTGGCGCTGAAGGATTCGCTGTCCAACATCGCCTCGGGCGTGATGCTGATCGTGCTGCGCCCGTTCCGTGACGGCGACTATGTGCAGGCGGCCGGGCAGGAAGGCATCGTCGAGGAAGTCCGCATCTTCCAGACGCGGATGCGCACGCTCGACAACCGCCTGATCGTGCTGCCGAACAGCCTGATCACGACCGCGCCGATCATCAACTTCACCGCCAAGCCTCGCCGCCGCATCGACATCCCGGTGGGCGTGGGCTACGACGACGATCTCAAGCAGGCGAAGGCTATCCTGCTGAAGATCGCCCAGGACCATCCCCACGTGCTGGACGAACCCGCGCCGAGCGTGGTCGTCAACAAGCTGAGCGAAAGCAGCGTGGACCTGATCCTGCTGGCGTGGACGAAGACGCCGGATTTTGGCCCGACCAAGAGCGATCTCACCGAAGCCGTGCGCACCGAGATCATCGGCCAGGGGCTCAACATCCCCTATCCACAGCGCGACCTGCACGTGTACCACCACAACGGCGACGGCGCCCCATTGGGCGATATCGTCACCAAGGGCGTGGTCGACGACGGCGACGTGGCCAAGCCGGCCCCGTGAACGCCTGCCGGCTTACTCGCCGGCCAGCGCCGCCATGTGCTTGCGGTAGTGGCGCAGTTCGTCGATCGAATCGCGCACATCGCTCAGCGCGGTATGGCTGGCCTGCTTGCGTACGCCCTCCAGCACCTGCGGCGCCCAGCGGCGCGCCAGCTCCTTGAGCGTGCTGACGTCGAGGTTGCGGTAGTGGAAGTACTTCTCCAGGCGCGGCATCAGGCGATGCAGGAAGCGGCGGTCCTGGCAGATCGAATTGCCGCACATCGGCGAGGCGCCCGCCGGCAGCCATTCGTTGAGGAACGCCACGGTCTGCGCCTCGGCCTGCCCCAGCGTCACCTCGCTTTCCACCACGCGCTTCCACAGGCCTGACTTGCCGTGCTGGTTGCGGTTCCAGTCGTCCATGGCTTCCAGCACCGCGACCGGATGCGCGATCGCGAATTCCGGGCCCTCGGCCAGCACGTTCAACTTGGAATCGGTGACCACCGTGGCGATCTCGAGGATCGAATCGCGGTCCGTATCCAGCCCGGTCATTTCCAGGTCGATCCAGATCAGGCGGTCGTTGTGCGCGTGGTTCGAGGTCATGCGGTGGTCCGTGGCGGGAGGAAAGCCCGGGCATCCTCGCCGGGAATGCGGGCCTGCCGCATCATGTCATGATAACGCAGACCCCTCCCGCGACCGGCCCATGAATCCCTCGACCGATCACGCCGTCCTCACCGCGATGCTGGCACCGGCCTTCTTCCTCACGGCGACGGCCTCGCTGCTGCTGTCGGCCAACAATCGCCTGGCCCGCATCATCGATCGCGCGCGTACGCTGCTGCGCGAGCTGGCGGACGTGGAGGACGATGCGGAGCGCGGCCTGCTGGAGAAGCGGATCGGGCTGCAACGCCTGCGCAGCCTGATCATCCTGCGCGCGGGCCAGCTGCTGTACGCGGCGATCAGCTGCTTCGTCGGCACCAGCCTGGCGGTCGCGGTGGACACGTTCACCGGACATCGTCTCGGCTCACTGCCGACCTGGCTCGCCGCGCTGGGCGTGGTCGCGATGCTGGCGGCCAGCCTGCTGCTGGCGCGCGAGTCGACTTTGGCGGTCACGGCCATCAACGAAGAAATGGACCACCGCAAAGTGAAGCGGAAGATCCCTGCCTCGCAGGCCTAGACCAGCGGGCGCCCGCGCTTGGCGCGGAAGTAATTGGTCAACCGGCGCCCCGCCTCCTCGCCCAACACGCCGCCCTCGACCTCGATCCGGTGGTTGTGGCGGGGATCGGCGATCAGGTCGAAGACGCTGCCGCAGGCGCCCGTCTTCGGATCGGTGGCGCCATAGACCACACGCGCCACGCGCGCGTGCACCAGCGCCATCGCGCACATCGCGCAGGGTTCGAGGGTGACATACAGCGTGCTGTCGACCAGGCGGTGGTTGCCCGTCGCCCTGCCCGCTTCGCGCATCGCCACGATCTCGGCATGCGCCGTCGGGTCGTGATCGAGGATGTTGCGGTTCCAGCCTTCGCCGAGCACCTGGCCGTCGGCGCCGACCAGCACGGCGCCCACGGGGATCTCGTCGAACTCGCGCTCGGCCCGGTCCGCCAGCGCGAACGCGTGGCGCATCCAGTGCTCGTCGTCGCGGGCCGCCATCACTCCCACTCGATGGTGGCCGGCGGCTTGCCCGAGATGTCGTAGACCACGCGCGAAACGCCGCGCAGTTCGTTGATGATGCGGTTGGACACGGTGCCGAGGAAGTCGTACGGCAAGTGCGCCCAATGCGCGGTCATGAAGTCGATCGTCTCGACCGCACGCAGCGCGATGACCCACTCGTAGGCACGTGCATCGCCGACCACGCCTACCGACTTCACCGGCAGGAACACCGCGAACGCCTGCGAGGTCTTGTCGTAGAGATCGGCCTTGCGCAGTTCGTCGATGAAGATCGCGTCTGCCTTGGCCAGCAGCTCGGCGTACTCCGGCTTCACTTCACCCAGGATGCGCACGCCCAGTCCGGGGCCCGGGAACGGATGGCGGTAGACCATCGTACGCGGCAGGCCGAGCTCCACGCCCAGGCGACGCACTTCGTCCTTGAACAGCTCGCGCAGCGGCTCGACCAGACCCAGCTTCATGTGCTCGGGCAGGCCGCCGACGTTGTGGTGGCTCTTGATGACGTGCGCCTTGCCGGTCTTGCTGCCGGCGGACTCGATCACGTCCGGGTAGATCGTGCCCTGCGCCAGCCACTTGGCGTTCTTCAGCTTGTTCGATTCTTCCTCGAAGATCTCGACGAACAGGTTGCCGATGATCTTGCGCTTGGCTTCCGGATCGGCGATGCCTTCCAGCGCCTTGAAGTAGCGGGCCGCAGCGTTGACACGCACGACCTTCACGCCCATGTGCTCGGCGAACATCGCCATCACTTGGTCGCCCTCCTGCCAGCGCAGCAGGCCGGTGTCGACGAACACGCAGGTCAGCTGCTCGCCGATCGCCTTGTGCAGCAGCGCCGCGACCACGGACGAATCGACGCCGCCGGACAGACCGAGGATCACCTCGTCCGAACCGACCTGCTCGCGCACGCGGGCGATCTGGTCCTCGATGATGTTGGCGGCCGTCCACAACGTCTTGCAGCCGCAGATCTCCGCCACGAAGCGGCGCAGCAGCGTCTGGCCCTGCTTGGTGTGGGTGACTTCCGGGTGGAACTGCACGCCGTACCAGCGCTTCTCTTCCAGCGCCATCGCTGCGACCGGGATGCGGTCGGTGGTGGCGGTGATCGTCCAGCCCGGCGGCGCCTTGGCGACGTGGTCGCCGTGGCTCATCCACACATCGATGCGCGGCGCGCCCTGGTGGTCGCTCAGGCCACCCAACAGCGCGTCGTGCGCGACCAGCTGCACTTCGGCGTGGCCGAACTCGCGCGCATCGGCCGCTTCCGTCGCACCGCCCAGCTGTGCGGCCAACGTCTGCATGCCGTAGCAGATACCCAGGATCGGCAGGCCGCTGTCGAAGACCTGTTGGGGCGCTGCGGGCGCACCATGCTGGGTCGTCGATTCCGGTCCGCCGGACAGGATGATGCCCTTGGCCCCGAACTTCGCGATTTCCTCCGGGTCGTGGTCCCACGCCCAGATTTCGCAATAGACGCCGATCTCGCGGATGCGGCGGGCGATCAGCTGCGTGTACTGCGCGCCGAAGTCGAGGATGAGGATCTTGTCGGTGTGGATATTCGTCATGGTGTCCTGCGGCTATAAACGAAGAAGGGAAACGCTGGCGTCTCCCTTCTCTGGCAACGATCAGCCCATCCGGTAGTTCGGTGGTTCCTTGGTGATCTGCACGTCATGGACGTGGCTCTCGCGCTGGCCGGCGCCCGTGATGACCACGAACTTCGGCTTGCTGCGCATGTCCTCGATGGTGGCGCAGCCCACGTAGCCCATCGTGGCGCGCAGGCCGCCGACCAGCTGGTGGACGATGCCACCGACCGAGCCGCGATACGGCACGCGGCCTTCGATGCCTTCCGGCACCAGCTTGTCGGCGTCGCTGGCGTCCTGGAAATAGCGGTCCTTGGACCCCTTCTCCATCGCGCCCAGGCTGCCCATGCCGCGGTAGCTCTTGTAGCTGCGGCCCTGGAAGAGTTCGACCTCGCCAGGGGCTTCCTCAGTACCGGCGAACAGGCCGCCGATCATCACCGTGGATGCGCCTGCGGCGATCGCCTTGCCGATGTCGCCCGAGTAACGGATGCCGCCGTCGGCGATCAGCGGGATGCGGTCCTGCAGCGCCTCGGCGACCATGTCGATCGCAGTGACCTGCGGCACGCCCACACCGGCCACCATGCGGGTGGTGCAGATCGAACCCGGGCCCACGCCGACCTTGACCGCGTCGGCACCGGCGTCCATCAGCGCCAGCGCGGCGTCGCCGGTGACGATGTTGCCGCCGATGACCTGCAGCGACGGGAAGCGCTTCTTGACCCAGCTGACGCGGTCGAGCACGCCCTGCGAATGGCCGTGCGCGGTGTCGACGATGATCACATCGACGCCGGCCGCCACCAGGGCTTCGACGCGCTGTTCAGTGTCGCCGCCGACGCCGACGGCCGCGCCCACCATCAGGCGGCTGGCGCTGTCCTTGGCGGCGTTCGGGTTGTCGGTCTTCTTCTGGATGTCCTTGACGGTGATCAGCCCGCGTAGCTCGAAGCCGTCGTTGACCACCAGCACCTTCTCGATGCGGTGCTTGTGCAGCAGCTGCAGCACTTCGCCGTCGCTGGCGCCTTCGCGCACCGTGATCAGGCGATCCTTCTTGGTCATGATGTGGCGGACCGGATCGTCCAGCTTCGTCTCGAAGCGCATGTCGCGGCTGGTGACGATGCCGACCAGCTGACCACCGTCCACCACCGGCACGCCGGAGATGTTGCGGGCGCGGGTGAGCTTCAGGACCTCGGCAATGGTGGTTTCGGGGCCCACTGTGAAGGGCTCCTTGATGACGCCGGCTTCGAACTTCTTGACC
>Ga0247823_10004506_pt1 | contig 11182 bp, 12 predicted proteins | sample 13C_PalmiticAcid_2_FD_192426 | JGI IMG/M metagenome (GOLD analysis project Ga0247823, IMG submission 192426) | Soil microbial communities from agricultural site in Penn Yan, New York, United States - 13C_PalmiticAcid_Day30 | ecosystem: Environmental > Terrestrial > Soil > Agricultural land...
AAGCTGGTGACATTGGTGAGGAGGGGGGATTGGGTCGACGGCGCGAGAACTCCCATGTATCGGGAGCCTGGAGCCAGGAAAACAACAAAGAGACTCGGGATATTGCTATTAGGCAGGTTGAAATGGCCAACGGAGCCCCGGAGGGTCTCCCCGTGTCCGGGCTCGAAATAATATCTCCAAACCCCTTCGACACAGGAGTCGCCGAATCAGCAAACCCACCACTACCTGCTACAATCTCGGACAAAAGCCGGAGTCCTGCTCGGTTGACGTTGCCCAGCCGACCTGCCTGCTCAGTCCCGGAGACCAAAAGAGAAACCTCACGAGCCGTCAAGGCAACGGGCACCACAAGATCCCCTTTCTTCAGCCCATCAACCCCCGTACGAGGAACACAACCAAGACCAGATTCAACCACCCCATCAACCAGAAAGAAACCCCGCCCACCGCGAGGCACCGTCTCCAGCCTCCCGATCCCGCCCCTCTCGGCCGGCCGCTTCGGCCTCGTCCAAGAAGAACTCGCCGACGACCCATTCCGCCTGCTCATCGCCGTGACCTTCCTCATCCGCACCGCGGGCAAGGCGGCCATCCCCGTGTTCCGCCAGCTGATGGAGCGGTTCCCGACTCCCGCGGCGCTCGCAGCCGCGGACCCGGCAGAGATCATCGCCCTGATCCACCCCCTGGGCCTGTCGGTGGTGCGCTGCGCGGCTATTCAAAAATACGCCCGCCTGTGGCTCGAGAAGCCGCCGAGCGGGGAGGTGCGGTACGGCGTGAAAAACTACCCGCAGCCTGGGGATGGACGGCATGTAAAGGCCGCGGAGGAGTTTGGACCGGAGGACGGAGGTGGGGATGGGCCTGCCGACGCGGTGGCGGACGCGAGAGAACGGGCGGTCGGGTGTGCCTGGGAGATTGGACACCTCACGCAGGGCCCGTACGCGCTGGACTCGTGGCGGATCTTTTGCAGAGATGTGTTGCTGGGTCGGTCGGGGCACTGGACGGGGAGGGGCGCCGCTCCCGAGTTTCAGCCCGAGTGGATGCGTGTTCTGCCTCGAGACAAGGAGCTGCGGGCGTGTCTGAGGTGGATGTGGTACGTATTACTGTTTTGTGTGATCATTGTCTCTTTGGCTGTCTTGGGAGTCAAGGTCAAGTGATGAGTGACTCCCTCCCTGGCTCGATTTCTTCGTGCCAAGCAGATGGAGAGTGCCGGATGTATAAACGTGCTAATATGCTGGCAGGATGCGAGAAGGTTGGGAATGGGACCCACTGACAGGTGAGCGGGAGCCGCTTCGCGAGGACATGAGGAGGGCCGTGGATGAGGGTGGAGTTGGATACGATGACAGTGGAAACCTGGTGATTTTGAACCAGGTTGGGTAAGAGTTTGGGGAAAAGGTTGTGCAATAAGTTGTTCTGCTTCCCCGGCTTTTGATATGGCTGAATTCATCAATGTCCCTGGGAGTGACACCGTCTCTCGACACAGTATAGGGGTTTTACTTGTTGCACGAGATTCGTGCGACTCACTCAGCTTGCCTCGGGCCCAACTGTCTGGCAATGAGATGAGTATGTTCCAAAACTCAGTTTCTTGCCTCTCTTATACAGACGTCTCGGATAGTTGGGCTTTTCAGGCTCTACGCTGATGTGTTGACTTTTTGTTAGTCCCGGTGCGTATGAAAGGAGCAATATCAGACTACAAAAGCCGGACATGAGGGGCATGACCATCCCATTGACAATTCAAAGAATTGCCGCAAGTATGAACTGAGCCCTTTCATTCCTAAGTTCAAGTCCGTCATCCAACAGGCGGGAAATGAATGACAATCAATCTGAAGGTACGAACAAAACCCAGAATCTGGTGGAAGGTGCGGCTCCCAGCAGTTTACAACTCGCTTTCTCATCGACTCGCCACTTCCCCCAGAGGCCACAGCTTGGACTTCCATGATCTTAGTAAAGCCACAAATTTCAGACTCCTCAATCCACCAGACCCAAACAACCAAAAAGTCCAGTCAAAGACAGCCTGTCCTGGATCTTCGTTCACCTTCTCTCTCCTCCTCTCAAGGCACCCATCCTCTTAACCCAGCCCTTCACGCCACTCCGATTCTCTCAAGCCCTTCCACTGGCGAGATGCATCTTCCAGTTCTCGCCCGAAATCTCCTCTCCGCTGGCTTGGCCATGTCTGCCGTGGGAATGGCAGGCGCCGATGAAGCACCCCATATCCAGGGTTTTGTCGAGTATTGCGCGTATGTCGGCGCTAATTTGACCGGCCACTGGCTGGGTGCCTTCTGCCGCAACAACATGACCGACGTGTTTGGCTATAACTACACCTGGTATTTAACAGCCTACTCTAGCCCGGTAAAGAATCCGTGCAGGACTGACTGTGGTCTGTGGTAGGATCGATCTGGATAACTGCGTGGGAAACAACGGCTCGCAACTTATTGCCTATGACAGGTTACGTTAAACCTGCATGGTCTGTCCATGATCTCCTGCTGACTTCTTCCTTGTTCAGCGGAAATTACTCCACGAGCTGCACCGACTGTGGTATCAGCCACGAGAAGAAGACACTGACTCTGACCTGCGCTTGTCAGAGCCCGGAAAGCGACTATAAGACCTCGTCCCTCGACCTGAGTACTTCTCACTTGGCAATGTTCCGTATACTCAGTTCGTGCCTTGTTAACCAGAGACCACAGACACCACCATCTACGACTACAACGGAAGCTCTGGCTGCTTTGGCCACTTGGGCAACAAGTCGGTCGACGACCGCCCCGAGTAGGGCAAGCCAACACAGGAATTCCTCTGACGGGCCCTAAATGACAGCGCCCGAGATGCTTGCCCCTGCCCATACACAACGTTCGGTGAGTGTGCCAACTCTGATGGCTCGTGGTCTCATTCTAACATTGCCCCCCTCCTCCAAGTGACGAAATAGACCAGATTGAAGTTTATCTCGGTCTCTGAACCGTTCCACTCTGCTACCCAATCTCCATGTTTGCATGTGGTCTCAGCTTGGTGGATGTCATTGGGCCAGTTCGAGGTCGCTGCTTCTGCGCTTCATCCGTATCTGTTTCTTGACATAGGGATCGAGGAGTTGATATCAAGAGCACTTTTGGCTTGACGTTTCGTTCTCATACCCGTATCCGTCGGCAAACTTGGAGGGGATATCCACCAACGAGAATCTCGTGACGCGCCAGTACCCAGGTGTCATCAGGGTCCTCGCTCTCGGGTTCCCCATTTTGACTTCTATGCCAGCGGCACAGCTGCAGGCTCTGTGACGCACCACATGAGCTTGTAATCAGCCACGGTATCTGGAACACTCCGTGTAGCAAACGGATGGGTTCTTGAGGAGAGAAGGAAGAAGTGTAAACAAAGCCAAGGGTTAGGGTAGAAGGCTATGCATTTGGCCATCGCTGCTTGTGCCTTGAGAACCCGACTCCTCAATCCCGGCAAAGACACCACAAAACTGTCAAAACACTATACATGGGGGGTCTGTATTGTCGTGAATGCACCGTACACCGTGATGATCTGACTTTTGTTAGGTATACATTGAAGCCGGCATTGTGTGGACAGCCTTGCTGTGTAATATGAGGTTAATGTCGTCATCGACTTACACGGATTGTGGAGCCGTTCCACGAACGCAGCAACCCGCGATGTCATCGCTCCCATGAGCTGTACCTGGACTGGAAATATAAACCGAAACTGCAAGTACACTTCGCGGCTGAGAGTTTTAGCTTCCAAGCCACTAAGTTCAGCTTCTGATTCCTCTCAAGAAACATCCCGCAACAAGTTACAGACAACCAACATGACGTCGAAGCCTCAGTTCGAGAGTGGTAAGCAACCAATGCCGTCCCATCCATATTTAATCCGGAGATACCGACAGTAGCAGGCCATGAGATCCCCGTCTCGAGCCAGGAAGTCCCAGGCCTGGAGAGCAAAATGCCCAGCCCGAAGCCTCTGTTCGACGAGATCCCGACCGAGGATGGCAAAAGCCAGAAGTACAAGGCCGCCGGGAAGCTGAAGGGCAAGAAGGCCATCATCACCGGCGGCGACTCGGGCATTGGGCGTGCAACTGCCGTCTTGTTTGCCATGGAGGGCGCCGACTCCTTGATTGCCTATCTTTCCGAGGAAGAAGAGGACGCACAGGAGACCAAGAGGCTGGTGGAGCAATACGGGCAGCAATGCCATCTGGTGCCCACCGACCTGAAAGACCAGGCAAACTGCAAAAAGGTGGTCGACGAGGCTGTCAAGGTGTTCAACGGGAAGATTGACATCCTCTTCAACAACGCGGCCTACCAGATGGTGGTAGAAGATATCAAGGACCTCTCCGAGTAAGTCCTTGCAGTCGCAGGACATGTTGCTTTGGGGAGTTGCTGACATTCGAGACAGGGACCAGTGGCTGCATACCTTCAACACCAACATCCACCCCTATTTCTTCATGGCCAAGTACGCGTTGCCGCACATGAAGCGAGGCGGCACCATCATCAACAATGCCAGCATCAACGCGTACATCGGCCGGCCAGACCTCCTCGACTACACGTCAACAAAGGGCGCCATTGTCTCCTTCACGCGAGGCTTGAGCAACCAGCAGGTTGGCAAGGGCATCCGGGTTAACGCGATTGCACCGGGTCCGGTCTGGACACCCCTGATTCCGTCGACAATGCCGGACAAGGCACAAAAGCAGTTTACCGCCCCCATCGGCCGGCCATGCCGTATGTCTCCCTTCCCAACACATTCTCTTTTGTCCAAGCCAACCAACAGATCATCATGTGCTGACACGCGACGGGTAGAACCAAGCGAGATCGCAACGTGTGTCGTCTTTTTGGCCTCGCCGGACAGCTCGTCCATCAGTGGACAGACGATACACTGCAATGGCGGGAGTGTTGTAAGTGGTTAATTAGGCTGTCAGACGGATGGTGGCGGAACTGGAGGCGTGCATGGAAGGAGGCAAAATGGCAGAAGAAGCATTGGCAGCTGCTAATAGCGCCATTGTAAGCCTGGAGAAAGACCGTGCGGCGGGTGCTTGGCACTTGTATCGACACGGTGGGGTCTCGGCAGGCAGGAAGCGGCTCATACAACAATGAGAGTCCATGATGCCAGCAACAGAAACGTGAGCCGCTAATGTTGATAAACGTGGTACATCTAAAGTCAGACAAAGGCCTAGACAGTGATACTTTGTAGCGTGCACGGAAGGTCCTACGTAACACCTCCCGGTGTCCGACCATGATTTCTTGCTTCCGAGTCGCGAACACCGCGAATCCCTGACGGTCTAGACTCGCACTGTCCCCTCGCACTATAACGCCTTCCTCTGGCTTCGACCGACTTTTGTTTTCGAACTTTGAGCATTCCATTTTCAGCTTCAAACTGTCCTTCAGCCACTTCAGCAAGAAATAATCTGCGATGCACGAAGGGAGGTTATTGGAGCCATCACCACTCATAAGACCCTGACAGACGGGTCCTCCTTCTCTTCCGCCACTCAACTACTGCCAAGACGAGTTTCGTGAACCAGAAACAACCGCCGACAACATCAACAATGCTGGACACCGATCTTCTCCATCGGCTGATTGGCCTCGCGGCGGCGGTCGTGGTAGCCCTGCTGACTGTGCCTGCACTCGGCCACGCCAGCAGGATCAAACATCTCGGGAGAGGGTACATTCAGCTTGGTGACGACGGAGACAACTATCAAGATCGCGATGGTATCGCCACCGAAGACTCAATCCGCGCCTTCACAGACACCCGACCCAGGGTTGCCATCTGGCTCGGCACGGTTGTCGGCCTGGGTTCATCCATTGCCGCAAGAGGCTTGGCGTGGAAACACACCGACCATACTAATGTATTTCCCGAGTTGGTCGCCTGGGCAGAGCCAGCATGTTGGGTGAGACACGCTTTGTCTGCCACTTTGATGAGCACGGGACTAATTGTCCACAGGTCTTCTTGTGCTTGCAATGTGCAGTTCTCCCCCCCAAGGACCGACACGTAGCAAAGTTCCGTTTGACGGTCTTTGGCCTGGCGTCATCGCTCTTGGTTGCTGTCTCTGTCGCCGTTCGCCATGGCTATGAGGCGCTTGCGTTGATCTTCGGCCCAGGGAGGGACACGCCAGCTCTGGTCCTGGGTCTGCTCTATCTACTTCAACTGGCCGCCGCTGTATTTACAGCCTGTGCCTTCGCAGCATTTCCGCGTCGTCCAGATATCTTCGACAAGACCGGGCTCGTGGACCAGCAGCATACCCTGTCACTCCTCTCTAGGTTCTCCTTTTCTTGGAACCGGGGCATATTCAATGTCACCAAGGAGCGCCAGATGGAAATCCAGGACATTCCCAATCTCGACTTCGTCACACGATCACGATACCTCGAGTCCAAGTTCCTTGAAAAGGGCGCTACGGGTCCCCTCTGGAAACAACTCATCAAAGCCCACGCTGGTGAGCTCGCGCTGCAATGGTTTCTCACTCTCATCATTGCCCTCCTTTCTTTGTTTCCCCAGGTTGTTCTCTACAACTTCCTGTCGAGGATCGAGCGGAGCCACGATCGCACCTCTGCAGACCCTACCGTCTTCATCTGGGTTTTCGGTCTGCTTTTGAGCCAGGTCCTTCAGGTCGGAGTCAACAACTGGCTCAAGTGGATCACTGCCAGCCGGCTCGAGATTCCTGTGAGCTCGCTGTTGCAGTCATTGGTGTTCTCCAAGGCTCTCAAGCAATTTGAGACGGCCCCTCCAGGTCAGAATGTCGATAAGGGCGGCAATCCTGGCACTCAAAACGGGTCCAAGGATGCCAATGCGAAGAGCGGGGAGCAACCTGGGAAGCCGAAGGGCAAAGTACCCGAGACTCGGCAGTCGGTGATCAACCACATGAAGCTTGACAGGTATGCCTACTATGATACGGCGTTTGGACAGAGAATTCCATTCTGACACCTCCCAGTGGCCGCGTCACAATCTTCTGCACCTACAACAACAACTTCCCCATGGCCATCTTCAAGCTCATCCTTGCTGGCGGCTTTGCCGTCAGTCTGATGGGGTGGATGCCCGTGCTGTGCGGTCTCGGTGCTGGTTCCCTCATGGTTCCCCTGAGCTCGTTGCTGTCTCGAAGGTACACCTCGTTGCACTTTGGCCTCATGAAGTACCGCGATGGCAAAGCTCATCTCTTGACCGAGGCCCTGCAAGGCATGCGTCAAATCAGATACTCGGCTCTCGAGCAACACTGGGAAAACAAGATTCTGGCATCCCGCAACGAAGAACTCAGGCAATACTGGAGAGTCGCGCTCTGGCAGTGCCTCGTTGTCTTCATCGTCAACCTTGGTCCCCTGTTGCTCGCAAGCGTTACGTTCTTTATTTACGTCTGGCAGAATGGGACGCACATTCGGGCATCTATCATCTTCACGTCCCTGGGCCTGTTTGATCAGCTCGACGAGGCCGTGTCGCTGCTGCCCCTTCTGCAGATGTACTTGCTTGAGGCATGGACCAGCGCCGTGAGGCTGGAGAAGTACTTTAACCAGACAGACAAGGAGCCCGTGTCCGAGCCGGAACACGCCATTGCCCTAGACAATGCCACAGTGGCGTGGCCGAGAATTGAGGATGCCGACGTCCCCCAAGGAGGAGCACAAGAACAACGGGAGGCCCACTCGATGCTCCGAGACGCAACCCTCGATTTCCCCATCGGCAAGTTCAGCGTCATCACAGGCAAGACGGGCTCGGGGAAGAGCCTTTTGCTCGCGGCGCTACTTGGCGAGGTTAAGCTCCTGTCAGGTGCGATTCGCATGCAGCCTCTGCCTGATTTTGACGACAATGCCGAGTTCATCCCCGCGTCCGATTGGATCATCTCCCCGTTGACTGCGTTCGTCTCTCAGACGCCCTGGATCGAAGGAGGTACTGTGAAAGAGAACATCATTTTCGGCCTTCCCTTCGTCGCGGACCGTTACCGCAAGGTTCTGGCGGCCTGCGCTCTCGAGAAAGACATTGAGCTTCTGGTGGATGGCGACGAGACAGAAGTTGGGCCCAAGGGCGTGACTCTCTCCGGCGGGCAGCGTTGGCGCGTAGCCCTCGCTCGCGCTCTCTACTCCCGTGCCGGCATCCTTGTGCTTGATGACGTTCTCAGCGCGGTGGACGCCCATGTCGGCAGGCTGATCGTGGAGGAAGCCCTCACCGGGGAGCTTGCTCAAGGACGGACGCGAATTCTTGCCACGCACCATGCCGAGTTGGTCTTGCCTCATGCCAGCTATCTGGTCCGTCTGAACAGCGGCGAAGTTGAGTCAGCCGAACGCATTACCCCTTCAGTCATGGGGACTGCTGTGGCCTCGGTTTCGTCAACAGAGGCCTCGGAAGACGCCCAGAATGGTCAAGCTGCTCCAGCTGCTCCGAAGAAGGCCAAGAAAGAAGAGGAGCAGAGGGAGACGGGACGTGTCAAGTGGAGAATCTACAAGGCTTATTACAAGGCCAGCGGCGGCGCGCTCCCCTGGCTCGCTGGAGTAGCGATCCTTCTCCTCGGCCACTCCCTCACTGTTGCTCGGACGTGGAGTTTGAAGGAGCTTTCACAGCAGGCAGCATCCGAGACCGTCAACTTCGTATCGCAAACCTCGCAAATGGTCACTTCGCTGGCGTACACCGACCACTTTGTCGCCCAGAAGGTTTCGGGAACTGACCACAGCATCTTCTTCTGTACGTGCTACCCCTACTACCTCCTACCCGCCTCTCCCAGCAGCATGGCTTTGGCAGTTTTTTTGACAATCGCTGACTTTCTCGACCCCCAGGGCTGGGCGCGTACATCATCCTCGAATTTGCCATGCTGCTGGTCCAGATCGTTAGGGTGATCACTTTCTTCTTCGTCGGCTTGACGGCGTCCAAGGAACTTTTCCAGCGAATGACACATGCCATCCTGAGGGCGCCCCTGCGCTGGATAGACACGGTCCCGTCTGGCCGTATCCTGAACCGTTTTACCTCGGACACCTTTGTGGTGGACAGACGACTGTCCAACCAGACCTTCACTTTCATCCGGAATATTCTGTTCCTGGTCGTCATTATCACCACCAGGTATGTCTCCCGTAACGGTCTGAAGATGCCCACCATCACCTAACCCGGTTTTAATAGCTTGTCTGTGTCGGTCTACGTCATCTTCTTTGGCGTCTTCCTCTTCATCCTCTACGTGCGCGTCGCGCGGGAGTACATCAATGCTGCGCGCGAGGTCAAGCGGATCAATTCAGTCTCGCACTCTCCAATCTACGATCAGTTCAGTTCGGTTCTCTCTGGTCTCTCGACCATCCGCGCGTTCAACCGGACCAAGTTCTACATGAACCGCATGTACGGCCTTATCGACAACAGCTCCAAGGCGTCTTGGATGCTGGAGTTGTCGAGCCGTTGGATGGCCTTCCGCATGGGCGTGCTCGGTGCCCTGTTTGTCAGTGTCGTCGCTAACGCCGTGGCGTTCAGTCGGGTCGATGCAGCCTTGGCCGGCTTCAGCTTGGCCTTTGCCTTGCGGTATACTAACGCCTTGACTTCACTTCTCCAGTCCATGACCTCCGTTGAACTGGGTTTCAACGCTTGCGAGCGCGTCTTGGAATACGCGGAAATTGAGACGGAGCCCGAGGGCGGTAAGGACGCCCCGGCTGCGTGGCCAACTGAAGGGAAGATCGAGGTTGATAATTTGACGGTCCGCTATGCTGAGGATCTGCCGCCGGTTCTAAAGAACCTCACCTTCAACGTCGGCGCCGGCGAGCGAATCGGCATTGTCGGCCGGACGGGAGCAGGAAAGTCGACCCTTGCTGCGGTTTTCTTCCGCCTGCTCGATCCTGTCGAGGGCTCCGTCCACGTTGACAATGTGGACATCTCGACGCTCAAGCTCTCCCAGTTGCGGAGCCGTTTGGCCATCATCCCGCAAGACCCTTTCTTGTTCTCGTAAGCAACCGGCTCCTTCTTGTTCTTGCGTTTGATATGGAGAAAATGTTGTGGATGCTAACACGAGAACGTACCAGTGGTACTCTACGCTCGAACCTTGACATGGAGGGCAATCTAGATGACTACGAACTTCTTGAGTCACTGAAGCGTGTCCATCTGATCGAGGCAGACGAAGGCACTGAGCACCCAGCAGTGTACTCTCCTGCCGATACCGTTGTCACCACCGGCTCGGCTGCGGCTCCTCTCCCCACTGTCGATTCCGAGACAGCCACCGAGGCATCCACGGCAGGCGACACCGAACCCACGATTGTCGAGCCCGAACCCGAGCCGGAGCCGCATCGTGCCCAAGGCAGCTCCAACATCTTTACGAACCTCTCGACTCCCATCAGCACCGGCGGCGCCAACCTCTCGCAGGGTCAGCGCCAGCTCGTCTGCCTTGCACGGGCCCTCCTCAAGCGGCCCAAGATTGTCGTGCTGGACGAGGCGACCAGCGCGGTGGACCGCGGTACTGACAGCAACATTCAGGAGTCGCTGCGCAAGGAGTTCGCAGCTGCAGGGTGTACTGTGTTGGTCATTGCGCATCGCCTGTCGACTGTGGCCGACTTTGACCGGCTTTTGGTGCTAGAGAAGGGGCGCGTGGCCGAGATTGGTAGTCCGAGGGAGCTTCTGCTGGCCGGCATGAAGCGGGCGGCGGAGGACGCGCAGAAGGATACTGCAACTCCCAACGGCAGTCAGCCAGCTCGTGGGGGCGATGACGATGAGAGCACCCTCCAGAGCGAGGCCGATGTCGAAGTTGACGGCACCGGGGCCTTCTGGGAGCTGATCCAGAAGAGCGCCGAAAAGGAGAAACTGATGGACATGATTCTGGGTGAGGAGAAGGATACGTTGGTGGAAAGCATCCTGAATGGGAAGGGAGACGAGGAGCTGGATGCGGCTTAAAGAGCTTGGTTCTTGCTCTGGCTGGTGTTTGGCGTTGTCAGGACTAGAGTGTTGCATTGCTCTTGTATGGGATAGACCTGTAGGATACCCCCCAGTGCATCGTGGCTGGCGAACACAGCGTAATCAATGATAATGCAGCAGCTGTCCAACACTAGCACGCGTCCCACCGCGGAATTGCCCATATGAAGGGATAATGATTTTCAGTCCTGAGTGTGCTGCACATCCCTGGCACTTGATGTGAGAGTTGCTCTTGTCCTGCGAGAAGCCGCGTCGTTTTTTGGTGGCTTTCTCAAAGTCAAACGCACAGCTTCACTTTTACTTTGCGCAAATCAAACAGGTCTCATGTTGTTCCCAACACCACAGCTCTTCAAAACTGCCCCTTCCTTTACAC
>Ga0247823_10004507_pt1 | contig 11178 bp, 9 predicted proteins | sample 13C_PalmiticAcid_2_FD_192426 | JGI IMG/M metagenome (GOLD analysis project Ga0247823, IMG submission 192426) | Soil microbial communities from agricultural site in Penn Yan, New York, United States - 13C_PalmiticAcid_Day30 | ecosystem: Environmental > Terrestrial > Soil > Agricultural land...
CTGAAATTCTGAACTTCGGAAACGACATTCTTGCTGGCCATGTGCGCGGCGCGCCCTACAAGGGCGTCTCCTCCATCTCCTATCGCCCGGAGAATCCCACGCCGAACTGGAACCACTTGTTGCGCCGAGCGATGGCCCAGCTGCTCAAGGCTATTCGCGGTGAAACCGACGCGCCGGTACAAACGCTGGCCATACTGGTCTCAAACAATCGAAGCGCTCTGCGCATGTCGAACGCCCTCAACGCCATCGAGCCCAACGTGGGCAAGGTTGTGCGCCACAAGCTGCTATTCGACGAGGCCGAGGCCTTGCTCTCGGCCCGACTCGCGGCGTTTCTTTTGGAACCCAAGGACCTCGCGCGCCTCGAGCTCGATGTGGCGAGCAGCATGGAGTTGATCGCCGCCGCGCGGCGAGCGACGGGCCAAGGCAGGGCGGCGGTCACCAAGCTCTTGGAGCAAGCGGGAAAGATTCGGGCCGGCAAGACCCTCACCATCAACATCGTCAAAGCCTTGCGAGGGCTGATCGTCACGCTGCACATCGACGGCTTCACGGGCGACCCCGCCACTGATTGGCTCACAGTCAAGCATGCGCTGCGGGCCACCGGCCAAGACGAACTGCTGCGCGTGGCCGCCCAGCTCGACTTCCTGGTTGCCTTCCGCCGGGGACATCGAATCTCGGCTGGCCTATCCAATGAGTGGCTGCGCGATGGAGCCTATACCCACGCTCGGTTGGCGCTGGACCAAGCTCTCGCGGAAGAGCAAATTCTTGACGGCGTGGACACCCCTGCGGGCCTACAAGTGATGAATTTCCACAAGGCCAAGGGTAAGCAATTCGACGGCGTCATCATCGTCCGTGAAGCGCGTCGGACTGCCGCTGGCGTCGAGTCCTCTTTCATTTGGCGAGGCGACGACGCGCCGTATCCCAAAAGCAGAAAGGTCTTACGCGTGGGTATTACGAGAGCGCGAACTCATATGCTCATCGTTAATCCTCAGTGGCCGAACTGTCCACTACTCGGTGGTCACAAACTCATTTAGGACGCCTAACAGCAAATACCTGCAACGGCGCTAGAGATTCAAGGCCGGCTTTTCTAGCTGTCTGTGACGCTGGACAATTGGTCGTTCCCAGCGACCATCCACGTCCACCTAATCGATGGCGAGGACGGCCAGCACAACCTGATCTGGTCGCGCAGCAAGGGCGATTGATCATCGCCCGCCTCGGCCGTCTCCCATTGGGGGCACGGACGCACTGCTGGCCGCAGCTTACGGCCGAGAGCACTCCATCACCGCGGCCGCATCGGCGACTTTCCTCAAGAGCCCCATCGAGGCTTTGCTTCTGCACGAAAACCCTCGTCCGTTCGTTAATGGTTCTGCGCATGCCATGCAAATCGCAAATGCTGCCTTCGTGTTTGCGTGATTTCGCGAGAAAGCAGATTTGAGGTTTCCGGCGATGCGGCCTCGGGGGCTTGGGGGTTCTGCACGGATCAACCATGCCGGACGTCACCCGGCATCGCCGGGTCGCGCTGTCGTGCTGCGCATCGAGCCGCTGATGGCGTCTCGCCCCTTCGGCATCCATCGCTGACGCCTTCGCGCGTGCCCGCGCTGCGCGCTTCGCTTGCCAATCCGGCAACGCAGGATGTGACGGTGGGTTGGCTTGCTGTTCCCTTCACCGTATCACGCCGTTCTCGTCGTCAAGGTCTGCGCGCCCTGCCCTGCGGTTGTGCGCTTGCGTCCTGGCGGCCGTCTTCGAACCCTGACCACTGCGCTGCGCCGTGCTGGTGCCGGTCTCGGGCAATCCCGCTCGATTCACGGAGCCGACCATGGCGCACGATCTCTTCTCTTTCGATTCTTCCGTTCTTCTGGTTCGCGATGTCGCGGGCGACTACCGGCCGGCCGATGCCGGCGAGGTGCTGCAGGCCGCGCAGCGGCTGCTGGGGCAACAGTTGCAGGGGCGCGAGGTACTGTCCTCGCCACAGGTGGTGCGCGACTTCCTGCGCGTCAAGCTCGGGGCGCTGGAGCACGAGGTGTTCGCGGTGCTGATGCTCGATGCGCAGAACCGGCTGATCGAGTACGTCGAGCTGTTCCGCGGCACGGTGAGCCAAGCGTCGGTCTATCCGCGGGAGGTTGTCAAGGAATCGCTGGCGCGCAATGCGGCGGCGCTGGTTCTGGTGCACAACCATCCATCGGGAGTCGCTGAACCATCGCGGGCCGATGAACACCTGACACAGACGCTGAAGGCAGCGCTGGCACTGGTGGACGTGCGGGTGCTCGACCACCTGATCGTGGCGGGCAGCGACGTGCTGAGCTTTGCGGAGCGCGGGCTGCTGTGACCAAACGGGGGAGAAAGCCCCCCGCTTCTTTGACGCGTCGCGCGACGTCCCCCCCTGTCTAACCAGCTTGCTTCTGAAACGTCTTCGCTGTGAAGGCAAGCCAGGCGCCGACGAGTCCGACGAAGACCCAAGCCGCGAACCCCTCAGCGCTCTCTGGTATCCACCATGTAGGCCAATCCGGATAGAGCTTTGCAAGCGTGAGTTCCTGATCGATGCCCGCACGATTGAACGCACGCGTGGCGCGGTTGAAGGCGCGTCCCAGTCGCAGTCCCAAGCCTATGGCTCCGCCCGCGGCACTGAACATGGCCCATCCCAGCCACCGAGCAGCGCTCAAGTTTCGCAGCAGCAGAAACATCAACCAATCCATCCCCTGATGCTACAAGACCACACCCAGGTCCGGGCGCCAACGAAGGCTGGCATCAAGAAAGGAGCAAGTTTTCGGCAGTCTCCATTTCTGTCGTGATCACGAGGCGAATGTTGTGTCGATGACGCCTTAGAAAAGATCGCCCTGCGCTGGGGGCGGCTTGGCTGAAGGCGGCGGTTTCGGCAGCTTGGGCGGAGCAGGAGGTTTGGCGACCTTTGGCACACGCGGAACCTTTGGCGCAGGGAAACCGTTGAACGGCCCCGGCCACTGACGGAAGTATTTGGGCGCTTCGGCTAAAGGGCACGACATCCATCCGTCGTACTCGTCCGGCTCCAAAAATACCGGCATCCGCTTCTCTTTGCCAGGCTCGTGGAACTGGCTGTAGAACGGGTGGTCGGCGCAGTTGACGGTGACCATCGAGAAGCTGAATTTCTCCACGCCGTCCTCGAGCCACTGGCTGTAGATGCCAGCGATACCGAACGGCTCGCCGTTTTCTTTTTCAATGCGCCACCGTTCATTGGTGTGGTCGTCGTAGTAGCGCGGCTCGTAGACTGCCTTGGAAGGCACGATGCATCGCAGGCCTTTCCTCCAACTGTCCTTGTAGCTGGGCAACCTGTCGATCGTTTCGTTGCGCGCGTTGTAGGTGTTGCGGCCGTATTTCACTTCACGACGCCATGGCGGCAGCAGCCCGAACCGTCCCGGTTCCGCTGCCCGCGCGCCGTTGACCAGGCGGATGAATGGCGCCAGATCCGTTGGATAAAGCTCGGGCGGCAGCTCATTGGAGAAGTCGCGCTGCACGCCAAAGAATTGCAGCAGCTCATCGCCATCCGTGACAGGGACGTAGTTCGCGCACACGCATCCATCATAGAAGTTGCGTAAAGACGTGCTGATTCCTGCCCATGCGTCGTACGCCGCCGCCCGGCAAAAACATTCATGGTGACGTCCCAAATGGGATGGAAATACGATACTGTATGCCCATCCAGTGTAACTCAGCCCATGAACGCCGCAGCAGTACCCCAATGGCAGGACCCCGAGTCCGTAGAGGCAGCGCCCACGCGCAGGCTTCGGCCCACGGTGGTGTTGGGTGAGATACCGGACGGTGTCTGGAAAGGTAGCGAACTCGGCTCCAAGGTCGCCGAGACCATCCCAACAGGCTGGCCCGCGCTCGATGCCCAACTGCCAGGCGGCGGCTGGCCATGCCGCTCGATCTCGGAGGTCTTGGCGCCGCAGCCCGCCGTCATCGAGTGGCGGCTTCTGGGCGGCGCGATGCGCCACGTCGTCACCAATGGCGGCCAACTGGTCCTGGTAGGACCGCCCAAGCATCCTCACCTGCCGGGCCTCATGCACGACGGAGCCGATGCCCGCCAGCTGATCTGGGTGCAGGCCGAGACGCCGGCTGAACGCTTGTGGGTGACCGAGCAGATGATCAAGTCCGATGCCGCCGGCGTGATCGTGGCTTGGCTGCCGCAGGCACGCCAGGAGCAGATACGTCGCCTGCAGGTGTGCGCGCTCGCCTGCCAGGCGCCGGTTTTTCTTTGCAGGCCCGAAGCCGCGCGACACGAGTCCTCTGCCGCACCGCTGCGCGTGCACGCGACCTATCACCTGGATTGGGAACTGAAGGTCGAGATCTTCAAGCGGCGCGGGCCGGCCCTGGAGACGGAACTGCGGTTGCCGTCCATACCGGGTGGCTTGGCGTCCATCCTGACGCCCCGGCTGCTGGAACCTAGCCGCCTTTTCAAACGCATGGAGACCGTCGATGCTGTGGGCAGCTCTGCTCCCCGACGTCGATCCGTCCAGCCGCTTGCCGTCCACTGATGTCCTCAACGGCACAGCGACATGGGCACTCCAATACACCCCCCGCGTCGCTGTCATTGAAGCATCGGCGGTCGCGCTTGAGCTGTCGGCCAGCACACGTTTGTTCGGTGGCAAGCGCCAGCTGGTCGAGCGCATCCGCAATCAAGCGGCCGAACTGGACCTGACCGCGCCCAGTTGGGCGCCTACCAGCCTGGCGGCGCTGGCGCTGGCGCGCGCCGGCCAAACCAATGGCTTCAGCAAGCCTCTCGACCAAGTGCTGGATGCTTTGCCGCTTGACACCCTCACTGCGGCGAAAGTCCACGATGCAACGCTTTCGAGATTGGGCTGCCGCACGCTCGGCGATGTCCGCGCCTTGCCGCGCGGCGGACTCTCAAGGCGGTTCGACGCGCAGCTGCTGACAGCGCTTGACCAGGCCTACGGACTGCGACCGGAAAGCCATGCGTGGGTGCAGTTGCCCGACCGCTTCGCGCAGCGCCTGGAACTCATGTCCCGAGTGGAGATGGCGCCGGCATTGCTCTTCGGTGCGCGCAGGCTCCTGCTGCAGATGTGCGGCTGGCTTGCCGCGCGCAGGAGCGGAACAACCGCGTTCACCTTGCGTTGGTGCCATGACGTGATGCGGTCCAAGACCGCCGGCGACGGTGGCGAATTGACCATCCGGACGGCAGAAGCCACGCGAAACATCGAACACCTGAGCCGCCTACTTGCTGAGCACCTGGCCAAGGTGGAATTGAAGGCGCCCGTGGGCGATCTGGAACTTGTCGCCGACGATGTGCGAGCGCTGGAGGAGACCAGTTCCTCGCTGCTCCCCGATCCTGTCCAGAGTGGCGAGTCGCTGGCGCTGGTGATGGAGCGCGTCGCTGCAAGACTGGGTCCGCAGCGGGTATTGCGCCCGGTCCTTGCGGCCGATCACCGCATGGAGTGGATGGTCCATTGGAGGCCGGCCGCAGAACCGCCTCCGCGCAAGAGTGCGCCGATCAGCGGCCTTCCGCAGCCTGCCTTCATGTTGCCGCAGCCATTGAAGCTCGCCGCGAGGGGCGATCGCCCGCTCTACCAGGGGCCGCTGATGCTCCTGTCAGGTCCGCACCGGGTGGAAGGCGGCTGGTGGCATCGCCTGCCTGACGACAGCGGGGAGCAGCGGTCGCAAACGGTCATTCGCGACTACTGGGTCGCACTGAGCGAACACGCCGGCGTGCTGTGGATCTTCCACACGCGTCTGGACAACGACCGCAGCGCCTGGTTTCTCCAGGGCGTCTTCGCGTGACCGGGCATCGCCATGATCGTCCCGCAGTACGCCGAGCTTTGGTGCCTCTCCAATTTCTCCTTCTTGCGGGGCGCAAGCCGCCCTGAGGAATTGGTGGAGCGCGCACACGCGCTGGGTTACTCGGCTCTCGCCATCACCGACGAGTGCTCGATGGCCGGCGTGGTACGCGCGCACGTGGCGGCCAAGGAGGTCGGCCTGAAGCTGCTGCTTGGCTCGCAGTTCGAAGTTCAAGGCGCAGATCCCTTCACGCTCATTGCAATTGCCCGGAATCTCAATGGCTACGGCAACCTGTGCGAGTTCATCACGGGCCTGCGTCGCAACGCAGAGAAGGGCACTTACGAGCTGAGCTTCGAGTATCTGACTGCCGGGATGCTGGAGGACTGCCTGGTCCTGATGGCGCCACAGCGTGGCAGCACCCCTAAGCAACTGGCTGCCCTGGCCGGTTGGTTGGCAGGCGCCTTCGCCGGCCGCTGCTGGATGGCCGCCTTGCGCGAGCGCGTTCTCGGCGACGAAATGTGGATCTACCGGCTGCGGGAGGCGGCCAAAGCCGCTGGCGTGCCCTTGGTGGCCGCCGGCGATGTGCACATGCATGTGCGATCCCGCAAACCGCTGCAGGACGTGTTGACGGCCACGCGCGTGAGCAAGCCCCTGACTGATTGCGGCCATGAACTGCAGCCCAATGCAGAGCGGCACCTGCGCACGCGGCTGCGCCTCGCGCAGCTCTATGGGTCGGACCTGCTGACGGAGACGCTCAACGTCGCCAATCGGTGCGACTTCTCCCTGGAGGAGCTGCGCTACCAATATCCCGACGAGGTCGTGCCGGCCGGAGAGACGCCGCCTTCCTATCTGCGGCGGATCACTTACGAGGGCGCGGGACGGCGGTGGCCGCAAGGCGTTCCGGCCAAGGTGCAAACGCAGATCGAGCACGAGCTCGCGCTCATCGGGGAACTGCGTTACGACCACTACTTCCTCACTGTCTATGACATCGTTCGGTTCGCGCGCTCCCGTCACATCCTGTGTCAGGGCCGCGGCTCGGCGGCCAACTCGGTCGTCTGCTACTGCCTGGGCGTGACCGAGGTGGACCCGGCGCGCATGAGCGTGCTGTTCGAGCGCTTCATCAGCAAGGAGCGCAACGAACCGCCGGACATCGACATCGACTTCGAGCACGAGCGCCGTGAGGAAGTGATGCAGTACCTGTACCAGAAGTACGGACGCGACCGGGCGGCACTGACGGCAACCGTCATCAGCTATCGGCCCAAGTCGGCGATTCGCGATGTGGGCAAGGCGCTGGGCTTTGACTTGGCCACCGTGGACGCGTTGGCCAAAGGGCACCAGTGGTGGGACGGCGGCCAAGTGCGGGGCGAGAGCTTCGCCGAGGCCGGCCTGTGTGCCGACGACCTGCAAGTGCAGCAATTGATTTCACTGACGCAGCAGATGATGGGGTTTCCGCGCCATCTCTCGCAGCACGTCGGTGGCTTCGTGCTCACGCGTGGTCCGCTGTGTCGCATGGTGCCGATCGAGAACGCGTCCATGGTCGACCGCACCGTCATCGAATGGGACAAGGACGACCTGGACGCGATGGGTCTGCTCAAGGTCGATTGCTTGGCGCTGGGCATGCTCACCGCGATCCGCAAGTCGTTGGAGTTCATCGGCTTGCGCAAGGGCTACCGGTTCGAGATGCAGGACATTCCGGCCGAGGATGAGCCCACTTACGACATGATCTGCAAGGCTGACACCGTCGGCGTGTTCCAGATCGAAAGCCGCGCCCAGCAGGGCATGCTGCCCCGGCTAAAACCGCGGTGCTTCTACGATTTGGTGATCGAGGTGGCCATCGTCCGGCCCGGTCCCATCCAGGGCGGAATGGTCCACCCGTACCTGAATCGGCGCCAGGGCAAGGAGCCCGTTACCTATCCGAGCGAGGCATTGAAGGAGGCGCTGGGCCGAACGCTCGGCGTTCCCGTTTTCCAGGAGCAGGTGATGCAGATCTCAATCCTCGCTGCGGGCTTCACGCCCGGCGAGGCTGACGGCTTGCGCCGCTCCATGGCCGCGTGGAAGCGCAAGGGCGGTCTCGAAAAGTACTACGACAAGATCGTGACTGGCATGACTTCGCGCGGCTATGAGGAGTCGTTCGCCAAAAACATCTTTGAGCAGATCAAGGGATTCAGTGAATACGGATTTCCGGAAAGCCACGCAGCGAGTTTCGCGTTGCTGGTGTACGCGAGTTGCTGGATCAAGTGCCATCATCCGGCGGAGTTTCTGGCTGCCATGCTCAATAGCCAGCCGCTTGGTTTCTATTCGCCCTCGCAGCTGGTCCAAGACGCGAAGCGCCACCAGGTGGAGGTGCGGCCTGTGGACGTGATGTGCAGTGACGTGGACTGCACCTTGGAAGACTTGCCGCATGTGCCTGCGGTCCGGCTGGGTCTGCGCCTGATCGACAAGCTCAAAGCGGAGTCGGCCGAGCGCATCGTGGCCGCGCGCCGAACCGCTCCGTTCGACAGCGCCGATGATCTGGCGCGGCGCGCGGGCCTGGAACAGCATGAGATGAAGTTGCTCGCGGCCGCCGACGCGCTCATGAGCTTGTCAGGCCATCGGCGGCAACAGGTGTGGGACGCAGCGGCCTTGCGACCCGCTCCGGCGCTGCTGCGCGACGCGCCGGTGGATGAGGACTATCTGGAGCTTCCAGCCGCCCCTGAAGGCGAGGAGATCGTCTGGGACTACGCCTCGCTGGGACTGACGCTGCGCCGGCATCCGCTGGCCCTGTTGCGGCCGCTTCTGTCGGCACGCGGCCTGCAGACGGCGGCGGATTTGAGAGACTTGCCGAATGGGCGACACGTGCACTACTGCGGCATCGTCACGCTGCGCCAGCAGCCGGAGACTGCCAATGGCACGATCTTCGTGTCGCTGGAGGACGAGACCGGCGTGGTGCAGGTCATCTGCTGGAAAAGCCTGCGCGAGCGTCAGCGCAATGAGTTACTGCGTTCGCGGCTGCTAGCGGTCAAAGGCGTTTGGCAGCGCGAGGGCGAGGTCCGTAATCTGATCGCAGGCCACCTGGAGGACCTCACTCCTTTGCTCGGGCGCCTTGCCGCGTCCGCGCAAAGCCGGGACTTTAAGTGACTATCGGGTCCACTCTGAGCGAAACATCAGATCGGGTGCCCGCCCTCCGCAGGGAGCGCGCGAAGCTTTTCCAGAATATTCACGATGTGTTTCGGGTACTCGCCGTTGAAGTACTCAAACATCAGTGGATTGGCCGCGAAGAAGTGCGACGAGAGTTCGACCCAGTCGTCGGCATTGATTGACCCATTCAGCTTGAATACCTTCTTCGACAACGGCTTAACGTGCTGCGAATTTTTGTAGGGCATGTTGAAGTCGCTGTCCCTTCTCGCGTGGTATTCCGCTGCGGTCAGATACTGCACCGCACCGTCAAAGTGGCGGAAGGCGCCGCTTCGCATGTCGAACTCCGCATGCAGGTACCGGGCCGGATGGTATTGACTTCCGCTCAGTGAAATCTTGACATCCTCGGCCTTGAGTTCCAGCGCCTGGAACGTCTTGATGCCATCGGATTGCGCCCACTTGACGTCCACACAGTAGGCGCTCGAAAAGAACATCTCCAGGCGTGTCTCGCTCAAATCAGCTGGCGGCTTGAGCTTCACATTGCCAGGCGCGATCAGCGCAATGTCCTTGTTGAAGGGCGGTCCATACCAGGTGTCGGCCTCCGCATACCCGAGGCCATCCAGATCGACCCGAACTCTGTCCTCGTCGAGCGCGATCGACTTCTCAATGCCGGCGGCATTGAACGCCCAAAACAGGTCGACGAATCTGGGCGCCCAGTTATTTCTGGGGTACATCTGCCTGCGAAAACTGGGATGCGCCATCGCGATGAAGTTAGGGCCTTCGAAACATCCCTCGAAGTTGCTAGGCCGGAAGGATTGGGTGAGCTCGTCCCAGCTGAAAAGTCCATCCCGCCCGTTGGGCTTGACATCCAAGAGTGACCGCAATAGCCCAGGCGCCGACGCCGTCACCCCCAGAGGAGGCGAGTACTGGAATGAGGAATCTGGCAGCTGGATACCCCGCACATTGGCATACGCTTTGAACTCTTCAATGCGGGCCGACGCCCTGCTCAGTTCCTCCTGCTCCATCGCCCGCATCCGCTGGTGGTGCTGGGCAAGCATCTCCTGATAGTCCAGGTCTGTCATCCAAGCCTCCCGAATTGCTCTGACACGTGGCTTCAAGTAGCAGGACTGGTTGCTGGCTTGAGATTTGCGGCGATGCTCAATTGAAAGTGAACGCCTTGTCGCCCACGGTGACCACCGTTTTACTCCCGGCTGCTATGAGTTCTGTGACCAGATTGCCCGGCATCTTCGAAGAAGTCGGAATGAGAGCAGCGTAGACGTCAACACCCCCGTAAAGACTGAGTCGATAGGCAATCAATCCAAATTGGTCAGCAGGAAACCGCTGATAGTAAAACACCTCTGGATTGCTGCCCGAACGAGGCATCGAATCCGCCTCATGCTGGTACCGCGCTTCGATCAGTTTTTGCCATGTTTGGGCGTGGCCCGGTTCGTGTTTTACGAATCCGGGTATCACCCTCACTTCACCCTCAAAGCGGCGCCCGAAGTCGTGGAAGTACAGTCCGCGGAGTACATGCTCAAAGCACTTGTACAGCCTTGAAAGATCGGGCGTCCCCCAAATCACGTCGAGAAACTGGTTTCCGTCGGTCACGAGGCGCTCGATTCGCTTCGGCTTGAGCACCGAGCTGTTCAGTACTCGGTACGAGCTGCGTCTCAAGGCTCGATCAACCTTGCCGGTCCAGTGCCGGTAGCCGATTGAATTGTTCCCGACGATTCCGGCTAGGCTCATCATCAGGAATTCATCGTCACTAGATTTCCCAGAGTTGTGTGCGGCACACGAAGGAACTGTGATCAGATCCTTGCGCAGGTTCAGTCCACCAACGTCCTTCGAATCTGGGAACAAGCACTTAGGCGGAACGTGCTCACGCGACATCGCAAGCGCGGAGCACATATAGCAAGTTTCGTCGAGCTGCAAATTGTTCGCCAAGATGGCGAAATTATCCAGCAGGTCTAGCGCAACGCCTCAAGCCGCTCGTTCGCCTCGGCGTTGCCCTTGTCCTTGCCCGTTTTGCGCACGGGCCCTCCGGGGGAATGGCTGAAGCCAATCCCCGCCGCGCAGGCTTGGCGCCCCTCGATACCGCCGACCAGGCAGCGCCTGATCGGCCAGCACACGTTGCCGCTGCGCGCTGCGCGCTTGTTCATCCCCAGCTAGGCGTGCCTGCGGCACGCGGGGGCGCTCGCCGCGCGGCCGTGGGTTCGTCGCTCCCCGGCCGTTGGCCGGGTTTCCGTCTTTCCCTCCTTCATCGCTGATCCCGCGACCGTAGCCGTCGGGGCCTGGCCGTCAAGG
>Ga0247823_10004508_pt1 | contig 11177 bp, 4 predicted proteins | sample 13C_PalmiticAcid_2_FD_192426 | JGI IMG/M metagenome (GOLD analysis project Ga0247823, IMG submission 192426) | Soil microbial communities from agricultural site in Penn Yan, New York, United States - 13C_PalmiticAcid_Day30 | ecosystem: Environmental > Terrestrial > Soil > Agricultural land...
TTTCATCTTGCTGCGTCAGGCGCCTCTGTACGCGAACAATCCCGCTGCTAGCGCACCATATGCCGATGCGCAACGCGCGCTATCGCGCAGATCCTCGTGCGTGGCGACTCATGGCCTGGGTGGAGATCGCCCGACTAGATTCTGGCTTGGCTTCGCCCGCGCTTCGTGTCTTCGAGAAGCATGGACATGGGCGCAGGTGACCGTCCCATCCCCCCGATTCACTTGATACTTCCCAGCCTGCCCACCGGCTTCGGGGGCGGGCCTATGGCTATTGCAGTCAGACCCAGGAAGACCAGTTCGGCCCAACGGGACGACGCGAAGCCGACTAGGGAGCTCCGTCCTTCACAAACCTTCCTTTCTCTAGAGAAGAGTCATCTGTCAGCTCAAGTATCTCTTCAGTCAGAAGGTCCCACATGCGGTCCAACGGCATAGGCAAGGCCCTTGTCGGAATCCTGAAGTGATGAGAAAAAACCAGGAGCAGGTGTTCCTTCCAAGCGAAGGATGAGTGGGCATGTAGGCCCATAAGACTCAGTAGTTCATCCGGCCCCTTTGCCTTGATGAAGCCTGCGATAGGGGCATCGACCCTTTCGGTCCCGATGCCACGCCTTGCTTCCGCGATGCACTTGTCTACAGCCTTTCTGCTCGCCGGGTGCTTCCGCAAGATGACTCCGCAGTGGAACGCTGAAAGAACAAATACATCGGTATAGGAGTACTCAACCTCTAGCTCTCCATTAACATCCTTGAAGCGCATGAGGATGACGCCACCTTCGCTTCCCTCACCCGCGGGAGAGCCCCCAAATCCAAGCTGCTCTCCTAGATGCCAACCAGGCCTTAGGATCTTCTTGTGAATCTCCCAGGAGGCTGTGGAAGCCGAAGCCGAGACTGATTTGACTTGGATCTTCCGCAGACTGTCTTGATCATCGAAGATGACGTCGAAGCCATCTCGATCTACGTCGTCAAAGTAGGAGTTGAGGTAGTAACCTCTCCTGGCAGCCGCCAGCTTTAAGTCGTAGGAGAGCTTGCTCATCAGAATTGCTTCGCGTGCATGCGAGTGATTTGGCTCGTCCAAGAACGCCTCAAGCTCTGTCTTCTTATTTCCCATGTCCAATCCCACAAGGTTGCCTGCTTCCAGCATGCCCTTACTCGACCTCAATCGCTGGGTACGAGACGCCACCAAAACACCTGGCCGGGTGTCGATTCTGGGGGGAGCCTCTCTTCCAGCCCCAAGGAGACCAACACTAGCTTGATCGTCCAACTCAACCAGGGCGAGCTGGGTGTAAAGTAAAAAGGGGGGAGATTTCCGGCTAAGGGATAGCAGGAGCCTAAGATGGGGCGTCGCAAGGGAAATGGGGGCGGTATCGGCGCATTGTTGCTGGGCGCCTTGGTGGTCATTCTGTTGATCCCCAAAGAGGTCTGGATTGCGCTGTTCTGGGTTGCCGTAGTGTCCCTTTTGGGTTGGGTTGGCTGGCGCCTGTTCCGCCACTGGCAGTCAGTCAAGCACGCCTCGGTATTGCCTCCTCCACCCGAGGACCCGGGTAAGACCCTAGCGGAAATCCTGAGTGAGTCATCGGCAGCTAGTCCCGCGGCGACACGGCACGTGGTTGGACCTGTCCCCGTCCCGCAGACTTCTGCTCCGCCTCCCCCCTCGAAGCTGGCAATTACGCCGCAAGCTGCCGAGCCCCGCCGGCCCGTCCCAGCGCACGAGCCCGTCCCCATCCGGACGACTTCACGGTCTGGCGATTGGGCCGACAATCGGGACACACTTGCCGCAGCTAACCGTGCACACACAGACGAACTCCGCGCCAAGATTGCCGCGAGTGAAGCAAATCACAAGTCCCGGACGACTCAGCCTCTAGGAGAATTCGTACAGTCGCCCATCGTTGACGATCCAACGCTGGATGCTGCACCTAGCGTGAGCTTGCAGCAAGCATCCTGGGAGATTGAACGAGATCATGTTGCCAGCGAAAATCGCCAACGCACCGAGAAGCTGCGAGCGAAGTTTCCAGATGTCCGCACCGTGTCGGAGGAATCAGTAAGACCTTCGCCCGTGCCCAAGCCGGACGAAGGAGCCCGAAAGGCATTGGAGCCAGCCGGCTTTGTTCCGCCGGTGACGCAGGCACCCTCCCCTCCTCCCCTGCCCTCAAGACCCGTTGAGCCGCCACCGACCAGAAGCCATATCGCGGACCCTGTCGCTCCAGCCGCAGTTCCTTCCAGCCGTCCTGTTCCTGTGCAAGATCCCGTCCCGGTCCGCACGACCTCACCGTTGCGTGCACTGGTCGATCTGGCCAGCCCCATCCGGCAGCCGGTGCCGCCACGCTGGGTACCTTTTGGCGAGACGGTTTCCATCCGTGGACAAGAAGTTGCCGGTGGCGGCTTCTACCTTGGCACACCGCGTAGCTACCAAGATAGCCGCTTGGCCGCGATTGATCCGACCCTACCCTTTTCGGGATTGGCAGATTGGCGTGGTGAAGGACTGGGTTACTGGCCAAGGTATGCCGCGCTCAATGATCGCGAGCGTGGGACCTTCCTGGCATTTCTGAACTCAGAGCGCCGAGCAGCTACCGTCGGGATCGGCTACGTGTTCCTGTACTTCTACGGTCTTGAGTACCGTCTGCTGCGCGGACTGGCCGCCGGCGAGGATGGACGAGCTGAAGGCCTGCAAATCCTGGAAGAAGTGGCGCGCCTGCAACTGCACTATGGCAGCCAAAGTTCATTCGGTCCTTACAGCCAGAAACTCTTGGCAGTGGGACGCTTCAAGTTAGGAGTGCCTGATGAGGTCACGGACCCGACCAACGACTGGGGTTTGGCCCAACACATCCAAGCAGCCCAAATGGTCGCGCGCCACCAGGCGCTGAGTACGGATCTGGCCTTCGCTTGGGCTCAGGCACTGACCGATGAGGCACGGTCCACTACGTGGGATGTCGTCCGGCCGGAAATCAAAACCCGCTTTGGCCAACTGTATGCAAAGCGCTTCGGTGAGGGGCTTGTCGTCAAGCCTGGGCGCTCCAGACTCATCCTCAGCTATCGCTGGGCGGGTCCGGAAATAGGCATGGAGACCATCCAGACGGACCTGCCGGATATCACCCGTAGCCAGGCTCCGATCCGTCCTCTCGTTGCGCTCGTTCAACAGGCCATGGGTGAGCTGGAGGCGCTGCGCCGGGTGCGACGTAGCAAGAGCGGCACGCCGATGGCGGAACTGGCGGCCATGCCCGATGCGCTGCGTGGTAGCCAGGTTCCCGCCACGTTCCGCGCCTTGGCATCAGAACTGGAAGGCCTGTTGGCGGACCAGCCCGTTGTCTGCCTTGCAACCTCGCGATTGATTGCTGGTTGCGGCATGGGCGCACCCGAACGACTGGGCAAGCGGGAAGCAACGTCCCTGATCCAGGCATTGGAGGCCTTGGGCTTTGCTATCGAGCCGGATGTGCGCTTTCACGGGCATCCGCCTGCGCTCGATGGACAGGTGGTGGTGTTCCGCCTACCGGAACATGCTGCGCGTACTCCCAGTGCAGCCTATGCCGCCGCATTGTTGATGCTTCAGGCCGCCCTCGCGGTGGCTGGACAAGGCAGCGAGATCATCCAGTCCGAACTTGATGTGGCGGTAGCGGCCATCGAGCGTCAGTTCGCGCTGCCGGAGAGCGAGCGGCGGCGCATCGAAGCCCACCTGCGGTGGCTGCAGCTCAACCCCATCACGTTGGCACGCCTTGAGAATCGAGTGCGTCTGCTGCCGGCATCTGAGCGCGAAGCTTTCGCGGGCGTGCTACTGGAGATCGCGGCCGCTGATGGTCATGTCACCCCGGCCGAGGTGCGTGTGATCGAGCGCTTCTACCGGGCACTGGAGTTGGATCCTGCGCGGGTGCCAGCCGACCTTCACCATGCCAGTGTCGGCGGTCGTCCCAAGGCCAGCACAGGCGCTACCCTCAATGCCGATGTGATTGCCCAGAAGCTGGCAGAAACAGGACGAGTGCAATCAGTGCTGGCGCAGATCTTCAATGAGGCAGAAACACCGATGGCCGCGAGTGCACCCTCGCCCATACCGCCGGCGGCTCAAGCAGCAAGTCCTACACCTACCCCGTCCCAGCCGCAGGAGCTGTCGATCCCGGGCCTGGACGCAGAGCACATGGCGCTTCTGCAGCACTTGTTGGGCGCGCCCGAAGACCAATGGTCCAGAAGTGACTTCGAAGCTGCGTGTGAGAGCCTGGATCTGTTGCCCGATGGCGCTGCGGAGATGCTCAACGAAGCGGCTTTCACGGTCGCTGGCGAGCCACTGTTGGACGGAGACGATCCGATGTACGTGAACGACTATGCGCGCGAGCAAATCGTGCAAATCCTGACCGATGAGAAGCCAAGCCCATGACAACTGCTGTCCGAATCCCACCCCGTGATCGCGATGCCGTGCTCCAGGCGCTACGCGCCGGCGTAGTGCCGCGCCGCGGCCTGCAATATATCCAGGTTGGTCGCGCTCGCGAGGTCGAGGCGTTGATCAAGGATATCGACCGCATCAATGCTGCGGGCAGTGCGATTCGCTTTGTGATCGGTGGCTTTGGCGCGGGCAAGACCTTCTTCCTGAGCCTGATACGCGCGGTGGCCCTTGAGAAGGGATTGATCACGATGACCGCGGACCTGAACCCCGATCGCCGCTTGTACGGCAGTGGCGGCCAAGCCCGGTCCCTGTACAGCGAACTCACCCGCAACATCGCCACGCGGACCAAGCCTGAAGGCGGTGCCATGGCCAGCGTCGTGGAGCGTTTCATTACCACCGCGCTGCAGCAGTCCAAGAGTACCGGCGAGTCGGCGGAATCGGTGATCCAGCAGCATCTGCAGTCGTTGACCGAATTGGTGGGTGGCTACGACTTTGCCCAGGTCATTGAGTGCTATTGGCGCGGACATGATCAAGGCAACGAGCAGCTCAAGGCCGATGCGGTCCGATGGCTGCGCGGGGAGTTCACCACCAAAACCGATGCACGCCAGGCCTTGGGCGTTCGCACCATCATCGAGGATGACCAGGTCTATGACGGGATCAAGCTGCTGGCCCGGTTTATCCGACTGGCCGGCTACGGCGGCCTGCTCGTCTGCCTGGATGAGCTGGTAAACCTTTACAAGCTGCCCCACGCAACGGCGCGCAACACCAACTACGAGCAGATCCTGCGCATCCTCAATGACACACTGCAGGGCAGCAGCGAGGGCCTGGGTTTCGTCTTCGGCGGTACGCCAGAGACCTTGCTGGATGCGCGCCGCGGTCTGTACAGCTATCAGGCCCTGCAGTCCCGGCTATCTGAGAATGCTTTCGCCGCCCAGCAGGGACTGCAGGATTTCGGCGGCCCGGTGATCCGGTTGGCCAACCTGACGCCGGAGGATCTCTACGTGCTGCTGACCAAGCTGCGGCATCTGCACGCCAGCGGAGACGCTGCCCAGTACGCCCTGCCCGATGCCGCCTTGCCGGCGTTCCTGACCCACTGCAATCAGCGAATCGGCGCGGCTTACTTTCAGACCCCGCGCAATACGGTGCGCGCGTTCCTGGACCTGTTGAGCGTGCTGGAACAACACGCTGATCTGGACTGGAACCATCTGATCGAGGAGTTGGATGTGGGTCTGGAGGTTAATACCGATCGCGATACCGAAGACGATGGCGCCAGCCCTGGCCAGGCACGGGCTACCGATTCTGACGATGAGCTCTCATCGTTCCGGCTCTGAGCCTGCGATGGATCCGTTCGAGCTCCTGCATCCGGGCATCCAGCGCTGGGTGTGGCAACAGGGGTGGCCTGCACTGCGGCGGATCCAGGCACAGGCCATTCCCTTGGTACTGGACCGGCAGAGCGATGTCGTCATTTCGGCGCCGACGGCTGGCGGTAAGACCGAGGCGGCCTTCCTGCCGATCATGACGGACCTTGCCCAGTTCGAGGGTCCTGGACTGCGCTGCCTTTGCGTCTCCCCCCTGCGTGCCCTGATCAATGATCAGACCCGTCGCCTGACCTCGATGGCCGAAGCAGTCGATCTGCGTGTGCAACCTTGGCATGGCGACGTGTCCGCCGGGCGTGCCAGTTTCTGGAAGCGCCCGGCCAATATCCTGATCACTACGCCGGAAAGCCTGGAAGCATTGCTGATGCGCCGTGGTGCCCAGTTCGGCGGCCTGCTCGGTGAGCTGCGCTACCTAGTGGTGGACGAACTTCATGCGTTCTTTGGCAGCGAGCGCGGCGCACAGCTGCGCTCATTGCTCCAGCGGGTCGAGCGCCTGGTACCACATCCCCTGCCCCGCGTTGCGTTGTCAGCAACCTTGGGGGAGCCAGCGCGCGCAGGCGCCTTCCTGCGCCCACGCGGTGGCTTTCCCAGCCAGGTGCTGACCTCGGAATCCGATGGCGGCGAGGTACGCCTGCAGGTGCGTGCGATACAGCAGCACAGGGACCAGCAGGACGACCAGATCCCGACGATGGAGGCCGCTGGTTATACGGTAGAGCAGCTCCTGGCGCAGATCGCCCGGCAACCGGTGGACGAGCACGTGCCCCTTCCGGCGCCCCCCGAAACGTTTGAAGAGCTGGAAGACAGCGAGCAGGCCCCGGCCGACCGGTACACGACCGCCCTGAACGAAATCTCGAACCACTTGTTCGAGCGCCTGCGGGGCGAGAGTCACCTGGTCTTCGCCAATGCACGGGCCCAGGTGGAAATCGTCGCGGACCAGTTGCGCGAACGGGCAGAGGCCAAGGCGCTGTCCAACGAGTTTTTCCCGCACCACGGCGCGCTTTCGCGCGAGCTGCGCCTGAGCGTGGAAGAGCGACTGCGCGATGGCAAGCTCCCTACGACGGCGGTATGTACTTCCACCCTGGAAATGGGCGTGGACCTAGGCGATGTCGTGTCGATAGCCCAGATCGGCCCCGCCCCGTCGGTGGCTGCGCTCAAACAGCGCATTGGCCGCTCCGGACGCCGTCCGGGTCAGCCCCAGATCCTGCGGCAATACGTTGTCCTACCCGCACTGTCCTCGCGCAGCCATGCGGTGGACTGGCTGCGCCTGCCGTTGCTGCAGGCCATCGCCGCCATCGAGCTGATGCTGGCTGGTCGATTCGAGCCGCCGAAGCAGGGCGACCTGCACCTGTCGACGTTGGTCCAACAGATCCTGTCCTTCATTTCCCAGAGCGGTGGTGGCTGCTCGGCCGCCGAGTTGTATCGTGAGCTATGCCAGCGAGGGGCCTTCTCGAACATCGATCAGCCCACGTTCGCCGACGTGTTGCGTTCCCTGGGTAGTGCCCAGCTCATCGAGCAGGTCGACGATGGGAGCCTGTTGCCGGGAGCTGTCGGTGAGCGGCTGATGGAGCACTTCAGCTTCTATGCCACCTTCTTCACTCCTGAGGAGTACCAGCTGCTATGCAATGGCAAACGGCTGGGCACCTTACCGGTGATCGAACCACTGGTGCCTGGACATCTGATGCTTTTTGCCGGCCGGCGCTGGCGCATTCTGGAGGTCGATACACAAGCTCGCGTTGTGCTGCTCGCACCCGCCAAAGGCGGCAAGCCACCTACTTTTGGTGGAGGCGGTCTGGCAGTGCACGGCATTGTTCACGAGCGGATGCGTGAGCTTCTGGAGCGGTCCTCAATACCGGTCTACCTGGATGCGGTGGCCCAACAGGGGCTGTTGGATGCTCGCGAGGCCTACAGCCTGTTCGGCTTTGCCCAGAGTCCTCTCATCGCCTCCGGCGATGCAGTCCATCTGGCCCATTGGGCCGGCGACCGCGTTGGCGTGACGATCGCACTGTGGTTTCAATGGCTGGAGATCGAGACCGTCAATGCGGGGCCCTTTGTCGAAATCAACGGCGTGTCTGAAGTAGACGTACCGCGCGTTCTCGATGCCGCCCTTCAGCGTGTCCCGGCCGACACGATGATTCTGGCGGCAGCAAAAGAAGGCTTGGAGCGCAACAAATTCGATCATTTCCTGCAGCCCGAGCTGCTGGTCAAGGGCTATGCGGCTTCCGAGCTCGACCTGGAGGGCGCACTGGAGGTAGTCACGCAGTGGCACGGCGCTATAGTGCCTGGATCTCCCCACGCGAAATGATCCCTCAGCGCACTCACCAGATCCGGGGGCACTGAGCATGGCGACCGCTAGCCATGCTCAATGCTTGTAGGCCAGAATTCTGTCGATCCCATGGACGTGGATAACGAAGGATGGCGACTGAAGTTCGACCTTATCTGAAGCTGAGAGTGGCGGAGCTGGAGGCGGTCTTTGAGGCTTCGGCTTCAGATCCGGATATCTGCCGGGACCTGATCGCTGAGCTTTGTCATCGCAAGACAGACAGGGCTGTCGCCCTGCTCGCGCGCGTGTCGATGGCAACCCATGAGACGGTCGCTGCACCTGCGCCGCCGCGCGATACTTCCGGGCAGAAAACCCGTCCCCTTCCAGCTCCCCAGCAGCCCAGCGAGCGACCAGCGGCTCCCGAGACCACATCAGCTGTTCCGCCAATTCAACGCGCGCCAGCACGTCCCGCACCGCCGGTAACGAATTCACCCGGTGCAATCCTGTCGGCTTGGACGGCGCTGGAAGCACTGTCTCCGCAAACCTATCGGGAACCGGCTGATCTGGCCAACGGAGACAGATACAACGTCGCGCCACTTGATGCCGGGACGCTGCCCTGGGAGCGTGGCGAGCGATCGCGACCGAACTATCAACTCTATTACCAGATTGTCCTTGGCAGCATTCGCGTGGATCGCGCTACGGATGAGCTGATCAAAGCCTTCGGCCAGGACGAGGAGTCGACCAACAAGGCCCGAGAACGTGCGGCTCTGGCCGCGGTACTTATCGACCGCCAGGGCATGCTGGTACAGGACAATGCCGTAGCGGTATCGAGCTTCGGCTGGGCGCTGCCCATTGCGCTGTCCGGCGATCTAAACAGCCTGGGCGGTTGGCCGGATGCCGAGCGCACCCTGTTGGAGGGACTGACCAAGCAATTGGCACGTGTCAAGGATTCGGAGTCCGCCCGCCCACTGGACTTGGCCACCATCAACAAGGCATTCCATTGGCTGGTCCAGACACTGGGACTGCCGCCGGATCTCTATGAGTCGCCACAGTTCGCTGTGCGCGTGTACCACTATTACAAGTCGAAGAACCCTCCCGAAGTCGCGCTGCTCAATTCGTTCTATCTAACCGACCTCACGCGTGCATCGACACTGCTGACCCAAGGCCGGCCAGGACAGGCGCTGGCGCGTTTCATTGGTCAGCAGACCGTCACGCCCAGTCCGAACCTTCTGGAGCGCCACGATCTGATCGAGGCTTTGATCGCACCCGAGAAGATGCCGCCTTCGCGCTGGCCCGCGCCGGGAGGGCACCCCCTTGTGACGTTGCAACAAGCGGCCGTCAATGCCGCGCGCAGTGAGTTGGCCGGCAAAGGATCCGGCATCGTGGCCGTCAACGGCCCTCCCGGAACCGGCAAGACCACCCTCCTGCGCGACATCGTCGCCGCGTGCGTTATGGATCGAGCGGACGCACTGTGCAAGTTCGACGATCCGTTGACGGCATTCAGGACTACCGGACAGAAGATGTCGGCGGGCGATCGGGCTTTTCTCCACCTTTACAGCTTGGACGACTCTCTCAAGGGCCATGAGGTCGTCGTTGCCTCCAGCAACAACAAGGCAGTGGAGAATGTCAGCAAGGAGCTACCGGCCCTTAAGGCCGTCGGCAGAGACATCAGCTACTTCAGCACGGTTTCCGACGCACTGCTGGTCCGCGGGAGCGAGGATGGTCAGACAGTAGAGGGTGAACCCAGCTGGGGGCTGATTGCAGCCGTGCTCGGCAACGCACTTAACAGAGCTGCATTCCAGCGCGCGCTGTGGTGGGACGATGATCGAAGCCTGCGCCTCTATCTAAAGGCAGCAAAAGGCGATGCCGTCGTTCGCGAAGAGAAGGATCAGGCTGGCAACGTCATAAAGCGCACGGTGCCGCTCGTGGTCAGCGCCGAAGTTCCTCCATCGCCTGAGCAAGCCAAAGCCAACTGGCAGGTGGCGCGCAAGCACTACAACACCCTGCGCAAGGACATCACGCAACAGTTGGGCGTGCTGGAGACTGTCCGCCAGGCCTGTTTGGCGTTGGAGCCGGCCCGCTCGGCCAAGAATGCGGCCCTGAGCCGGCAGATGGCCGCCGCCGAAGCGCATGCCAATTGCGAACGCGCTATCCATCGCACGGCCGATAACTGTGAGCGGGCAATCCAGGCCCACGCGATCGCGCATCGCCAGGAACAGCAGGTGTTTTTCGACCGTCCGTCATGGTGGCACCGCCTTTTCAACACTCGGCGCATGCAGCAGTGGAATCAGGCACATGTTCCGCTGGTGGCCGCCGTAGCTTTTGCACGTGACCGCAGGGCAGAAGCCACCCAGGCCCATGAGCGGGCGACCGAGGCACTGCGCGAGGCGAACGGGGCCCTGCAGTCCAGCAAGCAGACGCTTGAGGCCTACTCCCAAAAGCTCGCAGCGCTGGAATCCACCATCGAGGCCCAACGACAGAGACTGGGCGATAGTCTGGTCGATGAAAATTTCTTCAGGCGAAGCCATGAGAACTGGAATCTGGCCTCTCCCTGGCTCCCGAAGGCACTGCACGAACAACGGGAGAACCTGTTTGCGGCCGCTCTGGCGCTGCAGAAGGCGTTCATCGATGTCACGGCACAGAAGGTGTCCCACAACATCGGCGTTCTGATGGGCGCAATGCACACCGGGGCTTTCCAGGACAAAGAGAAGAAGGCGCTGCTTCCCGACCTGTGGGCAACCCTTTTCCTTGTGTGCCCGGTCGTGTCGACCACCTTCGCCTCGGTTGCACGGATGCTTGGGGACATGGCGCCGGAGTCGATTGGCTGGATCATGATCGATGAGGCAGGGCAAGCCACGCCACAGTCGGCGGTGGGTCTGCTAATGCGCGCCAAGCGGGCCATTGTCGTGGGTGATCCTCTCCAGATCCCTCCAGTGGTATCCCTCCCGCATCGGCTCACCCTGGAAGTGGCAAAGTACTTCGGCATCGATGCGGGGGACTGGCTGGCACCGGAGGCCTCGGTACAGACGCTGTCCGATCAGGCGTCCCGCTTCAGGGCGGTGTTTGGCGGCGATGTAGCGGTCAGGGAGGTGGGGCTGCCGCTGCTTGTGCATCGGCGCTGCCAGAATCCCATGTTCGACATCTCAAATCAGATCGCCTACGACAGGCAGATGGTTCATGC
>Ga0247823_10004510_pt1 | contig 11175 bp, 10 predicted proteins | sample 13C_PalmiticAcid_2_FD_192426 | JGI IMG/M metagenome (GOLD analysis project Ga0247823, IMG submission 192426) | Soil microbial communities from agricultural site in Penn Yan, New York, United States - 13C_PalmiticAcid_Day30 | ecosystem: Environmental > Terrestrial > Soil > Agricultural land...
ACATATTACCTATAACTAGGAATCTATATGTCAGATAAAAATTTAAGAGATTGGTACCCTGAGCGCGTTGCTTTTAATAAAGGCATGATAGATGCTGCGGGCTCTGATCTTCACAAACTTTACTTTGAAGAGTGCGGAAACCCGGAAGGCAAGCCAGTATTGTGGTTCCATGGCGGGCCGGGGTCAGGGATATTTGGCAAGCATGGGCGTCAGTTCGATCCTGAATATTACCGAATTGTTTTATTTGATCAGCGGGGTGCGGGTCAAAGTATTCCCTTCGCAGATACACGCGAAAACACAACGCAGGATCTTATTGCTGATGCTGAAAAAATTCGTGAACATCTTGGTATAGATAAGTGGGCTGTGGTGGCAGGCCGTTCGTGGGGTTCGACAATGTCAACACTATACGCACAAGCGCATCCTGAACGTGTAGAGTCTTTGCTTCTAATTGCGATGTTTCTTTGTGACAGAAAAGCAAACCAATGGCTTTTTCAGGAAGGTGCAAGCCATATTTATCCCGAGGCTTGGGAGGGTTTTACAAAACTGATCCCACCTGAAGAGCGCCATGATATGTTTGGTGCCTATCAGAAAAGAATATTTGGAGATGATAAAGCTGTTGCTGAAGCAGCTGCGCAAGCGTGGAGCACTTGGGAGGCTAATACATTAAGTGTTCGTCCTGATCAGTCATTGATTGATGATGTTACCACCCCCGCGGTGACGCTATCGATTGCCAGACTGGAATGTCATTATTTGAGGCAAGGTGGCTTTATTGAAGAGGGACAAATCCTGAGAGATGCCCATAAAATAGCACATATTCCTACAACAATTGTTCATGGACGCTATGATATGAATTGCCAGTTTGATAATGCTTATCGTCTTCATAATGCATTGCCAAATTCAAAATTAATGACGGTTGATGTGGGCGGACATGCTGCCAATGACCCGGAAACCGTTCATATTCAGGTCATGGCTGCCGATGCGCTAAAAAAAATTGAACACTCTCCCAGCGTAGCTTTCAAGACAGCAAAGTCGACGCCTCAATAAGAATAAAAAAACGGCACCTGAGAAGGTGCCGTTTTCATATCAGGATGAACCTGTTTCCTAAACTGTGATATCCACATTGCTGCCGCGACGGGTATCACGTGAATCTTCGGCGCGTTCGTCCGAGCGGGCAGACTCTGCGCGGCGCTCGTTACGTGTTTCTGTTTGTTGTGAACTGGCCGCTGCGGCCTCGCGCGGCTGTGTCTTATTCTCTTCAGGTTTCTTTTGTTCGGGGGTGCGTACTTCGTCAGTACGTTGCTGGAACGGATTGACGAGAGCCTGTTGTGCATAACCGTTGACGCTGAGAGCCATAGAAAAATCCCCAAAACACAAAGAGAGGGCAATGTCTTGCCCGCGTCTTTATAGCATAAGGGGTAAGGGTTAAGAATATCTTTACCGCCACAAACCCGGAGAGAAATTCAGTCTTAACGGAACTTTCAGTATTACGTTAACCCGATGGTAATGAGTCAGGCGTAGAACTGTACGTAGGTGTGAGGAGACATAAAGGTTACAGGCTGCTGTTCGGCAGACCTTCAAAAGCCATATATCTCTTTGAAAATAAAAGAAAAAGACTAATTTGGGGTTCTTCCGGCAACGCCGGATAAGCGGTAGATAGAGCGGACGTGTTATGGACGAAGAAGGGTTCTTCGACCGTAATGATAACTGCTTGGGTTTGGGTAAACTCACTATGGATATGCGCTTGTTTGACAAGTCACCGCAGGTCGCCTCACTTCTTGTGCGGCTGTATGACACTCATAAGGTCTATGACCTCGCCAAGGACGCTGATCCTCTGGCGCGTGCCGAGCTGACCAGTGCGGTCGCTGAACTGCTGGAGGCCCATGTGGACCTCAGCAACCGCGAGCAAGAACTGCTGTCCGATGTCCTGATTGGCTTAATGCGTCAGGCTGAAACCGATTTACGCGCCGCATTGGCTGAACGCCTGTCCGTCCTTGATGATGCACCGTTGCGCCTTGTACTGAATTTGGCAAATGACGAGATTGATGTAGCAAAGTCTGTTCTGAAGAAGAGTAGCGTTCTGAGCGATCTCGATCTGATCTACATCATGAAATCCCGTGGCGCAGAACACTGGCAGGCGATTGCCGCTCGTGACAATCTGAGCTCACAAGTTATTGACGTTTTGGCCGATAAAAGAGAAGAGGGCACAGCTATCGTTCTTTCCGGTAACGAACGTGCGCACCTGACATGGCACGCGCTCGAAGTTCTGACTGAAATGGCCGCAGAAAGTGAAAACGTGGCCAAGCCGCTTCTGATGCGTGCTGAACTGCCGGATCAACTGGTCCGTAAGATTTACGATCATGTGGGTCAGGATCTGCGTCATTACATTCGCGATTACTACGGGATTTTTTCGGGCGAGGTTACAACCGCCATCGACGAAATCATGCTGGAATTCAGCAGCGCCGGTCAGCCGGAACTGTTTATGCCGAATGATCGCGTGATACAAGCCGCACGCCAGTATAATCAGAAGGGCAAGCTGACACTGCAAACCATGCTGCAAAGTCTGAAACGCGGCCAGATTGCATCATTCATTGCGATGTTCTCTGTCTATACAGGTGTGAGTGCCGAACAGACACATGATTACATGAAGCAAGCTGATGCCAAGGGGCTGGCGGTTGTATGCCGCGCCCAGGGTATTCAGAAAGCTGACTTTGCAACGATCTATCTGCTGACCAACCGTATGCGTACCGATCATCGCATCATCAATCAGCGCGATATGACCGAAGTCATCACATATTTTGACCGCGTGCGTCCGGAAGCGGCGCGCCGCTTGCTCGCCCAGCATGTACCGCTGGATTGCAATCTGCCGAGCTAAAAAGAATAAATGGAGAAGGTGTAAAAATCCCCCGGTTTTGCCGGGGGATTTTCTTATTCCTATGCCGCCTCTTTGTAAGCCTTGAGCGCCGCAACACCCGGAAGCTCTTTGCCTTCCATCCATTCAAGGAAGGCGCCGCCTGCGGTTGAAACATAGCTGAACTTGTCAGCTACGCCCGCATGCTCGAGTGCAGAAACAGTATCGCCACCACCGGCAACGCTCACCAGCACGCCTTTGGCTGTGAATTCAGCCACAGCGCGGGCGGCTTCGTTGGTGCCTTTGTCGAATGGTTCAACTTCAAATACGCCCAGCGGACCATTCCAAAGAACCGTCTTGGCCTTCGCTAGATGTGACTTCAGCACCTCAACCGAAGCAGGGCCGATATCCACGGCTTCCTGATCAGCCGGAACCGCTTTGGTGTCGCAAATGGTGTGCGGCGCGTTTTTGCCGAATTCTTTCAGGATGACACGGTCAGACGGCAGCACGATCTCGCAACCGCTGTCTTTTGCTGTTTGCATGATCTTGCGTGCTTCATCGGCCATATCGTGTTCACACAGTGATTTGCCGACTTCGACGCCTTGTGCGAACAGGAACGTGTTTGCCATACCGCCACCGAGGAACAGCACATCAACCTTGCGTACGAGGTTATCAAGAACGCTCAGCTTGGATGAAATCTTTGCGCCACCAACAATCGCCACAACCGGACGCTTCGGTGCCTCCAGAGCATCGCTCAGTGCGTTCAGTTCTGCTTCCATCAGGAAACCAGCACCTGTGGGCATTTGATGTGCGAGACCTTCTGTTGAAGCGTGGGCGCGGTGTGCGGCAGAGAAGGCATCGTTGATATAGATGTCACCAAACTTGGCCAGTTCTTTTACGAATGCCGGGTCGTTGCCTTCTTCGCCTTTGTGGAAACGCAGGTTCTCCAGTAGACCCACTTGACCGGGTTGAAGGCTATCCACCAGCTTTTGTGCCTCAGGACCAATACAGTCTTTACCGAAGGCCACATCAACGCCCCAGCTTTTCTTCAGGTCTTTGGTCAGGAACGCCAGAGAGAATTCTTCTTCATAGCCACCTTTCGGGCGACCGAAGTGAGAAAGGACAACCGTCTTCGCGCCGTTCTGAACCAGCCAGTCGATGGTTGGTTTCAGGCGATCAATACGTGTGGTGTCGGAAACAACGCCGTCTTTCGCAGGTACGTTGAGATCGGCACGCAGCAGAACTGTTTTACCTTTCAGGTCGAAATCGTGCAGGGTCTTGAATGTCATTTGTTAGGCTCCTTCTAGATGTAGCAGTCTTTAAGTTCAGCGCCGGTTAAGACGGGCTCGTTTGTGGATGTGTCAGTTGTAGGTGGGCATGTTGAGTTATTATAAGTGTAACCTTGCTGTTGCATGCACACAGCTATCTCGCTCCATATCTTTTTGACTGGAGAATCTGGGCTGCTATATTTTTCATTAGCAACAATTTTACATTCTCCTAAGGCAACACTCTTTTTATCAGGGCTGCAACCAAGCAAGGGAGTGGTTAAAACTAGCAGTATGCTTAATATTTTCATTTTTTGATCCTAATTACCGGATGGTTTTGGCATTTTCTGTGGCTTCAATCAAGCGTGAACGGACGGGCGCATCCAGTGCGGAATGACCCCCGTCAGGCACGATAATGTAATCGGCTTCCGGCCATTCCTGATGCAGGCGGTTGGCCGTATAAATGGGGCAGAGCATATCGTAACGGCTCTGAATAATGGTCGCCGGAATGCCTCGAATACGGTCGATGGCTTTCAGCAAACTTTGTTCATGCGCAATGACATGGTTGAGGAAGTAATGCGCTTCAATCCGCGCAATAGCCCAGGCAAAATCTTTCTGCTCATCCGATGTGATGGTTTCATAGTTGGGAATCAATGATGAACAGGCACCCTCATACAACCGCCAACGTACAGCGGCTTCTACTGATACTTTACGATCAGGGCAGGACAGTATTTCGTAATAGTATTTGAGCAGGTTATGACGTTCGCTTTTGGGTACAGGCGCTGCGAACTGTTCCCATGCTTCCGGAAAAATATTCTTCATGCCGTGCATGAACCAGTCGACTTCTTCCTGTTGCAGCAGGAATATCCCGCGCAGGATCAGGCTGATGCAACGCTCTGGATGTTTCTGCGCATAGGCCAGTGCCAATGTGCTGCCCCATGAGCCACCGAACAAATGCCAGCGTTCAACGCGCAAATGATCGCGCAGTTTCTCCATGTCACTCAGCAGATGCGCGAGCGTGTTGTTCTCAAGCGAGCCTAACGGATGTGAACGTCCAGCCCCGCGCTGATCGAAAATGATGATGCGGTAATGATCGGGGTCAAAGAAGCGGCGATGTTTGGCGGTCGCACCTTCGCCGGGGCCGCCATGAATATGCACGATGGGAATGCCATCCGGATTGCCGCTTTGTTCCCAATAGATTTCGTGTGTGTCATCAACACGGAAGAAGCCGCTGGAATAAGGGGACAGCGGCGGAAACAAATCATAAGGCGTATTGCGGCGTGCGAGTGCCACCATGCCCGTAACCCCTCTAAAGGTTAATTTATTAATTATCCTTGGGCAGATTAGCGGGAGGCGCAGCATCTGGCAAGCTATCCGGCAGAATCTCAAGCCAGATGGCGTTCGATAGCTTTATATAAGGGCCGTTATAGTCCTCGACCCAGCCATGAACCCGCACCCGCTTGCCGCCGAGGCTCATACTATCGAGGTTCTTCTTGGCTATTTGACGGCGGACTTCGCCTTCAATACCGATGGTAAAATCTTTGCGCCAATCTTCCGCGAAATTCAGAAAGACCGTGTTATTCGACATGCCCGTCTTGGTAATCTTGCCCTCGACAATTGCCCAACTGTTCATTGCGCTTGCTGCGTTCTCAGGTGTCAGAACACCGAACTTATCTGAGGCCCATATGCCGCGCTTTTCTTTGATCGCTTCATTTTCCAGCGTAATCATTTGCGCAGCCATTTCGGTATTGTCAGCACTGGGTTGAATGCGCGCCAAACCGTTCTTGATCAACACGCCTTGAATCCAGAATTTATCACCATGCGTTTCAAGGTGTCCGAGGTAATGCCCCATGCGATTGCGACGGCCATCACCTTCGTCTTTGGTTTGATAAAAAGTGGCCTGCTTGTTCTCAAGCATGGTTTTCAGTTGTTCGAAGGCCTTGCTGGCAACAGGGCCGGGGATGCCCGCATTATTATCCGGTATCTCGAGGCTGGCTAATTGTACGATACGACCATCTTGTAATTGTACACGCAGCGGGTCGATGACTTTCTGAATCAGGACAACACCCTGACTGCGCAATTCTGAAAAGTCGCTGCTGGCCGCAGGCATCTGGATCTCAGGTTCCTTGGTTTCCTTTTTATCCTCAGCTTTTGTGCCCGGTTTAGCATCAAAACTTTCGAAATGCAGGCCATAACCACCTTCCTGCGCCATGGCGGGAATGCTAAAACTGCAGGATAGAATCCCTGACATGACGATGCGGAGTATTTTGATCATGATGAGAGAGTGGCCTGTTTTGCGTACCTTTGGCAAGATGCTGTTTACAGGGGCGGGCATAATGATGCTGGCGGCCTGTTCCACCAATCCAGCCACGGGTGAACGTCAGTTCACAGCGTTGATGTCGCCGTCTCAGGAAAATCAGGTCGGCGGTCAGGAAAATGCCAAGGTCATGAAAACCTATGGCGTGCCGGAAAACAGCGAGAACTTGCAAGCCTACGTCAATCAGGTGGGGCAACGCGTATCCAAGGATACCGAGCGCCCTGACGTTCAATATAAATTCACATTGCTGGATTCCCCGATGGTCAATGCCTTTGCATTGCCAGGTGGCTATGTTTACGTCACACGCGGTTTGATGGCGCTGGCGAATAACGAAGCCGAATTCGCAGGTGTTGTCGCGCACGAAGTGGGGCACATAACAGGTCGCCATTCAGCAGAACGTTATTCACAAGGCGTGCTGACCAGTCTGGGTGCGGCGGCATTATCAATTGCGCTGGATAGCAGTGCGGCATCACAGGCACTGGGCGTGGGTTCCGAGCTTTACATGTCGTCTTACTCACGTGGCCAGGAAACACAGGCCGATGATCTGGGTATCCGTTACTTGCATAAATCCGGTTACGACACCATGGCGATGGCCAGTTTCCTGAATTCATTGGATCGAGATAGCCAGTTAAGCAACAGCGAAAAAGGTCAATCGGGCAGCGGCGTTAATTATTTCGCGACACACCCGAAAACAGCCGACCGCGTATCACAGGCCATGGCTGTGGCGGGTAGTTATCCTGCGAACCAGAAAGACCTGAACCGTAATCAGTACCTGCGTATGCTCGATGGCATGACCTATGGTGATAGTGAGAAACAAGGTTTCGTGCGTGGTCAGACATTCTGGCACCCACAGATGAACTTCACCTTCACCGTGCCCGCCGGCTTTGGTCTGAGCAATCAGCCGACACAGGTCGTGGCATCGTCCAAGCAAACAGGCTCTGTCATCATTCTGGACTCTGTTGCAAATCCGCAAGGTCTGGACCCGCTGACATTCATGACCCAGACATGGTTGCAGGGTAAGCCTGTGGCGGGGACTGAGCGCATCGACATCAATGGAAAGCCTGCGGCGACATCCAGTATTGCCGGAACCGTGCAGGGGCAGCCTGTAACGATACGTCTGGTGGCCATTCAATGGGCACCGAACACGATCTTCCGTTTCCAGATGGCTATTCCGAATAATGTAAGCGGATCACTGGTGGAGGATCTGAAGCGCACGACCTATAGCTTGCGCACAATGACGGCGCAGGAGAAGCAATCCATCCAGCCGCTGAAGATTAAGATCGTGACGGCGGGTCCAAGCGATAGTGTGACTTCGCTCTCTAACCGCATGGCCGTTACCAGTAACAAAGAAGCGCATTTCCGCGTGCTTAACGGGCTGGAAAACAACCAGGGCCTGACCGCCGGGGAGTTGTATAAAATCATTGTAGAATAGGGGTTTAGCCGTTAAACCGGCCTTAATAACCCTGTGCTAGACTTCTCAGCATAATATGATGAGGGGATTTGTAAGTGCGCGATTATTACAGTGAAATGAGCCAAGGCGGTCTGCAGCATGAGAAGGGCTTTGGTGCCAGTCTCGGGCAATGGATGGAAATAACCGGCAAGGGTTACGACCATGACAAGGATTCAGGCTGGAAGTTCAAAGTCTCAGTTGCGCATGATGATGTGCCCAAGGCATGGAACATTGTTGCTGATATTCTGCTGAATCAGATCGTGCCACAGGCCGCAGCTGTCGTAAGGCCTGAACGCCTTAGTCAGATGCGTGCCGATCAATCAAAAGATAAGGCTATCATCATTGATACCAGCCGGGATGTAACACCTGTGCGCTACATGATGATACTTAATCATATTGATCAGGAATTGCGCAAGGCAGGGATTAAGCCTGCTGATACACCGCTGCATGAAAAGCAGATCGAGAACAGCCCGTATCTTTCTTATGGTTGGGATTTACCGCCGCGCGGCATCTATAATCCCGATGTTTCAACCAAGAAGAGTTATAACCCGTCCACACAGACCGATCCTTATCAGGCCTTCAAAGTGGATGGTGATCCTGCTGTTGCTGAGGCCGCTGTCGTAAAAAGAAGATTGCCGCCGATGTTGCCTGCAGATTCTAAAGAAAAGGAATTCGTGCGTCACCATTGGCACGATGCTCAGACGGGCGGCGGCCAGGCATTGGTACGCTTGCCGATATTGGGCATGGAAATGGACCGGGTGCGCAGGATTCAGCAAGAGCTTATCGGCATAGGTTTGAAGTATGAATTATCCGACAGCAAAGAGCTTGGCTGTTTGACGATCAGGCTTCGCGGTGAAGACGCTGAGCGGTTCCGCAAGATCAATCCGGCTGTGCCGCATTATCTGCAAAAAGAATGGCAGGGCGCACAGGATGGCGGAGGGCAAAAGATTACACGCTTGCCTGTACAGGACATGAGCGATGGTGATTTCGTTAGAGTTGTAATGGGATTAAAAGATGCAGGGTTTAATCCGGTAGAGCATATCAGCGCTACGTTGGGTAAAACCATTCGTCTGACAGGAGCAGAGGCCGAACGGCTGGAACGTATGCGAGAGAATGTTCCTGCCTATTTAAAACCTCCGCAATCAGGGATGGCATAAGAACAAGATACAAAAATCCCCCGGCATCTAATGTCGGGGGATAGTTCTTCTAGGGCAACTTAAGCGATAAAAAAAGAAGTGCGGCCGGGTTGGGGTTGGGGGAGACAGAGTAGGCCCGGCCGCACCGGCTAAGAGAGATGGGGAAACAGGTTCATCTCTCTCAACTTATCCGAAGGCTTAGTACTCGATCAGCATGTCATGCGCATCGCTCACATGACGACTCATCGAGACCTTCAGTTTGTCCATGGCCCGCTGTTCTAATTGGCGAACCCGTTCCTTGCTAACGCCCAACTGCTTGCCCAGTTCCTCTAAAGTTACTGGTTCGTACACAAGGTGGCGTTCACGGATAATCGTTTGCTCACGGTCAGACAGTTCGCCCAGTGCCGCAGATAACCATGCGGAACGTGTCTGGGCATCTTTCATGCCCATAACAACTTCTTCCGGGTTCGGACGGCTATCGGCGAGGAAACTCTGCCAGTCGGCATCACCATCTTCACCAATCACCGCATTCAGTGATTGGTCGTTGGCAGCCAGACGGGCTTCCATATCCTCGACGTCTGAAACTTTTACGTCCAGATCCTTGGCGATTTGTTTGCGTCCTTCGACGCCCAGACCTTCCTGACCATTCTTACCTTCGATCTTGGCGCGCAGACGGCGCAGATTGAAGAACAGGGATTTCTGAGCCGCCGTTGTACCGGTACGAACAATCGACCAGTTACGGAGCACGTAATCCTGAATGGAGGAGCGAATCCACCATGCGGCATAGGTTGAGAAGCGCACGCCGCGTTCCGGTTCGAAACGGTTGGCAGCCTGCATCAGGCCGATATTGCCTTCCTGGATCAGATCGCCAATAGGCAAACCATAATTACGGAAGCGCGAGGCCATCGCCACAACCAGACGGGTATAGGACTGTACCAGCTCGTGGAGGGCTCTTTCGTCGCCCTTGTCACGCCAGCGGCGCGCCAAATCAAGCTCGTGGTCCTTTTCGAGCAAAGGCTCGTTCATCGAGTTGCGGATGTAATTCAGATTGGATTTTTGCGTTTGTACGTCATCTATGTGTGCCATAACAGTATAACCCCCGTAGGCTTTAAGTGGTTCCAACACAATTCGGTCCTTATCAGTAAGCAACCGAGTTTTGTGACTACACTGACTAGTTTAGCACTATAAATGTGTCGAAAAATAGGCCAATCAAGGGCTTTTCCAGTATATTTTTTTCTGGAAGGTACAAAATTATCGCATAGCTAAAAAGTTATTAAGTTTCAATGAGTTCGAAGGTATCGCCTAAAGGCGTAAAACCGGCACATACCAAAGTACCGCCGAAACCGCAGCCGCCGTCCAGCGAGGCCGTTACACAGTTCAGATGTACCCCACGACGCTCAGGGTCATAGCCCCTTACGACTTTCTGGAAGGGCGAGTATGGTAACTGGATACTGTCGAATTGCTTGCCGCCCCACCAGAAGTTATCACCCTGATCATGGAGGGGGCGCTCCGGGTTAATACCTGTATGGACGAACAGCATAGGGTATTCGGTTTGCTCATCCGTGTAGGCGGCCCGGCGGTGATGGGTCGAGAATATATCGTGCCCGGCATGCTGACGCAGACCCTGACGGATGCGACCCGTCCACTTGGTCAGGCTCATAACGCCCTCGGCAGCGGCAGTCTGTCCCTGACGTGGATCAAGGTCATAGGCCTCCAGCGTTTGCGACAGGCCGTTATCGTACATCCAGTTCAGAACCTCTGCCGGGTTGGGCGCAAACTGGATCTGCAGTAGCTTCTGCCACATCTCTTCCTGACTGCCGCGCAGATAGGCAATATCACCCGCCATCATACCGGGCAGGGATAGCACCATACGACGGAAGGTCAGGATCTCGTTGATGGTACCGATAGGGTCATTGCCATAGCCCGTATAGTTGCCCAGATAGACAATACGGTCACCCGGACGGATCATGGGGTAGAGAAGATCATGCAGGGTCATCAGACGGCGGGCTTCGGCATGGATTGCGGAGATGGCCCATACACGGCGCGGCTTGCCCATAAGGGCGAAGCGCGGGTCAGAGGCTCCGTTACATGCAGCAGTGTGAAACACGGCAGGTATCCTGATGAATTCCGGATGAAAATCCGGATGCCCAAAATAGGGG
>Ga0247823_10004511_pt1 | contig 11174 bp, 8 predicted proteins | sample 13C_PalmiticAcid_2_FD_192426 | JGI IMG/M metagenome (GOLD analysis project Ga0247823, IMG submission 192426) | Soil microbial communities from agricultural site in Penn Yan, New York, United States - 13C_PalmiticAcid_Day30 | ecosystem: Environmental > Terrestrial > Soil > Agricultural land...
AAGACCACGCCGTGGGCCGACAGCGCGACCGACGCGCCGCAGCATGACGGGCTCACCGATTTCGGCAAACAGGTCGTTCGCGAGATGAACCGCATCGGCATGATCGTCGACCTCAGCCACGTGAGCGAAGCAACGATGAAGGACGCGCTGGAGGTTTCGCATGCGCCGGTGATGTTCAGCCATTCGGGCGTGCGCGGCGTCAACGATCATCCGCGCAACGTGCCCGACAGCGTGCTGCCCGCGGTGAAGGCCAATGGCGGCGTCGTGATGGTGGTGCTTTATGCCGCCTTCCTCGACCCCAAACTGCGCGCGCATGGCCTGTCGCGGACGGCGGAGAAGGCGCGGCTCGACGCGCTGTACGTCGGCAATCCCGATGCGGTCGCCCCGGCGCTGAAAGCGTGGGACGCGGCAAACCCCGCGCCGCAGGTGCCGATCGGCATCGCGGCGGACCATATCGACTATATCAAGAAGACGATCGGCGTCGATCATATCGGGATCGGTGGCGATTATGACGGGATGGACGCGACGCCAGTAGGGCTGGAGGATGTCACCGGCTATCCGCGGCTGTTCGCCGAACTCGCGCGGCGCGGCTATACGCAGGCCGAGCTCGAGAAGATTTCGAGCGGCAATATGCTGCGCGTGCTGAAGGCGGTCGAGGCCTATGCGGCGAGCCAGAAGGGCCAGCCGCCGATCGAGACGCCGGTCGCGAAATAAATAACCCTCCCCCTTGATGGGGGAGGGTTGGGTGGGGGTGTGGTCGCAGGCAAAAGCCCTGACCGCAACGTACCCCCTCCGCTGCGACTAGGCGATTGCATCGCCGAGTCTCGCTGCCTCCCCCATCAAGGGGGAGGGCTTTTCCCGCCAAGCGGCCATTCCACCGCGCCGCCCGCCCAGAGCGCCCACCAGATGATCAGCGGCTGCGCGGCGAGCCGCGGGCCATGATACCACCAGCTCAAGGTTTCGCCGCCGATAGCGATATTGGCGAGCGCGTGGTGGAAGTTGGCGGGCCAGACGCACAGTGCGTAGAGCGCGAGGCCCCATCCGGCCGCCTTGCGCGTCGCGGGGATCATCAGCCCGATTGCGCCCGCGATCTCGGCGATACCCGTCGCGGCGACGACCAGCTCGGGTGCCGGCACCCATGGCGGCGTGATCGCGAGGAAGGGCGCGGGGCGCGTCAGATGCGCTCCGCCGGCATAGCAATAGGCAAGCGCGAGCAGCCAGCGCAGCGCCGTCCGAATGCCTGCCCGGCTCGGGCTCACCGCCCGATCGCGGCGAGCATGGCCTCGATGCTGGTGAATTTCTCGCGCGGGTTGCCGTCGAGCGCGGCGGCGACCTCGGCCTCCTCGATCTTGCGCCAGTCGCGGAAGGTGACGGGGGTGATCCCGCGGCTGGCGAGCAGCGCGTCGAGCGCAGGGCGCCCCGCCTTGCCCGCGCCGCGGCCGATATCTTCAAGCACCATTTCGCCGATGCGCGCGCCGTCGGGCTTGTTGGTGCCGATCGTCCCCGACGGCCCGCGCCGCGCCCAGCCGACCGCGTAAAGGCCTGGCAATATCCGGCCGTCGTCGTTGGCGAAGCGGCCGCGGCCATGTTCGTACGGCACGCCGGGGATCGGCGGGGTCTGATAGCCGATGCAACTGATCACGAGGCCGGCCTCGATCGCGTAGGTTTCGCCGGTGCCGTGGCTGCGCAACTCGGCGTCGAGCTTCGTGCGTTCGACGATCACGCGCTGGACGCGGCCTTCCTCGCCTTCAAGTGCGACGGGCATCGCGAAGAAATCGAAGTCGATCGTCACCGGCTTGGCGACCGGATTCGCGGCGAAGCTGCGCAAATGCGTGACCGACTTACGCATCCCTGGTTCGAGCATCGCATCGTCGCCCTCGGGCGGCAGGTCGGCGGGGTCGACGCGTGGGCTGGCGCGTTCGAGGTGGCCGAGTTCGCCCAGCTCCTTCGGCGTCATTGCGATCTGGTGCGGGCCGCGGCGGCCGAGGATCTGGATATGGCGCACCGCGCTCGCCTCCAGCGCATCGCGCGCGTGCGCGACGATATCGCTGCCGGCAAATTCCTGCCGCGTCTTGGCAAGGATGCGTGCGACGTCGAGCGCGACATTGCCATTGCCGATCACCGCGACCCCGGGCGCATCGAGCGGCGGGTTCAGTCCGGCGAAATCGGGATGGCCATTGTACCAGCCGACGAAGGCGGCGCTGCCGATCACCCCCGACAGATCGGCACCCGGGATGTCGAGCGGCCGGTCGTCGGGCGCCCCTGTCGCGAGGATGACCGCGTCGTAGAGGGTAAGCAGTTCGTCGATCGTGACATCGGTGCCGACCGCGACATGGCCGACGAAGCGGACATTGTCGGTCAGCGCAGTGCCTTCGTAGCGGCGCGACACCGCCTTGATCGACTGGTGATCGGGCGCGACCCCGGTGCGGATCAGGCCATAGGGGACGGGCAGCCGGTCGATGACGTCGACTGCAATATCGTCCGCTTTCTGCAATGTTTCGGCGGTGTAATAACCCGCGGGGCCCGACCCGACGATCGCGACATGACGCATCAACCCACTCCTTCGGGTGTCCGCGCGGGCGCGCGGCCCCTTTCTTGTTATGGGGCGATGCTAGCGGCGAAATGCGTGAGGGCAAGCGGACTTGTGCGGGTCGTCGCTGCGGCCTTGACAGCGCGGCCGTGCAATCATATTGGGCCCGCCTCTGCTGCCCTGTCGTCTAATGGTAAGACTGCGGTTTCTGATACCGCCTATCGAGGTTCGAATCCTCGCGGGGCATCCAGATTTCCTAGCTAACAGATTTATTTAGCTGGCATATTTTGGAAGCAGGCAGAGTTCTTCCACCATTTCTTCTACCAGTCGGTCTCGCCAGCCATGGCGCAAAATGACATCCAACTGGCCAGGCCATGCGGCCTCCTCGCGAAGATCGGGTCGATCTTTGCACGTTTGCGTGCGCGCCTGATGCCGGACTTTTCAACGCGATCGGCCGATGCAGGACGCCCCCCGACTGCTGCGCGACACAAGCGCAGGCGCTGAGTGCTCATTGAAAGCGCAGCGTCTTTTCGAACCCCTCATTGGCCTTTGTCATCTTTGCCAGCTTCCTCAGCTGAGCGCGAACCTGCCGCTGGAAACGCGCATCGTCATAAGTGCCCGTCGCCGAATATTCTTCCTGCCCGAGCAGCTTCTTGAGATGTGCGGCGAACATCGCCTGCTCATTTGTGGAATCGGCGTCTTTTAGCGCACGACAGACCCATTCCTCGGCGGCCGCCTTGTCATATTCGTCCTGTGCATCATAGCCGCGCCGGTCCGCTGCAGCCTGATCCAGCTTCGAAGCTTCGAACCGGCGCGCGAGCCATTTTCGCACTTGCTCGCCATTCCACGGTATCGACGAATTGTTCACGACTTTCTCCAAGGCTGATCCGCATGGCTCCAATAGAATCCATATATCAGATGGTTGCTGGAACCAATAAGAGGGCATTTCACCGCATGCGCCGGTCTGCGCGCGGTTCGTCCGATCCGATGGCGGGCTAAAGGGCGTCGATGGTCCTGTGCAACGACGACCTGATCTCATAGCCCTTGACCAGCCAGAAGGACGAAAAGACGATAATGCCGCAGATTTCGATGATGAGCGTCGCATAACCGCTCCGGTCGAAGGAAATCGCGGCGGCTGCGGGCGTGACCAGCATCAGCGCGCCGAAAATTATATATATGCGTTCGAATATCCTTCGGCGCGCGGCATCGCACGTCAGGCAAAGCGTGTCGCGGGCGCGGAAAATGCAGACATAGGCGATCATCACGAAAAACACCGTGGCGGAAACCCAATGGATCGTCCCCGTGACGCTCGCCGACGATGTGGCAACGGGTGGCCAGTCCATCGGCATGAAGGCGACGAGAACGACCGAAATTCCGGCGGCATTCAGCGCCAGATCCTCCTGCAGCGAGTGGCCGCGATAGAAGAAGAGGAACGAACCGATCGCGCAGAGCATGCCGACGAACGCATCGCGCATGATCCCCGCGCCATATTGCGCCGACGCGGTTGGAGAGAAATGATAATAGGCGCTGAGCGAGCTCTGGATGTCGCCGAGCCCGCCGCCCGCCAGCATCACGACGGGAAAGGCCAGCGCGAGCACGCCGATCCCGTTGCGGAGAATTTCATAGCTCAGCGCCACGCTCAACGGGTCGGCGGGCCGGGCGGAAATCTGTTTGGTAGCGGGCCGCAGGAGATTGACGATGCGCGCGGAAAGAAATCGCCTGCCGCCCGTTGCCGCGATGCGGAGTCCTTCCGCATTGTCCGAATCGCTTTCTGTCCGGCGTATCAACTGCGACATGGTCGTGGCCTTGATGGTGTTTGGAGAGCGTGCCTCGGGCGCGCTTCGCGTACAATCATGCCGAATGTCAGGGGAGCCGGCCGTTGGTATCGCGAAGCCTAGCCCAAGGTGTGGGGGCGCGGCTTCGCGCTTCGGCATAATGGCTGAAGCGCCGGGCGGGCCGACGGCGCGCCCGGCATAGGCTCCTTTAAACTGCCGTCAGCGGATCGCTGATGCCATGCGCGCCGCGCTCGCTGCGGCCGGCGAGGCGGGTTTCGATTCCCGGCAGCGCGACGGTGACGTCGTACCAGTCGTGGTCTTTGGGCGTCGGCCATGTCTCGACCGCCTTGCCGCGGCTCGCGATCGTTACCGTCTTGCCGGCCGATGGGGTGTAGGCGTCGCGGAGGATTTTCGCTTCCTGTGCATCGCTGCCGTCGTTGACGAAGGTGAACGCGAGCGCGCGCTGTTTGGCGTTGTAGCGGGCGGTCATCGTCGGCGCGTGTGCGGCCTCGGCGAGTGTGCCGCGGAAGGCGCGGTGGAAGCCGTTGGGGCCGAGGACCCAAAGGTCGAATTCCCCATCGGTGCCAACAGTCCAGCGATCGTCGATCCTTTTGCCCGCCTCCACCGTATAGCGGCGCGGGATGCGGTCGAGGTCGCGTTTGTCATAGACGTGGAACACTGCGCCCGCCGCGCCCTCGTTTATGAAATCGAGCACGACGGCCTTGTCCCCGGCGTCGATCCGCGCGTCGACATGGAGCACATAGGGGAGCGCGCGCGAGCGGCGGATGCCCTTTTCCTGGAACAGCTCCTGCGGCGCGCGCGGCGGCAGCGCCTTGGGGCGCTGGAGATGCGCATCGAGAATTGCGGCCGAGCCGCTGACGTCGGGCAGCGCAGGGAAAGCGGCGTCGGCGCCCTTCGAGAAATCGAAGCACGAGGTCATGTCGCCGCACACCGAGCGGTGCCAGGGGCTGATCGCGGGGATGGTGACGCCGAATCGCTGTTCGAGGAACTGGCCGACCGATGTGTGGTCGAACACCTCGCTGCTGACCCAGCCGCCCTTGCTCCACGGCGAGACGACATACATCGGCACGCGCGGGCCGAGGCCGAACGGGCGCGTCGTTCCCGAGATGCTGTCGTCGCGCGAGAGATATTTGTCCTCATGGTCATCGAAATAATGGCCGGGCAGCGCGAGCGTCGCCTTGCCCGCGAGTGTGCCGTCGGCATTGTACGACGGCGGCGCGGCGGGCGGGAAATGATCGAACAGCCCGTCATTCTCGTCGAAGGTCTGGAAGAAGACGGTCCCCGCCCAGGTGTCGGGATTGGCGGTCAGCGCGTCGAGCACCGATGCGGTGAATTCGGCGCCCTCGATCGGGGTCGAGGCCGAGGGATGTTCGGACCATTGTTTGGGCGGCAGTACCCACGACACCGCGGGCAGCGTCCCATTCTTCGCATCCTCGGCGAGCTTTTCGAGCGAATGATGCGACATGCCGCGTTCGTAGATCGGCGAGCCCGGCTTCGCGTCGCGAAAGCCCTTGAAGGCGAGGCCGCCGTGCATCGCGCCGGTCCAGTTATCGTTGGGGTCCTGATAGATGCGCCAGTCGACCCCGGCGGCCTCGAGCACTTCGGGGATCGTCGCCCATTCGAGCGCGTTGCCGGCATAGGTGTAGCCGGGTTCGGGCAACGCGCCCTTGATCCAGCAGCGAAGGTTATTGGGCTCGGACTTGTCGTCGCGGCAGTTGGTGCCGGTAGCGGCGACCTCGGGGTCGAAATTGGACCCCGACCAGAAGACGATGCGGTTCGGGTCGGTGCCGGTGGTGATCGAGCAATGATAGGCGTCGCAGATGGTGAAGGCCTCGGCGAGCGCGAACTGGAACGGGATATCCTCGCGCTTGTAATAGCCCATCGAATAATCGGTCTTGAACTTGGGCCACAGGCCGAACTTGCCCTGGTTCCACGCCGCCTGCGCGTCGGAGAAGCTGTGCGGCGTGCCGGGGACCTTCAGGCCGTTGGTGCGCGCGGTGTCGAGGTGGAAGGGCGGCAGGTCGCGCGCGCCGTTACTCTGGAACCAGACAGTCTTGTCATCCGCGAGCGGGATGGGGTGGCGGTCGCCGAAGCCGCGAACGCCCTTCATCGTCCCGAAATAATGGTCGAACGAGCGGTTTTCCTGCATCAGGATGACGATGTGGCGGACGTCCTTGATCGTCCCCGTCGTGCGCTTCGCCGGGATAGCGAGTGCGCGACCGATGCTGGCGTGAAAGGCGGCGGCCGAGCCGGCAACGCCCGCAGCTTTCAGGAAATCACGTCTCGAATTCGACATCCAAACTACTCCGGATTGAAGGGGAAGAAGGGCGTTATCGCCACGCCTGCCGCGCGCGCGAGGCGACGAGGTCGAGCGTCAGGATGACGAGGAAGATGGCGATCAGGATCGTGCCGACATGGCCATATTCATAAAGGTCGAAGCGGCCCTTGAGCTCCTGCCCGATGCCGCCCGCGCCGACGAGGCCGATCACGGCCCCCATGCGGACGTTGCGGTCGAAGGTGTAGAGCGTGCAGGCGATATGTTGCGGCAGCACCTGCGGCAGGATCGCACTGCCCCAGATGGTCAGGCGCCCGGCGCCCATCGCTGCCAATGTTTGCTGCGGGCGTGGATCGGCGTCCTCGATATCGTCGGCGTAGAATTTGCCGAGAAAGCCCGCCGAATGCAGCCCGAGTGCGAGGACGCCGGCGATCGGGCCGAAGCCGAAGGCGATGACGAGGAACAGCGCCGCGATCAGTTCGGGTACCGCGCGCAGGAAACCCGATGCCGCCCGCGAGCCCGCGCGCAAGGCCGGGTGCGGCGTGACGTTGCGCGCACCGAGTAGCGCGAGCGGTAGTCCGATCAGCACCGCGATCACGCTTCCCCACAGCGCGATCTCCAGCGTCTCGAGCATCTTGGCCGCGACGTGGAAGACATAGCCGAACGGCTCGACGAGCCAGGCGGTCCGTACGATTCGCTCTTCGCGGCGCAATGTCTCGGGGTTGAGTTCCGAAACGCGCGTCGCGGCGGTTTCGATATGCGCGAAGGGGGGCAGGCGATCGGGATCGAACCCCTCGATACGGCTGACCTCGCGCCGCGACGACAATTGGATCGGCACGAGCTCCGCCAGCGTCGAGCCGAGCCCGTCGGCGACTTGCGACCTGTCGGCCAGCCCCGCCTGCGCCAGCACCGCCTCGCCGCTGAGGGCGAGCATCCGGCCGATCTCGACGCGCTGCCCGGTATACCAGAGTAGCAGCAGCGCGGCGGCGAGCAGCGCGACGGCGCGCGCGTTGAGGAACGCCGGGAAGCGCCAGGACGCGGCGGCGTTCATTGCGCCACTGCCCGGATTCGGGGCGGGACTCGGCTGCCGCCAAGCGTCGCGGGCGGGCCGTCGAAGACGACGCGCCCGCCATCGAGCTGAATGATGCGGTCGGCGAAGCGGTGCGCGAGGTCGGGCTGGTGCAGGCTACAGAGTAAGGTCGCGCCGAGACTGCGCGCCTCATCGCAGAGCAGCGTCAGCACGGCCTCGCCCGTCGCCGGGTCGAGGCTGGCGACCGGTTCATCGGCGAGGATGAGCGCGGGACGGTGGAGCAGCGCCCGCGCGATCGCGACGCGCTGCTGCTGCCCGCCCGACAGGCTGTCGGCGCGCCGCGCGAGATGGCTTTCCTCCAGCCCGAGGCTAGCGAGTAGATGCGCGGCGCGCGCGCGGACGGCGGACGGGTAAAGGCCGGCGAACGACCGCGCGATGCCGATATCTGCGACCGCCATGATGTTGCGTGCGACGCTGGCGCGGCCGCTCAGTGCAAAATCCTGCGGGATCAGGCCGATGCGGCGGCGCTGCGTGCGGCTTGAGGGGGAGCCGTCATACAGGATGCGTCCTACGCTCGGCGTGACCAACCCGGCGACCGCGCGCAGCAGCGTCGACTTCCCCGCGCCCGATGCCCCCAGCACCGCGCAGATCTGACCCGCCGGAATGAAGAGCTTCACGTCCGCGAGCGCGTCGGCGCTGCCCGCATGGCGGACGCAAAGATCGGCGATGCCGATATCCATCACCGCGCCTGCCTTTCGGCCGACTTGCGCAGCATCTCGTCTTTCAGCGCCTGGGTGACCTGCGCCATCTTGCGCGTGGCGGGGGCGAAATGGCCGGCGGGAACATGCCCGACATAGCCGTCGACGCGTGCGCCGCCATAGCCGCGGATCATCTCGGGCGTGATGCCGGGGGTGCGGTCGATCTTCTCGAACGCGGCCCGCAGCCGCGCGCGTAGCGCGGGCGCAAGGCGCATATTCGCGACTAGAGGCGGATAGGGGATCGGCTCGCTGCGCGCGACCACGCGAAGGTCGCGCGCCCCGGGGGCATTGGCGCGCACCGCCTTGTCATAGCTGTCGAACGAGAGCGCGGCGGCATCGACTTCGCCGTTGATCAGCGCGGCGAGGCTGTTGGCGTGGGTGCCGGTCATGCGCACCGCCGACAGGTCGCGGACGGGGTCGATCCCGGCGTCGAGGAACATCGCGACGGGGAAGACAAAGGCCGAGGTCGAGTTGACGTCGCCGAACGCGACGCGCTTGCCGCGAAGCTCGGCGATCGACCGGGCGGGCGAGTCGGCGCGGACGAACAGCCCCGAATAATAGACCGAGCGGCCACCCTTGACCGCGACCGCGAGCAGTTCGGCGCAGCCGCGCTTTTGCGCCTGAAGATAAGTGACCGATCCGACAAAGGCGATATCGGCGGCATTGTTGCACATCGCCTCAACGACCCCGCCATAGGATTGCGCGACCTTGAGGTCGAAGCGGAGACCGGTGCTGCGCGCGACCGCATCGAAGATCGGCCGATAGTCGGCGAGCGTGCCGCTCTCGGTCCCGCCGTCGGCGGGGATCAGCAGCACGCGCAGCGGCGGGGGTTGCACCGGTTGCGTGGATGCCGGCGGCGACAGCAGCAGCCAGACCGTGCCGGCGACGCACAGCGCCGCCAGCACGCCAGCAATGATCCACCGCCGCATATGATACCTCCGTCGACCCGTAAAACGGAGGGCGAGTACGACGGGGCTGTGACAGCGCCATGAACCGGGATACCCGAACCGGGCCGATCAGAATTTGGTCGAGAAGGAGATATAGACGCTGCGCGGCTTGCCCTCGAACTCATAGCCGTAGAAATATTCGGGGCTGTTGAGCGCGATCTCGCCGCGGATGAACGCCGAGCTGTAGCGCATATTGCCGTAGCCGTAGCGTTCGGCATATTCCTTGTCGAAGATGTTGACGAAGCGCAGCTGGATCTGGTGCTGGCGCTCGTCGCCCAAGCGGTATCCGATCGACCCGTTAAGCAGGAAATAATTGCCGAAATTGTGGCGGAGCGAGCTGTTTACGCCGCCCGTCGCATATTCGGGGCCCTGATAGCGCGGGAAGAGCGTGACCGAGAAACGGTCGTCGGGGCTGGTCCAGCGGACATTGCCGCCGATCATATATTCAGGTGTCTCGTTGATCTGGAGCTTGGTGCCGTCGAGGCGCGCTTTCTGCTTGGTGTAGTTGACGTTGAACGAGAAGCCCTTGCCGACGCGGACGTCGAGTTCGGCGGTGAGCCCGCGGATCTCGGTGATGCGGTCGTTGTTGAAATAGGTGTTGGGGGTCAGGCCCGAGGTGGTCTGGATGCGGTTGGTGACGTCGGTATGGAACGCGCCGACCTCGGCATTCACCTGCACATTGCCGAAGCTCTGCGAAAAGCCGATGCCGCCGTTATAGGTCTCGGTTTCCTCGGTCTTGAGGTCGGGGTTGCCGATCAGCGTCGGGCTGCCGGCGTAAAGTTCGTTGGTGCGCGGCAGGCTGTACGAGGTGCCGCCGTTGCCGCGGATATAGAAAGCGCCGATCGGCTGACGGAAACCGAATTTCCAGATCGTGCGCGACCCGAAGCTGTCGGCGAAGTCGGTGCGCAGCGCGAGCGACAGCTTGGTGTCGGGGCTGAACGGGATCACCGGACGGAAATCGGCATAAACGCCGGTGATCGTGTTCGCCTTGTTCGAGATCGGGAAGACCGGGTCCGAGTCATTCTTGTACGACACGACCTGCACGCCCGCGACGACCTCGAGGATATTGGGGAGCGATAGCGTGTTGCGGACATTGAGCCCCATTTCACGGAAACCGCCGACCTTCGAATCCTTGCCGAAGCCCTTGTTCGGGAAGGGGACCGACTTGCCCGTCGCATCGCCGAAGCGCGTGACCTTGCCCGTCGTCGGGTCGGTACAGCCTGCGGGCGTCTTGCAGATTTCGGCGAAGGTCTCGGTGTTGTTGAGCCGAGGGTTGCTCCAATAGCCCGCGACTTCGGTGTAGAAATTCTCCGACCAGCGGCGGTCGAGCGAGAAGTCGACGATCGGGTAGCGGACGCGGTTCGGCGAATAGGTTTCGGCGTCGGGGAAGGGGTCGTGGAATTCGATCTGCGTATATTGGCCGTTCACGCGGAACTCGGTCTTGTCGTCGACCTTCCACAGATATTTGACGCCGATATTGCTGCGGTTGAGCGGATAATCCTGGATGCCGCCGGCCCTGGCGACATTGTCGACATAGGATTCGGGGGCGAAGATGCGCGGGCCGTCGGTCTGGATCGTGCCGCCATAGACCATCAGGCTGTGGCGCCCCTCGGGATCGATCGGGAAGCTGGCGTTGCCCCAGATTTCGCGCGTGTTGAACGCGCCATATTGCGCGCCGAGTTCGAACTTGCTGCTGCCGTCGGGGCGCTTGGTGACGAGGCTGATCACGCCGATGCCGCCGTTGCTGCCGAAGAAGAGGCTGTTGCCGCCGCGGAACACCTCGGCGCGCTCGATCATGTGCGGGTCGATCGTCGTCGATCCCCAGATATCCTCGAGTG
>Ga0247823_10004513_pt1 | contig 11170 bp, 6 predicted proteins | sample 13C_PalmiticAcid_2_FD_192426 | JGI IMG/M metagenome (GOLD analysis project Ga0247823, IMG submission 192426) | Soil microbial communities from agricultural site in Penn Yan, New York, United States - 13C_PalmiticAcid_Day30 | ecosystem: Environmental > Terrestrial > Soil > Agricultural land...
GTACAGAAATTGGCCACCCAACCCGCTAGGATGCGCTGCGGGAGGGCGAGGCTCCCGCCGAGCCGCTGCAGGAGATAGAAGCTCAATCGGCGACTCAGCAGGAGCTTCGCCCTTCCCAACAGCGGCCCGCCGACGATTCTCGCGAATCGCAAATCGTCTGCAACGAGCAGGTTTGGAGACGCATCTCACGAGTATGCCAACAAAAATACGATGGTGGAGGCGGTGAACACGGTGAACACGGTGGAGACGCAAAAACTCGATGTTTTCAAACTATTTGACGCGTTGCGATCGCTTTTGCCGCTGTTACGCGCACTTTGCGTCGCGACGCAATTCGTCTCGCATCAACTTAGTGCCGTTCGCAAATTAACTGGCCGAAGAGATCTTTAATTGAAGGAACGAGTGACATGGCCAAAAAGGTTCCAGTAAAGAAGAAAGTCGCGAAGCACCTGGCAGCCCCAGCCAAGAAGGCGGCGAAGTCGCCAACGAATACGCGCGGGGCATTAGTCATATCAGCAACAGGGACCTCGGCTAGGTGGAAAAAACGGCCGTCGAACCGACGCTCGCGCCCCCGACGGCGAGCATCATGGTTCGACGGCCGATATGCGTCAATCGACTATTTACCTGTACTCGCCGACTTCGTCGCACTGACGTCGTCCACCGGCGCGCGGAGAATCTGTTCGAGCTTGGCCTCGATCCAGTCTTTGTTCTTCGGGAACTCAGCGTAGGTTTTGATATCTTCCAGCAGCGCATCTTCGGGACTGATGCCGGCCGTCTGCAGAATGGCGTAGTCCTGCAGCGATTCGGCGAAGACTTCCCAACGGATCGAATCGATCGGCCCATCCTTGCCTGGGTAGATCATGAACGGATCGCCGTAAGGAATGCCGGGCCACAGATCGCTCGACGCATCGGTGAATGGATCGATGAGCCGTTCCTGTTCCAGGGCGTGCCAATAGTTAAATCCCCAGTGGAGGAAGCCGCGGGCCTGGAGTTTGTAGAAGAGCCAACCCGACATGCGAATCTTGGCGAGGGGCGTATCCATGAATCGATTCAGCCAGGGACCGGTTGGACCGCAACAGTAGTAAACCCAGTGCGGAATGCCGGCTTCGATATAGGCCTGGGCTGCGCTGACCATTGGAATCGGCATATCGGTCAAGCCTTGTTTGCCGTACTGGATGTCGCTGAGCGCATCGATCACCTTCATCCAAGGCGCCAGTTCGCGCAACAGTTTGCGAGCCGCCTTGTAGTTTTCTACGTGCTGTCCCTCGCCGGGCTCGTCGGAAAGGTGAAAGTACGAACCGTTGAGGACGTTCTCTTTGACGAGGAACTCATGGAACGACGGCAGGAACTGCTTGAGGAAGTTGACGTAGGTATCGGAGAGGGCCTTCGTGTCCGGCGGCCAGAGCATCACATACTCGTCACCGACTTTTTTGTAGAGCCGCATCGGGTTCTCGACGCCCCAATAGATCCACATATGGGGCCACTCGAACTCCTTGAAGCCGATTTCCTTGCACATGTCGACGAAGCGTTTGACGTTCGACCAATCGAACTCGTACTTGCCGGGCTGCGGTTCGTTAATGATCAGGAGTTGGCAGGGACGTTTGAACGTTTCGCGTCGGTTGAAGAACATCGGCACGTAGACGACGTTCGATCCGTGGTCGTACATGTTCTGCATTTGAGCACGAGTCAGTTCCCACCATCGCTCATCTTCGAACATGCCAGTTTTGTAGTAGTCCCAGGTCGCTTCGCCGCGCCACCAATGGGTGACTGGGAAGTTCTCGCGCGGCTTGATGACGAAGGGGCTGATTTCGAGCTTGACTGGCAACTCGACTTCTTGCCGGAGATCGCCGAGGAAGAACTTGAACTTCAGCTCGCGGACGCCGGGCTCTGCATCGGCGGGGATGTGCAGCGTGATCCAGTACGATCGACTTTCCTGCGGCCCGATCAGCGTTTTCGTTTCGGGATAAAGAGGATCGGGAACCAGACCTGGCAGCATCCCCGCGCCGTCAAGTTCGGCGGGATCAGTGCCAGGCGTAAGATGAGTCAAAGGGACGAGGCCCACCAATCGAGTCTGTCCTTTCAGATCGTCAGCCCCTTCGATGGCTCCGTCGAGACGGAGGGCGTAGGTACGATCGTTGCGAACGCAGGCCTGGAAGGAGACTGTGCCGTTGCGTGGTGCCAGCATTTCGAGCTTCGTCGACCCCGGCTTGGTTTGAGGGAAGACGCGTTGCAGCGAAGATTCGAGCCAGAGCTCGACGGTGGGCTTCGGTTCGTTGCCGAGAGTTACCTGCAGAGCCTCGTCTGACGCGTGAGCGACCGTCGCGACCGCGCAGAGCAGCAAGACGCATAACGGCCGCACAAGATCTTTTAATGACCTCAACATGATAAGCCTTTCCACCTAGTTAACGAAATGCGGCTGGAGATTGCGAAGCTGCGGGCGACTGAGCGCCTTTTGCTATCGCTGTGCCACCTTCTCTTCGGGGTTGACCTCTAGAAGGACGCCCTGCCCCGGGGCCAGAAAGTATGCCCAGGCTACGTAGGGAGTGATCTCGCCAGTGATAGGCGAGACGTAGTTGACTTTGCTGGGAGATTCGCGGAACTCGGGGGTGCATCGCTGCGAGTTGACCATGCTGCGATTGACGATCATGACATAGCGTTTGCCGTTGTCGCGATGCGTAAAGTCGCCGACGACGAACTCGCCCTCGGGAATGTTCTTCACCAGGGACGTTTCGCTGGGGCCATGATTGCGCGCAGGAACGGTTCCTCCGATGTGGTAGACGTCGTTCGAATCGAGCTTGAGCAGCACTGGCGCCATGTTGTGGACTTGGCGATTGATGTTGCGCATCCAGTGCCAGGCGGCCGTCTTCTCTCCGAATTGGTCGAGCGGGGCGTTGCGAAAGTTGCCGAGATCGGGAGCTTGTAGAATCGGCAGCGAACCTGACATGAACTTGTAGTAGCCGATTCAATTAGCGCCGTAGACGAGCGAGCCGAAGACTTCCATCCGATAGTCGGTTTCGGTGAGCTCGCGGTAATTCCAGTGTGTGGCGGTCAGGACGACGTTCCAGAAGTCAAGCTTGTGCTTCAGAGCGGCGTCACGCATCTGCGCGATGTTCGACCAAAAGACCGGATGGAACTCGTTGTTGCCGTAAGTCGTATAACGATCGTACGAGAGGACTGTTGGGTTGCATATCTTCACAAAGTCATCGACATACTTGTCGTAGCTTTCGCCCTCGCCAGGTAAGAGGTTGATGTAGGGCCACTTGCCTGGCGCGAGCTTGCGTACTGCGGCGACACCCTTAGCAAGGTCAGGGTACTGCTCCGGACTCGGCTCATCGCGAAGATGATAACCAATGACGGCAGGATGATCGGCAACCTCTTTGAGCACCTCGGGAAGATTCTTCTCGACGGCGGCGCCATCGAAGGGGCCGTGATAAGCTGCGCCTGAGAGACGCTCGTCGAACACGACCGCCTGCAGATCGCACTGCTTGCAAAGATCGAGCGATTTGATCGGCACGAAGGCCACGCTCGTAATGCCGCAATCGCGCATCGCTTCAAACGTCGCCTCGTCGTCGGCGTAGTCCCACGCCATCAGCGGGAAGCGATCCGCAGTCGCCGCGGGTTCGCTAGCGAACGCTGTCGGAATACTAAAAAGTACGCAAGCGACGATCGACAAAAACTTCATTACAACGCTGCCTGGGGTTTCAAATTCGAGAGACTTACTTCTCGCTCTTCTCGCCGGATTCGGCGGTGGCCGCCGCAGCGAACGTTGGCTTTAGCAGCACGCCCTGACCCGGAGGAAGGCAATAGTACGGGCTAATCTCTTTCACCTTACCGCTGATCGGCGAGAGGTATTCAAGCTTGGCAATCGGATCGCGGAACTCCGGCACGAGCGTCGTTGAATGGGTGAGGCTCTTATTCACGACCATCACCCAACGCGACCCGTCTTCGTGCGTGAAATCGCCGATAGCGAAATCGCTGCCTGCCTTCAATCCCTTCACCAGCGTGTCGTCGCCGACGCCGCGATTTTGCTCGGGGACGTCGCCAACGTGGTAGACGACGTCCGACTTCAGCTTGAGCAGCGTGGGGCCCATATTCTGGATCTGGCGGTTCATGTTCCGCATCCAGTTCCAGGCGTGCGTCTTCTCGCCGAACTGGTCGAGCGGTCCGTTGCGGAAGTCGCCCAGCTCAGGGGCGTCGAGAATCGGCAACTCGCGACTAATGAACTTGTAGTAGCAGAGGCCCCTAGCGCCATAGACCAGCGAGCCGTAGGCTTGCAGCCGCAGGGCCGCTTCGGATGGCTCGCCGTAGGTCAGGTGGGCCGAACTGAGGAAGATGTTATAGAACGGCAAATTATGTCGCAGGCCGGCGTTGCGAACTTGCGCGATGTTCGCCCAAAACCCGTAGGAGAAGTTCCCCTCCTGGCCGATGGGGTAGTTGTCGTACGACAGAATTTTCGGCTTGCAGGTCTTCGCATAAACGTCGAGATAGCCGTCGTAGCCTTCTCCCATGCCAGGCGGCAGGTTGATGTAGGCCCACTTGCCAGGCGCCAGATCGTGAACAAGCGACACCGATTTAGCGAGTTCAGAAAATTGGCTGTGGTCGGGCTCGTCCTTCAGATGGTAGCCAAATACGGCGGGGTGATCGTTCACTCGCTTGATGAGATCAGGCAACGCTTTGTTTGCTTCTTCAGCGTTAAACGGCGCCGCCCAATGGGCGGGGGTGATCCCTTTCTGGTAGACGATCGCCTTGATCCCGAGCTTCTGACAGACATCGAGGGCTTCGACCGGAACGAACGCGACCATGTTGATGCCGCAGTCGGCCATCTTCTGCAGCGTCTCTTCGTCGTCGGCGTAGTCCCACGCCATCAGGGGAAATGGCGACGTTTGTTCGTCTCCCCGCACTGTCGGCAGAGCGAGAAAGCATGCCGCCGCTGCCGTGAAGCAGGCGATGCGCCAACGATCAGAACCAACCAGGACATTTAGGCATCGGGACGTAAACTGCATCCGGAATACTCCACATGATTGTCGATCAATTGATTACGGTCTAGCGAACTTGACGATCAGATCGAGTGGCTTGGTAGCCGGTAGATGGATGACTTCGCCTTCAATCTTGACGTCAAGCTGCTTGCCCTCCGGCCCCGTGACGCTCTCAATGGAACGCCCCTGCGGATGGCGCAAGTGGAGGCGAACCTCTGAAGGCGCCGTGCGAGTAGGTGGGGCAAGCGCGATCGTCGCCGTATCGGAGTCCGGCGTTTCAATTCGGCAAGACAAGGGACCAAAGAGCGTTGGCGAGTCGGTGATTTCGAGCCGCTTGCCGGGCTCGAGCCAGGCAGTGGGAACTCCTTGGCCGATCACCAGAGCGTTGCTTTCCTCATGCAACAGCATATTACGGAGCAATCGAAGTTGCTGCGTACACGAGTACGTGTGAGGGAGCGTGTAGTGGTTGTCGCCCGTTTTGTAGAGCGTGACTTCTACAGGCGAGTAGGTGTCGCGAGTCATGCCGTAGGCCATCATGCTCCAGAATCCGAGGAGCGTTTTTCGCACTTCGCCATGGAGCATGCGGTCCTGGAGGTAGCCATTCGCATAGGCGTGATCCATTCCCTCTTGAAATTCACAGACGCCAGCGGTGATGCCTCCTTGATTCTCAAGCATGTTGGTATAGAGAGCGCCGCGCGGATCATCTTTTGGAAAGAAGCCATTCTCGAAGAGCGTGCTGGCTACGAGGCCGTAGTATTCGCCTCCCTTGTACTTAGTCAGCTTGAGTAGGCGATGCGTGTCAGGCTCGATTGGAATCATCCGCACGCCGTTTCGCTCGAACGTGGCGGCGTCCATCGAATTGAAGATGTCTTGGCGATACTTGGCCGCCTCTTCGGCGTAGCGATTGGCAATCTCGGTTTGCCCGATTTCCCCAAGAGCCAGCGCAGCCGCTTCGAGTCCCTGGCAACAGTAAATGTTTCCCTGATAGTTGAAGACGGGATCGTTGTAGTCGTTGTACGGTCGGAACTTAATCAGTCCCTTGCACATCCCCTCGGTTGGGCCCTCGGCTCGGCGAGCAAGAATCCAGTCGCATGCCTTGATCAAGGCTTCGCTATTCTGCTTCATCCATTCCGCATCCTTGGCGACCAGGTAGTGGGTGGCGAGCGCCAAGACGAAGCCTCCCTGATCGGGGAGACCACACTCCTGGATGTAATGGCCATCAGGTTTTTGGTGGAAGATCTGCGTCTTCAAAACGTCTGCGACGTGCTCGGGCATGCGGAACAGGTCGAACGCCATCGTGTGCAGCGCAACGCTGTAGCCGAACTGCAGGTCGTAGAATCCGGCTCCGTCATGAACGTGAAGTCGATCGTCGATGCGATCGGAATTAAGGAGCGAGTAAGCGATCCACGCTCGATAGGCTTCGTTGACGCGCGGATCGGGAATTTCAAACGGAGCCGCTTTGGCTAGCAAATCCCGCCATGCCGTCTCTGCTTTCGAGCGGTGTGCTTCAAATTCTTCCTCCGTGATTTCTTCCGCCGAAGTCGGATCGGGATGCTTGAACCGAATGCAGAGCGACACCATGCCGCTTGGCGTCGTCTTCGGCGTCCATGAAACCTTCTTCTGCTCTTTGCCGGTCAGCGCGATCTGTTTCGGCAGTTTAGCTGTTTCACCGCCGGCCCAGGCGGTGAGACGGGCATAGGTATAGAGGTCGGCCGTGGGGCTGAAGTCGTCGGCCCAACCGAAGACCGTCATTCGATAATCAGCGTCCAGCTGCTTCGTCTTCAGATCGACGATCGGAATACAGCCGTCAAGGAGGCGATGGCTGATCTGATCTGGCCTATCCGCAAAGGGGCGCGCCTCTGCGCCAATTTCAAACCACGCGATCGGGCCGTCCCAAGGGCTCGCATCGATTCGGCCAAGCCAGTCAGTTCCAATGTCATTGCGCTGGCCGGGCACGCCGACGAGGTCCCGTTTGTTCTTCATCTCAGGATAGAAGCGGACGACGTCCTCGAACGTCGGATCGCGATCACTCTCTTTCAGCAACTCAGCCACTGGATCAAGTTGCGGCGACGTGAGCCAGCGACGCTCATCGTCGTTCATCTTCAGCTCATTCTGAGGCGTTTCGGTGATCTCCAGACGCGCTGCCAAGCCACGGTTGCCGCGGCCGACAGAATCGGTGTTGACGAGCATTGCGGCGTCTTTGGTAATGCCAAGATTCTTACCGATAACGACAAACTTCGGCGCCGATTGCAGATCGTCGGTGCGTTCAATCGTGCGAAGCGTCCGCCAAGTGGGCTCGCCGTCGCCGTTGGCGTATTGAAAACGAACGCAATCGTCGCCGAGTTGGATGCGAACCAAGTGTGCGGCGTACCCGGCGCAGCCGGTGTGGTCGAACTCGTCAACCTTGCCATCATGGGCTTCCACGCTGTGAAATCTCGCAAACGGCGTGGGCGAGATCTTCCCGACGCCGACGAACGTGCTGTCATCCCAAACTAGGTACAGAGAGACCGCGTCGTGAATCCGTGCGGTCGCCGTGACGTCGTCGGTTTCAAGCGGGCGTTTGATCCCGGCATGTCGATCGGCCGGCGAGTCGATGATGACGAAGCTATCTTTCGCGACGACCGAGGCGCCTTCTGGCTGCACCACTTCCCAATCGGCGGGCATTTCGTTCGTGGTGAAATCAACGATCAGCGGAAGTTCGGTCGCTGCGAGCATTGAGGGCGAAGAACCGACGAACAAGACGCCAGTCATAGCGCAGATTAAAGCAATGCGTTTGAGCATAAGTGTTAACTTCCGGATTAAGACGGAGGTCACGGCAAGAGCCGTCGACGATAGACAGGGGCATGCCGGCCCAAATAACTCGCGCTGTCGCCGCCAAGGCACAGAGCAATCGGAACATCCGAACGGCAAGAACCGCTAAGCGATCGCCTTCGAAAGCTCCCAGTCGTTCGCGCCAGCGATACACTGTGGGCGAACGATTCAGATTTAAACTTAACTTGAGGTTAAAGCGTCAACACATCGCCAGGTTTCGCTAGGCGACGATCACCGTTAATGACCACAGCTTCCAAGCCATCGATTTGAGGGACATGGAGTTGGACGCCCTGTGGTTGCGCACGAAAGCGAGGTTCCCATTCGACGTCGAGTGTCTTGCCGCCGTCAGCAACCTTGAACCGTAGCGTGACGGGTCCCGATTCAGTCGCGATGTTCTCAAATATGGTTTGCTGCTCTTCGCTGAGCCACGCGTCGGGACAGAGACGAAGCAGATGGAACTGACCTGGTTCGATTTGATCATCGATCACCGACAACTTCATCGCGTAGAACATCAAGGCGCCAGGCGCCGGCAAGCTCCAGATGCCGTGGCGATGCTCGCAGCCGCTGAAAGTCTGCTGCGACAGGGCTCCCGAAAGTAAGGCGTAGATCCCTTCGATGAACCGCTCACGATCACCAGACTGCCAGGAGCAGATGATGTTAAAGCTGTAGCACGGTTCACAGGTGGAGATCTCGTGTGTGAGGATCGCCCGTTGGTGCATGTCGCCGCGCGGATCGTACAGCTTGGTATCCGGTCCCTCGCGATAGTAGGCGAGCGAATCCTTCATCAGCGGGTCATCTGCATCCAGCAATCCGGCATATACCAATACCATCGGCCCGGTGTCGAGGAAAAAGGGATGGCTCTGCATCTCGGGTCCATACAAGCCGGTCGGCACAACGCGGTGCTCGACGCCGCCGTCGGTCTTCCAAATTGGCATTGTCGCCGCACGTTCACAGTAGGCTTTGACGAATGCTTCCTTGTATTCCTCAGCTTCTGTGGCGAACTCGTCCGCCCGAGGGTGGCCGATCGATTGCAAAAATTTGACGGCGGACTGTAGCCCTTTGTAATTCCATGCGATGTTCCAGACCGCTTGCGACGGCACGCCCGTGTCCGTCGCTACGGCCGGAGGAAGCACGCCGGGAACGCCTTCATGCTTCGTGTTTTTGCGGGCGTCTCGAAGAAACTCGCAACCTTTGAGAATCGGTTCGAGCGATTCATCGATGATCTTCTGATCGCCGGAAAGCAGCGCATTCTGCGCCATCGCGTGGAGCACCGAGCCATGGTCGGTCAGCCAATCGATCGAACTGAGTTGCTTCGGAGCGCCGAGATATCCTGGATGCAGTTCGTACGCTTCGCCCGGCGGTTTGGTCGATCCCTGGTACTTGTGAAAGATCTTGAGATTGTCGGCGACGAACTGGTGATAACCGAGGTGGTCGAGAAGCATGTGGGTCGCCATGCAGGTCGGCGTGGGCCATAGCGTGTCGTAGTTCCAGTTGCCTGTCAGTAGAGCGCGATCACCGTTCTCTGGATTCGTCTCGCTCGTCACTTGAGCCAGTTCGACCATGCGACGAATCGCACGGTTTACTTGCGGCTCAGGAGTGATGACGACGGCGGCCGTCTCGGGACGCTTCTCCCATTGTTGATCGTTCTGCGCCAAGGCCGCGTCATAACCGAGATCGGCCTCAGCCCGTACGGCGTCGGCGTCGCCAGGCATCATAGGGACGAGCAGGTCGACATGCGTTCCTTTGACGGCTGGCATCGTCACTTGCAGATAGTAGTCGCGGCTTCCTTCGGTTTTCTCGACCAGCATCGCCGAGCCAGCCGACATCATGCCGACCAATCGCACACGGCCATCGGGTTCAACTAGCCGGCAGCATGAGAGGGGGCCTTTCTGATAGGTATCGCGCGTGAGTTCCCGAGGGTAAATCGCGCGCTCGGGGTGAACCGTGAGATTCTCTTCATGCCACATGCTCCGCTGCATCATGTCGGGATTGCCGACATGGATCATCATGGTCGCGGTGGGTGAGGCCTCGAACGGATCGACGTGCTCGACTCTGAGTCGAACCCATAGATACAGAGGCTCCTTGCCGGTTTTTGCTTCAATTCCGTCGGGCGAGTGAGCAAACACCTCCTGACGGACCACAACGCCAGTGCTACCGTACATCGTGCTCATCGGCCAACGAGTCCAAAGGACCGGCGTGGCATGGCTGTCGTCCCAGCCTTGCATCCCGACGCCTCCATCAGGGCGACTGCTCAGCTGAAACGGTCGGTCTGGTCGCTGCGGAATCGAACCGTCAAACGAAGGCGTCAGCGTGAGTTGAACGCCCTGCCCAATGTACGGATTGAGGTACTCTTTGATCGGTCCCGCAGGCATGCTCCGGAGCGGGTGCGTATCGGCGATGATGGAGCCGTTGTAGAGGAGCGTAAAACGGAACGGGTGGTTCTTGATGCCAACTGGCGTCCAGACATTGCGCAATGGCGGAAACCAGTTCTTGGCTTTCTCAAAGTTCGCTTCATCGGCGACGACAGCAACTGGATTGCAGCATGCCACCGCCATTGCGAACAAGAACGTCGCAATAAGAGTGACTTTTGGGACAACGGCTTGCGAAGCATTATTCATGGTGATTGACCCCTCAAGACGCTGACCATGACGGCCGCGAAGTTGGCCTGGGAGGGAAGTGATTGGAAGCTTCGTGCTTGCCTCACGAGTTCGCTAGTTGAGGCTCAACGAATGTTCGCCGCGATCTTCGCAGGAACAAGCAGCAAACACTGCTGTTGCGTCGAACACTTCCTCAGTTGAATTGATCCAACGTTTCGCCGCCCTTAATGGTGGCGAGCGCGCGATAAACTCCAAGTTCAATAGATTCGCTGATGTAGTGAACCGATCCGTCGACGAAGACGAAGCTGAGGCCGCCGGGATGCATGCTGTTGAAGCCGAACTGCGATCGGTACGGAAACTGTTCAGCCGTCGGGTCGAGGCTTGGCCGCCCGGGAACGGCATTGTTCGGTGGAATCGAGGCGGTGGCGCTGGCTTCGACGCTGTGCGCCCACGAGTAACCTAAGCCGTAGCACTTCCCGTCGTCGCCGCAATTGGCCCGCGCGAGTTCAAAGGCTTGCTCGCCGGCCATCATCGTGCGGCTGGTGCCATCCTCAACGTGTTGAAATCCGAGCGGATTTTGCCAGGCAAAGATGGCCATGACGCCATTGCCATTTAACCATGGCTCGTCGCTTCCTGGCGCATCGACATTCGGATTTGCGTAAATCGGGACATTGGACTGAGCTCCCATCACGCCGTCGTAATTCGTCATGCCGATGCTGCGGAGGCCTTTGATGTACCACGTGTTGGCTCGACTAATGGGATTGTTAGCGGCAAGTTCATCGCTTGGAC
>Ga0247823_10004514_pt1 | contig 11166 bp, 11 predicted proteins | sample 13C_PalmiticAcid_2_FD_192426 | JGI IMG/M metagenome (GOLD analysis project Ga0247823, IMG submission 192426) | Soil microbial communities from agricultural site in Penn Yan, New York, United States - 13C_PalmiticAcid_Day30 | ecosystem: Environmental > Terrestrial > Soil > Agricultural land...
ACTGGCGTCGTAGCTCTGACCTGTCTGTGACGCTCATGAGGTGTCGGTAGCGGAGACAAAGTCCATTTCCCACCGAATAGCGGACGTTCGGCGCTAGCTGAACGAACGGCGGCTTTCGGGATTTCGCGCGGCCCCGCGGAATGTCGGCAATTGGGGCGCTTTGCCGTCGATGTCATTGCGAGTTCCAAATTGACTGCTTCGCACGAAACTCAACAATTTCCCCCAGCAACCCGCTTCCGGCCTGTGAGCGCGCATGCACGAAGCGTCTAATAGTAAATTGCGCGAACACTACGAAGCCGTAACGAAAGATGTGGACAGTCCGCTGAGCGGCATCCATCCTCCTTCTGTCTGGGGAAGTTCCGGCTGTAACAGGGGAGGGGCAATGGTTACGTGGCAGCGTTTACTCGCTTCGGCGAAGCGATCGCTTTGGCCGGCTTTGGCCATCGCGGCGATGATTTCGGCCAATTCCGCCTATGCTCAGACCACCGTAAGCGGAAAGGTCGGAACGATTACCACGCGCCCGAATGATAGCGGTGCATCGTTCTCAATTTATATTGTCGGGGTATCATCCTTCTGCACGGGTGACACCTATAGTCAGGGATTCATATCGGCAACGGATCAGAATTACGATGCAATGGTCAGTACATTGCTGTCAGCATTCATGAGCAACAGAATGGTGTCGGTTACGAGCTCCCTCTCAGGAAGTCTCTGCAAAATCTCATACATCACAGTGTCGTAGCATTCGCTTGTCGCTCTCCTAGGGGGCAGGCGTGTTGGCGAGATGTGCGCGAGGAAGGTCGATGCTCCGTAGAATGCACCGGATACGAAATGCAGCCCTGTCGATATGCGTGGCGGCATTGGCGGTGGGGCGGCCGGCATATGCCCAGAGCGAGGTCGTCACATATTCATACGACGCGTTGGGACGGCTTAAACAGTCGACTTCATCGGGCACCGTGAATTCGGGAACGGTCGTCACATCGACCTATGACTCGGCGGATAATCGCAAGACCTACACCGTGTCCGGAACAGGGAAGGCGGGGAATGGAACGCGAGCCATCATAGTCCCCCTCAAAGGGGCCGGGCCAATCCCGCTGGCGCCGGATGTTCAATAGAATTGCGAAATTTCGCTGAGGAGCGACATGGCGTGAGCAATGGCGATGAACGGTTGCACGGATTTTCCAGGAAGCTGACGCGGTACGCAGCGATCGCATCCTGTTTTCTTCCCGGTCTTGCCTATGCCGATGCGCCTGCAGTGGTCATCGCGAAAGCGCCGATCGTCACCCCGGCTGATGCACTTATCTATTATGGATCGCCGGCCAGCCCGACCGCCCGGCCTCGGAGCCCGTTGGTGCAGGAAACCGCCCGGTCGCTGCGGTACGACGTCGATCTCATCTATGCCTATGTTCGGAACAATATCGAGTTCCTGCCCATGTTCGGGCTGCAGGCCGGCGCGCGCGGCATCGTTCTGAACGGCAGAGGCACGGCGTTCGACCAGGCGCAGTTCATGGTCGACCTGCTCCGCGAAGCGGATGCCCGGCAAGCCAAGGGGTACAACCCGGCCTATGTCCTTGGCCGTATCGAGCTGAGCTCGAGCGAGTTCGCGGCGTGGACAGGCGTGAATGACGCGGCCGTGGCCAGCAAGTTGCTGGCCAATGGCGGTATTCCCGCGACGGTTACGGGTAGCGGATCGACCTTCACCGTGACGATGCTGCACTGCTGGGTGCGAGTGACGATCGGCGGAACAGACTATCTGTTCGATCCAAGCTTCAAGCCAAGCGTCCGGACGGCGGGCATGGCGTGGCAGGCATCGACGGGTTATTCGCGTGCGGCCTTGCTCGCGTCCGCGGGCGGCACGCAAACCGCTACGCAGGTGAGCGGGTTCAATATCCCGAACTTTCAAAGCCAGCTGTCGGCCTATCGGGCCAATGCAGAGACTTTCCTTTCGTCGAACGCCGCAGGCAAGCGGGCGGAGAGCGTCGTCGGCTTCGACACCATTACCTCGCACCCCGCAACGGACAATCGCCGTACGACGATCCCCTACATCGCGCAGGTCGATCGAATCTGGACCGGAGAGGTGCCGGATATCTTCAGGACGGCGTTCACCGTCAGCTTGAACGGCACATCCTACGGCACCTATAATCCCGACGAAGTAGCCGGGGAAATCTGGCAGTTCGAATATGCCCGGTCGGGCAGCGTGTTCGTCGCGTCGGGCACGCCGGCAGGCCGGGTCATCGCAGGGCAGATACAGTCCGGTTGCGACAAATATCAGAGCAATCGCGGTTCGATGGCCCCCGCCATTGCCTCCGTCAGCATCAATCACCCCTATGCGGCGAACGGAGGCGGGTATGCAGACCGCACCCTCTCGCGTCAGTTGACGGCCCAGCAGTGCGGCGGCGGGCTGTTCTATGTGTCGAACGATTGGGGATTCAGCGGCAACGGCATCAACGAGCGCCTTGCCCCGGCCGTCAGCCGCCTCCGCATCGATCCCACTGCTGCGAGCTGGATGATCTTCGCGCCGACGCTGGCCAATGTGGCCACCCAATATTCGGCCTTTCTCGACGTCGCGCGATACGCGCAGGCGCAGCGCTACCAAATGCACGATCTGGTCGGGATCCATGTTCTGGATAATGTCGATCTCTATCTGAGCACCCCTTCGACCGGCACCGCAACCTCAAGCCTGGCGAGCAGCCTGTCCATGAGCTTCGAGTCCGCTGTCAGCGCAATTGCTGACGGGGGCACCGCGGACGGAGATACCAGCGCCGCCTACACCGCCGCGTTAGGCCTGTCCTATGCGGAAGGCGCTGTGCCGCGTCAGGAGACGGATTCGGTTTACGACATGGCGTCGATCAATCTGCTGACCCAGCAGGATATGCGAGCGTCGTCGCCCGGAACCTACTCGAACTATCTGGCAACGCCTATGAGCTGGGCGTCGGTAAAGACATCGCTGAGCAGCTATCCCGGCGGTAGCCTGTCGGCGATGGATGGCTATGTGGCCGAAGGGTATAGTCTGATCGCGCCGCAGATCGGGGCGCTGCGCCAGCCCCAGATCACCGTATCCGCCCCGCCTTTTCCGACCGCGATTTCGTCGCTCTGGGAAGGGCTTGGGCTGGGAAGCACGGGATCGGAAGTGTTTCGCTCCGCCTTTCTGGCGTGGCGCCCCGGGAGCGGAACATCGATTCCCGACCGCATCGCGATGGTCATGTACGACCAGCGCCGCGGAAGTATCCTCAAAGCCGGCATCGGCGTTCCGATCATGGCCGACGGAAACTCAAAACCGATCCGAAAACCGGAGGTTCCGAAGGCCGAGGGCAAAGACGTCATTCGTGCGGCGCTCAACATCGACGGGCGTTCGGGCGCGGTCACCTTTGCGCCTGGCGTGGATCTGACCGATGGTAGCGGAGACTTTCCGCGATCGCTCAGCTTGCAGCGCCTGTACGATCAGCGTGACCAGACAAACTATGGATTTGGTATCGGCTGGAAGCACAACTGGCATCAGGTCGCGACATTCTCGAACGACGGCCAGGCCGCCCTAGGGCAAAGAGATGCGCAGGCGCTTGGCAGCATTCTGGTGTCGCTACAGGCGATCGGGGATCTGACGAGAACTCAGGATGCGCAGCACCTCTACGCAGCATTGCAGGTTGCCGGATGGATGGGCGATCAGACAATCAACAACAGTGTAGTGATCTCACGCGGTTTCGACGGCGAAGAAACGTTCCGGAAGCAGGCCGATGGCAGCTATGCAAACGCCAAGCCGAACGGGTCCGCCTTGACAGTTACCGGGTCGCCGAGGGCCGGGATCATCAATCGCCGTCTCTATATCGATATCGGTGCGACCTACATAGATAGCGGCGGGGCAGCGCGCAGCTATGCATCGACACCCTATTCGGGGCTGGCGCTTACATCCCCGGCGATCGCCAGCCTGTACACGCGAAAATCGCAGTATATGACCGATTGGCGTTATCCCAACGGGATCCATATCCGCACGGCCTATGGCGGCGACCTGATCGCGCCCGACGTGGTGTTCTTTCTTCGTGCGACCAGCAATCTTGGCAACGCGATTTATCGCGGCAACGACCCGGGTTTTGATCCGGGGTCGGACTCGCCGCTATATTATTGCGAGGAACCTGGCGGACCAATTCTGAGTCGCCCCGGCGGACCCGGGCAAATGCAATTCCGTAACTCCGCGGGCCAGGAGGCGAGGTTCAACATCTCGCCGATGGTTTCCTATTACCTTTACTCTCCCGACGATCCGAATTGCCCGACCGGCTCCGATCAACCGCCGGTCGGGCGGCTCCAACTGATGTCTTACCTCGGCTCGAAGCAGGATTCCGCCGGTAAGCTCTGGGGGTACGCCTATGCGACTCCTGCATCGATGTTCGGCGCCGTTCCAATTCTCAACCGGGCCTACAAGCCCAGCAACGGCAATCCTGACATCACAATCGATTTCGGGGGCGATGCCAACGCGATCACTCTTACCAATCTGCGTGACAAGATCTGGCGTTACTACTCCTTGCCCTTCCGTTCCGAAGTGGTTTCACCGGAGCAGCACGACGCCGTCACCTCAGACCGGAATATGGATGCCGGGCGAGGAAGCGTCATCGATTTCGACGAGTATGCCCAACCGATCCGGTCGATCGATCCGCTCGGGCGTGTGACCGCCACCGCCTATAACGATCAGGGCCGCCCGGTCAGCGTTACCCAGCCAGAACTGAATGTCACGCTGACGGCGTATGACCCACGCGGTAACCCCATTACGCAAACCCAGCGGGCAAAGCCGGGATCATCGGAGGGGGATCTGGTCACCTCTGCCAGCTATGTCGGCGGCGCTGGTTCTGGATGCGCCAATTTGGCGACCTGCAACAAGCCCGCCTACACGATCGATGCTCGGGGTTACCGCACCAACTATAGTTGGGATGGTATAACGGGTGAGTTGCTGTCGGTGACTCCCGGCCTCAATGCCGCGGGCACAGCCTGCATGCTGGCCGGCGGCCTCTGTCCGACCACGAGCTATGGCTATGGCAGTGGTATCGCAGGCTACGATCCCTGGACGGGGACGGCATCCGGCACCTTGTACTTTCCGTTCAGCAAGACCGAGACGATCACTTTGGGCGTGAATCGCACGACCAGCTATAGCTATTTCCTGAAATCCTTCGCCCCCACCACCTACCAGCAGATGACCAGTTATACGGTGAAGAAGGTCCTTCCCAAGGAGATCGTCACCGATCCGGGCGGCCTCAATCTGCGGCAATGCTACGAGTATGACCTGGTCGGCAATGTGGTCAGCGGCACGACACCGCGTGCCGGACTGGCGAGCTGCCCATGAAGGGGCTCCGTCGCATGGGCCATTTCGCAATCGCTGCGCTGGTTTTGGCAGCGCTGCCGCTGTCGTGGGTACCTGCGCCTGCCTCCGCGCAGACCTCTCCGACGAAGTTCACGACTGGCTATCGCTGGGACGCGCTTCGACGATTGGTTGGGCGGATCGACGCCCCGATCGACCCGAGCAGCCCCTCTACCGGGCCATATCTCACGAGCCGCTTCACCTACGATGATGACGGCCAGCTGATCCGCATTGAAAAGGGTAAGCTCTCGGCCTGGCAGGATGAGAGTGTTCAGCCCAAGGATTGGATCGGCTTCACAGCGCTGGAAACCGTGACGGTCTCCTATGACGCCGTTGGCAACAAGATGGACGAGCGCCTCAGCAGTGTGGCGGGTGGCGGTGCGGTGCAGACCGTGACGCAAACCGCATACGACAGCGACGACCGTCCAATTTGCGTAGCGGTGCGAATGAACGCGACGGCCTTTCCGGCAGCGGATGCCGACGCCTGCGCGCTTGGCACGACGGGCAGTGATGGACCGGATCGGATTACCCGAACCTTCTATGATGCCGCGAGTCAGGTGCTACAGACACGCAAGGCCGTCGGTGTGGTTGGTACCGAGCAAGCTTACGGGACGTACAGTTACACTGCCAATGGCAAGCGGCGCTACGTCATTGACGGGGCCGGAAATCGCGCCCGTTTGGACTATGACGGTCACGATCGCCGGTCAGCTTGGGTATTCCCGTCGAAGACAGGCCCAACCGCGTTCGATCCCGCTACGCCGGCCACAGCGCTTGCAACCGCGGGGAGCGAGGATGTCGCCGATTACGAGCAGTACCAGTATGATGCGAACGGCAATCGTGTCTGGTTCCGGCGGCGTGATGCGACGACAATCGCCTATAGCTATGACGCGCTGAGCCGAATGGCGTTGAAGAGCGGCGCTGCGATTCCTCAAGTGTCCTACGGCTACGACCTGGCCGGGCGCCAAGTCAGTGCAGTTTTTGCAAGCGGCGCCGGAGTCACGAATAGCTACGACAAGGCGGATCGGCTGGCGACGAGTCAAAATACGACTGGTGGCGTGAGCCGGCTGCTCCAGTACCAGTACGACGCGAACGGCAACCGGACTCGAGTGACGCATCCGGATAGTACTTGGTTCGGCTACGCCTATGACGGTCTCGACCGTTTGGGCGTGATCGAAGAGGGGGCAGCGGTTGGTCTGGTATCCCTGGCCTATGACGATCTAGGGCGACGCTCCATGCTGTCGCTGGGCGGAGGCGTTGTCGCGACGAGCTATGGCTATGACGCCGCATCGCGACTTGCTTCGCTCGTCCAAGATTACGCTGGCTCCACGCACGATGTGACTACGGCGTTGACATGGACACCGGGCTCGCAAATCCGAAGCCGCTCGCGAGACAATGAGTCTTATACGTTCGTCGATTTCTACGATGGAGAGCAATCTTACGTCGCGAATGGATTGAATCAGTACACTTCGATCACTGGCCCGAATGGGCGCTCGCGGAAGTACGACGCAAACGGCAGCGTCACTGACAATGGCTGGACCAACTATGCCTATGACGGAGAGAATCGCTTAGTTTCGGCGAGCGGGTCAAAAAGGGCGACGTTGAGCTACGATCCCATGGGTCGGCTCCATGAGATCGCAGTTCCCGGCGCAGCGACGCAACTACTGTACGATGGTGATGCATTGGTCGCGGAATATGACGGTTCCGGCTCACTTTTGCGCCGCTATGTCCACGGCCCTGGGGTGGATGAACCACTCGTTTGGTATGAAGGTTCAAGTATTGCGAGCAATGTGAGACGCTATCTCACTGCAAACCATCAAGGATCGGTTACTTCGGTCACAGACGCATCAGGCGATGTACTCTCCGTAAATACCTATGATGATTGGGGTGTTCCAGGGGCGGAAAACGTTGGTCGCTTCCAGTACACTGGCCAGCTATGGCTTCCTGAACTGGGATTATATCATTATAAAGCGAGATTCTATTCTTCGGCTTCTGCGAGATTTTTGCAAATAGATCCGGTTGGGTACGCTGATCAGATCAATCTCTATGCATACGTTGGAAACGACCCGCTTAGTCGTACAGACCCAACTGGTATGCAGTACTGTCCCCCCTACTGCCCCCCAGCACCGACGGCCAGCAAGGCAGGAGCTGTCCTCGCTACAATTGCTGCCACTCCAGTTGTTCTGGCAGCAGTTGTAGTCAACACTCTATTGACTAGTCCTACTCAAGAGAATGAGTCCGAAATTGTTCGAACTGGCCGAGAGAAGTTTGAAGAGAACAGAAGAAATAACGTGAACGTCGATACAAATACGTTAATTTATACCCTCGATACGCCAGATAGTAAGCTGGGTGCAGCTGCCGCTGCGGCGATCCGTGGGAGGACTATGGTGGTTTCTCCTCAAGCTGAGCAGGAGTACATTCGAGGTACGAGGCGAGTTGGCGGCACCCCCTCTAGGGCTACCGCGACTGCCAGGCTTGGCGCACTTTACGCTTCGGGCAGGGCAGTGCGAGGTGTCCAAGCAAACGGTGCCAATGTAAGGGAGCTAATGTCGAGAGGTATTAAAGCCGGTGACGCCGCTGTCTTGGCTTCGGGTAGGACCCAAGGGTTGACGACCGTTTCCAACGATACGCGAAATGTGGCAAAAGCTCCTGAATTGATTGAGCCATATTAGAAGGCGGGTATTTATGTTCAATTATCTTCAATTTGCCGATCACGAGTATCCGGATCTCATACAAATGGATTGGGGTGAGGATGACGGCACGGTGTACAATATTGGGGATGAAATTAAATGGAAGGATGATTTGGTACCAACTGTATCACTTGGAAAAATAGTAATAACCGGTATTAGGAACGGTCTGGAAGATAAGCGTGACTTCAGTGGGCATGAGTTCTACGAGATAACTATTTCAAATAACATCGTTACGGAATGTAAGCGAGTTTCTTCTGAGAGATATGAGGAGATATACAAGGATCAACTGGAGTACTATAAGAAAAGGGGGGTTTTTACATAGTTAACCGGAATTGGTTTGGTGTGGCGTAAGCAGCCTATTAATGCTTCGCTGGGATTCGATGCGTCGTTATGCTATCACTATGTCCGTAAGGCGCCATTCGACTAATCAGTCACTCGCTGGATGCGCCTACAAGAGGCCGATCTCAGCATCGATTCTTACTATTCCGAGTAGGCTGCCACCACCGTTCAGCTCCGCCAGCGCGGCACCTTCCACCATGCCAGTGTAGTTGCCGTTGATCGTAATCGACTGCGCGCCGTTCGTCGGATGATAGGTGTCGATTGACCATGGGTCGCTGGTGCGATCGCCGCCGAGCCGGGTCGCGAGTGCCCGGATCGAGTCGTCGAGCACAAGCTGATCGGAGCGGCCTGTCTCCCAGTTGTACATGCCGAGCAGCGCGTCGATCGCCGCGGGCGTGCCGCCCGTGAACGTCGTTCCGGCGGGTAGTGTCAGGACGCGCATCTTGGGATCGCTGATCTGCAGTTCCTCAACGTTGCCGCCGGCTTTCAAGACATCATAGCACCAGCGATCGCGCGCGCGCCGCGGCATTCGCGGATGATTGTCGGGGATCTGAACCTCGCCCTTGATGAGGGGCAGGGTACAATTTTCGAGCAGGAAGCGCGCGCGGACCGACTGGCCGGCCAGCGTCTGTAGCAAGAGCGAGGGCGCGGCTGTCAGGTTTGTGGACACTCGCTCGAGGTGCCAGTTGGCCGGCTCGGCCATGCCCGGGATGTCGTCGTGGATAAGCCAGGCCGGAAAAGGGGACGCCGGGTTCGGGCGATGGAAATGGATATCGCGCGCGCGCCCTCGTTCGCTGCTCGAGAAGTCATGTCCGATCATAGCGGCGGCATGGTCGGCCGCGGCCCGCAGCCCGCTAACTCTGGCCTTGGCACCAGAGAGCGGAGCCGGGGGACTAAAGAATGCCGATCGTCGCGGGAGCGACGGGCCACACAGATCGCCGACCGTCCGCTCTACGGACGTCCGTTTTCAGGATCGCCAACAAACCGGCCGAATGACCGCTATTAGGGCGCAATGCTGACGCCTGCGCTTGGTCAGTGACCTCCTGCTAGCGCTGCGCGCGCGGCGCGAAGACTGAGTTGGCGCGCCTTCGGGTCCAGTGACGCATTTGAAGTCGCGCCGACAATGTCGCGCCAGATCTGATCGGCCACGCTGCGCATTTCGCTCATATCGGGCTCACGACCATGGGCGATACATCGGATGATTTCAGGGGGGATGGTCGCTTGTTGCACGCTCATCTACTAGCTCAACTGCGTTTGGTGCAATCCAGCTTCTTCAGGGCTTCAAGGACGTCGCGCACAGGAACGGGCTGAGGCAGTTCGGGAGGTTTGCGAAGCGTCGGCTGCGACGGCACCGCAAAAGCATCCGAGGCCCATGATGCCAGGATCGCGCGCTTCACCTCAGGCTCGAGTTGGGGATGACTCACCAGCTGATGCGGATCCTGAAACGATCGAAAATGGTGGATCGACATTGGCGCTCCTTTCGAAGATCGATCTGGCCGTCCGAGTGGGAAGTGCCCGCCTCGCATCGCTGCGAGGCGGACCGACGTCAGGCGGCCTCGCTCGCCGCCTCGGCACGAGTCTCGAGCCGGTCGTTCGCCGGTTGGCTCCTGGCTCCGCTGATCTCGATGCGTCGTGGCTTCATCGCTTCGGGAATTTCACGCTTCAGCTGGATGCGCAAAAGCCCGCTGTCGAAGCTCGCATCCTGCACGACGACGAAATCGGCTAGCTGGAAACGGCGCTCGAACGCTCGCGTCGCGATGCCGCGATGCAGATACTGGCCGGTGTCGGCCTCGTCACCGCGGTTGCCCTTCACGGTTAGCTGATTGTTCTGGGCAACGATCTCGATGTCTTCGGGGCGAAACCCAGCCACCGCCAGGGTAATGCGATACTGATCCTCGCCCTGCTGCTCGATATCGAACGGCGGATAGGTCTCGGTGTCGGCGCGAGCGCTGGATTCGAGCAGATCGAACAGACGGTCGAAGCCCACCGTCGAGCGGCGATACGGCGCAAAGTCGAAATTGGTCCTCATATCCAAATCCTCCATTGAGCAATCTGAGCACAAGGAGCACCGGGAGAGAGCCGGTGCCCTCAGGTCCTTGCCGGACCGAGTTTTCGCATCCGGCGGCGGCCCAGATGGTTTTTGCCGCCACCGGTTCAAGAGGTTTCGCAAAACTTTTCTGCGACCGCTTTCGGGCTATCTCGATTTGGCACTGAACGACGGATTTGAGGGCGCGTATCTGCCGATCGCCAGAAGCAGGACAGCTGGCGTTAACGAGGAAACAACCAGCGTTCGGGATGCTGGATGGGATGCGGCAGCGATATCCCAACTTTAGGCGCGCTCAGCGTGAAGGCGGACCGTGCCGGCGAGGCCGCAATCGTCATCGGCGAAACCCCGTTAGCTTCGGCATGAAGGTGACACTTGCCTCGTTGGGTGTTGCTGGCACCACCTACATAGCTACTCCTCAGATCACCGCGGCTTGGGAGCAAACAACCCAGACGCCGGAGGAGCGGAGACAGATCCAGCAAGGCGCTTACTATCCTAACTGTGGCTCTGCCCGCGCCGCCGGTGCCGCCCCAATTGATCGCGGCGAACCGGGTTACCGGGTCGAGCTAGATCGCGATGAGGACGGCGTCGCTTGCGAGCCTTATCTGTGACAAAGCAGCCCGACCGCTATCGACCCCTTAGCCGCCGTCCCACATCTGGCTTCCACTACGAAGGATTCGGCTCGTGCCCTTCGATTTGATAGCGACTTGCTTCAATGTCGCATGCTAGTTCGGCAACCGCTCCAATCCCAGATGCGA
>Ga0247823_10004516_pt1 | contig 11165 bp, 6 predicted proteins | sample 13C_PalmiticAcid_2_FD_192426 | JGI IMG/M metagenome (GOLD analysis project Ga0247823, IMG submission 192426) | Soil microbial communities from agricultural site in Penn Yan, New York, United States - 13C_PalmiticAcid_Day30 | ecosystem: Environmental > Terrestrial > Soil > Agricultural land...
GTATCAATGTAATTTCAGTGCAGATACGGCTTCTTAATTCAAATGGGGCCGATAGGGTTTACATAGTTCCTAAAGATTTTTTCCCGGACCCTGCGGATCTAAAAAGGGTCGTAGATTTTATTAATAACCCTGGTTCCAAACCGCATGTAAATGTCCGGCTGAAAGATCCGGCAAAAATTCAATCGATCCAGTCACAACACGATATGGCGCCGGACTCATCTCCCCATATTGGCCGTCGGGGCGCCTCTCGAACGTGAATTTTCTAGTGCGCGGCGCCACCCCCTTTTTTAGTGTGGTCTGAAAGTGGAAACTAAGGATTGGGTACGAAGCAACTTCCTGATTTATCCTGTGTCCGCGGAGCACGCTAGCTACAGCCTACTCGGACACTGAAACTGCTCCAAATCCCGCAACCGGAACGGATTCTGCACGCTGCTTGTCACCACCTCGAACTGCGCCTTGCGGCCATCGATGTTGAAGGTGACTAGAAATTTCTCCGGCTGGGCTGTTTGATCGATCTTCAACTTGTCGAACATTCGGAACAACGCCCACGGACCTTCGAATGGGCCAAACGGCGCGTTGGTCGCTGGCGGCGTAAGTTGCACACGAACTTGCGAACTGCCGCGTGGCCCCGGCCATTGCACGGGTTGGGGAACTTGCGGGCCATGGCTGTATTTCACGATTTGCCCATCGACATCCAGAATGAATTGCGTGATCGAGGCGTCCATCTCTACCGGCTTGAAGTCGAGCCGCATGCCTGCGGCACGGCCGCCGCCTCGGAAGAAGACGTCGCGAATCGTCTGGGCGCGTTGGAATTGCAATAACGCACCCGTGCTGTCGGTCATTCGCTTGTCGCTCAACTGTCGATAGCTCCATGGCTTTGTGGATGTGTCGACCAGGGTGACCAGATTCTTCTGGAAAAAATCATCCAAGAGGCCGGCGGGAGCAAATAGACGCGCGAAGTCATCCTGCGTCACGTCGCGAGGGCTGCCTTTAACGAGCGGGTAGCGACCGGAAATGGCTTTGTTGCAGAAGTCGCCGACATTCGAGTTGAGTTGGTCGCTGAGATTTCCTTTCATGCCTGCCAGCGCCTGATTGGCGGCGACTGTGGCGATGGTGATCAGCGCGCTGCGCAATGGTTCCGGCATTTGGCCGGCTTCCACTTTCACCTTGTTGGAAGTTGTGTCCGGCGGCGGCGTGTTGCCGCCCTTCAATGCGCTTTCCGCGGCTTGCATCTGCACGTACATTTCCTTCAGCAGCGCCACTGCGCCATCGATAGGCGCCGGCTGGCCTTGGGCGGGCGCCGTCACCATGCGACGGAGGTTGTCGAAGCGATCATCGACGAGACTTTCCGGCTGCGCGACGAGTTCGGTCGTGGGCGTTACCGATTTGTCGCCGAAAAGTTTCGACAAGGGCGCGGCGCTCGCTTTCAATTTCGCCTCGCCTTTATCGATCAATGTCTTTTCCAAATCGTTTTTCTTAACCAGCGTGACTTCGCGAACGATCTTCCGCAACAGGTCGGGCAATGGAGAGTCGGGCGCCGAGAGAATCCGCACCGATTGAATGGCTTCTCCTTGCGTTCTGCCGGTCACTACGCGGATGTCGCTGATAAAGTTTTCCCAGTAATTCGCATACTCGGTGAGATAGAGCCGGCGCACGTCGCTGACAAGACCGTCAGTCCCTTTCGGATCAATCAGTTTGCCGCGATCTTTTTCCGAAACGCCGAGCACCCAGCCTTCTTCGTCAGCCAGTTGCGTGGTGACTTGTCCGTACTGATTTTGGAATGCTTTGTAATAGCCGTCATAAGTGAAGAGCCCTGGTACGCCGCTGGTCAGCGGTTGACCACTGGCCCGCGCGAACACGAGCGGCGCCGCCGAGCCGGCTGCTCGCGAAATGGTGAACTCGGGTATGTCGGCGCCGACGCCCAGTCGTTTTAAGCGGCTGTAAGCGCGTTGGGCCAGCGGCATCCGTAATAGCGAATTGCGCACATCGGCAATCAATTGCGCATCGGCCGCAATTGGCGAGTTGACCGCGCCGTGGGCGAGCAGGGCGTCGAGATGGGCGACAAGCGCTTGGCGCTGCTCGCTGGTCACCTCGCGAGGTAAATGGTTGTCCCAGTCGTATCGGATATAAACCTTGAGCGCATCCGCGTCGAATTGCTCGGCGGAGTTCAGCATGATGTAAGCCTTGAGCGTCTCGTAGAGCGCTTCGGGATTATCGCGAATGGTGCGCAACTGTTGCTCGATGCGCATGGCCACGCGGGGCAGGAAGGCGTCGTGCAGTAAACGGTGGTAGGCGTTATCGGATGCCGACGCGAGCTTGTCGCCTTGATAAAGACCAAACGTCATGGACACCGGCACATCGCCAGCCACGGCGCTCGATGTGCTGGTGAGGTTCTGCACCGACTGCAACACCGGCAATAGTCCGACAACATCGGTACTGTCGTTCACCGTCAGCGCTTCGACTTGCTTCGCCACGTCCTTGAGTTGCGTTTCCACCTCGGCGACGTAGCTCTTGTTGCGCGCATAACTCACGCTCCAGGCGAATATGCCGGTAATGGTGATCAAGCAGGCAATCGCCAAGCCGCCCCACTGAAACAGGGCGCGACGACGCTCCCAACGGAGATTGGTCCCCGCAAGTCCAGCCTCCGGGAAAATAACATCGCGAATAAGCCGCGTGATAAAGAAACTCTTGCCGCTCGGCCGCATGGGCGCGAGCATTTTGCGTTCTAGTCGGAACGCGCGGCCCAATGAGCCCATGATACGGTCGATCGGACTGCCTTCCTGTGTCCCGCTGGTGAAGTAGACGCCGCGCAGCAGGGGCTTTTCCTCGAAGCGGGAAGGGGAGAACACCTTGTCGAGGAAATCAGTAAGGACATCTTTAAGGCTAGCGAACTGTTGCGGCAGGGTATACAGCAGCGCGCGCCGTTGCACATCGCGCTCTTCCTGAAGACGATCGACCAGACGTTCATTCAGGCGTTTTTCCAGCAGGGAAAATTCATTGCCGAAGTTCACAAGCGGCGCCGCTTCCGTTGTTTTTTCTGCGAGCGGAAAAGAGACGCCCCAGACCTGCGCTCGCTCCTCCGCGCCGAATGAGCCGTAGAACTCCATAAAGCCCGCTAGCAAGTCGGCTTTGGTGATCAACACATAAAGAGGGAAGCGGATGCCGAGCTGCTCGTGCAGTTCTTGAATGCGTTTGCGCAACGCTTTGATGTGCACTTCACGTTCGCTTGGACTTTGTTGCAACAAATCGGCGGCGCTGATGGTGAGAAACACGCCATTGATGGGGCGGCGTGGTCGGAATTTTTTCAGCAGTTGCAGAAAGCCCGCCCATGCGGCGCTGTCAGCTTCCTGATTGCTCTCCTGCGTTGTGTAGCGGCCAGCTGTATCGAGCAGAACCGCTTCATCGGTAAACCACCAGTCGCAGTTACGCGTGCCGCCAACGCCGCGTATCGACGCCTCACCGAAACGCTCGGCAAGGGGAAACTTAAGGCCCGAGTTAATGAGCGCGGTCGTTTTGCCGGAGCCGGGAGCGCCGATGAAGATGTACCAAGGCAACTCATAAACATACTGTCGGCCAAATAAACCAGAGAGGCCCGACTTCTTATCCTTGTTGCCGAGATTCGCCTGCTTAAGCACGCCGACGGCTTCCTCGAAGCGCTGATTCAACGTCGCGACTTCTTCCGCGCCCGGCGCATTGGCTTGCGCAGGAGCGGGAGCTTGCTTGAGCAATCCTTCGAATAACTGTTTATTCGCCAGCTTCGCCTTGACGAATCGCCAGATGATCCGACCGACAAAGAATAGAACGATGAGCCCGATCAACACCCAGCGCACGGTCTTCGACTCGAATGGTCGGTAATCGGCAAAGGCGAGCAGCGGCCCCGCGAACCAAATAATAAGGCTGACCGCAACAATGCCAAGAATGCCCATCGTCCAGCGGTTGAATATCAGTCCGAGGATTGTTTTCATGATTGAAGGTAATTAATTATCGGTGGAATATTCGGCGATGCGACCTAAGTACTTATTCATAAGTTTTCCAGCAAGGCGCGTCGACGCAGACAGTACACAGTTAGTACGGCAAGGAGACGCAACGCCGCTGGAAGACTTTTGCACGAGTACCTACAAAGGCTTCTTCGTAACAAACAGCGTTATCTCCACGCGGCGATTTTTCGAACGCCCCTCTGGCGTTTCGTTCGGCGCGACCGGCTCAGCATCGGCTCGCCCATCCGCGGATAGCCTTCCCATCGGCACTTTAACGCCGAGCAATTGCATCACCGATTTGGCGCGCTCTTGCGATAAATGCCAGTTGGACGGAAAACGAACGGAGCGGATCGGTTTGTTATCGGTGTGCCCCGTAATTTGCACGTGTCCTTGAACGGAGTTGAGCGCCTCGCCGATTCTTCCGACGAGCGGTGTGTAGTTGGACGAGATCGTCGCGCTGCCTGGCTGGAACAAGCCATCGCCGCGAATCGTCACGACGCTTTTGTTTTCGTCGTCGCTGACCGAGACCAATCCTTCTTGAATTTCCTTCTCCAAAAAGCCTGCAAGCCGCGGCTTTGATATCGGCGCTGGCGGCGCTTGAGGCGCCGGCGCGGTAATGCGGATCGCTTGGATCTGCGTGAATACGGGATCGGAGAGCGTGTTGAGTTGGTAACTGAAGGCGAGGTATGTTCCAACAAGGATCAGTCCGCACACGGCTGCCGCCACCCATAACGGCAGGACCGTGAACATTTTCGATCGCTGTACGGTGGCTCCACGCCAATGCGGCGACAAGTCGCGTTCGTATTCACCTTGCGTCTTGCGAATGATCTGGGCAAGTCGTTCGCGTAAGGTTTCCAGTTGCTCCTTGCCGTTATCAAGAACCCGGTAACGACCTTCAAATCCGAGCGCGAGACAAACGTACATGAGCTCCAGCAAATCCTGATTTGCGGTGGGATTCTCCGCGAGCTTGGAAAGCAGTTGGAAGAATTTTTCGCCGCCCCAGTTTTCATTGTGGAACATGACCAAAAGACTATGCCGCGCCCAGCTTCCCGAACCGCCCCATGGCGTGGAGGCTGCGGTTTCGTCGAGAAGCGTGCACAGCGCATAGCGGGCTGCGACGACTTTTTCCGGCGCAACGCCGGCGGCCTTGGCGCGGGATTCGAAGGTCTTCACGTTTTGCGCGAGATAGTCGCGCAAGCCTGCGGGGTCGGGATGCTGCACCGTGCCGCGTAGTTGGGGAACGATGTCCAATAGCGGATTCGCCGCTGCGACGAGAGGATTCATTCCGGCGACTGGAGGGGCCGATTCCGCCGCAGCGTAAGCGGAATGCGACGCCGTCGTTGCCGGATTGGGCTGGGAGTTTTGCGCCGCGCGGCCTCCGGGGGACGGCATGATGATCGTGCGGTCCGAGTCGGAGGGGGCGAAGGGATCGTCGTGGTTGCTCATGCTTGGAGGCCGTTTAGATGTTGATATAAACAAAGCTGGTTAAAGAGGGTGTCGCAAAAGGTACTGCGCGACCCGATTTCGAGCCTGCGATGCTCAATGTACTACTCGTACACCTGCGCTTCTCGGCTCGAATTCGGGCCGCTCGCTATCCTTTTGCGACACCCTCTTAGAGACGGGCAGGCGAAGTACTTATGCAAAAGTTTTCCAGCAAGGCGCGTCGACGCAGACAGTACACAGTTAGTACGACAAGGAGACGCAACGCCGCTGGAAGACTTTTGCATAAGTACTGATCACGCCCGTGAAGTTAACCGCGAATAGCCCAGAACTCCATTTCCAGTCCCGGAAACTCACCCGCCACATGCATCGCCAATCCGCCTGAGCGTTCGAGCTGCTTCCATAAATCGCCGCCGCGCTCGAGCTCGAAGTAATTAAAGCCAGCGTGATAAGGAATTTGCCGAGGCGCCACAGGCAACGAGCGCATGGGAATGCCGGGTAGTTGCAGATTCACCAAGTCCCGAATCCGCTCCACAGGACCAATCTTCACCTGCGTGGGGAAGCGTGTCCGCAATGCATCCGGGGGCAACTGCGCATTTACCGCCAGCACAAAGTTTGCGCTCTTCAGCAATTCCAGGTCGGCGATGATCGCGACTCGCACGCCGTACTTGCGGTCTTGCAGTTCGATTGAAACCGCGTTCTGCTCCAGCACCATGCTAAGACTACGGCGAATTTCCGTAATCAAAGGCGGAAAACAGGCTTCAAGCGCGTCGTGTTGATACGGCGGCAATACTGGCGGCCGGCGATTGGTTTGGCTGAATGTCGAGAGATCGCCTGCAAGCAAAAGGCAGGTGGAGAATAGTCGCTCCGGATGCAATAGCGTGTGTTTGGCGAGATGCGCGAAGAGCGGCTCGTAACGGTTCACGGTTTGCAGAAACAGAAAATCCGCAATCTCCGCCACGCCGCCGCGACCGGGCTGCCCCAGCCTTGATGCGAGTGCTTCGCCGCGTTGATGCATTAGTCCGTGCAATTCCTGAACGTAGCTTCCAAGCGTGGGATCGCCCGCCGCGTGCAGCATCGGTGGAATATAGGATTTGCTTAGGATGAGTTGATTATCGGCGCGGCGCTCCGTGACTCTGACCACACCCAGCGCGCAATAGGCGTCGGTGAGATCGCGTTTGCGCACCAGCTTCAAACGGAGACGCCCAACCTGGATCAGCGTCGCACGCTCGGAGGATGTGTTGGAGTCGGCCACCTCCGTCTCAACGGCGGAGAAACGAGTAAGGCTGCCTGCATCGGTTTCACCCGAGTCCGACTCGTCCGTCCCAGCGCGGCGCACTGGCAGCGCCAGAAAGACAAGTTCGTACTTCGTATTGGCTTCTACATCCAACGGCTCGGGTGGCGCATCGTGGGCCGGAAAATCGAAAGGCGTCCCATCCGGCAAAATGCCGCGGGCCGCTGAGAGTTGTATCTTGCCCAGCGCCAATGCCGCAGCGTCAAGTTCGAGGCTCACGAAGCCCCACGCGTGACTGGCTATCGGCGCAGTACGGCTTTCCAATAAACGCTCTTGATACCGATCGTGTTGTTGGAAATGCTGCGGCTGAAGAAACATGCCTTCAGACCAAATGACCTTATTGTTCCAGTGCATAGTTATCCTAGGATTTATACGTTCCTGGCCCGCCGAATGTTACGAGATGTTATACCAATCAGGCTCCCCAACGTCAGAGGTGATGAATAAATCTACTGCGCGGCCTGACATCAACCCTGCGATGCTCAGCGTACTATATGTACGCTTCCGCTTCTCGGCTTGATGTCAGGCCGCTCGCTACGATTTCTTCACCACCTCTGCACCACTTAGACGTATAAGCCCCTCTCCCTTGAGGGGAGAGGGGTTGGGGAGAGGGTGATGGTTCAAATGAACACCGCTGTCACCTTCTCCCTCAGTCCTCTCCCATCAAGGGAGAGGGTGTATTCGTGACTACGCAAACTTGTATAGATAACTTTGCCCTTGAAGGGGAGGCGATAGATTATTTACCGACGGCAATACTAACCGCGTTCTTCTCAACCACAATCTGTAAGACCGTGCTTTTCTGCGGTGGGACGGCGATGACGGCGCGCCATTGCGAACGCTCCAGGTCGCGGAATGCGGCGATTACACCGACGTAACGCGTTTCCGGGGGGAAAGGTTTTTGCAGGTCCCGTTTTTGTCCGGGCATCAATTGAAGCTCTTCTTTATCGAGCATCTCGGCGCCTAGCGTTTCCTTATCTTTCTCGAAGAGAGAGAAAAAATCCGCGCCGTTAAATGCGGCAGGGGATTTTAAGGCATATACGCGTGCGACCACCGGCGAAGCTCTGCCACGGGAATCTGGATTGACCGTAGGTTGCACGTCCACCGACGCCTTGATCACGGTTGGTTTTGGACCGCTGGCGGCGCAAGCCATGAGCCCCGCTAGGGCCACGACGGCAAAAAGTCGGACAAGCCATTTGCTGAAAGTCATTACTCATTCTCCCATGACAAAACGCGATGCTACGTCCGAGCTAGTCATTCGAGCAATGGGGACGCGAAGAAATCCACACCGCTGCTCGATGTATCACCGAGCGCTCGTTTCTTCGCAATCCCGAACCAGGATGACGAACAAATACCGCACGGTAATTTTGTTCTGATACTCTTACGAAAATTCGTGGCGAAAACTCACCGGCGTTAAACAGACTACTCCATCAAAACAGGCCCGAGAAAATCGGTCGGAGTATTGAAGCTCCCGAGGCTCAAAGAACGGAGCGTTTACCGCTCTTTGCACATGGGACGAGTTGATTTTTGATTGGTGGGCAGTAGTGGGATCGAACCACTGGCCCCCGCCGTGTGAAGGCGATGCTCTACCGCTGAGCTAACTGCCCGGAAGTGGAAAATCCGAGGCGCGAATTTAACCACAGCACAGTTCATCGGGTCAATTTCCATACAAAGGAAAATATGAGCGAAGAAGGCAAAAGCTTGACGGATACGTTGATGGATAAGATCTGTCGCGTCCAGGAAATCTTGCTTACGCCGTTTGGCGAGTGGAGCGCTATCGCGACTGAGCCCACGACCCTGAAGGACCTCTATTGGGGTTACATTATTCCGCTCGCCGCGATCGGCCCGATCGCTTCCGTATTCGGCGTCTCGTTCGTCGGCATCAGCGGCGGGTCCGGCGTCATGTACCGATTACCGCTACTACCCAGCCTCTCGATGGAGTTAGTCTCCTATTTATGCTCTCTAGTTGGCATATTTCTGCTCGCGGTCTTTGTAATGCTGCTTGCGCCGGCGTTTGGAGGCCAAAGAGACCTGATAAAAGCCCTTAAGCTGATCGCCTATTCTTATACGCCTGCATGGCTCGCGAGTTTCTTGTACCTAGCTCCGGATTTCGCGTTATTCGGAATATTATTTGGCTTTTACGGCGTTTACCTGTTGTATGTCGGATTGCCTATCCTAATGAGTTCGACGGAGGACGAAGCGGCCACGGCTGGCTTCACGGTAATCATCGCAATTTGCGCCGCCGTCGTGGGAATTACGTCGGACGCAATCGGCACAAAAAGCTATGGTCTGACAATGTCTTCATTTAGAAAACAGGTGGAACAGATACAGCGGACGATGGGTCCTGAGGCAGCGCAACCGCGCGAGGTAGCCAAGCCGCAGGAGCGCGCAAGATCGACCGACCGAACAAGAGCAGTTGAACAGCCGCCGCCACGACGTACGCAACCGGGCGATCAGACATACGAGGTGCCTGAAATACCCGAAGAGATCCCCCATTTCATGCGACGGTAAAGATCGTTCGAGGGCCGGCGACATTCGTCTTTAGAGACTGTTCGAATTCTGTAGCGAGCGGACCAAGTTTAAGAACCTGTTTACGATCTAATCGGGCTTTTTTACCCTCAACCCTCCGGGCGGGTGGTTATTTGGGCGCGAGGCGGTGTTGCTCCTCAATCACAGAGGTAGCCCCGCCGCGTCCTCGCGCCTAGCCCCACGCCCAAATAACCACCCGCGCAAGCCCGATTAGATCGTAAACAGGTTCTAAGATTCGACGCGTAACCTGCACTCGTTAATCGCGTAAAATGCGCGTCTTTCCTTCCGCTTGGCTAATCATGGTTCGCACTCGTTTTGCTCCTTCCCCTACTGGTTACTTACATATTGGCGGCGCTCGCACTGCGCTTTTCTCCTGGGCCTACGCCCGCAAGCATGGCGGCGAATTTATTCTCCGTGTGGAAGACACGGATCTGGAGCGCTCCACGCCGGAAGCCGTCCAAGCGATCATGGATGGTATGCATTGGTTGGGGCTCGATTACGATGAAGGCCCTTATTACCAAACGCGGCGGATGGAGCGTTACAAGGAAGTCATCACGCAATTGTTGGCGGAAGGCAAAGCGTATTACTGCTATTGCTCTTCCGAAGAACTGGACGCTATGCGCGAAGCACAGCGCGAACGAGGCGAGAAGCCGCGCTACGATGGCCGCTGGCGCGATTCGAAGGAAACGCCGCCGGCAGGCGTCAAGCCGGTGGTGCGATTCAAGAATCCGCTTGATGGCGAGGTGATTTGGAACGACTTGGTGAAAGGCCGCATCGCCATCTCTAATAAGGAACTGGACGATCTCATCATCGCCCGCGCCGATGGCGTTCCCACCTACAATTTTTGTGTGGTGGTGGACGATTGGGAGATGCGCATTAGCCATGTCATTCGCGGGGACGATCACGTCAACAACACGCCACGTCAGATTAATATTCTGCAAGCGCTTGGCGCTCCTGTCCCGCAATACGCCCATTTATCGATGATTCTGGGCGATGATGGGCAAAAGCTTTCCAAACGCCATGGCGCAGTGAGCGTCATGCAATATCCCGCCGAAGGTTACCTGCAGGAAGCCGTCTTGAATTATTTGGCGCGGCTAGGCTGGTCGCATGGCGACGATGAAATTTTCTCCGTCGAACAGTTCTGCCAATGGTTCGACCTGGATCACATTACGCCTTCAGCCGCGCAGTTCAATACCGAAAAACTCCGGTGGTTAAACCAGCATTACATCAAGGCTGCGGACAACGAGCGACTGGCGGCGTTAACAGAGCCTTTCATGGGTGAATTAGGAATAGCCATGCAACCATCCCCAAAGCTCGCGGATGTGATCGGCTTACTGAAGGACCGCATCCACACGCTCGTGGAATTGGCCAACGCCGCCCGCTATTTCTACCAACGCGTCGAGCCGTCGGAAGAACTGAAGGTCCAGCATCTCACGCCCGAGATAATGCCGGCGCTAAAAGCGCTACGTGACAAGTTCGCGCAGAGCGAATGGAGTACAGAGGCGATCAGCGCATCAATCAAGGAGACCATTGCCGCATTTGGTTTGAAGATGCCAAAAGTGGCCATGCCCCTACGCGTCATGGTGGCGGGTAGCCCGCAAACGCCTTCCATTGATGCTGTCCTTTATTTGATTGGCCGTGATGAGACACTGGCTCGGATGGCGCGTTGTTTGACCTAAGACCTTTCAAATTTGCATGACAAGGAAACGCAACCTTTCGTCTCCATAAGTTGGCCCTGTCTTTAAAGTTGTGGGAGTTGGATCTTTTGGCTAATCGCTAATTGATCCTAACTCTTTCTTTTATCTACATCTCCGGTCGCGCCATCGGTGTTTTCCGTTGAAGTTAATTTCATTCCCCCCCCTCTTTCACCGACCTTTCAAATTTGCGTCACTTCCACCCCTCGAACCTGACAAAAATGGTCGACTCTCCTT
>Ga0247823_10004517_pt1 | contig 11165 bp, 11 predicted proteins | sample 13C_PalmiticAcid_2_FD_192426 | JGI IMG/M metagenome (GOLD analysis project Ga0247823, IMG submission 192426) | Soil microbial communities from agricultural site in Penn Yan, New York, United States - 13C_PalmiticAcid_Day30 | ecosystem: Environmental > Terrestrial > Soil > Agricultural land...
GACTGGATGAGCGCGGCAAGGCGCACGGTGCATGGTTTGCGCAAGAGATCGCCGATGCTGCCGTCGCCGCAGCCGAGACCATGGGCATGTTTAGCCTGCCGGTGGAGGACGATGCCGTTCGTTCGCTGGTCGGTCAGCTGCCGCAGGGCAAGATATTCCCGAGCGGCAAAGCGTTCGTGCCCTTCGTCAAGGCGTCGTTCTACGATGCGCTGCTGACACACCTGCCGGAGAGCGAGCGCGACCGTGCACGACAGCCGGTGCAGGCCAGCGGCGGGAAAGAGGCTTCCAGAACCGAGGCGGTAGGTGCAGGGGCAGGCGCGTCGACCGTGCAGCGCGACAAGCCGGAGGACTGGTCCAAGATCAAGGTCGGCAGCCTCGTGCTCGCCTCTGACGGACCCGGCGACGGCTGGTATGAGGCCGATGTGGTCGAGGTGCTGCCGGAAGATAAGTTCAAGCTACGCTGGTTCCAATGGCCTGATCTGCCCGACTTCGTGCGGCCGGTGACGGACATCGCCCTGCTGCATCCCCGGCACCAGTTCGCCTGAGCCCGGCGACCATGCGCTTTGCTGATCTCATCGCCGATGCGCTGGAGACGGGACGGGACAGGCTCAACCGGGCCGATACCCTGCGCCGCCTCAACGACAGCTTCCGCCGCACCTTCGCTGACGGCCATGTCGTCCCAACGCGCGGCGTAATGCTGCTCGACCCGGCCGACTGGCGCACCCTGTTTCAGGCGGTTCGGGATTTCGACAGCTTTGACCCGGAAAACGATCCCTATGGCGAACATGACTTTGGGGCGCTGGCCTTCAAGGGCGTGCGGTACTTCTGGAAGATTGACTATTACGACCTCGATCTTCGCCATGCCTCGCCTGATCCCACGGACCCGGCCTTCACCATGCGCGTCATGACCATCATGCGGCCGGACGAATACTGATGCCGGCCGTTCTGATCATCACAGCACCCACCAAGCCCGCCCCTCGGCGGGCTTCCTCATTTCGGAGCCTTGGGTTTCCTGCCGGCCTTCAGCGGTGCTGGCTCGGGCTCGCTTGGATCGACATCCCGGAACAGGGCGGAGACCCGCACACCCAGCACAGTGGCGAAAGCCTCCAACGTGGAGACGGTGACGTTCTCCGAGCCGCGTTCGACCCTGCCGACATAGGCGCGGTCGATACCGGATTCCAGCGCCAGCCTTTCTTGCGAAAGGCCCTTTGCCACCCGAAGGCGGCGGAGGTTCCAACCGATGGTACTGCGCGTGTCCATGTCGAGGACATGAGCCACATCAGAGGCTTGACAATCGACGGACTGTTGATCCCTTATTTACGCAACTTCGACACGAACGGGAGACAACCTCCAATGAATGCCTACATCGCCGCCATGAGGCGCTACTTCGATTTCAAAGGACGGGCGACTCGCACCGAGTTCTGGATGTTTACGCTGGTCATGTTCTTGGGCGGGATCGTCGCCCTGATCCTCGATGCGGCGCTCGGCAACGGGCAGAGCGGCCCGCCCTTCGTCACGGCGCTGTGGATCATTCCGCACTACATCCCGGCGCTGGCCGTCGCGGTGCGCCGCCTGCATGACCTCGACCGGACGGGCTGGTGGGTGCTGATCGGCATCATCCCGCTCGGCGCACTGGTCCTGCTGGTCTTCTACTGCCAGCCCTCGACGCCGGGCGCGAACCGCTTCGGCATGGGGCAGGCCGGCAATGGCGCACAATCGCCCGTACAGGCCCGTCAGCAGGCGAATGCGGGCTAGGCCAACCGAACACACGCCAGCCACCCAACACCCCACCAGCTTGAACGAGCGGTGGCGGCGCACCCGTCATCACCACCTCACCCCCTTTTGAAAGACATTCCATGAAAATCGCAATCGGTATCATCGGCCTCATGCTCGGCCTTCTCGTCTTGCTGCAGTCCTGCACGGTTGGAACGGCCTCCCATATGATCGGCAATGAGGCGGGCGGCGATGCCGGCGCGCTTGGCATTCTGGCGGGCTTGCTGCTGTTCGTCGGTGGAGCCTTCGCCTTCGGACTGCCCATCGTCTCCACCGTCACCTTCACGCTGGCCGGACTGCTGGCCTTTGCCGGGTCTGCCGATTTCCCAGACCTTCAGATTTGGGGCTTTGTCTCTCTCGGCATGGCCGCCATGGCGTTCTTCGCTTGGCGCTCGAGCAGGAAGAAGGTCGCGCCCGCCGCCGCTGGTTCGCCTTCGAATCCGTGACGGGTGTCATCTTCCAATCAGAGACAAAACCATGCGCTACAACTCGACTTCGACCACTGCCGCCCTGATCGTTGCCGCCTTGCTGCTCGCCTCCGGCGCGAGCGCGGCGGACGACCGCTTCGTTCATGTCTGCAGGATGAACATCAACCAGATATTCGGTGCCAAGGTCCGCGAATACTACCCGCCGGAGTTCTCGATCATCAGCGAGGTCCACCCGGATACAGAGCTATGGTTCCTCAACGACCGGCCGATGATCATCGATAGGCAGGATACGAAAGACGAGACAAGGCGGACCTATTTTGTGTCGTTCAGCAAATTCCTGCCGGCGCTCTATCTGGCTGGCCTGACGGAGAGCGGCGAGAAGCTGACGACCGCGCAGGAGGAGCAGGTCATGGCGCAGAAGATGCCGGAATACCTGAGCATCCTCGCCGGCAGAGAGCGCTTTGCTGCCATTAACATCGATACCGGTACTCTCGGGTTTGCGGATATCGATTCCGTCAAACGGGAGTTTTCGAACAGCGTCGAGATCAAATGCGAAGCGCAATAGCCGGCCGACGAGGCTCAGCCGAAACTGAAGAAACGCTAATGCCGGCAAAATCTGGAGCAGAACCCATGCGAACGCTTTTTGGCCTATCCCTGCTCACACTCACCGTAACGTCCGCCACCACCAGTATAGCGCAGTCTCTTCCCGCCATGGAAAGGGTAGGCTTCGGAGTGGCTTTGGCCGAAACGACGCGCGATGCCTGCTACTATGCACCCGATGTCCTTGTAACCCTCGATAAGCTGGCCGTTCGCTTCTCTGAAACGGCGCCGGCCCTGTGGGATCGCATTATGGACGTGAGCCGTAAGAATGCGCAGGCGATGGGTAGCTTTGCGCGCGGTCTCAACCCGACGATAGACGATTGCCAAGCGGCCGGTTTCGGCATCTCCGACGCCCTTGTCTACCACGTCATGTTGCTCGGCCCAAACCCGGTCGTGCTGCAGGAGATGGAGCGTCTTGGAAAGCGTGGCGGGCGGTTGGCCACCGAAGAAGAATTGCAGGCGACCGAGATTCTTGAGGGAGATTTCTGATGGAAGCGCCTTCCGTGCAGACCAGCTACTTTCTGTGCAAAAAATGACAATCAGATCCCACGTCCAAAAGGTCCGCGAAATCGTTAAGTGAAAGACGATCAACTAAACCAATCTTAAAAGTGCTCGCGCCTTCATAAAATACGTCGATGTGATCAAGAGGGTGCAGGTTTCCATTAGCGCGAACTTCATCGTGATCCACGCGTATGTACCCGTCATCGCACATCATAAGGTTCTTAAGAAGGGACCATATGGCCGGCTCGACTTCCAGCGAATTTGAAATGGGGTCCAGAAAGCTGTAAATATCGTCGGCGTCGAGTAGATTATAAGTACTTAGCAGTGAGAGGACTTCAGAGGTCACACGATTATCGACGGGAGAACAAGCGAAAGCCGAAAAGGTCAATCTTTCTGCAGAATTATCCGTAAAAAAAGGGAAATTGATGGAATAGGATTTGTCTTCTTTAACAAAGAATAGCCTGCTCATCTTGTCGACATGCAGTCTCATCGATCCGAACCTAGCCCCTTCGCCGGGATCCACGTAAACGCTCATGAGCTTTATCGCACGCATCCAGGTCGCAATAATATCTTTTTTCGTCCGAACTACGGAAAACAGTTGGGAAGCTTGAAATCTATCAAGCGAAAAATTAAATATCTTCAATGTCGCCTCGATCAAGCATCATTTTATAATTGAATTCAGCTACCCGGTGGACATTTTCTCTGTCGAAATCTTCCCCAACAGTCTTTTTTACAACCTCAAGCAAACGCGGCCTGAAGAGCGGTAAAACTTTCAGATCATCGAACACACGCTGGACGAAGTCGTAGAACGATTCATTTGCATTAGAATGCTTAATTGTGGTTCGTATTTTTTCTATCTCGGCCTTTGTGGGAGGCTGAACTTCAATATAGCCCAGCTCATTTATACCTCTCAGGCCAGACCTCAAGTTTCCTATAATTCCCTTATTATGGTCCTCTGATACCACTAAAAACGACTTAATAAATGATCGCGTAACAGTCATGTATAACGCATTTCTATAAGCATAAGATCTGCCTATCTGCTCAGTGGCGCATATGACAAACGGGAACTCTAGCCCTTTGACATTATTTCTATTGCTTACAAAGATCTCTCCGTTAATTCTTTGCTTCGTTTCGTGAGCTTTATTTACAATCCAGCCCGTCTCCCTCTGCAAAACCTGCTCAAGGAGGTCCGCCAGCGCGTATGTCTTATTATTGTTATCCAGTAATATTATTCCGATATCATCAGCGGTAAGTGTTGGATTTTCGCGGGAAATTTTGCGAACGATCTCAAGAATTGATTTAGCAGCGGACTCTGTGAAATCACCCTTGGTGGAAATTATCTCGACGCAGTCAATATTTTCCTTATCTAAGTCCTCGAACCTGCGAAGCGGCTCCCGCTTTAAGCGATAATACGAGTCGCCAGCACGCTTCTCGACTGCATAGCCGCATTTGTTCCATTCTTCGTCTTCGAGCCAGCGCAACTTCTGCGGCTCGAATAGTCCCATCCCCAAAGAGTGAGCGAACATCAAGGTCTTTGGATCCGTTCGATAGCATTTACTTAGGAGGAAATCAGGAGAGATACTCGCGGTTATTGTTTCATCAAATATACTCTGAAAAATATCACCTGCAATAAATACAGTTTCCCGAGAAACATACTCGCAAAGCTGAAAAAAAGACTCTGGAAAATCCTGACTTTCATCGATTAATACATAGTCAAAGGCATAACGCCGATCCTTAATCTGCTTTATCGCTTCCAGTGCCGTCGAACAAACCCGATCAAAGGTGGTCGAATAACTATAGCGCTGAAACGGCAGCCCATAGAAATTGCAGATATATCTATAAGTGCCGGAATCTCTGTCGCTCTGAGATCCCCAAGCATGAACGCACCACAGGCGCTCGTCCCACTTGATCTGTTGCTCAACTTTCATGAAATTGAAGAAGTCTGGTATGCGTCTACGCAAACTGTCAGCTAAGATCTTATTATGACAAGTCATGATTATCTTGCTGTCCGCGCTCTGAACATACAATTCTTTAAGTTTATGAAGCAGAAGCTCCGTCTTTCCTGTGCCAGAAAGCCCCTGTATCCTGATCGGCGATTTTTTTAGTCGCTGATATACGAATCTCGTCTGATCTCCATCGAATAGCAGGATCTTTCTCTTAACCTTATCAAGGAGATTTGACGGGGGATCCGCACGGACGCGATCGATATCGTTAATGCTACCGGTTAAAAGGGATACTAAGAGCTCAGCAATTCGCTGTTTCGCGGGATCTTCAATCGCCGTTTGCTCCTCAAGCGTGCGAATGTCGATTGAATGCCCGTCTGATGCTTTGAAGATAAGATCCCTTGCCCAAGTTCGAGGGCGACCGATTGAATCTTTATACCTATATTTGTCAGAGATCGAGCCAAGATCCTCTATGAAATCCTCGACAAATGACTCGAAAGAATCCTCATCTTCAGAGAAATCAATAAATATCAGCTTCCTTTTTGGTATAAGAACTACGATATAGTCGTCATGATCATAGGAGTATTTGCTGTCGCCTAACGGCTTATCTATTATGTAAACCTGAGTTTTCTCGCGTGCCGACCAGTTTTCCATCTGTTCGACGAGATTCTTGTTAACGTCGTTTTTCTCGGCTTGAAGAAAAAAGAAGCTGCTTGCCATAGGGTACACTCAAAATTGACTTTTCACGCGGATTCTAGTGAGCGTAGCCTTACGTTGCAAGTCATGACGCAACCGTAAGCACCGCGTCCGGTAAGCGATGGGTAGCGTGGCTTAGCCTAACTAGGTCTATGGTTGAGAATTCGATAGACCTGCATTCGTGAACAACCGACCCTGCGAGCTATCTCGGCGGGTCCTGCTCCGCTGGCCTGTGCATCGAGCACCGCTTGCCGATCGATCCGAGCCACGCCACCGCGATAGACACCCTCGCGCTTGGCCTTTTCGATGCCCTCACGCTGGCGTTCCTTGATGAACCGGCGTTCCATCTGCGCGACCATGCCCAGAACGGTCAGCACCATTTGCCCCATATCACCCCGTGTGGTGACGTGCGGGTCAAGTACGGTCACGAATGCGCCCCGCTGCTCGCACTCGTGTACGATGTTCAGCACGTCGCGCGTATCGCGCCCCAGCCGGTCAAGCCGGCTCACGACCAGTTCGTCGCCGGGGCGTAGGAACTCGATCACGGTCGCCAGTTCGGCGCGGCCGTCGCGGCTACCGCCTGAGACCTTCTCCGAACGAATGATGGCGCAGCCTTCCGCCTTCAGCTTGGCAAGCTGGGTTTCGAGGTCTTGATCGACGGTGCTAACGCGGGCGTATCCGATGCGGGCCATATGTCACCTCTAGGTTTAAAGGCCCAAACTACCCTGTCACAAATAGCGCCGGTCAACCGGATGTTACCGAGGGTTCTCCCCGGCGAGTGACGTAGCGCCAAAGCGTACCCGGCTGTGACGCAAGAGTGCATATACGCGCTAAGCGAGAAAGTGTCCTATCCGCCAACCGTCAAGATATTCAGCAATCCTAGGATTTCGCACCATCGTACGAACCGCATCAAGCACTTCTCTATAATTCTCATTCTGATGGCGAACTAACTTGCGAAGGATTACACTTGTGGCCTGCTCAGGGTGGGGAATTAAATCGCGGAGCGACCAAATCTCTACAATAGCCAAAACCGCCACTGCTAGGTGCGATCGCATCTCAGCTCCCGGTTGACCAACCAGTCCGCAGAACAGATCGAACTCGGCGACGCTTAAATCTCCAGAGGTCAGCATGCTAGCTGCCTTCACCAACCGGTTAGCGTTTAAGCTAAGCGCGTCCTCCCCGGCCCCGATAAGATGGATTGTGCTCCGGACGACAGTTTCTGTACTAATCCGGCCAGCTTCTTCCAAATGGAACAACAGCGCTTGCACCCAAGCTGATCGGACTCCGAACATCATCTTAGCCCACTGGCGCAAATAAAAATCATCAGAAAGCAGAAGACGGTCAGAACCATCCGCCGCAAAGATGTCATCAAGGAAACGGCCGCCTTCCCTGTTCCGGAACCTTATAATTTCGAAGCTAGGATCAACCTTAGCAACAGTAGGAATTAAAATGCAATCCTGCTGCAGCCAAGCTAGGTCAGATCGCATCAGATCGATTTTTGAATTTACATCATCATCAGTGCTACTATAAATAACGATGCTTCCGTCTTGAAACGCAATTGTAGATGCACGCTTGGTGCCATCGTCTTCCTCGAAAAAACTTGTTTGTTCAGCTTCCTGTAATCTTCTGGCGTATATGTCGACCGTGGCCTGTGTTACGCCAATTTTTCCGAATTCCTCCTCAACAGCCCCTTCAATCCTTAGTCGTCTCAGAAGATAAATGACCGCAGGGTCAGCAATAATTCCAGATACTTTAGCTTCTCTCAATGAAAAACTCGCTTCATCTTGCTCTGCAAGAGCACAGGATGACACCTTTAATGAGACGTCGCACTCTCGCTTTAGACCGAGAAACGCGTCTATGGGATCAAGCCCGAGGTGAAATGCGAGGATTGGGAGCGGATATGCCCCGTTTTGATATTCTTTTGCTTTTTGTTGTGAGTATTCAGCGCGTTGTTGAAGCAACGCCTTCATCTCGTCAAGCCCATCGTCACGGTCTGGCGCTATTGATACTGATTTGAAGCCGGGCGCGTTTGGAAATTGCTCCTCGAACCGCTTTAAAATATAGTGAAATGCGTTTAATATTTTGTGTTTAACACTGGCAATCTTCGCATGTTCTTCAGTCGCACCGAAAGGCCACAAGAAAGTGTCGCCTTCTCGCAGTCCGGTGGCGGCTTTGGCAATTGGATGGTCGAGGGGAATGTTCTCATCCCGGAGCAAGAACAGCCGCTTATTCTCCTCTAAAATGTAGGTCTGCCTGCTTCCATCGGACCGAAGCACCTCAAATGCGGCATTGTTCTCGACCAACAAGAGGTGCAGATCGTCACCCTTGCCGGGTGGGCTCCCAACAGCGAGCACGCTGGAACTCAAAGCCATCCACGCTTTGTGATCATTGCGGTTCTCGCAGAATAATTGGTAAGCATAGCTTCTTGCACGTTCAACCTCGCCGCAGAAAACTAGTAAGTTTACGTACTCCCGCTTCTCATCAACTGTTCCTTCAAGTTCTTCATCTTTGAGGTCGGAAACTACGCGACAAATGCGATTTTTGTCATTCATCCGCAGGAGCGACTGAATATACCATTCGAGAGCGCGTATTGATTTGGCGTTATTCTCGAATAATTTTCGTGTAACCGGCACAGCTTTCGAGGCTTCGCCATGAAGATAGCCGGCATTTGCGATAAACTTCCAACCAAATACTGAATTTTTTATCTCAGGAGAAAGCTGATCGCTGATTTGTTTCGCAATTGTTCCTAGCCCGCCTCGAATACATGCATCGCAGAGAGTTTGCAGGGCAGGGCTTTCCTTCCTGTAACTCACCCTGCTACGAAGGATATCAGCGCATTCCCGATAATATCCACGCGCAACAAGCTCGTCGGCCGCTCTCAAAACAGTCAAAAAATCCCATTCATCCGCTTTCGGGAGCGATGCGAGAAGCCTGCGGTCGCTTTCTGTTTTGTCCTCCTCGATTATTGGAAGCCGCTCAATTTCTTCGCGATCTTCAAGCAACTCAAACGCCCGACTGTAGGCCGATCGAAGTAAGACCAGCTCAAATGAGTCTGCGCTGATCGCGACTAACTCCTCAATAGCCTCGTCGGCTGCTGCTCGGTTGGATGAGTTTATGGCGATACGAGCCTTGGTAAGCAGAGCCGTCGAACGTAGCTCATCGGAAATGTTCTTTCCAAGAACCTTATCGATTCGTTTTAGAGCTTCCGTATCCCTGTCCATTTTTGCTTCAATTTCTGAAGCCATTATCTGTAATTCAGGTATCCCATCCATAGGTTCAATTAGCTTAAAGGCGTCAAAGTCCCGATCTTCCTGTAAGAGCAAAACAGCTCGGACCTGCGCAAGTTCAGCCTGCAACGATGGGTAAGATTCGAGCACTCTCTCCAATAGCTTCGCTGCATCAGCAACGTGCCCGGCTAACCGAAGGGCGACTGCGGCATTATTGGCCTGCGAAGCTAAAACGAGCCTGTTAGGCGGACGACGCTTCAACGAGGCTTCGAGATCAGAACGAAGGATGTTGGCGCTCTTCAAAAGCTGTTCGTCAAAAGCGTCCGGAACCTTCGCGCCAAGGAGGAAAGCTTGATTCTGTTGGACATCGTCGAGGATCGCTTGAGCCCACGCCGTAGCAACACTTCCGTTTTCCGGATGCGTTTTGTAAGCGCTCTCCAATTCCTCAGTGTAGTCTTCAGAACGAAGGACGCGGATGTATTCTAGATTGGCCGCTATAATATCTTGATTGTTGGGCTCTTGAAGAGAGTATGCTCGAATGTCAAATTCCCGTTTTAATTTTGCGGCCGCGTATAGCGCGATGACAACAGCTAAGCTTTGATGGTCGCCGTCATGTGATACGAGATTTTTAGCTCGTTCAAATGCATCCTCATTCTTGCCGTCATTCAAATCGGCAAGCGCTAAACCCGCTTGTGCCTTTTTGTTGTCAGGGGCAAATGTGTATGCTTTTCGAAGAGCGTCGCTCCCAGCCTTTATCTCTCCAATATTTTCTTTGATTATCCCAATGTTGAAATTAAGTCTAAAAGCCAAAAATCCTACAGAGTATCTCTCGTCTTCTTGCAATTTCTCCAGCAATTTTAGTGCGGTTTCACCATCCCCGTCAGTGGCGATTTGCCTATATTCAATAATTCTCTTTATTTCCTCCCCTTCATCGCTGTCGTCAACGCCGATGCTCTCGTAAACTGGAGATTGTGATGAAGGCCCAGAAATTGTTCGGGTGAGCCACTCGCGGTTGAAATTATCGCTTCCATTTACCGATACATGTATGTGTTGCTCAATACTATTATTGTTCCCGCTTATTTTTGCCGATTGAGCATTCGAGCGAGACTTAGGAAAAAAGGCCGAAATAAGAGAAGGCAGATCAAATTTCATACGTATACTTACTTATCATTTTCGATCTTCGATGACTGTTTTACAGTATTATTACGGCCGCTAACCTTCGCGTCTTGCCTTATGTTGGTGCTCTTTAATATAGTCTTTCCGGCCCAAATGAGCGCGATCAAAGCAATCACAGCGCCTATGATGGTTGCGATCCAAGACGCCTCTTCAAGCATAGTCATTTCTCCTTCTTAGATGGGGAATCACGCAATCTTTCCGTTCCTCAATGTCGGTATTGCAGCGGAACAAAGCAATAGTTGTCTAAATGTTATAAACAGGGGTCGATGTAACTCGGTCTTGCGACTGCACTTATCCCAAGCGAGATGGTTGGCTCAAAATTTGACGTTTTACGTGAGGCGCGACTGCTGACCAGTTTGCGCTGCCGACAATCACGACAAGGCGCAATTGTACGAGCGGCTCCCTCCTCACCAAATGTCAGGGGTCGGCAGAGGCACAAAAGATCGGCGCCGCAGATGGTATCATAACCGCTGTTGGCAAGATTGCCTCGTACTCCACATGGGATAAAGCGGCTGCGGGCGCGCGAAGCGCGTTTCTGGCGAGGATCGGAGGGACGGTATGGAGTAAAATCGCTTCGACGCCACCCGCAAAGTAGTTTCTGCTAGCTCTCGGATTTTGCGACTGAATTTTGAATTCAGATCGTTATTTGTCAGGCGTTTACGTGAGATCGCGAAGGGTGTAGCCAACCCTTGGCTCGCAGGTTTCGCCAGACCAAACATGTAAATGTTGGTATTTATGTTGGGATCTTTAGAATGCCATTTCCATAACCATTTGTTTCAATTTAGAGAAAGCAATGCAATTTGGTAGGCTCCGGGCCACCA
>Ga0247823_10004518_pt1 | contig 11162 bp, 6 predicted proteins | sample 13C_PalmiticAcid_2_FD_192426 | JGI IMG/M metagenome (GOLD analysis project Ga0247823, IMG submission 192426) | Soil microbial communities from agricultural site in Penn Yan, New York, United States - 13C_PalmiticAcid_Day30 | ecosystem: Environmental > Terrestrial > Soil > Agricultural land...
TGCACGGGCCGGCCGGTGCCCGGTCTTTGGTCCAGGCGACATAGCTCTCGAGTTCGGTGAAGTTGGGTACCAACGGCTGCAGGCGTGCCCAGTTCGCGGCGTTCGCCCACACGATGCCGGTGCCGCGTGGCCCGAACATCCACTTGTGCGTGCCGGCGCAGAAGTAGTCGGCGCCCATCTCGGCGATGGTCTCGTCCGCGGCGCCCAGTCCATGCACGCCATCGACCACCAGCCATGGGGCCTGCGGCAGGCCGCGCAGCATCGCGCTGATCTCGCGGATCGGCAGACGGATGCCGGTGCTGGAATGCACCCACGTCACGCCCACCACCTTCGTCTGCGGGCGGATGGCCGCTTTCAGGTTGCCGACGATCTCGTCCACGCTGGCGTCGCGCGATGTCCGGAACAGGGCCACCTTGCGCATCGACGCGCCGCAGCGCGCCGTCGCAAGCCGGATCGATTCATGGTGCGAGTAATGGTCGTGCACCGTGGTCAGCACCTCGTCGCCGGCTTTCAGCGGCAGGCCGTGATAGACCAGGGCCAGGCCTTCGGTGGTGCTTCGCGTCGTGCAGACATCCTCGCCTCGACCACCCAGGTACTCGGCCACCTGCGCGCAGACGTGCAGCGGAAGATTGTGCGCGTCGTCCTCGAACATCGCGCGCTCCACGAACAGGAACGGGTTGGCGTCCATCGCGCGCCGGTAGCCTTCCAGTGCTTCACGCACAGGTGCCGGATGACTGGCGATGAAGAACGAGGCGAAGTGGCGGTACGCCGGGTCCAGCGCGAACTGCGCGCGTACCGATTCCCAGGTGGAGAGGTCGGGCAGGGCGGGGGTCTGCGCCGTCACTGCCGCCAGCAGGCGCCCGGGCAACAACGTGGCGGCGAGCGCGGCGGGCGCCGCGAGCAACTGTCGGCGGGTCAGTTCCATGGAACACCTGCGCGGGTGTCGTCCTCGAAGCGGACATGCTGGCAAACGCGGCGCCCGTGGCCGGGCGGCCACCGCCGCTGGGCGGCGGGTCTGGGGGAACACGCTCCACGTTGCAGATGAAACATTCGCCATCGCCGACATGGCGTGTTATCTCTAGCCGCGAATGAACACCACCCGTGCCCGCTTCTGGTTTTGGTATTACGGCTTTCCGATGCCAGCGGCGGAGGCGAGGTTGCATTCATTCTAGGCAAGACACCAGAAGAATCCCCTTGAAGCCGCCAGCCACCCTGGCGGCTTTTTTGTTGACCCGGAGAAACCCGATGGCCCCCCATACCGACGACCTGCGCATCCGCAAACTCGATGAGCTGGTGACGCCCGCCGCCGTGATCGGCGAACTGCCTTGCGACGACGTGGTGTCGCAGACCGTGTCCGATGCACGCGGCGCGCTGCACGACATCCTGCATGGCCGCGATGATCGCCTCATCGTAGTGATCGGTCCCTGCTCGATCCACGATCCTGCCTCGGCGATGGAGTACGCGAGCCGGCTGAAGCCGTTGCGCGACGCGTTGGCCGGCGAACTGGAGATCATCATGCGCGTCTATTTCGAAAAGCCGCGCACCACCGTCGGCTGGAAGGGGCTGATCAACGACCCGGCGCTGGACGGCAGCTTCGACATCAACCGCGGCCTGCGCCTGGCGCGCCGGCTGTTGCGCGACATCAACGCGCTGGGGTTGCCGGCGGGGTGCGAATACCTGGACACCATTTCGCCGCAGTACATCAGCGACCTGGTGGCATGGGGCGCGATCGGGGCGCGCACCACCGAAAGCCAGGTGCATCGCGAGATGGCCAGCGGGCTGTCGTGCCCTGTCGGGTTCAAGAACGGCACCGACGGCAACGTGAAGATCGCGGTCGATGCGGTGGGTGCGGCCTCGCATCCGCATCATTTCCTGGCCGTGACCAAGGAGGGGCGTTCGGCGATCGCGGCCACGGCGGGCAATCCCGACTGCCACGTGATCCTGCGCGGCGGGAAGACGCCGAACTTCGACGCGGCCAGCATCGAGGCGGCGAGCCAGGTGCTGGCGAAGGCGGGCCTGCCGGCACGCCTGATGGTCGATGCCAGCCACGCCAACAGCGGCAAGAACCCGGACAACCAGCCTGCGGTCGTCGATGACATCGCCGCGCAGTTGCAGGCGGGCGAGCAGCGCATCGTCGGCGTGATGGTGGAGAGCCACCTGGCGGGTGGGCGCCAGGACCTAGTCGATGGCCAGCCGCTGACGTACGGGCAGAGCATCACCGATGGATGCCTGGGATGGGAGGCATCCGTGCAGGTACTGGAAAGCCTCGCCATCGCCGTGCGCCGGCGACGTGCACAGCGCGAGGTATCCGCAGCAGCCTGAGTGCGGGCTCCCCGGAAGTGACTTCCGGCAGGTCGAAGAGATGACGGCTGGCAACTGACCGGTCGCAGGGCGGTGGCGACACTGGCAGCACGTTCCTGCCATGCACCGGAGTCCGCCATGCACCGTTCCCTCTGTCGTCCGCTCTGCCTCGTCGCGCTGCTGATCGCCACCATCGCACCGGCGCAGGCCGCCGACCTCACCGTCACCCTGCGCGGCGTACGCGCGCAGACAGGACTCATCAAGCTGGCGGTCGTCGACAGCCAGGCCGGCTGGGACGGTCAGGCGCCCCCGGTGCAGGGCGATGGCGCGCCGCCGCGCGGCGACACCTCCATCTTCGTCTTCAAGGACCTGGAGCCCGGCACATACGCCGTCATGGTCACCCACGACGAGAACGGCAACGGCAAGCTCGACAGCAACATGATCGGCATGCCGACCGAAGGCTACGGCTTCAGCAACAATCCGCGCGTGATGCGCAAGCCGACGTGGGACGAAGCCCGCTTCGACATCGGCGCGCAGGATGCCGCCATCGACATCGCGCTGCACTGAGGAGCGATGCCATGGACCGCCGCCGCTTCCTGCACAATCTCCTGTCCGGCGCCACCGCGCTGGCCGTCGCCCCCGCCTTGCTGCGCGGCCAGGACGCCTTGGCCGGCGATCCCGCCCGCTTCGCCGCCGGCCTGCGCGAACGCCCGTGGCTGGCCGGCTGGAAGTCGGTGCAGTCCGAAACCCTGGGCCCGGAAAACGTGCGGATCGAAGGACGGCTGCCGGCGGGCTTCGGTGGCACGCTGTACCGCAACGGCCCTGCATGGACCGAGCGTGCGGGGTTCCGCTACGAGCACTGGTTCGACGGCGACGGCATGGTCCACGGATGGCGCTTCAACGGCGACGGCACGCTGACCCACCGTGCCCGCATGGTGGCCACGCCCAAGTTCACCCGCGAGCAGGAGGCAGGGCGTTTCCTGTACCCCGTCGCCGGCACGTCCGTTCCGGACATGCAGCCGATCCGCAACAACGACGATGCGAACGCGGCCAACACCTCGGTGACGATGATCAACGGCCGCCTGTTCGCGCTGTGCGAGGCGGGCTCGGCGTTCGAGCTCGATCCCGACCAGCTGGCCACGCTCGGGCCGGTGACCTGGCGTCACGACCTGGCGGCGATCCCGTTCTCGGCACATCCGCTGGTGGATCGCGACGGTTCGGTGTGGAATTTCGGCTCCATCTCGATGATGGGCGGCAATGGCCTGGTGGTGTGGCACATCGGCCGCGACGGTACGCTGGCGTCGGCCGACGTGCTGGAGACACCCGTGCCCGGCTATCTGCACAGTTTCGCGATGACCGATCGCCACCTGGTGTTCGTCCTGATCCCGTTCCGCTACCTGGACGGTGCCGGTGCGTTCTTCGAGCGCCTGCGCTTCCGGCAGGACCAGCCGCTGCGCATCGCCGTCGTGGACAAGCATGCACCCGCGCAGGCGCGCTGGTTCGAAGCCGATTTCGCCGCGATCTATCATTTCGGCGATGCGTACGAGCGCGATGGCCGCATCGTGCTGCGCGCCGTGCAGCATCTGGATGTGGAAGAGGCACGCTCGCCCCTGAAGGCGGCAATGAACGGCGACGGCGATGTGCATGGCGGAAACGGGCCATTGCGTGAACTCGTGCTCGATCTGCGCCGCGGCGATGCCCGCTGGGAAGAGACGGGCATCGCCGGCATCGAGTTCCCCGTGTTCGATGCGCGCACGCGGTCTGCCGGTCCCGCGCGACTGTATGCGCCCGTGCACGCGAGCGCTTCGGTTGCGCCGTACTTCAACGGCGTCGGCGCTTTCGATGTACCGCGTGACCGGCGCCAGGTACATGACTACGGTCGCGATGTGCTGGTGGAAGAGCACCTGTTCGTGCCGCGTCCCAGCAGCACACGCCCCGACGACGGCTGGCTGGTCGGCACGCTGCTGGACGCCGCGCGTGGCCGCAGCGGCATCGCGGTGCTCGACGCGGGCCGCGTGGAAGCGGGTCCTGTTGCCCAGGCGTGGCTGCCGTACACCGTGCCGCTGGGCTTCCATGGCCACTTCGCCGCCGCTTGATCCCATGCGGCTGTTCTTGCCGGGACGTGGATGCGGCATCCTGTGCGGATGGAAAGGACATCCCGTCGCGGCACCCCCCTGCGCTGGCTGCGGCGAGGGCTGCTGGCCCTCGTCGCCCTCTATGCGCTCTATCTGCTCGCAGGCAACGTGTTCCTCAACACGGCACTGGGCGAAGCCACCCTGAACCGCAAACCGGAGCGTTTCCGGATGCAATGGGCGTCCGGCAGTACCTGGTGGCCGGGGCGGGTCAGCCTGACCGATGTCACCCTCCAGGGTCAGGCGCGGCGCATCGCCTGGGACGCACACGCCACACGCGTGGAGGGGCGCATCGCGTTGTGGCCGCTGCTTTCGCGACGGTTGCATGTGCCCGAGGTGCGTGCGGACCAGGTCCATGGCGGGGTCCGGCGTGCGGCAAGCGAGTTGGCGCCGCCACCGCCGCGCGCGGGCGGTTGGGAGCTCCAGTTCGACCGCATCGCCAGCGATTCGGTCCGCCGTGCCGCATTCGATGCATGGGTGCTCGAAGGCGAAGGCCGCGCGCAGGTCGGGTTCTACAAGCAGTTGCGCGGTGGACCGATGGAACTGATGCCGTCGACATTCGACATGACCGGCGCACGGGTGACGCGCGAGGGCGCCGAGGTGCTGCGCGAGACGACCCTGCATGCAGGGTTCGCACTTGATCGCCATCGGCGCGAGCAGGCCGCCGGGCTCGACAAGCTGCTCAAGACGCGGCTGGACCTGCGGCTTGGCGGCCGCACCTCAGGATTGAACGTGGCCGTCAGTCCGCGCGGAGAGGTCGCGGTCAAGCTGGTGCCGGGCGAGGGCAGGGCGGACATCGCCCTGGCCTTCGAGCGTGGCCTGCTCGCGCCGGGCGGCCGCGCGCAATGGACGATGGCCGTCGCCGGCAACGACATCACGGGCGCCGTGCGCCACGACATCCTGGGCATCGATGTGGCCGTGGACCAGGACATCGCGATCAAGGCGACCGTGCCGCCGCAGGCCGATGGCAGGCTGGCGGTGGAGGCGGATATGCGCCTGCGTGGCCGACGCGTGCCTTTGCGCGACTTCGCCGGTGTCCTGCCGCGCGCATCCGGACATGTGGCCGGGACCTGGCATTTCGATTCGCTGCGGTGGTTGTCCGGGCTTTTCCCGCAGGCGCCATGGCTGAAGCTCGATGGTGCCGGTGCGATCAGCGCCGACGTGCAGGTGGTGGACGGCAGGCTCGCGCCCGGCAGTCGCATCGAGGTGCCGGGCGTGGACGCGGTCGTCGACGTGATGGGCAACCGCATCCGTGGGCGCGCCCGCGCGGACATCCGGCTTGATGCCGGCGCTGGCGGCGAACTGCTGCCGCGGCTCAAGGCGGTGATGGAGACGTTCGACGTCGCGGCGGTGAAAGCGCCCGATAAGCCGTACGTGCGCGGGCGCAACCTGCGCCTGTCGGTGAATGCGGACGATGGCACGCGCATGCGCGAGACGCTGAAGGCGCGTGTGGTGTTCGACGATGCCACGGTGCCTGACCTGCGCGTCTACAACCCGTTCCTGCCGCGACGTCACATGCGGTTCGACGGCGGTGCCGGCTACCTCAGTGGTGACCTGTCGCTGGATGCTGCCGGTGAGGTCGGGCATGGTTCGCTGCGTATCGCCGGGCGGGGCACGCGCATGTTCCTTGCCGGCATCCAGCTTCGGGGCGATGTCGATCTGGCGCTGCGCCTGCGCCGGGCCGACCTGAAGCGCCATCTGTTCGTGGCCGACGGCAGCACGCTGCAGGTGCGCAATGTCAGCTTCCGCGAACCCGATGGCGGGACCCGCACGGGGTGGTGGGCCCGCGCGACGCTGGGGCGCGCACGGCTGGACATCGATCGTCCGCTCAGCGCGGGCGGACTTGCCGACGTGACGATGAAGGACGTGGGCTTCCTGCTGGCCCTGTTCTCCCGCAAGAAGGAGTACCCGGCCTGGGTCTACCGACTGATCGATGCAGGCCAGGCGCGTGTCGATGGTCGCGTGCAATGGCAGGACGACGTGCTGGTCCTGGATCGCCTGCAGGCGCGCAACGACCGTTACGAAATGCGGGCACGGATGCGGCTGCAGGGTGCCCGGCGGCAGGGCGATCTCTACGCCAAATGGCGGGCGTTGAGCGTCGGCGTGGAATTGCAGGGTACCCAGCGCAAGTTCCACCTCGTCCGTGCCGGGGCCTGGTACGACGGTCGCCCCCACTACCTGGAATAGTCAGGTTTGCGCAGTCATCGCGCGTCTGGAAACGGCGTCACCTGTTCAGGTAAATGCAGTGAAGAACGTAACCGGGATTCCGGCCTGGTGCCCCCGAATTGGTCTGATATCGGTAACACGCAGCAGGGGCGCGGGTTTGGCGCACGTTCATATTTGTGACTCGACACAGGCGCGCGCTGAACCGTCCGGTTCTGTTTTGCAGTGCAGCGTGCAAGACGCGTAACGGACCCTTCACGATGGCCCCGCATCCCGACGTGGGGGAGGGAGCAAGCCCGCAGTGGCCTAGCCATTGCGGGCTTTTTTATGCCTGCAGCAGCAGGAGTGGAAGCCCGGGATCCCCTGCGCAAATCCCGGCCCATGACCGTACTGCCGTCGTCCCCCGTCCTGACTCAGGGGCTTTGCCCCGCAGCATTCCAGCGCGCGGCGTGGTGCAAGACCTTTGTCGACCGCAGGGCCCCAGGCGAAAGCGGCTAGAATTGGCCCATGGCCGATACCCCCGCACGCGTGATTCCGCTCCAGGTCGTCAGTTCTTCGCCCGCTCCCCTGGAGACGGGCGCCAAACAGCTGGGGGGCGACAAGATCGGGCGTTCGCCGGTGCAGTTCGCGGACGCGCCGGTACTGCGCAAGCCGTCCTGGATCCGGGTACGCATTCCCTCCGACGGGTCGGTGGCCAAGCTGAAGGCCAAGCTGCGCGAGAACCGCCTGGTCACCGTCTGCGAAGAAGCCAGCTGCCCGAACATCCATGAGTGCTTCGGCCACGGCACGGCCACCTTCATGATCCTGGGCGAGGTCTGCACGCGGCGTTGCTCGTTCTGCGACGTCGCCCACGGCCGCCCGAAGCCGCCGGACGCGTCCGAACCGCTGAGCCTTGCCCACACCGTCGCCGACATGGGCCTGAAGTACGTGGTGGTGACCAGTGTGGATCGCGACGACCTGCGCGACGGCGGTGCCCAGCATTTCGTCGACTGCATCGCCGCCATCCGCGAACACTCGCCCGCCACCCGCATCGAGATCCTGACCCCGGACTTCCGCGGCAAGGGCCGCATGGACCGCGCGCTGGAGATCCTGGCGGTCAATCCGCCGGACGTGTTCAACCACAACATCGAAACCGTGCCGGACCTGTACCCGAATGTCCGCCCCGGTGCCGACTACCAGTGGTCGCTGACGTTGCTGCAGCGGTTCAAGCAGCAGCACCCGCACCTGCCCACCAAGTCCGGCATCATGCTGGGCCTGGGCGAAACCATGGAGCAGGTGCAGGCCACGCTGCGCGACCTGCGCGCGCACGACGTGGACATGGTGACCATCGGCCAGTACCTGCAGCCCACGGCCCACCACCACCCGGTGCTGCGTTACTGGACCCCGGAAGAGTTCAAGGAACTGGAGCTCTACGGCAACGCACTGGGCTTCAGCCACGTGGCGTCCGGCCCACTGGTGCGTTCGTCCTACCACGCCGACCAGCAGGCGGCGCAGGCGGCCCACGCTGCGCAACACGCGGGCTGAATCCCGTTCCGGACCGTGACGCCGGACCACCCCGCCGGCGTCGCCATGTCCGCCTCCCGGCCATGGCACGGCCACGGTTCACCTTTTCCTACGCTCCGGCCTTTAGGCTGCCCAAAGGCAGATGACAATGCACGCAACTTTGTGCACTGTCGGCGTGTCGAATCCGCAATCCGTTCCAGCCTGACGGGCCTCCGGGCCATGAGTACGCAATGACACTGAAGAAAGCCCCCCTCCTGCTGTTGGCCCTGGCCCTCTCGACCCCGCTGGCGCTGCTTGCGCGCGGCGACGGGGACGCGGTCACGGTGGCACCCACCACCGACCAGTCCAATACGTCCAAGCTGGTCTACGGCCTGCTGTCCGACAGCCGCTACGCGTACCGTCCGCGCCCGCTGGACGACACCCTGTCGCAGGATGTCTTCAAGCGCTATTTCGAAGCGCTGGATGGCGGCAAGCAGTTCTTCACCGCTGCCGACGTGGAGCGCTTCGCGCCCTACAGGACCAAGATGGATGATGCGATCCGCAGCGGCGATCTTGCGCCGGCCTACGAGATCTTCACCGTCTACAAGCAGCGGGTCGGCCAGCGCGTGGCATTTGCACGTGCGCTGCTGAAGCAGGACTTCGACTTCAACGGCGACGAACGCTGGGACTACGACCGCGAGGATGCGCCGTGGGCCGCCGATGGCAAGGCCCTGGATGCGATCTGGAAGAAGTCGGTGATGAACGACTGGCTGCGGCTGAAGCTGGCCGGCAAGAAGCCCGACGACATCCGCAAGACGCTGGACAAGCGCTACGCCAACCTGCAGCGGAGCATCAACGAGCTGAAGACCGAGGATGTCTTCCAGACCTTCCTCAACGCCTACACCAGCGCGATCGATCCGCACACGGATTACTTCACGCCGCGCACGGCGGAGAACTTCAACCAGTCGATGTCGCTCTCGCTGGAAGGCATCGGCGCCGTGCTGCAGCGGCAGGACGATCTGGTCGCCGTCCGCGAGATCGTACCGGGTGGTCCGGCCGACCTGAGTGGCAAGCTCAAGGTGGGCGACCGCATCGTCGCCGTCGGGCAGGGCAAGTCGGGGCCGCTGACCGACGTGATCGGCTGGCGCATCGACGACGTCGTGGCGCAGATCCGTGGCAAGAAGGACACCCAGGTCCGCATCGAGTACATCCCGGTCGAGGCCGGCATCGACGGCAAGCATGCGCAGGTCACCATCACGCGCCAGAAGGTCAAGCTGGAAGAGCAGGCGGCGAAGGCGGAAACCATCACCCTGCCGGCCAGCGGGGGCGAGGCCGAGCGACGCATCGGCGTGATCAAGTTGCCGGCGTTCTACCAGGACTTCGAAGGCCGTCGCCGCAACCCCAACGATTTCAATTCCGCTACCCGCGACATCGCCAAGCTGCTGGTGCAGTTCAAGGCACAGGGCGTGGATGGCGTGATCATGGATCTGCGCAACAACGGCGGCGGCTCGCTGGACGAGGCGGTGGAACTCACCGGCCTGTTCATCGACAAGGGCCCGGTCGTGCAGGTGCGCGAATCGGGCGGCCGCGTGACGGTCAACAGCGACCGCAAGACCGGAGTGGCCTGGGAAGGTCCGCTGGCGGTGCTGATCAACCGTGGTTCGGCCTCGGCGTCGGAAATCTTCGCGGGCGCCATCCAGGACTACGGGCGTGGCCTGGTGATCGGCGAAACCAGCTTCGGCAAGGGCACCGTGCAGAACATGGTGGACCTGGACCGCTGGCCTGCCAACGAAGCGCCGCGCTTCGGCTCGGTGAAGCTGACCATCGCCCAGTTCTTCCGCGTGGCCGGTGGCAGCACCCAGCACAAGGGCGTGGTGCCGGACATCGCGTTCCCGGTGAGCGTGGACGCCAGCGAGTACGGCGAGAGCACCTACGACAACGCATTGCCGTGGACCCGCATCGCCGCCGTGCCGCACACGCAGTACGGCAACTTCGCGCCGCTGCTGCCCCGTCTGGAGGCTTTGCACGCGGCGCGGTCGGCCAAGGACAAGGAGTTCCAGTGGTGGTCGGAAGACGTGGCCCAGTTCCGTGCCGAAGCGGCGAAGAAATATGTTTCGCTCAACGAGGCCGAGCGCCGCGCAGAGCGTGACCGCCAGGAAGTGCAGCGCAAGCAGCGGCAGGCCGAACGCAAGGCATTGGGCCTGGCATTGGATCCGTTGGCCGAAGACCTGGCCGATGACGGGCTGGGTGCTTCCGAGCGCGACATCGTGAAGGATGCGCAGCGCGAGAAGCTGGCCGACAAGCGTCCGGACCCGTTGCTGCGCGAATCCGCCGCGATCCTCTCCGACGCCATCGGCATCCTCGGCCAGGACCGCAAGCTCTCCGCGCAGGTGTTGCCGGATTCGCCGGGTCCGGGTCGCTGGGCCGAATGATCGCTCTGTAGGAGGGGCTTTGGCCCCGATGCCCTTCGATCGGTGTCGCGCGGTCCTGGAGGTGTGTTTGGGGCTGGTTTTCAGCCGGCCCACTGGCCAGCCCTTCCTGTGGACGATCTTCGGGGCTGAAGGCACGCCAGGCACAAGATCCGGATAGCGCCCCCCTGGCGTGCGCCGTAGTCTGGGCGCATGGACACCATGTCACGCCGATCGCTTCCCGAACCCGCCCGCGCCGGCCTCGCCGATCCCCTGGAGGCGGCGCGTCGCCTTCTCGACCAAGGCGATCCCTCGCTGGCCGAACTGGCGGCGCATACCGGTCTCAGTGCTTCGCATCTGCAGCGGCGCTTCCGTGCGCGCTTCGGACTGAGTCCGGCCGAATACCTGGCGAGGAAAAAGCTGGGCACGCTGAAGCATGCGTTGCGGGAAGGCAGCGACGTCACCACCGCGTTGTATGACGCCGGCTATGGCTCGCCCTCGCGGCTGTACGAACAGGGCGCGGCGAAGCTGGGCATGACCCCGGCCACGTATCGCGCTGGCGGCCGCGGCATGACGATCCGCTGGGCCATTGTCGATACCGTCCTCGGTCGTGCGCTGGTGGCGGCCACCGAGCGCGGCATCTGCGCGGTGGAACTGGGTGACGACGACGCGGCAC
>Ga0247823_10004519_pt1 | contig 11158 bp, 5 predicted proteins | sample 13C_PalmiticAcid_2_FD_192426 | JGI IMG/M metagenome (GOLD analysis project Ga0247823, IMG submission 192426) | Soil microbial communities from agricultural site in Penn Yan, New York, United States - 13C_PalmiticAcid_Day30 | ecosystem: Environmental > Terrestrial > Soil > Agricultural land...
GGCATGCGGTTGGTCAGCCGCGATTCCGCGATCACCGGATTGGTCACCGGCACTGCTGCCGAAGGCGCCGGTGGCTGTTCGCGCTCGGCCTCGGGTGCCAAGGTCAGTGGAGTGCGCGATGCCGGCGGCACCGTCGCCCAATGCGGCATCGGCGTCGGGTTCTGCCAATTGTCCTTCTCGCCGGCCGGGCGGCGGCTCTCGTCGAGATAGCGGAAGTCCACCCGCGCCTCCGGGTTGAGGTATCGCCGCGCGACGCGCTGCACGTCGGCGACAGTCACGCGGTTGATCGCGGCGAGACGCCTGTCCGCTGCCTTGGGATCACCGGTGCGTACCAGCGCCTCGCCGAGCGCAAAGGCACGGCCGGACGCAGTCTCACGGTCGACAAGCGCCTCAGCCATCAATTCGTTCCTCGCCTCGGCCAGCTCCGCCGCGCGCACCGGCGTGTCGCGCAGCCGCGCGATCTCGGCCGCCAGCGCCACCTCGGCCTGCTCCACCGTTGCGCCGGTGGCGAGGGTAACCGTCGGCGCGAGGAAGCCATTATCCTCGACATCGTTGAAATTGGTGTTGACGGAACTGGCGATCGGACGATCGAACACCAATGCGCGCTTCAGCCGCGAATTGTCGCCATTGGCGAGGATCGCGTCGAGCACCGCCAGCGGCGCGATGTCGGGATGCGCTGAACCCGGGATGCGCCAGCTGCTCGCGATCAGCGGGAGGGGCACGTTGGGCGCATAGACCGTCACCGTCCGCGGCAGGGTGCGTGGCTTCTCATGTGCGTCGATCCCCAGTGGCAGCGCCGATTTGCGTCGCGGGACCGCACCGAAATAGCGGTCGACCAGCGAATCGAGCCGCACGGGATCGAAATTGCCGGCGACGATCAACGTCGCCGTGTCCGGCCCGTAATAGGCTTCGTGAAAGGCGAGCGCGTCCTCCAGAGTCGCGGCGTCGAGCTGCTCGAGACTGCCGATCCCCGAACGCCGGGCGGGCACGCTATCGTGGCTGTTGTCGTCGAGCGCCAGCCGCAGCCGCCCATAAGCGGGTGCGAGCACGCGCTGGCGGAACTCTTCCTTCACGACGCTGCGCTCGGTGTTGAACACTTCGGCATCGATCACCGGCCGCGCCATGCGCTCGGCATGGCTCCACAGCATCGTCTCGAGATATTGCGCCGGCACCGTCTCGTAATAATTGGTGCGATCGAACCAGGTCGAGGCGTTGCGCACCCCGCCGACATTTTCGGTCAGCCGATTGATCATGTTGTAGGGCATGTTGCGCGTCTTGCGCGACAGGATGTGCTCGAACAGATGGGCAAAACCCGAGCGGCCATCGGGATCGTGCTTCGACCCCACATCGTACCAAACCTGGACGCTCACGCTGGGCGTGGTGGTATCGCGAATGGCGATCACGCGAAGCCCGTTGGGCAAGATGCGCTGGGTAAAGGCGATGGGCGGGACGACGATGCTGCGCGGCGACGCCGCCGTCTGCGCCTGTGCGATGCCCGGAACGGCAACAGTAGTGAACAGGAAGGCCGCAAGCACGCGGCGGGCCATGGTAGCGCGCAACACAATATCCTTCGTAACGAGATGCACCGAGGTAAGCCGATCCGCGACGCGGCCGCAATGCACGATCATGCCCTGCCCTGTTCACCACGCACGATATCCGTTCGACGTTTCAAACCGTCGCTGCCTATAGTGGCGCGCCGCCAGGGCGGCGGACCGGCGGAGGGCTATTTGGAAGGCGAAGCGTATCTCCGCGCAACGCTGGAGGTGATCCTCTCCTGCGAATCCGAGGTCGCGGCCGCGCTCTTCGCACAGGGGCGGGTTCGCGAGTTCGGACGACGCGGACATGTCGCACGGCAGGGCGATCTGCTCGGCACGATGTGGCTGGTGCTCAACGGCAGGGTCAAGATCGAGTCCAGCTCGTCCAGCGGCCGATCGAGCCAGCTCGCTCTGTGCGGGCCCGGCGACTGGATCGGCCAATATGCCCGGCCGGCCACCTATCTCGCGGATATCGTCGCGCTGGAGCCCTCGACGCTGCTCGCCTTCGCCTCGGGCGATCTGCCCCGCCTCGCTGCAGCGCATTCGACGCTCGGCGCCACGCTGGCTGCATCTTTTGCGCGCCAGCTCGAGAACATCACCGCCAGGCTCGATGCGCGCTCGACGCTCACCGCGCGAGGACGGATCTACTCCGAGCTGCTGCGGCGCGCCGGCGACGCGCATTCGATCGCGCCGCCCCCGATCGTCGCGGAGCTGGCGCATGTGGCGCAGACCACACGCGAAACCGCCTCGCGCGCGGTCGCCGAACTCGAACGGCGCGGAATCGTCGCACGCAACGCGGAGACGCTGCGGATTAACTCGCCGCGCCTGCTGGCGGAGCTGGTTATCTAGGTCGCGCCGTTCCACAGGCTGAAAAACTCTATCGACTCCGCCAGTCCCGAGCTTGCCCCGGCAAGGGCCAGCCGAAAGGGCGCCCCATTCGCTTCGAGCGCAAGCGACGCCGATCGAGTCGCGATCGGATAGCTGCGCGCCGGGATCGCGAGCAGCGCGTCGAGCGCCGCTATGTCCGGCGACCCGTCCGGACAGGCGGGCACATAATCGAGCACGACATGGGCATCCGCGTCCGCGCCGATGAAGAGCGCAACCGCGGCGGCCGCCGCAGCATCCAACCCGTCCATCATCGTGAAAACCCCGGCGGGGGTGATCTGGACCGGCGTGCCGGTGAGCGCGCCGAGCCGCTCGGCGGCGGCATGCCGGCAGCCGAGCAGCGCCATCGGGCGGTTGGGCGGCCCAAGGGGCCGACCGCCCGGCCCGACCGCACCGCCCTGCACCTCCAGCCGGCGCAAGCCCGCGCGTTCGGCCGCGTCCGAATCTGTCGCGCTTCCGGCGAGGCGCAACATGACTGCGTCGACATCGAATTGCCGGGCGTTTCGAACCGCGCAGCCCAGCGCCATTTCCTCGGCGAGCATTGCTGCGCCCGCGCTCAACCCGGCGGGAAAATCGAGAATATCCACGCGCGCCGCCGCAGCCATCAGCGCCTCGAACCGCGCGCGCCAGGCGGAGCCGGCGGGCTTCACCGACGCCTCGACGAACAGTTCCGGTGCGGCGGGGAGCACGACATGCAACTCCGCGCCGTGGCGAGCCAGCAGTTCAGCGGCGATGATGTCGAAACCGGCGGCGAGGGCGCCGACCGCGATGCCCGCGCCGACAGGGGCGATCGCCGCCGCGATCGCCGCCTCCAGCTTCGCATCGTCGGCCGCAATGCCGATCGGCCCGGCGAAATGGATCGGCGACGGCGGGCGCCACGCGTCGAGCCACGCGGCCGCTTTGCCTTGCTGCGCCAGGATCATGCGAAACTGGCGGATCGTGACCGCATGGTCCTCCCAAGCGCGCGACGTGCCCTTGATCGCGTCGCGCAGCGCGACCCTTGCAGCGTCTTCGCGATCGAGCAGCAGCAGCGCTTCGGCGCGAGTGGCGCCGAGCCAATAGAGCGTGTCGGGCTCGTGCGCGCCGCTGTCGAGAAGCGCGAGCGTCTCGGCCGCAAGGCGCTGCGCCCGATCCGGTCGGCCGCCGAGCAGCGACAAAGTTGCGGCATTGATCAATGGATAGGTCGCGGGCGAAAGCCGTGCCGCCGCCTCGTACGCCTCGGCTGCGGCCGCTAGCAGCGCGCTCCGCGCCGTGCCATCCGCCGCACCGGCAGCGTCCTTGAGCAGCCGTCCCTTGAGCGTCAACGCGGACGGATCATCGGTCCGTCGGTCCAACCCCGCGGCGGCGAAGGCTGCGCGCGCCGGGGCGACGGCTCCGGCCCGCGCCAGCGCGAGAACGTCGGCAATCGAGTCGGTCAAACCGGACACCTTCCCTTGAGGCCGAACGCGCCCCGCATCGACAGGACCATAACCATCCTGAGCCGCCGAGTCCCGCTATTGCCAAGTCTTACCACATGTGAGCGGAACGTTGTCCGCGCTACCCGGGTCACGGTATGGGCGGCCCCAGATTCTCGCCGGTCGGATCGATGATGATCGTCAAGCCCTTGGTCGACCCGGCATACCGAACCCGCATCCGAAGATCGAAACAATAAGTCTCCTTGTGAGCTGAAGGCAAATCAACGTCGTTCTTATTTCGCATACGGTTGATCATCACCACAGCCTCGCGATAGGTGGTAACGTTGTTGGAGTTAGTCATTGGTATTTTAAATTTTGTCGCCTGCGTAAAAGCCTTATTATGCTTATAGTAATTCTTCCCTTCCTTTTCTTCGTGAAAAGGCACCACAGGATAACCATGCACATCTTCTAGATATGGCCAATATATATCGTCCATATACAGAACCACGTAGGAATATCGGGGCGGAAATTTAGTATCTTCCAGCCCATCACCCCAGTGGGCATACCTTCCGTTACGATTGGGCTTTTCTTCTCGGCTATACGTTGCCATATCTTTGGCGTACCAACCAAGTGAATCCGGATTATCCGTGTTGGTGTCTGGAATGATATTTTTTCCTACGACGCCTTCATGAAAAATCTGCTCCGCGATAAAGGCACCATCGGAATTGAATCTCATATAGATAAAGAAGATGTGATAAACATCTCTCCCTTCTGTGAGCGGAGAAAGATGCAGACTCTCTTCTGCAGGTACCTCTCCGAGCGCCCTTTTGATGGCCTCCTCATCACCTTCAAGCGCTCTTCTGATCGCCTGCTCGTCGCTTTCGATGGTCATTATTCCTCTCCCTTATCCAATGAGCTCTCGATACGCAGGAGAACTGTACGCCACTGCTGATTGTCGGGCTCGATCGTCACAAGCCTGGTCATCGCCCGATGTGCCGCGGCCAGTTGCGGCCGCGCTTCCGCCGACCGACGGAGCTTCGCGAGACTGGATCCCACTCCAAATCGCGCCTTGGCGACGCGAAAGCGGGCGGCGTTGTTCAAGGGATCGAGCGCGGCGATCCGCTCCCGCCCCTTCAGTTCGCGCCGACGTTCTTCGAGCGACCGGGCATAATCGCCGGCCAGATAATAGCTGTCGGCGAGCCAGGCGTGCGCATTGGCGATCTCGCCCATGATCTCCGGATCGTCGGGGCGCTTTGCCGCCGCCTTGCCAAACCAGCCGAGCGCAGCGGCGATCCGGCTGCGCCCGAAATCGGGGCCGATCTGCCGAAGCGACTGGAGCAGGCCGAGATTCATCTGGCCGTATCCCGCCTCCATCAGATATTTGGGATTTTCCGGCGCCACCGCGGCGAGCCGCCGGGCCAGCACATCATATTCGCGGTAGCTGGCCAACGCCTGATCCCAGGCCTTGCGGCGCTCCCAGACCCGTCCGACCCAATATTCGCTCTGCGCGTGTGCGAAGATCGCAGCGGGCTCCTGTGGCCCGCGTGTGAGAATCGCTGCGGTGGTGCGATGTGCCTCGTCGAACTTGGCGTGGGCGGCGTCCAGCCGGTCGCGTTTCTCGTCATCCTCTCCCATCGCCAGCAGCACCCGCGCACGCCGCTCGAGGCTGGCATCGGGCAGGCGCTGCAGATCGCCCTGCGCCGAATAATATTCGAGCGCGCGGGCATTGACCGCATCCATGATTCGGAAACGGCCATCGCCTATCAGCTCCTTTCTGAGATCGGTGAGCATGAACTCGATCAACCTTTCCGCATCCGCGCGCTGGCGCTCGGTCTCGGCTTGCGCCCGGAGAGCGACGACCAGCAGCGCACTCATGGCTAGCGCAAGCAGGAGCGCGCCGAGCGTGACGGCGGTCACGCGGCGCAATTGCCGTTGCGCATCGCGCTGGACCAGCGCGTCGAGCGGCAGGTCCGCAAGGCCCGCGACGATCTTGAGGAACCCCAGCCGCGGGCCGTCGCCCTCGCGCCGGAAATCAGCAGCAAGCGGCTCGGAATCGCCGACGCGCAGCGCCGCCGGCAACGCTTCGGCCGGATCGCCGCGCACATGCGCGACGAAGATCGGCGAAGCGGGGTGCGTCGCACGGAACAGGACGATCTCGCGATCGACCCAGCGCGAGCGCACCGCGTCGGGAGACGCGACCACCACCAGCGCCGAGGAGGCCCCAATCGCATCACGCACCGCCTGCGACAAATCCACTGCTGCGGACAGGTCGGCACGGTCGCGGAAAATCGGGCCGATCCGCCCGGTCGGCTGCCCCGGCAAGGGCGGAACCTGATCCGCCAGCCGGCGCGGCAAACGATAAGCCTCAAGCCGCCGCTGGAGCCGCGCGGCAAAGGTACGATCGGCGTGACAATAGCTGACGAAAGCCCGAAACGGCTTGATCGAAGTCATCGGAAGTCCCCCCGGCTTGCCCCGGCGAGACGATGCTCTGAAATCGCCGCCCCTTAAATATTAAATTTGGGGCACCTCGATCGGTCGCGTCCCGGCGCTGGACCCGAAGACCAGCATTATCCCGTCAAGGCTTTACGTCCCCGATCTACGTGCATGCGGTGCGTGCCGGCGAGCTGGACGGTGCGGGCCTTGATCGTCTGCAGGAATTGCCATTCGCCGGTGACCCGGCGGGGCGTGATGTCGATCATCATATAACCGCGCCGGCTGGTATCCGCCCATTTGAGCTCGGGGTTGGCGGCCATGAAGCCTTGAGCAACGATCTTCGGATCGGCCGCCATATTGCCTTCAATGCCTCCCGAAGTGACGGCGTGTCCCGCGAACTCGACCCCGGCGGGACGGCCGTCCTCGACCAGCGAATAGGCCCACGCATTGTGGCTGTCGCCCGAAAGCATCACCAGATTGGCATCGGCCTGCTGCGCCGCCTTGAGCAGCCGCGAGCGTGCCGCGGGATAGCCGTCCCAGCGATCCATCCACATGGGCAGTCCGAGCCGTGCCGCGCGGGCATTGTCGCGGAAGCTGCCGACGGTCTTCGCGCTGGCATCGGGGCGGAGCCAGTCGACGGCATTCTGCGGCATCACCGTCCGCCCGACGATCGTCGCCATGCCGAGCAATTGCCATGCGCTCGAACGCGCATCGGCCTTCAGCGCATGCGCCAGCCAGCTCTCCTGCGTCGAGCCGAGCATCGTCGCCGACGGATCGTGCCAGATGCCGTCGCGGAAAGCCTTGAGCGCGACATCGGGATCCCCGGCGCGGAAGGCAGCGCCGATATCGGCCGGCCGGGTGCGTCCGAGCAAACGCGATTCGGTTCGGTAGAGCGTCGCCAGCGTGCCGATCGGATAGGCTTTCCACGGCTCGTCCGAAACCGGTAACCATTCGCGATAGACCTGCATCGCGGCGGCGCGGCGCGGGTTCCAATCCCCTTCCTTCGCCGGCTGATGGTTCTGCGCGTCGCCCTCCCAGCTGTCGTTGCTCGATTCATGGTCGTCCCAGAACGCGATCATCGGCGCCATCTGGTGCAGCCGCTGCAGATCGGGGTCGGCGCGGTAGCAGGCGTAGCGCACGCGATAATCGGTTATGGCGAGGATCTCGTGTCCGGGCGCGAGCGTGCGTTCGTCGAGCACCCGCACGTCGGTCGCGGCCGGCGTGCCATATTCGTAGATATAGTCGCCGACATGCATCCACAGATCGAGATCCTGCCGGGCTGCGGCATGAGCATAGGCGTTGAACCAGCCATAAGGCAGGTTCGAGCACGAAAAGACGCCCAGCCCGAACCGCACGACATTGCCCACCGGCAAGGTTTTGGTGCGTCCGACCGGCGACTTGCTGCCATCCGGTGCTACGAAACGATACCAATAGACCGTTCCCGGCTCGAGACCGTCGACAGTGATCTTCGCGGTCCAGTCGCGCCACGGCCCGGTCTGCACGCTGCCGCCCGAGACGATCTTCGCGAAGCCCGGATCGAGCGCGACCTCGATGTCAAGCCGGACCATATCGTCGCCGGCCGCCGGCACGTAGCGCGTCCAGAGCAGCATCGAATCCGCGCCGGGCTCGCCGCTCGCGACATTGTGGGTAAACCCCTTCGCCCCGAGCAGTTGCGCCGCGAGACTGCGCCCCGCCGGAAGCGCGAGCCCTGCCAGCCCGAGCCCGCCGACGATCAGGATGCGACGATCGATATTCAGAACCATGATGGCTGCTCCAGTCCCGTTCGCGTCAGAAGGTGCCCTTGATCCCGACGTTCCACATCGAGCCGTAGATGCTGTATTGCTGCACCCGGCCGGGGACGTTCGAGTAGATCACGTCGGGCGCGTTGAAGAGGTTGCGGCCCGCCACCATCAGGTCGAAATTCTTCGAGATTTTGTAGTTGGCGCTGAGGTTCCACAGCTCGCGCGGCGCGTGATACAGGATGCCGTTGTTCGCCGTGGTGGGCGTATTGCTCAACGCGCTGGTGCGGTATTTGTCCTGCCAATTGCCGGTCAACTGGAGGTCGAATCCGGCATAACTGTAGCGAAAACCCCAATTGGCAGCCTTTTTGGGCGTGTTCACGCGCTCGCCGTCGGGATCGATGATGGTCAGCGAGGCCCGCATCCCAAAGCCCTTAAGTGCCCCCGGCAGGAAGCTGAATTGCTGGTCATATTCGAGGATCGCGCCTTCGTTGGTGCTGATCCCCGGAGCATTCTGCGCGCTGCGGAAGATATAGCCGGGATAGTCGCCCGAGTTGTAGCCGACATCCTCGGGGTCGACGGTAATGCCGGTGACCTGCATGTCCTTGATGTCGAGCCGGTAATAGGAGACTCCGACGACACCGGAGGGCTCGAGGAAATATTGCAGCCCGGCGAAATATTTGGTCGAGTGCTCGGGCTTGAGCAACGTGTTGGGCACGCTGACGATCTGGGTGTCGTCGTTCACTGATACGACGCCGCCGAGATTGCCGTAATCGGGCCGCAGGATCGACTGGCTATAGGCGACCTGGCCGACCAGATTATCGGTGAAATCGTATTTGATCCCGCCGCTCAGGAACCAGTCGTCATATTCGCCACGGCGTGTGGAATAGGTGCCGTTGTTGTACTGGTAGAGCAAACCCTCGACCGTGCTGACTGACAGGCCCGCAGCAGTGACATCCCTGGCCGAGCGAATATTGGCGACCCGCGCCGCAGTCTTCGTCTTTTCGTAACGCAGCCCGAGATCGAACCGCGCGCGGCCGGTACGGGCCTGTAGCTCGAAATAGCCGGCGAAGACGTCCTCCTTGACGCGCTTGTTGTTGTCGAGATCGCGCTTGAGATTGCCGACAGTGTCGGCGACGAAATATTCCGGGTGCGCCTTGAAGATGTCGTACACGGCGTAATTATTGTCCGCCCGCCAGTTCTGCGCATTCATGTTGCCGGCGTCGAAGCCGTGGATCTGGAACTGATAGTTCTGCGTCCACGGGATCACCGCTTCGGGCGCCTTCTGGGTGATGTCGCCGGTAGGGCCGACATATTGGAACTGGTCGTACGAGCCCTCGTTGGTCCGCCAGTCATTGCGACGAAGGCCCGCGCCGGCAAGCGCCGTGATCGGTACCCCGGCGACGTCGAACTTCTTCTTCACGTCGAGATTGCCGCCATACATCTCGTTCACGGCATTGGATTCCGAGGTGCGGATGTTGTTGTTGATGTCGTCGTCGCGATTGAAGCTTGTCGGGTCACCCCAGGGGCGACCAGCGGTCTGGGTCAGCGTCCATGCGTTCGAGTCGGTCGAGGGGCGGTCGAGCGTGAAGCCGATCCGGGTCAGATAGCTATCGGTGCGCTGGAAAAAGCCCTTGGAATTGTCGCGAAAATTGAATTCGGAACTCGAGTAGCTGCCGCGTAGCACCGCCTCGAGACTGTCATCCTTATATTCGAGCTTGGGCGCGACCAGCCAGGCGGGCGTGCCGGCATAACGGTGCGAATATTGGGTGTGCAGCCGCGTGTTGGCGCCATTCGGATTGACCACGATGTGCGTGCCGGTCGAATCTGCGGTAGCGCGTGTCGTCGTCGTCGTGCCGAAGATCAGATAGGTATACTGGTTGAAATATTCGACATCGTAGAACGAATAATTGCTGCGCAGCGAAAGCGTGATCTTGTCGCTGGCCTTATAGTCCAGGCTCAGATTGGCGGCTTCGCGGTGCGTGAATTTCGGACCCGGCCGCCACATCACCTGATAGGGGATCACCCGACCGCCGGGGAGATACGACCAGTCGGTCTGGATACGATCCTGCTGGACGTAATTGGCATTGTAGCTGGCGTTGAACGCCACGCCGAGCGTGCCGTCGAGAAAGACGTCGGCATAGCCGATCTGCGCCGAAGGATAGATGCGGGCATGCTTCCTGTCGTCGGGGAAATAGGCCCCCGAGATGCCCGAGTCCGAAGTGCCGACGCCGCCGAGTTGGAAGCGCAGCAGCCGGCCCTTGCGCTGAAAGGCATATTTGCTGCGCAGGTTGATGCTGCCGCCCGGTGAGTCCGCATCCATGCTCGCAGTGAGCGTATTGTTGAGCTCGATCGAATCGATGCCCGTAATTGACATCTGCTCGAACGAATTTTGGCGGCCGTTGTTATTGTTCGAGGTCGCGGTGGCCATGCGGGCGCCGTCGGTGGTGAAGGTCGAATATTTGGGATCGAGCCCGCCGATGCGCACCGCGGTGGCGTCGACCTCGGTATAATCGAGCGAGATGCCGGGCATGTTCTTCATGAACTCGCCGACGTCGCCCATGGTGAGCGCGCCGAAATTATCGGCAGCGACGACGTTCTTGGCGTTGGGCGCAGCGCGGCGCTCCATGATCGCGCTGGCTTGGCCCGAGCGCACCGCAGTGACCACCAGTTCGTTCTCGTCGGCCATCTCGGCAGTGTCGGAGAATGCCTGCAGCTGGACGTCGAGCGTCGCGACCTGGCCGGCGACGATATTGGCGACCAGCCGCGTCTCCTGCAGGCCGGTGTAGCGGACGACCACCATCGCTTCGCCCACGGGCACGCCGGTCAGGCGGAAATCACCGTCGTCTTCGGACAGGGCACCGATCGTCGTGCCCTCGACGCGGACCTCGGCATTGCGGACATATTCGCCGGTGGCGGTATTGAACACGCGGCCACGGACGCTGCCGGTGCCGACGCTCCGCACCTGCCCCGCCCCGGTCGATGCGCCGGCGGACGAGCGCAAGGTGATGATCTGGCCATCGTCGGAATCGATCCGCAGGGGGGTGCCGGCGATCAGGCGGCGAAGCGCGGCGCGAACGTCCATCCGGCCTTTGACCGCCGGCGTCGAGATGCCCTGCAAATCGCGCGCCGGCGCGACGATCTGCACCTGCGCCTGGCGCGCGAGCTCGGG
>Ga0247823_10004520_pt1 | contig 11157 bp, 10 predicted proteins | sample 13C_PalmiticAcid_2_FD_192426 | JGI IMG/M metagenome (GOLD analysis project Ga0247823, IMG submission 192426) | Soil microbial communities from agricultural site in Penn Yan, New York, United States - 13C_PalmiticAcid_Day30 | ecosystem: Environmental > Terrestrial > Soil > Agricultural land...
TTGGCCTGGGCGTCAGTCATGATCGACTGGTGCTTGGTGTGGATCTCGTCGTGCTGGCGGTCGAGGTCGCCGAGCAGCTTCTGGTAGCGCTCGCGCAGCAGGCTGGAGGCTTCCTCGGCGGCCGACCAAGCCGTGTCGGCGGCGGCCTGGGCGCGGGTGGTGATCTCCGTCGCCTGGGCCTTGGCCACCTCGATCGAGCGGGCGGCGCGTTCCTGGGCGTTCGGGGCCGACGCGGCCGCGGCGGCGGTGCCGATCTTGTCGAGGCGTTCGGTCAGCGCGGCGATCTCGCGGCGGGCCTGCTCCAGCCTGCCGGACAGGTCGGCGGCGGCCGCGCGCGCGTCGTCGCGTTCGGCGGCCAGGCGCAGCGAGTCGGCTTCGGTCCGCTCGACGAATTCCCGGACCTGGGTGCGGTCGTACCCGTGGCGGGCGACGGCGAAGCGTTCGTGCTGTGCGGCCATGCCGCGCACGCTACCGGTGCTCACCCAAACGGCAACACCACGGCCAGCCGAACAGGTGAATCATCACCCCGGCAGGTCATGGGCGACCGGATGTCTCGGCTCATACAGGCCCACTTTGCCCCCGCCGGGCAGCACGATCGACGTCACCCGACCCCATCCGGCTTCGGTCACGCCGCCTGCGAACGACACGCCCTTGGCGGTCAGCTCGGCCATCGTCGCGTCGAGGCCGTCGCACAGCAGGTACAGCTCGTGGCCGTTCGTCTCGGCCGGGTGGACGCCGACCTCGGCGGGTGGCAGCTTGAAGATCAGCCACCCACCGCCCGCGTCCACATGCGACAAACCGAGCACGTCGCGCAGAAACGCGCGGTCGGCGTCGGCGTCGGCCGAATACAGGATCGCGTGGGTGCCTGTGATCACCAGTGGAATCCTCGCGTCAGCCGGATGAGCGCACCCGCGGCGGCGGTCAGGTTGCGCTCACCCTTGCCGACCTTGATCCCGTCCTTGCCGCCCGCCGCCGTCGAGTCGGGGAAGATCCGGTAGCCCTGGTAGGCCACGGCGTCGACCAGCCCCGGCGCCAGCGAGTACGCCGTGGAGATCAGCTGCCCGCTCGGCGTGCCGATGTGCTTGGGCCGGTTGACCAGCGCGTCCATCACCATGTCCGCGGCCTGTTCCGGCGACTTCGTCGGGAACGCGTCGTAGATCTTGGTCGGGCGGATCATCGGGGTGCGGACCAGCGGCATGTGGATCGTGGTGAAGGTGATCCCCGCGCCGTGGGTCTCGGTGGCGACGATCTTGGAGAAGTAGTCCAGCGCCGCCTTGGACGCCACATACGCCGAGAACCGCGGCGCGATGCCCTGCACTCCGATCGACGACACATTGACGATGTGGCCGAACTTCCGCTCGGTCATGTGCGGCAGCAGGGCCAGGATCAGCCGCACCGCGCCGAAGTAGTTGATCGCCATCGCGCGCTCGTAGTCGTGCATCCGATCGTAGGACAGCCGCACCGCCCGCCGGATCGACCGGCCCGCGTTGTTGACCAGCATGTCCACGCTCGGCTGTTCGGCCAGCATCCGCGACACCGTCTTGGCCACCGACTCGTCGTCGGTCAGGTCGCACGGGTAGACGAACGCGTGCCCGCCCGCCGCCGCGATCTCCGCGCGGACCTCTTCCAGCTCGGCCTCCCGCCGGGCCACCAGCAGCGGCACCCCACCCGCGGCGGCGATCTTGAGCGCGGTCGCCCGGCCGATGCCCGACGACGCGCCGGTGATCACCACTCGGCGGCCGTCGAGCCCACCCCGGTGGCCTTCGCGGCGCGCGCGGAACGGGTCGAGGTGTTCCCGCCAGTAGCGCCACAGCACGTCGGCGTAGTCACCCAGCCGCGGCACCTCCAGGCCACTGCCCGCCAGCGCCTCGCGGGTGGCGGCCGAGTTGAAGCGCGGCTCGAAGGTCAGCGTGGTCAGCAGGACCGGCGGGATTCCCAGCCGGTCGAGCACCGCGTCGCGGGCGATCGACACCCCGGGGACGTTCTCGGCGAACTTGATCAGCCCGACCAGTGGTGTGCTCAGCCGCCGGGGCAGCGCGCCTGTCGCGATCGGGGCGCCCGCGGCCTTGGCGAAGGCGTTGTAGACCTCCTTCGCCGACTGCGGACTCGGGTTGACCAGGTGGAACGCGCGGTCGTCGAGCCCCGGCCGGTTGACCAGATAGGCCATGGCCTTGGCGACGTAGTCGACCGGGACGATGTTGGTGTCGCCGATGTCGGGCACCACCAGCGGCACGTTCGGCACACCGTCCAACCGCGACAGCGCGGCGAAGAAGTAGTACGGGCCGTCGATCTTGTCCATCTCGCCGGTCTGGGAGTGCCCGACGACGATCGCGGGCCGGTAGATCCGCCACGGCACCTTGCTCTGCGTGCGCACCAAGCGTTCGGACTCGAACTTGGTCCGGTGGTAGGCGGTCACGAGCCGCTGCCCGGCGTCGAACATGTCCTCGGTGAACTTGCCGCGGTAGTCGCCCGCGACGGCGACGGACGACACGTGGTGCAGGCAGCCCGCGCTCAGCTCGCCCGCGAGGTCGAGCACGTGGCGAGTGCCATCGACGTTGGCGGTCACGCTGGTCTCGTCGTCGGCGGTGACGTCGTAGAGGGCGGCGAGGTGGACCACGTGGTCGACGCCGGTCAGCTCGGTGAGCTGGCTCGCGGCGATGCCAAGGCCCGGCTGGGAGACGTCGCCGACCACCGTGCGCACCCGGTCGGCCGCGGGCCAGCCACGCGCGGCGCGGTCGAGGCGCTCCCGCGACTGTTCGCGGACCAGCAGCCACACCCGGTCGGTGTCGTCGCGTTCGAGCAGCTCGCGCACGAAGTGCCTGCCGATGAGCCCCGTAGCGCCGGTCACCAGGTAAGTAGCCATGGTTGTCCCTTCGACATGGGTCATCGCTTCATGAGCATGTCACTGTCTGCTGTTGTTGGATTGCGATCCTCGCCGACTCCCGAGGTCAGCGCTGGGAAATTCGTTGCCAGGGCAAATCAGCGCGTCAGCGCGACCGGGCCAGGGACGAAATCCGGGTCGACCTGGTCGGCCAGATCGCGGCCGGAGCGGGAGCTAGCCCACGCGCGGGCGTTGCGCACGTGGAACTCCACGGCCTGGCGCTGGTAGGTCGGCCAGTCCTTCTCGACCCCGTCGACCAGTTGGCGCATCGCGCGCAGGGCGGCGCGGTTCTCCGGCTCCAGCAGCTCGATCGGCCGGACCTGGCCGCGTTCGGCTGCCCGCACGTGCGCGGAGCGGCCGACCCAGGTCAGCAGGTCGTCGCCGACCTCGGCGCGCAGGAAGTCGAGGTCCTCGCCGTCGGACACCTTGTTGCCGACAACCGCGACCCGCACGCCGAAGTCGCGTGCGTAGCCCAGGTACTGGCGGTAGACCCCGACGCTGCGCACGGTCGGCTCACACACCAGGAACGTGACGTCGAAGCGGGTGAACAGGCCGGAGGCGAACGAGTCGGCGCCCGCGGTCATGTCGACCACGGCGTACTCGTCGCCGCCGTCGACCATGTGGTTGAGCATCAGCTCGATGGCGCCGACCTTGGAGTGGTAGCAGGCGACCCCAAGGTCGTCGGCGGCGAACGGGCCCGCGACGGCCAGCGGGACGCCGTCGACCGGCCGGACGAAGTCCAGGTGCACCGGGCTGTCCTCGTCGATCTGGATCAGCCGGGAGCCGCGGCCGGGCGGGGTGGTCTTGACCATGTCCTCGGCGGAGAGGATCCGCGGGTTGTCCCCACGCAGGTAGTCCTTGATCCGCGGCAGGTGCTCGCCGAGGTGGGGCAGCGCCGCGGCCTGCGCGTCGCTCGCGCCGAGGGCCACCGCGAGGTGCTGGTTGATGTCGGCGTCGAGTGCGAGCAGCGCGGGCGCGGGACGCTCGGCGGCGAGGTGGCGGAGGAACAGCGCGGCCAACGTGGTTTTGCCGCTGCCGCCCTTGCCGACGAAGGCGATCTTCACTAGAGGTCTCCTGGCTGGGTGGTGACCGTACTAGTGATATCGGTTTTCATTATCCGCTGCAACCTGTGACAGTTGCCATCACCGGATCGTGGTCAGGCGGGTTGCTCGATCTGCGCGTTCGGCATCTTGCGGAACGTGTCGAGCACGGCGGGGTCCTGCAGCTTCATCCAGTTGATGACCTCGGTGTAGGTCGCGCACGCCGTTTCCGGCTTGGCGCACGTCGAGCCCATGAAGTTCTCCACCGCGGTCATGAACCCGCCGCCGGACCAGGAGTTGAAGTGGTTGCCGACGACCATCGGGGCGCGGTTCCCGGCGAAGGCGGCCTGGTAGAGGCCGTCGTAGGTGTCCTGGGTGATCTTGGCGAACTCCTGCGCGCGGGCGGGCTCGTCCTTGGCCTTGTTCATCAGGAACCAGAAGTTGTAATCCATCATGATCGTCTTGCGGTAGTTCGCGCCCGGCACCCGCACGGTCGGCATCGCGAACTCCCAGACGCCGCTCTGCAGAGTCGGCCAGCCGAGGCCGTCGGTGACCTGGCTGGAGTCGTAGGTCATCTCGCGGGCGGCCAGGGTCGGCATGACGATGTCGAACTGGCCCTCCAGGCACGGGGTCCGGCCGCCCTTGACGGTGCGCGGGTCGACCTTGAGGCCCTTGGCGCGGGCGCCGTCCATGAACTTGAAGAACTGGTCCAGCTCGCTGTTCCACTGCTCGGCGCCCCAGCGGCCGACGCTGGGCTCTGCGCCCTTGCAGAAGTGGCCGTTGTAGTGCGTGCCGATCTCGTGGCCCCGGTCGACGGCCTGGTTCAGGTCGCCGATGAGGTTGGTGACGTCGGTGGGGGAGCCGCCGAAACCGATCGAGGCTTTACCCGGTTTGTGGCCCGGCCCGGTGTATTCGGTGCGGCGGCTGTCGTCGAGCAGGTAAATTCCGGAAAGGAACCCGGAGAAATGCGCGTCGACCCCGTCGGCGAGCTTCATCATCTTCTGCCAGTGTTCGTGGGAACCGGCACCGTCGAACGAGAAGATCACGAATTGCGGCGGTTTCTCGCCCGGCTTGAGCTTGCGCATCCAGGGCGGCGGCGCGACGTCGGTGTGCGGCACGGCCTGCGGCGAAGGGGTTCCTGCCAGCGCGTTCGGGGTTCCGCCCGGGCCCTGGGTGCCGATGACCACGAGGACGACGAATGTCGCCATGAGCGCGACACCGAGTGTCAGGATCTCCCAGCGCCTGCGCCTGTTCATTTGACTCCCCACCCTGTCGCCGCGGTTTCTTCCTCCCGAACTGACAGACGTGCACCCGCGAACGCGGTTGCTCCCACGGTAAATACCCGGTGCGCCTTTTTTGGCCAGCGACACGGAGCCTGGTTGGACTTTCGACGGCCCGCAATCCTTCGGTGGGGCGACGTCGATCGTCGGTTCGGTGACCAGAACGTGTCGAACCGGACTCGGGTGACCCACAGTCGAGGGAATCGGCCACGCCGATGGAGGCGGGGCGACTACCCTGGGCCAGCCTCGGTGGGTTCGACCCCATGGCCGGGCCGCTCTGGGTAAAGTAGCTTTTACCCAGCCGGGAACCGGTCGGCCAGGTCGATCGTTGAACCCCGTGAAGGCGCCATTCAGGCCCAGGAGGATCAAGGTGCGTTCTACGAGCAACCCCGCGTTCCGTAACCTGCCGGTCGGCGGGTACGGGCCGAACGCGGGCTACCAGCCCCAGGCCCAGGGCTACCCGGGCCAGCCCGGCTACGGCGGCTACGAAGCGCCGCCAGTGGCTGGCGACCGACCGATGACGGTCGACGACGTTGTGACCAAGACCGCGATGACCCTGGGCCTTGCCCTGGTCGTCGGCATCATCACGGCCATCGCCGTGCTCGCCGAAGTGGTCAGCCCGTGGCCGCTGGTCATCGGCGGCATGATCGTCGGACTGGTCCTGTCGCTGGTCGTCATCTTCAAGAAGACCCCGAACCCGGCCCTGGTGCTGGCCTACTCGGCCGCTGAGGGCGTGTTCCTCGGCGCCATCACCGGCGTTTTCGAGTACCTCGTCCCGGGCATCGCCATCCAGGCCATCATGGGCACCGCCCTGGTGTTCATCACGATGCTGGTGGTCTACAAGACCGGCGCCGTGAAGGTCACCCCGAAGCTCACCAAGTGGATCATCGGCGCCACCTGTGCCGCCGCCGGTCTGATGCTGATCAACCTGATGTTCTCGCTCTTCGGTGTCGACACCGGCATCCGGGGCAACGGCCCGCTGGCGATCGGTATCAGCCTGCTGTTCATCGGTATCGCGGCGTTCAACTTCCTGCTCGACTTCGACATGGCCGACCAGATGATCCGGTCGGGCACGCCGTCGAAGTGGGCGTGGTACGTGGCGTTCGGTCTGATGACGACGCTGGTCTGGCTGTACCTGGAGATGCTGCGCCTGCTGTACGCGCTCAACTCCGACTGATCTCGGCTTGTGCTTGAAGGGCGCCCGGTCTTCGGACCGGGCGCCCTTCTGTCTGTCACACTGGTTGACATGAACGAACAGCGGACGCTCACGGCCGCGGTGCACCAGGAGGAAGACTGGTACATCGCGCAGTGTCTGGAGATCGACGTGGCCAGCCAGGGCCAGTCGATCGAGGAGGCGCTTGGCAATCTCCGCGAAGCCGTGGCGCTCTACTTGGCCGAGGCGGTCGACCCCGAGGTGACCTCGACCCCGCTGGTCACGTCGTTCCAGGTTCCTGGAACGGCCGCGTGAGCCCTGCGCTCTCGGACCTCCCGGTCCGGAAGGTCATCCGCGTCCTGGAATCGCTTGGCTTCGAGCACGTACGAACCAAAGGCAGCCACACCGTTTATCGGCATCCCGACAGCCGCACTGTCATCGTGCCGATGCACGGCACGGTGAAGCGCGGGACGCTTTCGTCCGTCGTCCGCCAGGCCGGGCTCACCTCTGCCGAGTTCTTGACCCTGCTTTGAGCAGAGTTCGGCCCTTGCCCGCTGATGGCGGGCAAGGGCCGAATGTTGTTGCTGTTAGCTCAGGCGCTCCAGGACCATGGCCATGCCCTGGCCGCCGCCCACGCACATGGTTTCCAGGCCGAACTGCTTGTCGTGCCACTGCAGTGAGTTGATCAGCGTGGTCGCAATGCGGGCGCCGGTCATGCCGAAGGGGTGGCCGACGGCGATGGCGCCGCCGTTGATGTTCAGCTTGTCCTCGTCGACGCCCAGGTCGCGGGCCGACGGGAGGACCTGCGCGGCGAAGGCCTCGTTGATCTCGACCAGGTCGATGTCGCCGATGGTCAGGCCCGCGCGGGTGAGGGCCTGCTTCGAGGCCTCGACCGGGCCGAGGCCCATGATCTCGGGGGACAGGCCGGAGACGCCCGTGGACACGATGCGGGCCAGCGGGGTCAGGCCGAGCTGCTTGGCCTTGGTGTCCGACATGATCACCAGGGCCGCGGCGCCGTCGTTGAGCGGGCAGCAGTTGCCTGCCGTGATCCTGCCGTCGGAGCGGAAGACCGGCTTCAGCGTCGCGGTCTTCTCGTAGGTGATGCCCGGGCGGGGGCCGTCGTCGGTGTCGACGACGCGGCCGTCGGGCAGGGTGACCGGGGTGATCTCGCGGGCCCAGAAGCCGTCCTTGATGGCCTGCTCGGCCAGGTTCTGCGACCGGACGCCGAAGTGGTCCATGTCCTCGCGGGTGACGCCCTTGAGCAGGGCGAGGTTCTCCGCGGTCTGGCCCATCGAGATGTAGGCGTCCGGCACGATCCCGGTCGAGCGCGGGTCCACCCACTCGCTCGCGCCGGTCTCGGCGACGGTCTTCGTGCGGGTCTCGGCTTCCTCGAAGATCGGGTTGTGCGTGTCCGGCCACGAGTCGGAGCTGCCCTTGACGAACCGGGACACCGTCTCCACGCCCGCCGAGATGAACACGTCGCCCTCGCCCGCCTTGATCGCGTGCAGGGCCATACGGGTCGTCTGCAGCGAGGACGCGCAGTAGCGGGTCACCGTGCAGCCGGGCAGGTGGTCGTAGCCGAGCAGAACCGACACGATCCGGCCCATGTTGTTGCCCTGCTCGCCGCCCGGCAGGCCGCAACCCAGCATCAGGTCGTCGATGTCGGTCGGGTCGAGCGCGGGCACCTTGTCCAGGGCGGCGCGGATCATCTGCGCGGTGAGGTCGTCCGGGCGGATGTCGACCAGCGACCCCTTTCCGGCGCGCCCGATCGGGGATCGGACAGCGGAGACGATGACAGCCTCTGGCATGGCGGACTCCATTCGCGATGTCGCAGGTACAGGCCGGAGGTTACTACCGAGTAACCCACGGCGCCGCAGCTGAGCCGCGATGTGAGCGCCGTCGCTCAGCCGCTCTTCGCACCTTCCCACAGACCCGCCGCCGCGCACAGCGGGGCGAGCGTCACATCGGCGGCCAGCGCGTAGCCGTCGCCGTTGGGGTGGAAGCGGTCCGGGCTGAACAACTCGTCCGGCCGCTCCAGGAACTGTGGGCTCAGCAGCGCGGCCAGCGGCACCGCGGTCGCGGTGGTCTTGGCCAGCTCACGGGTCTGCGCGCGGGCCAGCGCCAGGCTCCAGCGCTGGGCGACGGTGCGCAGCGGCTGCGGGATCGGCCGGATCGCACCGAGGTCCGGGCAGGTGCCGACGACGACGCCGGTGCCCGCCTCGGTCAGCCGACGCACCTGGTTGGCCAGCAGCGCCGCCGACGTGCCGATTCGCATCTTCGCCGTGACGTCGTTGCCGCCGATCAGCACCAGCGCCACGTCCGGCGGGAACTCCAGCGCCGCGCGGACCTGTCCGACCAGGTCCGTCGTGCGTGACCCGCTCACCGCGTAGGTGACCAGCCGCACCGGCCTGCCCGACATCTTCGCGAGCCCCTTGGCCAGCACGACCCCCGGCAGCCGGTCGGCCGACTCCGCGCCGAGGCCCGCGGCGCTGGAGTCGCCGAACATGGCGAAGGTCAGCACGTCGGTCGTCGACAGGGCCAGTGGGCCGGAGCCGTCCGGCCGGTAGACCCCGTCGGCGTTGAACGGCAGATCCCTTGGCACGCCGATGATCGAGCGCGCCTGCCGGGACTGGGTGTTGAGCAGGGTGTAGGCGGCCCCGGACAGCCCGCCGACCGATCCGGCCGCCACCGCGGCCACACGCAGAGCGCGAATCCCGACCATCGCCGCCTCCCCTCCGAGGTCCATACAAGACGTATCGCTTAACCCTTTGGTTCCTTACGCATCAGGAGACGGCAACCTGACGTTCGGATACCTGTGGGCGGATAGGGTGACCCGGAAGGTTCTGTGAATGAGACCCATCGAAGGAGCCCCGGTGCAGTACGTCGACCACATCATCGATCTCGTCGGTGACACGCCGTTGGTCAAGCTGAACTCGCTCGCGCAGGGCCTGGCCCCGACCGTGCTGGCGAAGGTCGAGTACTTCAACCCGGGCGGCAGCGTGAAGGACCGCATCGCCCTGCGCATGGTCGAGGCGGCCGAGAAGTCCGGCGCGCTGCAGCCTGGCGGCACGATCGTCGAGCCCACCTCCGGCAACACCGGCGTCGGCCTTGCCATGGTCGCCCAGCGTCGCGGCTACAAGTGCGTGTTCGTGTGCCCCGACAAGGTCAGCGAGGACAAGCGCAACGTCCTCAAGGCCTACGGCGCCGAGGTCGTGGTCTGCCCGACCGCCGTCGCGCCCGAGCACCCCGACTCGTACTACAACGTCTCCGACCGGCTGGTCCGCGAGATCGACGGCGCATGGAAGCCCGACCAGTACTCCAACCCCGAGAACCCGCTGAGCCACTACTACTCCACCGGCCCGGAGCTGTGGCGCCAGACCGAGGGCAAGATCACCCACTTCGTCGCGGGCGTCGGCACCGGCGGCACCATCTCGGGCACCGGCCGCTACCTCAAGGAGATCTCCGAGGGCCGCGTGCAGGTCATCGGCGCCGACCCGGAGGGCTCGGTCTACTCCGGCGGCACCGGCCGCCCGTACCTGGTCGAGGGCGTCGGCGAGGACTTCTGGCCGACCACCTACGACCGTGAGGTCGCCGACGAGATCATCGCCGTCTCCGACGCCGAGTCCTTCGACATCACCCGCAGGCTCGCCCGTGAAGAGGGCCTGCTGGTCGGCGGCTCGTGCGGCATGGCCGCGGCCGCCGCGCTGCGCCTCGCCTCGCGCCTCGGCCCGGACGACGTGGTCGTCGTGCTGCTGCCCGACGGCGGCCGCGGCTACCTGTCGAAGGTCTTCAACGACTCGTGGATGGCCCAGTACGGATTCCTGCCGCCCGAGCACTCCGGCGCCACCGTCGGCGACGTGCTGCGCCGCAAGAGCGCGTCCGGCGTCGGCGTGCCGGACTTCATCCACGCCCACCCGAGCGAGACCGTCGCCGACGCGGTGGCCGTCCTGCGCGAGTTCGGCGTCAGCCAGATGCCCGTGGTCAACGCGGAGCCGCCGGTCATGGCCGCCGAGGTCGTCGGCGCGGTCAACGAGCGCGACCTGCTCGACGCGCTGTTCACCGGCAAGGCCGCGCTGGCCGACCGGGTCGACCAGCACATGTCCCCGCCGCTGCCCACCATCGGCGCGGGCGAGCAGGTCAGCGTCGCGATGGGCGCGCTTTCGGCCGCCGACGGCGCTCTGGTGCTTATTGACGGCAAGCCCGCAGGGGTTGTGACCAGGCAGGACCTCCTCGGATTCCTGGCGGGCCGGTAATGCCTTCGGCGTGGTTGTCGGCGCAACCCCACGGTGGTGTCGCTGATCCGATAGCGTTACCCGCGATGCAAGCTGACATTCCAGGTCAAAAGGGGTGGGATACCCGATGAGTGCTCCCCAGCCGCCGAACGAGCCGTGGCAGCAGGGCGGTCCGCCCCAGCAGTGGCCCGGCCAGGACCAGGGCCAGCCTGGCTACCCGGCACCCGAGCAGCCCTACACCGCGGGCGGTGACAACACCGGCGCCGACGGCGTCGAACGAACCCAGGCCATCCGCCCCGGCCAGCCCCTCCCGGGCGCCGAGGATGACGGCAGCGACCGCACCCAGGTCGTGCGCCCAGGCCAGACGCCGCCCGGCGCCCCCGGCCAGGGCGAGGCGACCCAGATGGTGCCGCCCGGCTCCGTCCCGCAGAACCCGCCCTACGCGCCCCCCGGCGCACCGCAGTCGCCGCCCGGCGGCTTCGGCCAGCCACAGCAGCCCTACGGCCAGCCTGGCTTCCAGCAGCAGCCCGGTGGTTTCGGCGGCCCGCCGCAGGGTGGCTTCGGCCAGCAG
>Ga0247823_10004521_pt1 | contig 11156 bp, 15 predicted proteins | sample 13C_PalmiticAcid_2_FD_192426 | JGI IMG/M metagenome (GOLD analysis project Ga0247823, IMG submission 192426) | Soil microbial communities from agricultural site in Penn Yan, New York, United States - 13C_PalmiticAcid_Day30 | ecosystem: Environmental > Terrestrial > Soil > Agricultural land...
CCATTCACAGGCGGCCCAATGATATCGTTGTTTTTGAACCCACATTTGCCGGTCGGAAAATGACCACCGAGTGTGGGGCTTGCAGCAGGGTACGGAGTATCATCGCGGCTGTGGGAGAGATCTTTCTACTATTGAGGGGACTTCGCTCGGCGAGCCTCGCTTCGCAGAAGTGGTTTTCGAAGAAAAGAAAAGAAGAAAAGTGGGGTTTGAAGCCTGATATATCAGGCACCCAGCCCTGTACCGGGACTTTGGCCACTGCCCACGCCTTCATCTACCTTCCATAGAACCAACAACCCACGCGCCATTCCCCACGCCGACAAGCCCGTGTATAATGGCGTGTCGGGATCTTCCCGCCGTTCCAACCAGCCCCAACCCTCTAGAATGGCTGCCGACTGCGTTACGCGTATGCAAGACACAGCTTGCTCCCTCTCCCGAGAGACGGAAGAGGATTCGAGTCGGTGAGTTTTCTATTCTCCTGTTCTATTGCTTTCTTCTTACGCCCAAACTCCAGATGACGAAGCCAATGACGAAGCTTCCGCGGATTAGGAATCAGTAGTGAGCGCACCCACAGCAGGCAATGCAGCGCCTACGGTCACACCAGGTATATTGATCATTTCAGGTTTTGGAATTGACCGCTAATGTTTTGGGAAGGTCCAGCTCAAGAAGTCGATGGAGAGAACCCTGAAGGAGATATACGGACGAAGGCGCCACAATTGGACACAGATACACTACAGTTTGACCGTTCCATTCGCCATACAACGCTCAAGACGTTTTCTTGGTACGAGGTGGAAGAGCCAGAGTCATTACACCTCCAAGCGATGCTCGCCGCGTCGCCTCTGAAGAAAGGCATCTTCTTCGACAACGAACCCGCGCAGTGGCTTCCAATCATGTTGAAGCCCGACTTCCAAGCACGATCCGACCCCGTCTTTGTCGAGGCGAAAGCGTCGCGCTTCGCCGTGCCGTTCTACGACAGCGATGGTGTTTGCCTGATCGGATTGAGAACGGCACGCCTCCAGACGACGACGTTCGGGCTGCTGCCGCCATTTATCTTTCAGGGCAGGTCCGCCTACGTTCCGCTCGCTGCAACTGCTGCCAGGAACAGCGCATTTTTCGCGAGACCCTTGACGGCCCAGCGTGGCATACTGCGCCCATTCCAGCCTGTGTCACTGCAGGACCGTTTTGTCACGGGCTCTGCGCGCCATGCTACATGATGAGTGGGACTTTGGCCGAGCGGTTGGCGCGGTGCAGCGTCTCGCAGGTGCTGACGTTTGAGGAATACCAGGATACGTGCAAGCCCGGGTCAGCAGGAGTCATTGGGCCAGGTATTTTCATTGGCGAGGACAAGGAGGCAGAGGCATGGCTCAAGCAATTGCTCTTTTAATATTCCTTCAGCACTAGTCTTACCATTTCCATCAACAGGTTCGAGAGGAGGAGAGAGAGGAATCGAATTTGATCTCGAGGAAAATCCTCCCGTCAGTGTCTACCGGTGTGCTTCTCTTCCCATTTCCGAATTGTCCTCCTGGACTGGTCCTCTAGGTATTCCAGACCCCTTATCATCCCTGTGGTTGGCTTTTGAGCGAGGATCTTGTCCGGGTCAACTCGCTAGAGCAGACTCACGTTTTGCACCTCGAGAGCTGTATATAGAGGCTCGTGAAGAAGTTTTCTCCTGTGGTCATCGCGGAAGTCGACATGCTGAAGGCACCATCCGAGAAGGGAGGAGCCCCTGGTAGTGCCACAAACCCGCCATCGACTCCTCGCAAGGATCGGGCAAGTCTCATCCTTGAGAAGCGGAAGCAGCAGCAGGCCAGGCATAAGGAAACCACCGCCCAGCTCCCCGCTCCAACGGAATCTCTAGAACCGACCTTATCACCATCGACACAGCATCCTGGTAAGGTGATTCCCACATGATGTTATCTGAACTTTTGCTGACAGTATGGTTTTTAGCGAGCACCACCATCACCGGCAAGAAGCGACCAGCGCCGATTGAGGAGGAGGATGATGAGTCCTCTGACACCCTCGAGGTTCCCAACAAACGGCTCAAGGAATCTTTGATCACAGAGCCCAGTCAAGAGCAGGGGTTTGCTGACAAGGAGTTGGCTCCAGTGGCTGCTGAGGCAACTGCTGACGGCCTGTCCCCGTTGGACCTCAGTGGCGAGGTTCCGGCGGCATCAGAAGTTGAGGGGGCCACTGAGCCGAGTCAGAACAAGAGGAAGTCGCCTGCTGTCAGGCGTAGACGGTAAATCAACCAGTTACTTAGTTGTCTGTGGGAGACTACGGGATTACCTGGTCCCGCAGATAGCCCACCTGCCTAGCGTCTTTCTCTCCTCCATCAGCAAACACAAACAGAAATGTCCTCTGCGGTGACATGTGATAAGATGGAAGCCTACCAAACCCCACCGAACTTGAGCCTTGGGGACACACATGCAAACAAAGTGAGTGTATTGCAACTAACTGATAGCGACTCTACAAGTACACTAAAATTGAAGAAGAAAGAAGAGAGGAGAAGAGGAAAGAAAGAGTTCCCACCGGGTACCCCTTCTTGGATCTAGAGCGAGAAAGCGCGCGCCATGGCCCTTCTCGTGACTAGAGTAAGAATAAGCGCGTTATAACGGCTGTCTCAAATTGTGCATCAGGACTTCACCCAAGTGGCCGTGTTAAGCCACCCGTCTGTCTTGGCCGAGTGCGTCCAATGCCGCCAACGAGGCCCAACCCGTGGCAGCTTGAAGCTCGTAGGCTAGCTCATTAGGACTAAGTCGACTCCTGGAGTTTCCCAACCGATTGCTAGAGTTGCTCGACTGGAGCCTGTGCTGTAGCTGGTGAATAACTTATTAGAAGATACGTTTACGAGGTTTACCATATAATGTGCGCTTACTCTTTCCCTTCTCTCTCTATTCTCTCGTCTTTTTCTTCGGAAATGTTGAACTATTCCACACATGCCGACAACAAGCAGCAAACAGTATTGAAGTATAAACGACAGCTCTCCTATTCTCTGGGATAGTCCTAAGAATATAGCGGAAAACAGCGTAATAAGGCTAGTAATGTATTCCCAAGTTCGCATACCGGGATTTCTACCATTTGTACTAGGGTCGATTCCACTCATATGGCGCCTTCGATTATGTTGTAAGTAACAGTCGTTAGATAAGATTGCCCCGAAGAGTGCTATATAGGAGACAAGCGGCGTTCCCCAGAAGAACTGCAAATGCTGTTGAATTAGGAGATACATAAAGGCAGTGCCTAGGAAGACTTGCAATATGATGAGGATGTAGATAATCCATTGTATATAGGGGATGAAGATCTTCAAGTCCTTTATAGCGGGGAAAATAAATGTTATATACTAAGCTCATTAGCTATATTGCCTGGCTTATAGAGGCTGAAGGTAGGTAGTTACCTTTACGAAGATGGCATGAATCATAGCCAAACTTTGTATAGTGAATGCAAGCCACGAGGCATAGTTGAAATGCCTAAGTATGCCGAAACTAATACAAAGAGCAACGCTAACAATGAAGAAGCTTATAACAGTCCACCACAAGATAGGATGTTTATCCCGCATATAAATGAGCTGACAAACATGAAGCAAATTTGAAGTTACCACAGTAACTATCACAGTTATAAATGCTAAATGACGAGAGAAGTTCATCTTTGCATAATGACAATGTCTAATTCGAGGCTAACGTTAGACAAGATAGATATATAATCTACTAATAGGAAAATAGGTTAAGAAATACTAGAAGATAGAAAGGGGACTTCGGATTGTGGGTTATGTTATAGGAACCTTGTTCCGAGAACAAACTGCACACCCCTAATACAGTGTGACGGAGACGCTCGAGCACTGACGGAAAGTCAATCGATCGGCCGACGATTGGCGCGGTCGGTTGAGGAAGTATCAAGGGGGGTCTGATTGACGATGCCCTTGATGGCAGAATGGCCAGTAAGTAGTTACCACCACGGGTTATTGAGATGAGTGGACCATCGTCCTCAATCTCTTGATTGCCTAGAAGAGCAAGCGACCTCCTGCTCGGATGGTCCGTAGCGAAGCTCTGCCTTCCCGAGGCAGCGGCTTAGGGACATCACGGGAATCACCCTGTGGGAGGGGATAATGCCGCCATCCCATCGTAGCCGTTGGCGAGGTGCAAAGCCATCACACCAACGCCTCGCCCGGCTCCAACATCTTGGATACTGGGGCAAAGCCTACAGCAGTACCCTGAGAATCTTCAGATTCACCAAGTCACCATCTTTCCTCCGGAGACATCAAGCACTGGTAATTCATGAAGGAAGAAGGATTGAGAGATCTCGTTCATGAGGGCGGCGATTTTGCAGCGGAGCTCCTCGTAAACGTCGTTCATGAATGCCATTACGCGAGCCCCGGCCGCGACTGAAGTGTGCGACCGACCAGACCTTATGCACATCATCCTGGTGAAACGGAAACGTATCCTCGACCTTGGGGACAGTGCAGGCTGTAACGCTGAGTCCCTGGGCGTCGAGCAGGGTGAAAACCGCCTTGTGGTTGCGGTAACGGTGGTTGAGCCAAGCAATTAGCAATGCCATCGTCTCCGCGTCGCAGTGCTGATCGGCTTCGATGTCGAGCTGGTATTTGGCCTTGGCTCTGATGCGATTGAAGTTCACTCTATCGATCTGGATACATTTCTTGTCAGCTGCGTTACTGAACGCGATTCTCAGTCCTTGGGCTGCTCACGCCAACCAGAGGCGCCGCCATGATGCATGCACGTTGGTTGGAGGCTGAGCTGTGTCGTTTTGTCCGTCTCTCTGCAGGCAGTTGCAACAAAGCTTGTTGGGAGAGGTATACTCTAGAGAGAGAAATCGTGGATTGAGCGAGGGAAAATTGCCTTGAGGTGGCGGCGGTGAAAGCATGGGGGACAGAAGGCTTTTTCTACGGCAGGGAAAGGAAAAGTTCGGCGGTTGCTTCCACGTAACAAGCCAGGCAACGTTATGTGGTGCGAGCGCGCAGGCGCGCACGCATCACATTCATCAACGTGTCGAGAAACCCAGCATCGCGGTCGTCGAGTTCAAGCAGCACTTGGTAGGTATCACATGCCGGTGTCAGAATGCACAAAGTCCGGTTGAACTTCGGCTATCGTTACCCAGCAAAGTGGACCCCCCACCCGGCGAATGATTGGCCGGCCGGTCTGGTCCGGTCCGAAAAACCTTGTGCTCACTGCCATTCCCGGCGTGCGATGAGCAACCAACATGGTATCTAATTTTAGTACAGATGTAGTCTCCATCGATTTGAGTTGTCTGGAAATGGTATTGGTTGGGTAGCCTTCTCTTTTCTTGAGACCAGACTTCTATATGCGAAATATCATATCTGATATCTGATAATGGCTCACCATCGCATTCTAACCAATTATCTTCTTCATTAAAGCGCGCGTCTAGTGGGACCAACGTGAAGCGATCAATTTGGCGCGGGCTGGTGCATGGGATGATAATCACGCGCGTTGCTCGGATCCGCGGTTCCGAGAGCCACAGCTCTCAATGGAAATTCTGCATAAAATGCCTTTACATTATTGTACCGATGCACTGCCTTGGATAAAGTCAATCATGACACTCCTACATCTCCCAATTATTGCCTTCAACTGCTTATTCTGGCGTTTCTGGACCCGGTATTGTTGTTTAACACGATAGAACATCCGCTCATGCTGCTTCAGTCGAAGCGAACTCTCTTCTGCCAGGCTTTCGAGCTCAGAGTTCGCGAGTCTGAGTGCCTGGATTTCGTCGACGGGACTGCTTTGTATGGGTTTTTCCTCCGTTGACGGCCGCTTCACGGCGTGGAAGGATCTCCCCACCTCTCGACACAATTCCATAAGGGGGCCGGTTGAGAGCTTGCTGAGGTGTTTCTCAAAAAGATACCCTTTGTCAGGGAGCCACTGCCATCGATATTGATCATCGTCGCCTGGGATCAACCGGACGTGTAGAGGGTCTACATCTAACCCTATCGTGTCATCTGGACCTCATTAGCTGCTTTGCCAGACAGACGCTTTGGCTATCGTACGTATATGTTGAGATAATCTTGTCCTGCATTTCGTCCTCCATGTCGTACGTTCGACGTTGGACTTTTTCATTTTGTTGCAAATGTATGGGAAATGCAGTTGTGAGTACAAAACGCGAGACAGACTGTTCTACATAATGCACATGACATTGTAGCAGTCTGTTTATAGGAAAGCGCTTATAGAAAAGTGCTTCCTGGTCAACGATATTGTCCGACCTGAATCTCTCTTTTGGGTTCCGCGATTTATGATGGTCAGTTTTACTATGGCAGAGGACAGGGGACGATGGTGGGAAAACAGGAGTGAGGAGGCGAAAAGGGGGCGAAGTCCACAAACCTCCATGGAGTCAGACAGAGGGATGACCTCAAACGATGTCACATGACACGACAAGATGGAAACACTAAGGACAGGGTCCGAGAAAGAGAGAAAGCCGATTAGCGTTCTTCACTACGACTCCGACCTGGGCGAAGTCCCGGGCAACGATGGGGATGCGTGGGAGGCGTAGGCGTTTCGCAAGGGCAAGACTACTTGTGGCAAAGGACAGGAGAGCTTCGATATAGTGGACGACCTTCGTCAGGTTGGAGGGACGGTCTTGTGTGCCTCGCGTAGTACAAGGGATTTCCGTCGGTGTTCCATTCGTGCCTGGCTGCTCATCTCCCTGGCGTAACGGTTGGAAATATGGGATGCGTCAGCAATCCTCCCGCTTGAAATGCGGGCCCGAGTCGCTGCTTGCTCAACTGGTCTGGTGGGCTGGTATGTTGCCGTGCGGCGTGCGGCTCAACCGATGACAGAGACCGGTATCTTGCGGGCGACGGCGCTGCTCAACCGATCGGAAATCCCGGGTCTTGCAGAATCGTGATATCTCGCTGCCTCTCAATGGCAGGGGTTTTGCTCGGCCGTTTCCGTATTGGCAACGACGCGATTGACCAGAGCAAGCTCATCGAGGTTTTAAATAGATGTTCTAGATATCAATTTAACCAACTATTTTGTGCCGTATACCCAGCCATGACCGAGATGCGAAACAACTCTGCTACGCCATGTTGACCTTCCTGGGTCTACTCCGCTAACGAGTTGACGAATTACTCATAATAGTGACATGTTTTAAAAGTTAATAACAATGAAAGTCATCATTGTCAGACAAAATCAGAGAGCAAGTGAGCAGGAATTACAACCAGGCCGAGCAGGCCTACCGTCCACACTCTAGCAACCCAGCCATGTTGGCCTGCTTCCAAGCATTCACCGCTCTCCAGCCCTACCCCATTAATCGTACTGCCTGGGTTAAATCATTGGCCTAATCCGGATCTGCCTTGAGTGGTTCGCCAAAACTCCCGAGGGTTGCATAATGCCCGGGCGGCAAGTGGCTCTGCCAGACTCGACGTGGTTACTAACCTTACCCATTATTCCCTAGTCTAATGAAATGCAACTACAATACAGGAAGCCTCAAACTCAGGGCTTTTTGAGTCCCTATCTCCGCTGGAAGTACCCTGAGTCCGGTCATTGTTAGTCTCAGCTTCGGGAACCATAGCACCCCTGAGGCCAATCACCTTCATCCGTTTGCGTGGCCGAACATCCTCCAGGCCGCTCACTGTATTGGTCTTGTTAGACCGGTTCATCCGTCTTTTGCGACCTTGTCGAGGTGCAGGAGCGGAGGCGGCGGCGGCCGCCGATTCGCTAGTTGGTGATACTGGAGAAACAAGCACGCTGCCGCTGCGGCGTAGGTGCGGCGTACCCCTGGCGTGCATTCGCCTTTTTGACCTGGTCGTTCCAGCCGGAACCGCAGAGGCATCAGGGCACACATCGTGCTGCGCGGACAGGCGCGCAAAGAGACTGTCATTCTCCGAGAACAAGTCCAGACTGTCCTTGTCAGGAATCTGCTCCTCGGTGCTCCAGTTGTCAACACTCAAGGCTGATGTGGCGTCATCGCACGGCGTGGGAAAACGGAAATACTTCTCCATAAATGCGTCTGAGGCCAGCGAGGTCGCTGGGCTGTGGCTCCGCGAATCCATTTCCGGCTTTGGACTTTCGTGTTTCTTGGAGCCACAAGCCTTCCGGTTTGCCCATTTACCGACGAGCTTGATGCGCGTACGTGGTTTGTCCGATACAACCGTCCCCGTTATGTCCATGCACTCGGTTCCGCCGAGAACCACGGCCTGAGGAGATGTAGCATGATCCGACCACAGCTGGTCAGTCGGTGGCGGCGACGGCGTCAAGGCTAAAGTGGGTGGGGAAATGGGCGGGTTCCCCAGTATGAGCTCAGTCCTACCGCTGTCTGGAGATGACGGGAGCGGCGTGCTTGTGGCGGCAACGCCGTCGTCTCCCCGGATCGGCGACTGGAGGAGGCGGGGGTCCAGGTATGCCGGTTTACCCAGTCCGACAGCAGCGACACCAAGGTCATCTGATGGCGGCCAGGTAGAGGCCAATGACGGCAACTCGAGGTGTTCTGTCCCGCGCACGGTCACGGCTTTGCTGCCGCCGCTTTCGCCGCCGGACCATTGAGCCCATTCGAGCTCGCTGTTGCACGTGCTCAGGGGTGTACAACTCTCGAGCACCCTGGGGGCCCGGGTGCGTGGGGTAGAGTAGCCGTGGGCGTCGTGCAGGTGATCAAAAGAGACGCTCTGGACATTGCATTGGTAGCACTCCGCAGGCAGTTCGTGGACTTCCAGGATGTGACGGATGGCATCCGCATCACGTTCCCAGTACTGCATTCTCTGCGATGGAGTGGATCCCTCGGACTGTCGGCAGAAGAGACAAAACGCGGGTCGGATAATCGTGTGGCGGTAAGTGACTGCGCCGTACCGTCTCAACGGCGATCGGTTCAGTTCAACCCGGCAGTGTTCGTCCCACTCGCTGCCGTTCTGGAACCACTCCGAACAGAAGAAGCAGTACACAAGGTCGCGAGGCCTCACGGCACGGCTCTTCGCCTCAGCTCGTCTTCTGCAGTCGTGGACATGACGCCATCGCTGCCGTTCTTCGAGCCTGCGAGTTGTCAGCGTATATCCGCCTCGAAAGACTGCGCTCCTCGCTGGACCTACCTCTCTATGATATCATTGCACTCAGGGCACTTCCCATTCTCAGGTTTCTCTCCGGGCCGGTACAGCACCGTCCAGTCTTCCCTTAGAAGATAGAGTATATCTTCCATAGCAACCTGAAGGTCCGCAAGGTCAATGTCCGAGCCACGGGCCATCATAATTGCGAGACGGCCTTTCTGGGGTATCAGCTCGTTCAAGGGGTTCTGGTCTTGCTCTGGGCATTGCTCAACACGGCCAAAGCTAAGAATTTTGGCTTGCCTCCTCTCAATTAGCCAGTTCTTTCTGTAGTCCTCGAGCTTTTCTTTTCGAAGTTTCTTGAGAAGGTTCCCCTTCGCAGTGAGGATCTGCCCGCGCTCAGCGCCGGTAGCCGCCTTGGCCCGCCTGTCAAGTTCGACAACTTCAGGATGGAGGATCAGAGCGTCATCCATTGCCGCAGGAAGCTTGGTAGGCGCTCCTCGTTCACGGAACTGCCCGATGCCTCGAAAATATTCTGGAACGCTGTGGTCCGGGTCTTCGTCACGGAAGGCGGCGCCCCCGTCACACGAAGAAATGTTCCCGGCATAGAAGGCGTCGAATATCCCGGGCTTGTAATGCAGAATATGCTGCGACCTTTCAGCTGATGTATACCGTTCTATCATGCGAGTTAGCCCCTACGGAATCGGACTTTTGGATCGGATCATTTACTGTTGAGTTTCCCAGCGGTCTCACGACGGATTTGGTGGACACTCGGTCCGATCCCAACATAGCCCGCGCTTCTGAGAACTGCGTCGAAGATGGTTGTGAATCGGCTTTTCGTCATAGGCTTGTCTGAGAGCTTGCCGTTCTCAATACGTCGCGCGATCGGTAGGGTCGAAGCTGACTCGTTCCACAGCAAATGCATCTCGTTGTCCCCGTCCGGGATTCGTTGCTGCCACAAGTCGTCCATCGACTGGATTCCGAACAGCACGCCATCGGCAATAGCCATTGTCAAAAGGAGGAATCCGTCGTTGTAGCGCAGCATGTTATGCTGCTTTCCAGTCATACTATGACTGCAAGCGGTCAGCGTAAACTCTTGACGAGAAAACAATACAAGGGAGGAAAGGAACGGAAGAAGCGGCAGGGTACATAAGCGGGCAAACAGAAGAGTTGGACAAATAATCGACACTTACGCGATGTCTTCTGGATGGAGTTCGTTCTTGACGTAACGTTGGTCAAGCTTCCAAATCAGATCCCACGCGCCTTTTTTGTTCGTACGCCGAAGCACGAGAGTGATATCCTGGGGAGCTTTAGCAAACAGTCCCTAATGTGTCAATTGCGACACGTCACTTGCCTTGTACTTCAGCCCCCCGCCAGCAAAGAAGGCGTCGATCCTCGCGCCGCTCCAGCAGAAAACGTCGAGGAGAAAGTGAAAGCCCATGCGCTCTCTCTCGTGAATGAACGCGATGTCTGGGCTGGTCCAGAGAGTAACGAGGACCACATCCAGATCTTTTTTCTGGAAATTGTACTTGGGCCGCTCCGCCGCCGAGATTGTGCCGTCAGGATTATGTGTTCCTCGTGTCCTTCGTCGGATGTACTATGACGGGCAGGTTAGTTCGAGCTCAAACATCTATGCGACAGGAAAGGGTAAAAGAAGATACCTGATTTATGGCGGTCACAATTTCGTTCGGGACCTTGGTCCCTGTCCTCCTGCTGAATCCTCCATTGAACTTCTTCGCACTGGAGAGCAGTGACCGCATCGTCGCGCGCCCATTCCCGCCACTTCTCAAGTTGCTGACGGAGCGCCTGTGGTAGAAGTCCCAGAAATCCTTGAGCTCTTCTATCGACGCGAGCTGCGCCCCTCGTCCAAGAACTTCGGCCTCGAGTGACTCAAAGTCGCCGACCCCGCCGGCCTTGTCCCAGTGCCAGCTTAACTCAACATCAGCTCATGCGGCTAGAAACGAACGAGCGACAGAAAGGGATCCCTCACGCTAGGTAGACGTTGAGGACGCTGTCCTGTGTTTTCACCTGTTTCGGATTGTAGTCATGATCTTCCTGTCCGTTGCCGAGCTTAGAAGAAGCCATCCGTTCGTATCCGCGGCCCTTCGCAAGGAGGATGATTTTTTTTGCTTGTTCCTCTTTTGACCGTTTGTCGCACGCCCTAGTCGCC
>Ga0247823_10004522_pt1 | contig 11153 bp, 9 predicted proteins | sample 13C_PalmiticAcid_2_FD_192426 | JGI IMG/M metagenome (GOLD analysis project Ga0247823, IMG submission 192426) | Soil microbial communities from agricultural site in Penn Yan, New York, United States - 13C_PalmiticAcid_Day30 | ecosystem: Environmental > Terrestrial > Soil > Agricultural land...
TCGCCGTTGAGCGTGGTGCGGCCCGAAGTGCCGCCGAGCAGGAAACCGCGCGCCTGCATGTCGCCCGCCGCCCAGGCCAGGTCGCCGATGCGCTGGAAGCCGAACATCGAGTAGTACACGTAGAACGGGATCATGATCCGGTTGTTCGTGCTGTAGCTCGTGGCCGCCGCGATCCAGCTGGCCATGCCGCCGGCTTCGTTGATGCCTTCCTGCAGGATCTGGCCGGCCTTGTCTTCCTTGTAGTACATCACCTGGTCGCGGTCGACCGGGGTGTAGAGCTGGCCTTTGGGGTTGTAGATGCCGATCTGGCGGAACAGGCCTTCCATGCCGAAGGTGCGGGCCTCGTCCACCAGGATGGGCACCACGCGCGGGCCCAGCGCCTGGTCGCGCAGTAACTGCGTGAGGAAGCGCACGTAGGCCTGGGTGGTACTGATCTCGCGGCCTTCGGCCGTGGGCTCCAGCACCGCCTTGAAGGTGTCCAGCGAAGGCACGGTGAAGCTCTCGTCGGCCTGCGGGCGGCGCTGCGGCAGGTAACCGCCCAGCGCCTGGCGGCGCTCGTGCAGGTACTTCATCTCCGGCGTGTCGTCGGCCGGTTTGTAGTACGGCAGCTTGGGCAGCTCGCTGTCGGGGATGGGAATGTTGAAGCGGTCGCGGATGTACTTGATGTCCTCGTCCGTGAGCTTCTTGGTCTGGTGGACCGTGTTCTTGCCTTCGCCGGCCTTGCCCATGCCATAGCCCTTGACGGTCTTGACGAGCAGCACCGTGGGCTGGTTCTTGTGCTCGTTGGCGGCGTGGAAGGCGGCGTACACCTTGTCCGGCTCGTGGCCGCCGCGGCGCAGGTCGAAGATCTCCTCGTCCGTCATGTGCTCGACGAGCTTGGCGGTCTCGGGGTACTTGCCGAAGAAGTTCTTGCGCACGAAGGCGCCGTCGTTGGCCTTCATGGCCTGGTAGTCGCCGTCCAGCGTCTCCATCATGAGCTGCTTGAGCTTGCCGCTCTTGTCGCGCGCCAGCAGGGCGTCCCAGCCATTGCCCCACAGCAGCTTGATCACGTTCCAGCCGCTGCCGCGGAATTCGCTCTCCAGCTCCTGGACGATCTTGCCGTTGCCGCGCACCGGGCCGTCCAGGCGCTGCAGGTTGCAGTTGATGACGAACACCAGGTTGTCGAGGTTCTCGCGCGCGGCCAGGCCAATGGCGCCCAGCGATTCGGGCTCGTCCATCTCCCCGTCGCCGCAGAACACCCAGACCTTGCGGTTGGCGGTGTCGGCGATGCCGCGGGCGTGCAGGTACTTGAGGAAGCGCGCCTGGTAGATCGCCATCAGCGGGCCCAAGCCCATCGACACCGTCGGGAACTGCCAGAACTCCGGCATCAGCTTGGGGTGCGGGTAGCTGGAGAGGCCCTTGCCGTCCACCTCCTGGCGGAACATGTCAAGCTGCTCTTCCGTCAGGCGGCCTTCGAGGAAGGCGCGTGCGTAGATGCCCGGGGAGCTGTGACCCTGGATGTAGAGCAGGTCGCCGCCGTGTTTTTCGTTCGCGGCGTGCCAGAAGTGGTTGAAGCCCGCGCCGAACATGCTGGCCACCGACGCGAAAGAGCCGATGTGACCGCCCAGGTCACCGCCGTCGGCGGGGTTGAGGCGGTTGGCGCGCACCACCATCGCCATGGCGTTCCAGCGCATGTAGGCGCGCAGGCGCTTTTCGATGGCGATGTTGCCGGGGCAGCGGGCTTCCTGGTCCGGCTCGATGGTGTTCACGTAGCCGGTGTTGGCCGAGAACGGCAGGTCCAGGCTGTGCTGGCGGGCTTCTTCCAGGAGTTGTTCCAGCAGGAAGTGCGCGCGCTCGGGGCCTTCCTTTTCGATGACGGCGGCCAGCGCCTCCATCCATTCCCGGGTTTCCTGGGCGTCGCTGTCCACGGCCCCACGGCCATCGTTCGTGTCGTTCGCTGACATCGCTGTCTCCTGTGTGTTGGGGCAAGCTTAAGGTCTCACCCGTCGAAGTCGCGGATTCTTCCACAGAGCCCCTGTCATTTCAATATGCGCCTGTTGATTTCTTATTATGAAATTCATAAGGCATATCTGATTGAAACCAGGGCCCCTCACGTAGACTCCTCCCGCCATGCCTCATACCCCCCCTGCCACCACCGCCCCGTGGTGGAAACGCTGGTGGCGCCGGTTGCCGCCGTCGCGGCAGGACCGCTTCGCCACCCTGGGCCCGCTGCTGGCGGTGCTGCTCTTCCTGGCCGCCATCGTGGTGGCCATCGCCTACCTGCGCTTCGAGGAGATCGACCGCGAGCGCGAGGCCGTCACGCGCGACGTGGAATACGCCCAGCAACGGCTGCGCCTGCGCCTGCTGGAACGCCAGGAGCAATTGATGCGCCTGGCCCGCGAGATCGACAACCAGGCCATCGACGCCGAGGAGTTCGCCTTCCAGGCCGAGACGCTGGTGAGCCAGTTCCCCGAGCTGCTGGCCATCACCTGGGTGGACGGGCGCCGGCGCGTGCTCTCGGGCTACACCTCGCCCAGCGCGCCGGTGGCGCTCATGCGCGCCACGGGCAGTTCGCTCACGCCGTCGGAAACCGACGGCAGCTTCGACCTGGCGCGCGACCTGCGCCAACCGATCTACTCGCGCCCGCTCACCGACAACGACCCGCGCGGCGCGCGCCTGATGCTGCACGTGCCGCTGTCCGAGCAAGGCCGCTTCGCGGGCACCGTGATGGGCGAGTACTCGGTGGACGGCCTCATGCGCTTCGGCATGCCGCCCGAGATCATGGCGCGCTACGCCGTCGCCCTGCTCGACGACACCGGTGCCGTACTGGCCGGCAGCTTGCAGACCGGCGAGCCGGTGCTGTCCTTCCTGCCGTGGTCCAGCCCCTCGCTGGAACACGAGGTGCCGGTCTCGCCCGTGGGCAACGGCCTGATCCTCAAGGCGCAGGGCTACCGCACCTCGCAGGACATCGTGGGCTCGGGCTTCTTCGGCGTCATCGGCGCGCTGTCGGCGCTCACCGTGTGGATGCTGATCGGCACCTGGCGCCACACGCGCCGGCGCGTTCAGGCGCAGCAGGCCCTGGTGGCCGAGACCAACTTCCGACGGGCCATGGAGAACTCCATGCTCACCGGCATGCGCGCCCTCGACATCCAGGGCCGCATCACCTACGTGAACCCGGCCTTCTGTTCGATGACGGGCTGGACCGAGGCCGAGCTGGTGGGCCGCACCGCGCCCTTCCCCTACTGGCCCGAGGAAGACCACGAGCAGTTGCACGCGCGGCTGGAGGACGAGCTCAACGGACGTTCCACCCCGGGTGGCTTCGAGGTGCGCGTGCGCCGCCGCAACGGCACGGTGTTCGACGCGCGCATGTATGTCTCGCCGCTGATCGACCCCAAGGGACACCAGACAGGCTGGATGACGTCGATGACGGACATCACCGAGCCCAAGCGCATCCGCGAGGAGCTGTCGGCCTCCTACGAGCGCTTCACCACCGTGCTGGAGTCGCTGGACTCGGCCGTGTCGGTGGCGCCGCTGGGCAGCGAGGAACTGCTGTTCGCCAACAAGATGTACCGCCTGTGGTTCGGCACGCGCGGCCAGGGCCACCGACACCTGGTGGACCTGGCGGGCAACCAGCCCCAGCCCAGCCTGGACGACGCCGACCAGGTCGACGCCTTCGCGGGCATGCCCACCGGCTCGCTCACCGACGCGGGTGTGGAGAACGCTGAAGTCTTCGTGCCCGAGCTCGACCGCTGGCTGGAGGTGCGCACGCGCTACCTCACCTGGGTGGACGGGCGCCTGGCGCAGATGGTGATCGCCAGCGACATCACGCCGCGGCGCACCGCCGAGGAGCAGGCCGCGCGCCAGACCGAGCGCGCGCAGACCGCCAGCCGCCTCATCACCATGGGCGAGATGGCCTCCAGCGTGGCGCACGAACTCAACCAGCCGCTCACGGCCATCAGCAACTATTGCACCGGCATCATCTCGCGCCTGCAGGAACAGCGCATCACACCCGAGGAAATGCTCGTGGCGCTTGAGAAGACCGCGCGCCAGGCCCAGCGCGCGGGCCAGATCATCCAGCGCATCCGCGCCTTCGTGAAACGCAGCGAGCCCAACCCCACGCTGTCGGACGTGGCGCAGATGGTCAACAACGCCATCGAGCTGGCCGACATCGAGCTGCGTCGCCAGCAGGTGCGGCTCACACCTTACGTGGCCGCGCGCCTGCCCGCGCTCATGGTCGACCCGATCCTCATCGAACAGGTGCTGATCAACCTGCTCAAGAACGCGGGCGAGTCCATCGTGCAGGCCGGCCGGCCGCAGGGTGAGCGCCTGGTGGAGCTGCGCGTGGCGCCGCGCCAGCTCGACGGCGAGCAGGTGGTGGAGTTCGAGGTGCGCGACTCGGGCAAGGGTGTGCCCGAGGAAATGCTCGAACGCATCTACGAGGCCTTCTACAGCACCAAGAGCGAAGGCATGGGCATCGGCCTCAAGCTGTGCCGCAGCATCGTGGAGTCTCACCATGGTCGCATGCGCATGGAGAACCTCTACAATGGCACGGAGGTGACGGGGTGCTGCTTCAGCTTCTGGATCCCCGTCGCGTCGCGACTTCAACCCCAGGGCCCGTCGGACACCGCCGCCAACGAGCCACTGACGGACACCGAGAGAGCGAGATGAGCCTGATCCCCAAAAAGGGCACCGTCTATGTCGTCGATGACGACGAGGCCGTGCGCGATTCCCTCCAGTGGTTGCTCGAGGGCAAGGACTTCCGGGTTCGTTGCTTCGAATCGGCCGAGGCCTTCCTCTCCCGCTACGACGCCCGCGAGGTCGCCTGCCTCATCGCCGACATCCGCATGGGCGGCATGACCGGCATGGAGCTGCAGGACCGCCTGGTCGAGCGCCAGTCCCCGCTGCCCATCGTCTTCATCACCGGTCACGGCGACGTGCCCATGGCGGTCGAGTCCATGAAGAAGGGCGCACTGGATTTCATCCAGAAGCCCTTCAAGGAAGACCAGCTCGTGGCCCTGGTCGAGCGCATGCTGGAGCACGCGCGCGAGGCCTTCGCCACCCACCAGCAGGCCGCCAGCCGCGACGCCCTGCTCTCCAAGCTCACCGGCCGCGAATCGCAGGTGCTCGAGCGCATCGTCGCCGGTCGCCTGAACAAGCAGATCGCCGACGACCTGGGCATCAGCATCAAGACGGTGGAGGCGCACCGCGCCAACATCATGGAAAAGCTCGGCGCCAACACGGTGGCCGACCTGCTCAAGATCGCCCTGGGCCAGACGCCCGCGAAAGCCTGAGTCCACACCCCCGCACCAACGCCCGCCACCTTGGCGGGCGTTTCGTTTTCCCCTTAGCCACCGCAGCACCATGACCGCCCAGCTCATCGACGGCAACGCCCTCTCCCGCCAACTCCGCGCCGACGTGGCGACCCGCGTGCAGGCCCTGAAGGCCCGTGGCGTGACGCCGGGCCTGGCCGTCATTCTGGTCGGCGACAACCCGGCCTCGCAGGTCTACGTGCGCAACAAGGTGAAGGCCTGCGAGGACACCGGCATGCACTCGGTGCTGGAGACCTGGCCCGCCACCATGGGCGAGGCCGAGCTGCTGGCGCGCGTGGAAGCGATGAACAACGACGCCACGATCCACGGCATCCTGGTGCAACTGCCGCTGCCCGCGCACATCGACGCGCAGAAGGTGATCGAGGCGATCTCGCCCGCCAAGGACGTGGACGGCTTTCACGTGGCCAGCGCAGGCGCCTTGATGACCGGCCTGCCCGGCTTCTGGCCCTGCACGCCGCACGGTTGCATGAAGATGCTGGAGAGCATCGGCTACGAGCTGCGCGGCAAGCACGCGGTGGTGATCGGGCGCAGCAACATCGTGGGCAAGCCCATGGCGCTGATGCTGCTGCAGGCCAACGCCACCGTCACCGTGTGCCACAGCGGCACCAAAGACCTCGGCACCATCACGCGCCAGGCCGACGTGGTGGTGGCCGCCGTGGGCAAGCGCAATGTGCTGAACGCCGACATGGTCAAGCCCGGCGCGGTGGTGATCGATGTGGGCATGAACCGCAACGAGGCCGGCAAGCTCTGCGGCGACGTGGACTTCGACGGCGTGAAAGAAGTCGCCGGCTGGATCACGCCCGTGCCCGGCGGCGTGGGACCGATGACCATCACCATGCTGATGGTGAACACGCTCGACTCGGCCGAGCGCCAGGCGTCCGGTCAGGCCGGCTGATCGATCGCCGGCCGGGGCCGGCTCAAACGCCACAGCAGCGCGCCACTGCTGAGCCACTGGCCCAGCACGAACGCGGTGCCCACGCCGTGCCAGAGCTTCAGGCTGCCGCCGCTGGCGCGTGCGGTGACGATCTTCTGCGCCACGCCGAACTCCTGCACCAGGGCCAGCATGAGCCCCAGGCACACCAGCGTCAGCAGGGTGGCGTTGTCGCCACCCGGGCCGTCGCGCTGCACGATGATCAGCAAGGCCGCGCCGATCACCACGCCAGCCCAGCATTGCAGTGAGAACAGCTTGGCCGCCACCGGCCCCGCCACGGCCGGGCTGCCCAGCGAGGCGAACAGCGTGGGCACGGCCAGGAAGCTCAGCGCCGTGATGCCGCCCCACCAGAGGGCGGCGAGCATCAGAGCGGGGCGTTGCAGGCGCATGCGGCTTGCGCGCGATCAGGCATAGCGCACGGCCACGATTTCGTAGCGGCGCGTGCCGCCGGGGGCCTGCACTTCGGCGGTGTCGCCCTCTTCCTTGCCGATCAACGCACGCGCGATCGGGCTGCCGATGTTGATGAGACCCTCTTTCAGATCGGCCTCGTCTTCGCCCACGATCTGGTAGGTGACGGCCGAGCCGCTGTCCTCGTCCTCGAGTTCCACGGTGGCGCCGAACACCACCTTGCCACCCGCGTTCAGGGCGCTGGGGTCAATGATCTGCGCCGTCGAGAGCTTGCTCTCGATCTCGGCGATGCGGCCTTCGATGAAGCCCTGGCGGTCCTTGGCCGCGTCGTATTCGGCGTTCTCGCTCAGGTCGCCTTGCGCGCGCGCTTCGGCGATCGCGTTGATCACCGCCGGGCGGTCCACGGTCTTGAGGCGGTGCAGCTCTTCCTTGAGCTTTTCAGCGCCGCGCTTGGTGATGGGGATGGTGGCCATAGATGTCTCTCCACAAAAGCAAACCGCCGGGCGTTGCCGCTCGGCGGTGTCGTGAAAAGCATTATGCCGCGACAGGCACGGGGGTCAATCCCGCCCGGCCTGCTCGATCTTCTCGGCCAGCAGGGCCGGGTTGGTGAAGCACAGTTCGTGGCTGCCCGGCGTGGACACCAGGCGGTACAGGCCCAGCCGCTCCGACAGCCGCGGGTGCCAGGGCAGGCTGTGCGGCATGGCGGTGTCCTCGGTGCACAGCAGGTAACTCTTGCCCATGGGCAATGCGGCAAGCTGCGTGCCCAGGCGCACGGGTTCGGTGAAGCAGCGGTAGGGCTGAGGGTTGAGTCGGTCGTAGGTGCTCTGCGCCAACGCGGCGTCGGCGTCGTTGATGAAGGCCTCGCGCCAGATGGGGAATGGCAGCATCACCGCGTTGTTGTTGGCGGCGGCGATCTGATCGAACAGCGCCTTGTAGTGGGGCGGCACCATGTCGTTCAGGCATTCGCCGTCCAGCGGCACGAAGGCCACCCAATACACCAGCCGCGCCAGGCGCTGCGGCAGGCGCGCCGCCACCTGGCTGATGACCATGCCGCCGTAGCTGTGGCCCACCAGGCGCACGTTGTTCAGGTCGTGCTGCTCCAAGTAGGCGGCCAGCGAATCGGCGGCTTCGCTGAGGCCGCTGGTGGCCCGGTCATCACCCGGGCGGTTGCCGGCGAGCGTGGGGCAGTGCACCACGTGCCCGCGCGCGCGCAGCGCCTGGGCGACGGGTTCGAAGAGTTCGCCGGTGTGCCAGGCACCGTGAACGAGGACGTAGGTATCGGCCATGAATGTCTCCTGAGGAAAGGCGCCCGATCCGTCGAGCGCTGCGCGCAGCGTAGGCGCGGCGCGCCTGGCGCGATGGCCTGTGCGTGCCACGCCGATGGCCTGCGCGCGCCACGCGGCGCGCGGACCTCAGTGGGCGAGCCGGTCGCGTCGCCAGCGCGCCGGGGTCAACGCGTGCCGACGCTGGAACTCGCGCACGAAGTGCGAGGCGTCGGCGTAGCCGCAGCGCCGGCCGATCTCCGCGACGCTCACGCCGGCCAGCCGGGGCTGGGCCAGCAGCTCCGCGGCGCGCCGCAGCCGCAGGCCGCGCAGGGTATCGGCGAACGTGGCGCCGCCCGCCGCGAAGGCGCGGTGCAGGGTGCGCAGCGACAGGCCCAGCGCCAGCGCCACATCGCTCGCTTGCAGGCCGGCGGTGTCCAGGCGATCGCGCATCAGCGCCTCGGCGCGCGCGGCCAGATCGCGGCCCGCGCGCGTGGGCGCCACCGCGGGCTCCAGTGCGGCCGAGAGCATCGCGCCGAGCTGATCGGCCAGCAGGTGGTCGGGCACCAGCGAGGCCAGCTCGGGCTCGTGCGCGAACTGCAGGCTCCAGGCCGACAGCGCCTGGCCCCACCCCTGGTCACGCCAGGCCACGCGCGCCACCGGGTGGTCAAGCTGGCGCAGCCACTGCCCCACCCAGGCGCGCGGCAACTGGATGGACACCACCTCCACCGCACTGGGGTAGTGCAGTTCGTAGGTGCGCGCCGAATCGACCAGCACCGCGTCGCCGGGGCGCAGGCCCACGCGCTGGCCGCCCTGCACCACATGCCACGGCGTGCGGCGGTGGGTGATCAGGTAGAAGGGCTGCTGCGCGCCGCGCGCGATGGCCGCGCGCGTGCGGTAGACATCTTGCGTGCTGGCCTCGACCTGGTTGAAGGACAAAGCGCCCGAGGCCACGCTCACGAGCCGGCCGTCGAAATGCCGCGCCTCGCGCGAACTGCAGTCCATCTCCAGGAAGGCCTCGCAGATGGCGCCCACCCAGTAGTCGAGCCGCCGCTCGGGCGGCACGGCCTCGGTGCTCCAGCGCCGGGCGCTGGCGCCGGGGGGAATGGGCTCGGCGGCGTGCATGGCCCGCACTGTAGGCGCTTGGCGCGCGCCCGGCCTTGGCGCAAACCCGCAGCAGCGTGGCCCGCCCAGGTGAGCAAGAATCGTCCGGTGCGGCGCCCCAGACTGGAGACCTTGTCCCACCCGGAGCCCACCATGACCCTCCAGCCCCTGTCGCCAGCTCTGCACATCGTCGGCATCGAACTGCGCACCTCCAACCCCATGGCTTTCGAGACCATTCCCGACCACTGGCAGCGCTTCACCCAGGAGAACGTGCTGGCGCGCATCGATGGGCGCCTGTCCGACGAGGTCTACGCGGTCTACACGAACTTCGAGTTCGCGGGCCGCGACAACACGGGCCTGTACTCGCTGATCGTCGGTGCCGCGGTGGCGCCGCAGGCCGACCCACCCAGTGGCATGGTGCGCGCCGTCGTGCCGGCCTCGCGGCGCGCGGTGTTTCCCGTCGAGCACGGCCGCATCGACTTGGTGGGCGCCGCCTGGCAAGGCATCTGGCAGCGCCAGGACCTGCGCAAGACCTTCATCGCCGACTTCGAGCGCTACGGCGCGGGCGGCGCCATTGAGATCAGCGTGGGCATCGCCGAACCATGAAGCGTCCCAACGGCTGGTGCGACTACCACGAGCGCATGAGCCGCGTGACGGCCTACCTGCACGACCACCTCGCCGAGGACATCCGCCTGGAGACACTGGCCGACGTGGCGCACCTGTCGCCCTATCACTGGCACCGCGTGTACCACGCGCTCAGCGGCGAGACCATCGCGCAGACGCTGCGACGCCTGCGGCTGCACCGGGGCACGGGTTACCTTGCCAACACCGCGTTGCCTGTACTGGAGATCGCGCGCCGCTGCGGCTACCCCAACGCGCAGTCGTTCACGCGCGCCTTCCGGCAGGCATACGGCATGGCACCGAGCGAGTACCGCGAGCGCGGCTCTCACGTGGACTTCCAGGCGGGCGGTGCCAACCCTGAGGCGGTCGGCCAAGCGGTGAAGGTGCGGACGCTGCCACCGATGACGGTCGCGGGCTTCGACCACCGCGGCTCCTACATGCTGATCGGCAAGGCCTTCGAATCGGCCGTGGCGCACCTGTGGTCCGCCGGGCTGGTGCGCGCGGACAGCCGCTGGCTGGCGGTGTACTTCGACGACCCCTTCGCCGTGCCCGAGACGCAACTCGCCTCGCGCGCCGGACTGTCGGTGCCGGCTGATGCCACGGTGCCGGCACCGCTGGTGCGCTGGGAAATGGGCGGCGTGGAATGCGCCGTGCTGCGCCATCGCGGGCCTTACGCGACCATGCGCTCGGCCTACCAGTGGCTCTACGGTCACTGGCTGGTGCAGTCGGGCCGCGAAGCGGCCGACGCACCGGTGTTCGAGGAGTACCTCAACAACCCCAGGGACACGGCACCCGCCGATCTCCTGACCGACATCTGCCTCCCGCTCACCCGGGTCTAACCCGGGGCACCGCGGAACTGGCTTCGCCAGGCCGCAGGTGCCGCCCCCTTGAGGGGGTCGCGCGAAGCGCGGCAGGGGTGCTACGCTAGTTGCGCGTGCATGTCCTGCACGGAAATCACGTCCAGGCTGCTCAGGAACTTCATGCCCTCGACGGCCGCCTCGGCGCCCGCGATGGTGGTGAAGGTCGTCACACGGGCCAGCAGTGCCGAGGTGCGGATCGCGCGCGAGTCGGCGATGGCGTTGCGGCGTTCCTCCACCGTGTTGATCACCAGCGCGATGTCGCCGTTCTTGATCATGTCCACGATGTGCGGACGGCCTTCGGTGACCTTGTTGACCGTCTGCACCGCCAGGCCAGCGGCCTCGATGGCGGCGGCCGTGCCGCGCGTGGCGATCAGCTCGAAGCCCAGTTCGATGAGCTGGCGCGCCACCTCGACGGCGCGCGGCTTGTCGCTGTTCTTCACCGTGAGGAAGACCCGGCCGGCCGTAGGCAGCTTGGTGCCCGCGCCGATCTGGCTCTTCACGAAGGCCTCGCCGAAGGTCTTGCCCACGCCCATCACCTCACCGGTGGACTTCATCTCGGGGCCGAGGATGGTGTCCACGCCCGGGAATTTGACGAAGGGGAACACCGCTTCCTTCACGCTGAAGTACGGCGGCACCACCTCCTGGCCAATGCCCTGCT
>Ga0247823_10004523_pt1 | contig 11153 bp, 7 predicted proteins | sample 13C_PalmiticAcid_2_FD_192426 | JGI IMG/M metagenome (GOLD analysis project Ga0247823, IMG submission 192426) | Soil microbial communities from agricultural site in Penn Yan, New York, United States - 13C_PalmiticAcid_Day30 | ecosystem: Environmental > Terrestrial > Soil > Agricultural land...
GGATTGGGGGGAGGGTGGCTGCCGAGGCCCCCGCGGTGGTGAGGAGGAGGGTGAAGAGGGTTGTGGACTTCATGGTTGTTGTTCTGGTGATGGGGAAATAAAACGAATGGTCCCAGATCTTCAGACTGGCGAAGGAGAGAAAACTGAAGGAAAGAGAAAGTTGTTCTTCAAAAAAAGGAAGAAATTGACCTTCGGAGGGTTAAAAAAAGAGTGAATGACCAAAAGAGAGAGAGATCTCCGTCTTGCCGATCCCATGAAACAAAACGACAACCATAGGCCAGGACAGCCCCCTTATAAGTCCCCGCATAAGGCAGACACAAACCGCAAATCCTGCCCAGGCCCAATCATCCCGATCCCAGCCAGGTCCCAAGGTCGCACAGCGTCCAATCCACACTCGCTAACACCCAGGGCCCAGAACAAGACCGAGCATGCCAATACCACGTAGCAAGGCAACCTCACCCAGGTCGCACCGCATCACCGCCAGGGGCAAACGCCAGGGGGAAACACCCACTTGGCTTCCGTTGACCTGCCCGACCGATCACCAGCCAAGCAAACCCGGCGAGATTGCACCTCTCCATAAATCCGAGCTGGCAAACAAAACGAGTATCCGAGTCCCAAATCCTCCAGGAGAACCTGCGCGGGCCGGGCGTAGAAAACTCACCTGGCCCTGTGAAACCACACTACTGCACCTACGCGGCAGTGTCTGTCAGGTACGAGGACCCGCCGGGTAAACAATATCTGTCAGAACGGCCATTGGCCCGTCCTTCCCAACGACACGTGTGGTAAATTCCACGGCTGCGTCTCGCCTCGGGACGGGAGACAACGGGCAAACCGCCAGAAAACGGGGTGCCACGGCCGGAACGAAGCCAGGCAAACAAACTCGCTATGCCTCGAATCAAACCGGAAAGAACGAAGTAATAACATGCACTCACAAGTCTATATACCGCCTGCGTATACACACACAAGAATCGCTCAGTTCAGAAGCCCATATCAACAAGCAGACGGCTGGCTGGCTGACTGTCTCCCTTCCGACTGTTTCACTCAGGCAAAGTCAACTTTCCAATCCGCCCCAATGCTCACCGCCAAACCCTGCACCACCGCAAACGCCGCCCTCCCGGACCCGGCAGGCGTAAACTCGAGCTTGGCCTCGCTCTTCTTGCCCCCGCTCTCGACCGCCACGCGCTTCTTGCCCGCCCAGCTCGCCGGCGCGCCCACGACGACAATCTTCTTGACGCCCACCGACCGCGCCTTCTTCATCCACTCGCCCTCCTCGACGGCCGCAGCCGAGGCCGCGTCCCGGCCCTCGTAGTCGACCGACACGAGACTCTGCGCCGCGCCGTCAAAGACGAACCGGCGGTGGAAGTACTGGCCCTTCTCAAAGTCAAACGAGTCACCGTCGTCGACGTACAGGTCGCCCTCGGCCGTCGCCGTCTTGCCGTCCCTGCCGACGGCCACGACGAGCGTGTAGTCGTCCCACTTCATCAGCGCGCTCGACCGGCGCGGGGTGTCCCGCCGCGCGAAGATGTGCCCACCGCGCATGAGCAGGGGGATCGTGTCCAGCGGCGCCTTGAGCGTGACGCTCTTGCCCTTGGCCGTCGGGACGGCCTCGTACGTGAAGTAGTCGTAGTAGACCTCGTTGTCGGGGATCCAGACGTCCACCGACTCCTGGTCCTGGCGCGTGACCGGCTTGGCCAGCAGGCCCGTGGTGCCGACGAAGAACTGGTCGTCGAGGGCAAAGCCGCCCTCCTCGGTCGGGTGCGTGTAGAACATGGGCTTGACGATGGGCGTGCCGTCGAGGTGGGCGTGCCGGAAGGCCGTGTACCACGAGGGCAGCAGGCTGTAGCGGAGGCGGAGGGCCGCGGCGATGATGGTGTTGTACGGCTCGCCCATGAGGTACGGCTCGCGCCGCCGGGCGTCGATGTGCGCGTGTCCGCGGAAGAACGGATAGAACGCGCCGGCTTGGTACCACCGCGTCAGGAGGTCCTTCTCGGGGTTGCCGAAGAAGCCGCCGACGTCGGCGCCCGAGAAGGGGAAGCCGGAGATGCCCTGGCTGAGGATCATGGGAATTGAGGCTTCGAGGTGGTCCCATGCAGCCTGGTTGTCGCCGGTCCACATGGCGCTGAGGCGCTGAGAGCCGGCGAAGAAGGAGCGGGTCAGCACAAAGGGGCGGCGGAGCTCGCCCGACTTGCGGGTTGTGAGGGCGTGGTAGGTGGCGTTCTGGAACGTCATGCCGTTTAGGTTGTGGAGGTCGCGGTGCTCCCAGTTTCCATGGTGGAGGTTGTCCTTGGGCATGGTTGTCTCTGGCCCGTTGAAAACGGACGGCTCATTCATGTCGTTCCAAACCCACGTGTTCTCCATGGTGCCCTTGAACTTGTCGTACTTGAAGAGAGACGCCCACCACTCACGCGCGGCAGGGTTGAAGGCGTCGATCCAGTGCGAAGAGCCCGGCCAGCACCAGCCCTCAAAGATGCTGCCCTCCTTGTTCTTGACCGCGAGCTCCTTGGACTTGAGCTCCGCAACCACGGGATAATTGTCGGTGTTCTTGATATGCGGGTCATTGATCGTGACCAGCTTCCGGCCGTGAATGTCCAATTGCTTGCCCATGCCGATGGGGTCCGCGAACGCGTGCTTGTCCCACGTAAAATACTTCTTTTCTTCAGCGAACTCGATGTCGAGCCAGATGACGTCGTAGGGCATCTTAAACTTGTCCATTTTGCGGTCCACATCCTTGACGTCGTCGTCCGAGACGTAGTTCCAGCGGCACTGGTGATAGCCAATCGAAAACTCCTGGGGCATGGCGGTGGTGCCCGTGAGCTCCCCATACTTGGCTGTCAGGTCCTTGGGAGTGGGGCCGAGGAAGACGAACACATCGAGCAGGCCGGTCTCGGAGATCCAGTGGGTGTGGGTGTTGGTCTTGGACTTGCCGCCCAGAGAGAGCGGGTTCTTGGAGTCCTTGCCCTTGGTGATGTCAACCCACGTCTCGGCGGCATTCAACCAGAAGACGCCAACGCTGGAATCCTTGCGATGGGCCTGCATGAATGGGATGGCGCCGTAGAGGGTCATGGGGCTATCGAGAATGTACTCAAAGACATCGGCGTTGTACAGCCTGTAGGGCTCCTGGTAGTTTCCGTCGCCCCCGCGAGTCTGCTTGAGCGACAGCGGGCCAGCGTGAGACGGGATGCCGTAGACGTGGTCGTAGCCGACAAACGAGATGTCGAGCGCAACACTCTCCGGGCCCCGAGGCTTGGAATCGGTGTTGCTTCCAAAACTCTCATCCCACCAAGTGCCCTCGTCCTCTCCCTTGGGCTCCTCCTTGGGTTCCTCCTTGGGCTCCTCCTTTGACTCCTCGGCCTTGTTTTCTTCAGTCGACTCGCCCTCCTGCTTCTCGGGTACGGGTTTCTCAATCTTGGGCCTCCAATGCTCCATGTTCAGCAGTCCTTGGTCGTTGAGCTTGATTTGGGTGTTGCCGTCCCGCTTGAAATCAATGCTGAAGGGCGACAGCTTGATGGTGGCCTCGAACTTGGACGAAGGACCATACTTGACGGTGACCTGAGTCTTGTCCTGGTAGTCGACCTTGGCCGCCTTGTCGAGCGCCGTCCCGCCAACAATGACCCATTGTTCAGCCTCGTTGTAGCGCTCTTTCCTCGCCTTGCTGTCGTGTCGCAACTCGATCTCTCCCTTCTGCCGCTTCTCTTCGTCGACCGTGACCCGCGCAATTCCAGACTCGAGGAAGGAGACGGTGATGGGCAGGCGGACCGTCTCGCCACTGTCATTGATGGTCTTCAGGATAACGGCCTGGTACTGGCCGTCCTTGAACGACGCGGAGTCGGGCGCGATGGTGTAGGGCGACTGCCATGAGCTCGAGGCGAGGGCGTGGTCGGCGAATGCCCGGTTGCGGGTGCAGAAGCCCGACTGGTGGCACTTTTTGAAGTCATGCTCCTTGACGGCAACTAGGCTTGTCAGTCATACCGTCCGCTGCTATTAAAAGCATTAACAGTCCCTACCTGCAGGGGCAAATGTTGCTGAAAGCGCAGACAGCAGGCCAAGGTAGGCTGTCCATTTCGAGGACAGCGGCCCTGAGATGTGCATGTCGTCCTAGCGCCCGCGGCTCGTGTTCTGCAATGGAACCAATTGCAAGGAAACGGAGGCGATCAAAAGCAAAACAAAAGCAACAAATGAGAAAAGGCGCCTAGACAGCCTTTCTGTTCATCGAGGGACCTCCAGGGCCGTAGAGGTGCTCAATGGCTGTTTGACAGCCAGACTTGTTTCGAGGAGTGTCTGGTTTACACATCAGGGCCAAGCTGTCCCATCTTCAGTTGCAAGCTGTCCAACCAGAACCAGATTGGCCACCTTGCAGGGGAACGACAGGGACACAGCCCCGCAGCAGACCCCTGCAGGGGAACGGCACCCTTTTATCCGGGAGGGGATGCTGATAGCTGCATAACTGCATCATCTTCAAGGGCTCGCAGACGACACAGAGCTTAGAATCCGACGTTGTGTGGATTGAACAGAGATCCATCAGCCATGGGTCGGGTGAGAGATGAGAGGCCCCGAGTTGCTCAGCCCCGGAGCTGTAGGGAGTACAAGCATCGAGGACGGGCTGGTGCTGTGACCAGACAAGCTGTATCGTTCTACACGATCGGGAATACGGCACTTGAATTGAATAAATGAATGCCAGTCAGCACAGAAGCTGTGGAAGACGAAGACATCATGACCCGCCCGCAGCTACCATCCAGTATCGCGGGGAAGACTGGGTGCTGTGGCTACCTAAGTGCTTAAACCAAGCACCAGGATCGAAATCCCCAATATCTTTTGCGATTACACATCTGTAAGCTCAATTGAAGCTCTGGCTGCTGCGACAACTGATCTGTGACAGCTGTCCTGGGTGTTGCTAGGCGGTGAGGGCAAGGCTCGGAGCAACGTAACAAGATGGAAAAGGTACAGCAGAGGAAGGCCACTGGAACACCAGTCAGGCAGACACATGGGCAGCATGAAACAACTCGGGCGCCAACCCGGAGGTTCCCAGACAGCTTCGGCATGTATGGGTACCTAACCCTGGGCCTGGCCCTCTGCATGCTCGTGTATTTTTTCGGCTACCCCACTCGCCAGCTCCTCTGCGGCCAGACTTCTTCTTCGACTGTCCTCCCGCAGCAAATTCCTCAAACTTCCCTCTCTCCACCTCCCCAACAAGACCAACCCAACCTCAAACCTCTTGCCAAAGCTCAAGAACCAGTCACAATGTCTACCTCCGAGCGGACGTGAGTGCCCCGTCTATATTTACCCCAGATTCTCGCTGCTTTTAAAGCTTGCTGCCCCTCGATTACCCCGCCATCCCTTGCTCTCCCGATCATGTTACCCCGCCATTTGGGTTTGGGCCGGCCATGGACTGACGTCGCGACAGCTTCATTGCCATCAAGCCTGATGGCGTCCAGGTGGGCTACTCTCGACACTCCAACTCCTGAATCTCGCCTTGCTAATCGATCCGGCAGCGTGGCCTGGTTGGCAACATCATTGCCCGTTTCGAGACCCGCGGGTAAGGAGGACCAGACACAAAATCCCGCCCTGGCTCGTGCTAACCCCCCAACGCAGCTTCAAGCTCGTTGCCCTGAAGCTCGTCACCCCCGGCAAGGAGCACCTCGAGAAGCACTGTATGTTGTCGTCCCGATTCCCCGCTCCAGCATTGGACGAAGCAACTGACAACGCTGCAGACTCGGACCTGTCCTCCAAGCCTTTCTTCGCCGACCTCGTCAACTGTAGGCCGTGCCACCTACACCGCCTCCTTTCGTCCTGCTGACTTTTTGGACAGACATGAACAGCGGCCCGATCGTTGCCATGGTTTGGGAGGGTCTCGATGCCGTCAAGACCGGCCGCGGTATGGACCCACTCTCAACCAAACCCCTTTCTCCTCAACACAAACAGCTAACATCCCCGCCTCCAGCCATGCTCGGTGCCACCAACCCCCTCGCCTCCGCTCCCGGCACCATCCGCGGCGGTACGTATATTTGGTTCATTCAGTTTCTCGCTTGGGCTGTCCTCGGGTCGGCTCTTGGATCCTCCTCCCCATCCCCGCGAACTCCTCAAACAAGAAAGCGTTTGCTAACTCGAGGCCACACAGACCTCTGCCTCCAGATGGGCCGCAACGTTTGCCACGGCTCCGACAGCGTCGAGAGCGCCAACAAGGAGATTGCTCTCTGGTTCAAGAACGAGGACCTCGTCAACTGGGAGTCCGCCCAGAAGGGCTGGGTCTACGAGTAAATCAGACTCGACACAAAAAGATGCAATGACAATTGTGATAAGGGGCTAGACTTCAATAGAATGCCGGTTCTTTGTCTCATTCATCGTTCATGACAGTGAACTGATTACTCCTCTGGGCCAACCAGATCTGTAGATGGCTTGGAGATTTGCTCGGCCACGATCTATTTGACTGCACTACAACTGCTTGATTACCCCACACCGTCCTGCCCCGGACATTAACCTTTTGCTCCTTATCAACCGTCCGAGGCTCTCTAGTTACAACATGTGAACTGTGCCTGATGTTTGCCAGAAGGTGGCCCTCGATCCTTAGTTGTTTCCCTCAGCCATTGTGCGTGAGTGACACCGTTCTCTGACACCGACAATTGAACCCTGTGGAGAGACACCCCATGAGATGTCCAAGTTGTCCGGGTTTGATTTCTCTGGAAACGGCAATTTGTCAAAATCAAACACTCAAACTGCAAGCAAGACACTTGTGAACAGAGGATTGAGCAAAATTGCTTTCACAATTTGTGTCATTTCCACTTTGTAATGCGTTACGACTATACTCCAAGATATCGTTTTCTTCCACGGACAAGCAGCCCTACAGATGGCAGCACCGGAAGTTGTCTCCTCCAGGGCAATAACCTTCAGAAATACCCGAGTTGTCAGCCAAGCGGTCACAGCCACACCCCATCACAGAACCACACCGTGATGTCTCAACTTACCAGGTCTCCAATACCCCGAGCAGCTGTGCGACGTCCAGTCGCAGTACGAGTACTGGCCGCAGGGGTTGGTCGACGCCGACCCGTCGACGCCAATGATGCAGCACTTGACGTTGTCGGGGTCGTTGGGGCAGGCGCCCGTCTTGTAGACGCCGTTGTAGTCGGAGCAGGTCGAGGTCCTGATGCAGATGCCGTGCTCGGCCCACTCGCCCGTGGCCTTGCTGCCGGTGCATCGGCCGTTGAGGGCTGCCATGGCGGCCAGGGGGAAGATGGTGACGAGGTGGAGGAAGCGCATCTTGGAATTGGTGGCAGGGGCAAGGAATATGTGTTAGAGATGTTAAGGATAGTTCCTGGGCGGGCGTGTGGAAAGGGTCTGGAAGAGCTTCTGGGAGAACATGGGAGGAGGCTTAAGTGAATGATATACATCGCGAATGGCCTTGCGTCTTGTCTGAGAGTATTGCCTTGAAATCTTGAGTTGCAGCAACCCCTCCTTGTTTGAATTAACTGCCATACCTTGATTGTCTTCGCGGAGCAACTTGTCCGTTTGGCTTACACCTACACTACAGAGTGACAAGATACAGATGAGCAGGCTGGTGGGCCAGGCTCTCGTGGGCTACGAAGCGAAGGGAAAGAAGTTGTTTCTGCTAATATATAGGCCGTACGATAAACCAACCAGATTTGCAACATTGTGCGGGGAACCTGCTGGGAGGTGCACACTGTTGCACCTCCAAGCCGAAGTACGGTTACATCTGGGAGACTAAAAGACAGTCTTGTTGAGTCTTCATCTATTTCCGCGGTGCTTTCCGGAGTCACTGAGCCAGAGCGTTCCACGCCCCTGGGCCGACAGGGCTGGGCTTTGACGTCCCATACCGGGCTCAGGAGAAAAAGGAGGGTGGCTGGATGCGATCATTCGCCCAGGAATGGACCGGCTAAGTTCAGGATTTCGGTCTGCCTGGGAGATAGCTTCATGTGTCGGAGCCCCGGTGGAACATGAAGGCCTAGGCAATATAAGATACCTTACCCAAGATAGGCTGGCGGCCGGTGAGCAGTCTCGTTAAGAGTTGGCAAGCTTGAGGCAGTCAAGGGCGTGGTAAACACCTTCGCCACATTCGGGCCATTCCCCTCGTCGTTGTCTTGCTTTTCTGTATCCGATGACACTCGGACGCGTCTTCCGATTTATTTCGCCCTCCTTCTTTTCTTTCTCTTTCTTACCTTGTTGATTTTACTAACCATATTTTACCCTTCCTTGTCCTGTTCTTCCCTTTTCCTGACCCGCTGAGACACCAAGGCGGGACAGAATCTGCACCACTGAGAACCAAGCGTGCCAAGGGGTTGTGGCTACTTGATGTGACATATACAACCCTAACCCAATATCGCTTTGGCCGAGGGTCGGCAGGAACCGGCTTGGCACAGAGCCACCTACGTGGGGGCGGGCTGGAGCTTATCTGCAAGGCAATGAGAGCACAATCGCGGGGTACGAAATTCTGTCGTGAGCTTCAGTTTCACCACGGATAGTCAGAGATTTCTTGTTGATAATACGACTTCTTTTGTCCTAGTAGTACAGCTTATCTTTCGAGCATTGAGACCGCAGCATGCCGGCCTGCCAGTTTACTGACAGGTCTGGGACGGAGTGGCCGTCGAGCCAGTCGAGCGAGGCGAGGCCTGGCAGATGAGTGAGCGAGTGGACTCGGTGGCAATTGACCGCTGTTTTCCGTCTCAACACCCAAACCACGAGCGCCTGTCTGAAGTTCGTAATGCCAATTCGATCCAGACCCGCGCCTTCCCAGGTTTATCCTGCCCGATCTGCCAGGTCCCTCTTCCGCGGGGGTGGGTCCCGGAAGAGTCACCCCAACTCGGGAGCTAAACAAATCTTTGCTGGTGATTTTTTTAGTTGATTCAAACCCGCCGAATCTCGGGCGGCTTCCATTGGTTTTTCCTTCTCCTCTGTGTTTTTTCCCTCTCACGTCGGTTGGATTGGACCGAGTGGCTAGACCTTGAATATTATCCCTTGTCTCTCACCTCTCGTCCGAAATCGACTCGAAATGACTCCAGACCCCAAGTTCGACGAGAAGTCCGTCCCGGGCGATGACCCGGAACGGAACCCCGACACCGTGGATGCCGTCCCCGCCGGTCGATGGGCCCGCACTCGGCGTTTCCTCCACAAGGCCGCCGCATTTGGCCGGGTCGAGGTCCGGGGCATCACCCCGATCCCCGTCAAGGAGCGGACCGTCGAGAGGACCGTCAACATCTTTACGCTGTGGTGGTCCATGAACGTCAACATCCTCGCGTAAGTGGGACTGTGTCTTACAAGAATGTCTTGCGTTCTAACAACGTGTTCCAGAATCACATTCGGCATGCTTGCCCCGGTATACGGGCTCGGCCTCAGGGACAGCGCCTTGGTCATTCTCTTCTTCACGCTCTTGACATCCACCCTTCCAGCGTATTTGTGTACGCTAGGACCCAAGATTGGCATGAGACAGATGCTGCAGGCGCGGTACAGCTTTGGGTAAGCACCAATGGCACAACCCCATCCTACAAACCCCATGTTGACCATTGCCTCAGTCGCTACCTCGTCTCGATCCCCGTCCTGCTCAACCTCGCAACGCTCATCAGCTTTTGCGTCATCATGGCCGTCATTGGTGGGCAGTGCCTCTCCGCCGTGGCCGACGGCAACCTGAGCGTGACAGTCGGCATTGTCATTACGTCCATTCTCACACTGGGCATCTCCTTCTGCGGTTTCACCGTGCTGCACCTTTACGAGCGCTTTGCCTGGATCCCCGCCGCCATCTCCATCATCGTTGCCGTCGGCACCGGCGGCAAGGAGCTGCACAACCAGGTCGTCTATGACGCGCCCCCGTCCGCGTCGTCGGTGCTGTCCTTTGGCATGATCGTGGCGTCGTACATGGTGCCGTGGGCGTGCCTCTCGTCCGATTTCACGACCTACCTCAAGCCAGACACCTCCTCGTACGGCCCCTTCTCAACCCCCTTATCTTGAAACCCGGACTAACCACCCTCCAGGGTCAAAATCTTTGCCTACTCTTACGCCGGCCTCTCGATCCCCACGATTCTCCTCATGACCCTCGGCTCCGCCATCGGCAACACCGTCCCCAACGTCGCATCTTGGCAAGCTGCCTACGACGAGAACCTGGTCGGCGGCGTGCTCGCCGCCATGCTGGCCCCGGCGGGCGGGTTCGGCAAGTTCCTGGTCGTCCTCCTCTCCTTCTCCCTGCTGGGCAACCTCGCCGCTACTAGTTACAGCGTGACGCTCAACCTGCAGATGCTGCTGCCCTTCCTGGTCAAGGTCCCGCGGTACCTTTTCTCGCTCGTCTTCACGGCCATCGTGATCCCCGTGGCGATCCGCGCGGCCGCTGATTTCTTCGTCAACCTGGAGAACGCGGTGGCCATGATTGGGTACTGGAGCTCCGCTTTCATCGCGATCGTGCTGGTGGAGCACTTTTTGTTTAGGAAGGCGGACTGCACCGCGTATGATCCCGAGGTGTGGAACGATGCGAAGCGGTTGCCGTGGGGCGCGGCGGCGCTGACTGCGGGGGTGTTGAGCTTTGGGCTGGTCGTGCCGTGCATGGCGCAGGTGTGGTTCACTGGGCCGATTGCCGAGACCACGGGTGATATTGGGTTTGAGGTGGCGTTCGTGCTGTCGGGCTTGTTCTATGTGCCATTGAGGTGGCTAGAGAGGAAATGGGCTGGGAGGTGATGAGAGAGCGTGAAGAGACTGGGGGATATTGAAGGAAGCTCAACGAACATGTTGAGCAGGACGTAATGCGTAATGCGTTTTTGCGGTGTGTTAGAGCCTGGCGTTTGAAGAAGGGGAATGTTCCTAGATGTTGCATGGATGAAGACATGGAAAGGCCATCTATGGGAGGCAAAACTAATTTCAACTGATACCCGAGGATAGCTTTCAACTGCATCCACATAACACGTCCCATCAGCCCCGCAGATCCAGTATCACCAGGCTCGTTGACAGCGCAGGCAGTAGTGGAACCGTCAACTTACTTCCCTCCAACACCCATCGCACACTCCCCCAAGGCGTGCTTTCAATAACGGTGGCATTCGGCACTGGCACCTCCACCCTCGCCACATCCACATAACCCCCGTTGACCACGCTGACAAGCATCTTCCCGCCAACCACCCAACTCGCGACATCTACCACCTCCGACCCCGACGCCTCGACCTCCATCT
>Ga0247823_10004526_pt1 | contig 11151 bp, 8 predicted proteins | sample 13C_PalmiticAcid_2_FD_192426 | JGI IMG/M metagenome (GOLD analysis project Ga0247823, IMG submission 192426) | Soil microbial communities from agricultural site in Penn Yan, New York, United States - 13C_PalmiticAcid_Day30 | ecosystem: Environmental > Terrestrial > Soil > Agricultural land...
GGTCGGACATCGACGGCGCGACCAGTTCGGCGCGCGGCAGGAAGGCGCGATGCGCATGCGCGGTGTCGGCGAACTTGTTCCACGGACAGACGGCAAGGCAATCGTCGCAGCCATAGACGCGATTGCCGATCCCGCGCCGCAGATCGACCGGGATCGGCCCGTCATGCTCGATCGTGAGATAGGAGATGCAGCGCCGCGCATCGAGCCGATAGGGCGCGGGAAAGGCCTGCGTCGGGCACGCGTCCTGGCACGCCGAACAGCTGCCGCACGTGTCGCGGCCGGGCTTCGACGGCTTCAGCTCCAAGGTCGTATAAATCGCGCCGAGGAACAGCCAGCTGCCATGGTCGCGGCTGACGAGATTGGTGTGCTTGCCCTGCCAGCCGAGCCCCGCTGCCGCCGACAGCGGCTTTTCCATCACCGGCGCGGTGTCGACGAACACTTTGACCTCCGCGTCCTTGACCTCGGCGACGAGCCAGCGCGCGACCGCTTTCAGCGCCTTTTTGACGACGTCATGATAATCGCCGCCCTGCGCATAGACCGAAATGCGGCCGCGCTCGGGATGATCAGCCAAGACGAGCGGATCGTGCGCGGGCGCATAGCTCATGCCCAGCGCGATCACCGATTGGACCTCGGGCCACAGCCCCTTGGGCGATCCGCGCTGCGCCGCGCGGCTTTCCATCCAGATCATGTCGCCGTGGCGCCCCTCGGCGAGCCACTGGTTCAGCCGCGCTGCGGTCTGCGGCGCCGCGTCGGCCTCAGCGATGCCGAACGCCGCGAAACCATGCGCGCGCGCGACCGCTTCGAGGCGGTCTTCGAGGGAAGGCGTTCCGGCAGGCAAGGCTTCGGCAACCATTGGCGCTCTATACGCGAGCGGCCTCGCCGTGCCATAGTTTGGTGAGGGAATGATTGGGGACCGGAGTTTGAACGATTTCAGCGTCGAGGCGAACGGCCTCACCAAATATTTCGGCGATTACAAGGCGGTCGATCAAGTCAGCCTCACGGTACCGACGGGGAGCATCTATGGCGTGCTCGGTCCCAATGGCGCGGGCAAGACGACGAGCCTGCGCATGACGCTCGGCATCATCGACCCCGATGAGGGGACAAGCCGCCTTTTCGGCGGACAGCGGCCGCAGGCGGTACGCCACCGCATCGGCTATCTTCCCGAGGAACGCGGGCTCTATCCGGGGATGAAGGCGCGCGAGGCGATCGCCTTCATGGGCGCGCTGCGCGGGCTCGACTGGTCGGAGGGGCGCCGCCGCGCGGCCGGGTTCATGACCGAACTCGGGCTCGAACGCGTGATCGACACCAAGATCCGCAAGATGTCGAAAGGCATGGCGCAGATGATCCAGCTGATCGGCTCGATCGTCCACGCGCCCGACCTCATCGTGCTTGATGAGCCCTTCTCGGGGCTCGATCCGGTCAATCAGGAGCGGCTCGAAATGCTGGTGCGGCGCGAGCGCGACCGCGGCGCGACGATCCTCTTCTCGACGCATGTCATGGCGCATGCCGAGCGCCTCTGCGACCGCATCGCGATCATCGCGCGCTCGGCGCGCCGCTTCGAGGGCACCGTCGACGAGGCGCGGGCGCTGCTGCCGATGCAGGTGCGCTACACGCCGCGAACCGCGGACGACCCCGTCGCAATTGCCAAAAATCTCCCGGCAGGCGCCGAACTCCGTGGTGACGCCTGGCATTTCGCGATCGAGGACGCCGACGTCGAACCCTTGCTCGCGCGCATCACCGCGAGCGGTCATGGCGTCACCGGCCTGTCGATCAGCCGCCCGGCGCTGCACGACGCTTTCGTCCATATCGTCCGTCAGGTCGACACGGGGTTCGACGCCGACGCCACCGAGGATGCGGTAGAGGAGGCCAGCGCATGAGCCCGTTCCTTCGCAGCATGTTCGTTGTTGCGCGACGCGACTTTCTCGCGATCGTCGCGACCCCGACCTTCCTTCTCTTCCTGCTCGCTCCGCTGTTCATGGTCGCGATGGGCCTCGCCGGCGGCATGGGTGCGTCGCAGCTTGCCGATAGCGCACGCGGCGCCGGCCGTATCGTCGTCATCGCCGACGCCGCGGACGTGGAGGCCATTCGCGCCGCCGACCAGCGCCTTCGCGACGCCTTCAAGCGCGGTGAAGCTCCGCCGCCGCTTGAATATCGGATCGCGGGCCCGGACGCACCCGACCCGCTCGCGATCACGCGCGAAAAGGGCACCGACACCTATGCGGTGATGGGCGGCGCGCTCGACAGTCCGCGCATCGTCGAGCGCAATGCCGAGGGCAGTTCGGGACGCTATCTGGCACTGCTGGCGAATCAGGTGCTGCGCGACCGAGCCGCCGGCGAGGTCGTCCCGGTGAAGCCGCGCTTCGAAAGCATCCAGCGCGGCGGCGCCAGCATCGCGGCGCAGCAGTCGATGGGCTTTGGTGCGGTGTTCATCATTTTTCTCCTGACCCTGCTGCTTGCGGGGCAGACGGTGAGTTCGCTCGCCGAGGAAAAGGGCAACAAGGTCATCGAAATCCTTGCCGCCGCCGTCCCGCTCGAAAGCGTCTTCCTCGGCAAGCTGCTCGGATTTCTCGGCGTTGCCATCCTCTTCATCGCATTCTGGGTCGCGATGGCGATGGGGGGCGGATTGATCGCCGCGATGCTGGCGGACCCGGCGACGCTCACCGCCGCGGACGGGGCGAGCAAGGCGACCGCCGCGCTCGCCTCGACCCCCGCGACGGGCTGGCCCTTCTTCCTTGGCATCGGCTTCGTCTATTTCATCCTGTCCTTCCTGCTTCTCGGTGCCGTCTTCCTCGGCGTCGGCGCGCAGGCGGGCACGGTCCGCGAAATCCAGATGCTCAGCTTGCCGATCACCATTTTTCAGGTCGGCATGTTCAGCCTGTCGACCGCCGCCGCGACCGCGCCCGACAGCGGCCTGGCGACCTTCGCACAGATCTTCCCCTTCTCCTCGCCGCTCGCAATGGCGGCGCGCGCCGCGACCGACGATGCCAAGGCGGTCCATCTGCTCGCGCTTGGCTGGCAGGCGATCTGGGTCGCGCTCGTCATATTCCTGTCGGTGCGCCTGTTCCGTGCGGGCGTGCTCAGCGGCGGCGGCAACTGGAAATTCTGGCGCCGTGGTGCGGCCGCCGCTGCGATCGCCGCGACGGCTGCCGCCGACCGTCATTGACAAAGCTGTTAGCAGTGGCATTCTGCAACTGATTTCGCCGACGGCGGCAAGCGTCGCGGTGAGTCCCCTGCGAAGAGAGGATGCCCGATGGCGACTGCAGCCCAGCCCCAGACTGTTTTCTACGCTCATGACATGAGCCCCGCCGTCCTCTATTCGGAGGATCGCTGGCAGGCGCCCTTTGCCGAACTGCGCAAGCTCGGTGGCATCGTGAAATGCGAGGACAGCGCGCACGGCCCTTATTGGAATATCGCGAGCCATCAGGCGATCCAGCATGTCGAGGCGCTTCCCGACATTTACAGCTCGTCGTGGGAATATGGCGGGATCACGATCCTCGAGCGCGACGAGGATGAGGATTTCCGCCTGCCGATGTTCATCGCGATGGACCGGCCGCAGCACACCGACCAGCGCCGCACCGTCGCCCCCGCCTTCACCCCCGCCGAAATGACACGGCTGTCCGAAGACATCAGGAACCGCACCGGCGAGGTACTCGACGGCCTGCCGTGGGGCGAGACATTCGACTGGGTCGACCGAGTATCGATGGAATTGACGACACAGATGCTTGCAATCCTGTTCGATTTTCCGTGGGAAGACCGCCGCAAATTGAGCGAATGGTCCGACTGGATGGGCGACGTCGAACTCGCGCAGAAACCCGAACTCAAAGAACAGCGCCGCGCGGTGCTCGAAGAAGCCTTTGTCTATTTCCAGAAACTGTGGATGGAAAAGCTCGATCAGCCGCCGGCGCCCGACCTGCTCTCGATGATGCTGCACAGCGAAGCGATGAGCCACATGGACAAATATGAGTTCATCGGCAATCTCGTGCTGCTGATCGTCGGCGGCAACGACACGACGCGCAACACGATGTCGGGGCTTGCCTACGGTCTCGACCAACATCCCGAACAGCGCGCCAAGCTGGAGGCCGATCCGTCGCTGATCCCCAATGCGGTCAGCGAAATCATCCGCTGGCAGACCCCGCTGGCGCATATGCGCCGTACCGCGCTCGAAGATGCCGAACTGTTCGGACATAAGATCGCCAAGGGCGACAAGCTGATCCTCTGGTATCTGTCGGGGAACCGCGACGAGAATGTGTTCGACGACGGCGACGCGTTGAAGCTCGACCGCGAAAATGCCCGGCGCCACCTGTCGTTCGGTTACGGCGTCCACCGCTGCGTCGGCGCGCGGCTCGCCGAACTGCAACTGCGCATCCTGCTCGAGGAAATGGCGGCGCGGCGGATGCGGGTGAATGTCGTGGGCGAGCCCGAGCGAGTCCATGCCTGCTTCGTCCACGGTTTCCGGTCGATCCCGGTGCAGATCGAGAAATATTGACGCGCGCTTGTAACCCTTCGGCCACGGCGAACGTATCGAGGATATGATCGAACGTCGTTACATCCTCGGCGGACTCGCGCTCGGCGGCGCCATCATCGGCGCGCCGATGCTCTTCGCCAGATCGTCGCGTCCGAAAGCGCAGCCCGGCTGGCAATTGTCCGACGCCGAATGGAAAAAGCGCCTGTCGCCGCTGCAATATCGCGTCCTCCGCGAAGCGGCGACCGAGCGCCCCTTCACCAGCCCGCTCGACAAGGAAAAGCGCGCGGGTATCTTCGACTGCGCCGGCTGCGCGCTGCCGCTCTATTCGAGCAAGACCAAGTTCGACAGCGGCACCGGCTGGCCGAGCTTCTGGACCCCGCTCAAGGGCGGGATCGGCACGTCGACCGACCATGAGCTCGGCTATGCGCGCACCGAAGTGCATTGCAGACGCTGCGGCGGCCATCTCGGCCATGTCTTCAACGACGGGCCGAAACCGACGGGCAAGCGTTATTGCATGAACGGCGCGGCGCTGAGCTTTCGCGCCGCCTGACGTCTTTTACTCGGGCTTCACCCGCCACACCGACAGCCCGGCGCGCGATGCGATCGGCATCGCTTCGAGCCAGATCGGCGGCTTTCCGGCATAGAGCTGCGCCGCGAGCGCGTCCTTTCGAGCCTTGCGATATTTGGCGAAGTCGTTGGCGGTTCTGCAAAATATGATCAGGGTCGCCGTCTGCTTGCGAACCAGCGCCTCGGCGGATCGAGGATCGCCGGCGAAGACACGGATCGAGTCCGCCATCGCTTCCTTGTTGCGGTGATGCGGCGTCGCGACCAGGCTGTGGCGCGTCCAGAAAATCAGCGGTGCGCCCAGATCGATCGGGGTCAGGATCGTCGTCGTCGGCAGGCGACCCAAATCGGCGATTGCCACCGGATCGAGACAATTCGCCTTATAGGGATTTGCTGCGGCAGCTTCCCCGGTGGCCTTTTCCTCTTCGGCTTTCAGCGACGGGACGACCAGGCCAAGCCCCGCCGCCGCCGCCATGCTGCCGAGCAGCGGCAGCGTTAGGGCCGCGCAGGCCGAAGCGAGGATGCGCAACAAGGTCGATGGGATCGTCCGCGCCCACGCCCAGGCGCGCAGGCCGAGCCACGCACAGCCCGGCAACGCAAAGACATGCGCGGTCGAAACGCTGCGCAGGACAACCACCGACAAGGCGGCCGCGCCGATCAGGGCGACGATGATCGTCGCCCAATTTCTGCGGTCGATGGCCGCCGAGCAGCTCCGCCACGCGAGCAGCGACCCGGCGAGACCGATCAGCGACGGCACGAGCACATGGATCGCATCGCGCGGCCCCGACACCCACAAGGGCTGACCCTCGAGGACGTTGCGATACCAATATTTCACGACGATCGGGTCGAGCGTCGCAAAGGGACCATTCGCGCATTGCGGCTCGATCCACACCAGCGTGCCCGCTGCCGACACGCCCGCCAGCCCCAACAGCAGGAAGCGAACCCATGGCTGGCGCGGGTTGTAGCGCGCGACCGCAAAGGTCACCGCGGCGGCGGCGACTAATGCCGCCATATAGGGGGCCGAAAGCGAATCGCACCATGTACCCCAAAGCCCCGCGGGGCCACGTGTCGCAAACTGAAGCAGCAACGCGCCGCCCGCGAGCGCGCCCATATAGCCGCACAGCCGCGCGCGATCCTCGGCGTGGCCGTGCAGCGCCCAGCGCAGCGCGGCAAGACCGGCGAACAGCGCAACAATCGGAAGCCCTTCAATCGATACCGCCAGCAGCGCCGCGGCGAATAGTCCGCCGAGCACGCCCGCCCGCCACGCCGCTGGTCGAAGCGCCTGCGCCATGATCAGCATCGCAAAGAGTATCTGCCAGCCGTGATGGTCGACCCGAAGCGGACGGAACTGCACCAGTATATAGCCCGACATGATCAGGAAGAGCGGCACGACATAAGCGATCCGCCGGTCGGACAAATTGCGATAACCGAGCACGCACGCGACGCTGAGCGCCGCGCCGAGCAGCGGCGGCCACAAGGTCATCACGATCCGTTCGGCCATCGCCTGCCCGAAGAGCGGTTTCAGCAGCAGGATACCCGCCGCGAGCGGCGCATCGACGATGCGCGACCAGTGCATCAGCACCCCGCCGCCCGCCGGATTGACGCGATATTGCGAGAGGTCCCACCAGCTTTGCCCGGCGAGGAGGTCGCGGACCTGCGCCATGCGCATCGCGTCGTCGGTATCCGACAGATCGAGCGCACCGATCGCCTGCCATTTCGCTACGACGGCGACCAGGCTCATCAGTCCCCAGATGATCAGCGCGATCCGGACCGGCGTGAACCACGGGCTCAGCACGATACCGCCCGATTCGGGCGCGCGAACCGATGGCTCTGCGCCCGCGGGAAGCGCGGGTGCGTCGCTCATATCGCCGCGGTCCGGAACACAATATGACGGCGCAGCAAATAGGTCGTCTGGAAGCTGACCACGATCGCCGCGAGTTTTGCGAGGCGCGGATCGAGCCCGAGCGCGCTGCCGCCGCCGACGATCGCGGTCGTGACCGCGAGACCGACGAGCGCCGACCCGACAAAGAGCAATTTCTGGCGATGGCGTTCGCCGGTGCCGCGCGCTGCGGCGCCGTCGGCAAAGACGAGCCGGCTCGACACCATCCAGTGGACGAGAATTCCGGCGCAATAGCCCGTCGCCGACGCCATCACCGGCGACAGCCCGACGTCGAGCAACAGCAGGAACAGCCCCGCATCGCTGCCGAGCGCGAGCCCGCTCGCGAGCAGATAGTTGAGCCAGCGAATTTCGCCGCGCCGTACCGACGCAATCAATTTGGTCACGGGCAACATGACGCCGATCCCCCCGGCCAAGCCCTTACGCGGCCTTGGCCACGCGCGAGGGAACCTCGCGGACCGACGCGAGCGCAGCCTGCTCGCCCTCGGTCCCGCTCTCATGATATTCGGCATCTTCGTTGACGCCCCAGATGTCATAGAGTTTTTCGCCCGCGACGATGTTGCGCACTGTCAGCATCGCGGTCATCATTGCATGATCCTGATTGTTATAGCGGTGCATGCCGTTGCGCCCGACCATGTGCAGCGTCGGATAGCGCGCCTCGAGCTCGCTGCGCATCGTCTCGACATGCTTGGCATAATCGTCGTCGTAAACCGGATAGGCTTTTTCCTGCCGCACGACCGCACCGCCGACGACATCTTCGGGATCGCAAAGCCCCAGAACTTCCATTTCCTTCGTCGCCAGCGCGACCAGTTTCTCGTCGCTCGACGCCCAGAGTCCGTCGCCCTCGAAACAGAAATATTCGAGTCCGACACACGCGAGTTCGGGGTCGGGCACCATTTCGGGCGACCAGCTGCGGAAATTCTGTACCCGGCCGACCAGCACCTTGCTGTCATGGATATAGATCCAGTTGTCGGGGAACAGGTCTTCGGAGCGAATCTTGAGCGCGACGGTCAGAAAGTCACGATATTTGAGGTTCGGCGCGGCATTCAGCGCACACGCCGGCAGCGGATGGATGCGCGCGGCAAGCTCGCGCATCGGTGCCGAACTGATCACATGGCCCGCATCGATCACGATATCGCCGTCGGGTCCGGTCGCGGTCATCCGCCAGCGCCCCGTCTTCTGATCCTGCGTCAATTGCTTGAAGCTGTGCCCCATCAGCACATGGTTGCCGCCCGCGACGACCTTGTCGCGCGCCGCGTCCCACATCATGCCCGGACCGAGCCGCGGGTAACGGAAGGTTTCGAGCAACGTCTTGGTTGCCATGCCGTCGTTCGGCTTCTTGTTGAGCCCGAGGCTCCGCTTCAGCCCGTCGATCACCGCGCCACCGAGCGACAGCCCCTTGATGCGCTGCGCCGCCCAGTCCGCCGACATTTCGTCGCACGGCATGCCCCACACCTTCTCGGTATAGGTCTTGAAAAAGATCGAATAGAGCTTCCGCCCGAACTGGTTGATCGTCCAGTCCTCGAAACTGCGGACCGTCTTGTTCGGAAACAGCTTCGCCTGCGCATAGCTCACCATGCACAAAGTCGAGCGGAAGATGCCGAGGTTCCACAGCGCCTCGAACGCGCGCAGCGGATAGGAATAGAATTTGCCCTCATAATAGATGCGGCTCATCCGCGGGCGCTCGATGAAATCGTCGGGAAGGATCTCGTTCCACAGGTCAACGACTTCGCGGCTCTTCGAAAAGAAGCGATGCCCGCCGATGTCGAAGCGAAAACCCTCATGCTCGACCGTACGGCTGATGCCGCCGACATAGACCGGATCCTTTTCGATCACCGTCACGCTGTAACCCTGCTGGGTCAGCTGATAAGCGGCGGTGAGCCCCGCCGGGCCGGCGCCAATGATGGCGACGTCGGCGCTCGTCGGGCGGCTTTTCGTCACTTGGGCGTTGGTCACTTCGATATTCCCCCACACAGGCAAATTGCTGTCCGTCGCAATGCGCGAAACATGGATAAGGAACAGTTAATGCGAAGAAGGATTTTGCTCCGATCGCAAGCCTTTCTCGGCGGGACGAACGATGCGATACACATGAAAGGTGCCCGCGGAGAGCGCGGCGCGGGGCTCCAACCAAGCGATCGGCTGACCGTGCAGCAGCTGCGCTGCCAATCCGCCGGGACTGGCGGAAGCGAGAGGCGCGATGTCATTCTCGCAAAACACCAGATACCGCGCCCCTCCCGCACTGATCAAGGGCCGCGCCACGTCGGGCGGAGCGAGAAAGGCCGACAGGACATTGTTGATTGTCGCATGATTGCGGTGATGCCCGGTTGTCACCACGCTGTGCGGCGTGCTGACCAGGAGGGCGGGTGCGACATTGATCGACGCAAAGAGAAGCGCCGGGGGTTCTTCGGCGAGCGCGGGGCGTCCTTGCAACAGGCAGACCTGTATGCCGCCGCCCACCGCTGCCGACCTTTCCGTCAGCATCGACAGCTTGAAACCCAAGGCCATGTCGACCGTCGGAATCGACAGCAAGAGGAGCGATTTTCCGGCCAGACGGCGCCCGATGCCCGTTCCCGCGTCGCCCCAGCGCCATAAAGCCAGCGCGAGCGCGGCAAACGCCGGAACCATATAGGCATGGGCAATGGCGAGCGTCCGTATCACGAGCATCGCCATGACCACGCCGAACAAGATCACCAATCCGAGCCGTCCCCAATTTTCGGCGTCGGGGCGCCCCCGCGCCCGGCGCCACGCCCACAGGGCTGCCCCCAAGCCGGCGATCGTCGGAAAAAGATAGGCCGATATTCGCGCGGGCACCTGTTCCCACAGGGGCCGTCCTTCGAAAATCGGTTCGTACCAATAGGTGCGAACAAGTGGTTCCAGCGCCCCGAAAGGTCCGGCCAGGCAGGCAGTGCCCGTCAGGACGAAGCCGGCCGCACACGCAATCCCCGCTGCAACAACGATCGCCACACGCCGCCCAAGCGGCGCGCGCCAACGCGGCGGTGCCGTCAGCGCGATCAGGAAAACGGCTCCGGCCAATGCTGTGGCGAGGAGATAGGGCAAGGAAAAGCTGTCGCAAAAAACGGCCCCGACATAGGCGGTGCCGCGGAACGGCAGCGACCATAGCGCGGGAAGCACGATCATTCCGGTTGAAAAACCGCGGAGCCGGCTCGCCTTGGCGGGATCGCGCAGCCAGTCGAAAACAAAAAGCGCCCAAAAAAGGCCGAGGAAAGGAAATGCTTCCAGCGAAATCTCGACATAGATGCTCGCGACGAGCGCGGACTGCAGTCCATTTGCAAAACTCGCCGGCCGTAACGCGAGCCACAAGAGCGTAATGGAGAGCAGCACCTGCCAATTGTGATGGTCGATGTTAAGCGGCGCGAAATGATGGAGATAGCTGAGCGTCGTCGCCGCGATCGCCAGACCGACAAAAACGAACTGCCGATCGCCCAAAATCTGCAATATCCGGGAAAAGACGAGCAGCAACGGCAGCGCCAGCAGCGGCGGATAGAGCGCCAGCACCCAGCGCTCGGCCGTTTGCGGGTCAACGAACAGGCTCAAAAGCTCGATCAACCCGAAGATCGGCGCATCGATAAAGCGCGACCAATGCGTCGGCCCTCCGCCGCCGCCGGGATTCGTGCGATACTGCGTCGTGTCGAACCAGTTTTGCCCGCCGACCAGATCGCGAACCTGCGCTAGCCGCATCGCATTATCAGGATCGGAAAAGGTCAGATTTGCGATCGCGTCGCGATGCAGAAACAGGCTGGCCACGACAAAGCCCAACCACAGGATCAGCGCCAGCAGATCGGGAGAAAGCACGGCAGCAGAACCTGCATCGTTGCGCGCTTTTGCTGCCGTCGCGGCCATCACTCACTCCATGACCAAGTCCGGCCTCACCGCGCTCCTTAGGCTCTTGCGCGATAAAAACTGGTTAATATTCTGGTAGCGATACATATCCGCGCGCGCCGGCAGGGCGCAGGTTATGGATAAGAACAGGTTATCGGCGCGCCGGATTTCTGCGCGACGTCTTCCTTCATCGCTTGGGGCGCGGCCCGGCTTGCTGTAAAACTACCTCGGCCAAGGAGGCGCACGGCATGGCAGGCGGTCTGGCAATCGTATTGAGCGGCGGCGGCGCGAAAGGCGCGTTTCAGGTCGGGGTCGTCCACGAACTGGTGGTGAACCGCGGTGTCCGGCTCGACATCGTCGCCGGTGTATCGACCGGCGCGATCCA